>JACLAC010020042.1_pt1 | contig 24555 bp, 9 predicted proteins | sample 8027881 | NCBI WGS metagenome assembly JACLAC01 (sample SAMN15725517, study PRJNA655200) | protist metagenome | isolation source: fluorescence activated cell sorting (FACS) single amplified genomes of... | place: Spain: Blaines Bay Microbial Observatory, Mediterranean Sea | collected 2016-01-19 | reverse complement strand
GAAAAGATGGAGGGGTTGGTTACGACAGAAAACGAGGTGCGGATCAACACCGAGGAGAAATACAGGGAAAAAGTCAAGCGGGCCAAAGCAAAACTGCATGAATCGGCGACGCGCACCAAGCAACTTGTGCGGGAGCACCGCGACAAGATGGCCGATCTCGTCGACGAGTTGAAGGACAAGGAGAATGAAATTCGCGAGAAGAATTCGGAACTCGAGCGGGTGCTGAACGAAGTGGCCGAGATGAAAGTGGAACTGGCCAAGGCCCAAGAAAAGATCGAGGTCAACGACGGCATAAAGTCCAAAATTGTTGCCCTTCAAACTCAGCTGACGATGACCAAGAATCGTTTGGAAGATGAACCGTCTCGGGTTGACGAAGCCGTGAGGCAACGTTCGGAAACTTACGAGCGCCGAATATCAGAAATGCAACTGGATATTGCAAAATTAGAAGGCGATTTGAAGCTTCAACGCCAATTAGAGGACCAAAAGCACAAGCACGTTGAGCTGGAGAGAGACAAGATCATCGATGCCGCGAAGCATGAAATGCAGAGCAAGTACCAGGGGTTGATTCAGGCGAAGCTCAAGGAGCTGGCCGACGCTCAGGCACACGCCAGGGAACTGAACGCGCAGGCGAAAGACAGGGAAAACGGACTTCGCCAGAAAGTAAACAAGCGGCTTGAAGAGATTACACGGGACCACATAACGGTCGCCCAACACGAAGAGGTTTTACGCGCGAAGATGAACGAGCTGCGCATGGAGATGAAAGGGCAACAACGCTCGGAGAACGCCCGCAAGCACACCGACTTGTCGGCCCGGCTCTCCGACAAGGGGAAAGAACTGGAGAGCAACTTCCGAGTGGCGGAAAACCGCATGCAAGAGCAATTGATTAAGCTTGAAACGGAAAAAATAGAAGAGCAAGAGAAACGGGTTGAGCTAGAGAACCAATCTGCGGCGGATCGAAAGATCTTGATCGAGTTTCAGCACAAAGTCGAGCAAGAGAAGAAAGTCAACGAAGGGTTAGTAACGCACTTGGAAGAAGCGTCTCGGAATATTACCCATTTAAAACAGATGCTTGACGGTGAGATGAAACGAGCACAGGCGGCAGAGACGGCATTGGTAAAGGAGAAATCACTGAACGGGGAACACAATGATCGTGTTGCCCGGTTGTACAGTCAATTGGAAGAATCGGTGCGCAGAAACGAGAAGCTGTACTCCACTGTACAACACGCTCACCAGGACCTACTGGTCATGGCCAAAAGTTCTGCGAAAATTAGTTACGGTGAAAACGAACTTAACCAAATAGTAAACGAGGAGGCCAAGAGCGCGGAGACAAGCGATCTGGCGGTGGCGGGCAGCCCCAGCCGCCGTGGTGTGGTGTCGGAAGCAGAAGAGTGCATCACCCGCAGAGGACTGGCGAATCGCGTTGCAGCGGCGGAGCAAGAGATCATTGAGCACGACATACGTGCCCGGCACGATCTTGAAGACATGGCCCTTGAGCTCCAGGATGGGAAGCACCGGCTCGTTCGCGAACAACAGGAAGCGAAAGAATTGTTAGCTTCCAGCAAAAATGAACAACGGTTAGGGTTGACAGAAGACGACGATAGCACTGTGGAGACACAGCTTCGACTCGGTTCGGGGGATCTGCTGGAAAACATTCTCTCTCATACTGCTGAGTTAAAAGACATTGACGAGAAAATCAAGAACACAACATTTTTAGAAGACGCGGCAGAAGCAAACGACGAGCGTATAGCCCAGAGGGAGAAGTTGAAAGACTTACGCGCGCTGCGGTTCCAAACGAGCAAAGACTTAGAGACAATGAAGAAGAACATAGCGGACAGAAGGGGCGGATTACAACAGGCAATTATGGACGCTAAAACGCAGAAAATAAAAGATGCCGAGCTCGCATATTTTGAAAAGAAGGTGGAGTTGTCCAAGTACCTTGCAAGCATGACGAAAGCGATACTAGAAACGCGATCAAGAAAAAACGAAGAACGGAAGTTTCTCAGGGGCCGCTTCTTGGCGGGTGTCACAGACTTGAAGGCGCATGATGAGGCCACTATGGCAGGCATTGTGCTCGAGAGGAAGCAAACGTTAATGAAACAATCCATAAAACAGCAGCATGACGCCCAGCGCCATTATCTAGATAACATAAGGGTTATTGAACATGAACTCAATGACTTCAAGCTGAAAACGGGGAAAGAGCTGGAAGAGATCAAGCGCTACGGAATGGCCAACATCGAAGCCGCCCAGTCCCTGAAAACCCAGACAGACACCATGCTAGCACAATTTGACAAGGCAGTGCAGGCGGCCGCATTTTCCGCCGAAGCAAATGCGGGCGGACCCAACAGCTTCCTGTCACCAAGCGACCCTTCGCAGAGAACCGACTTGGAGGCGAAGGGCTTTCAGTTTGAACAAGAAGTAGCGGCTGCAAAAGCAAAGTACAACGCAGACGTTCAGAAGAAAGAGAACGCCATTTTAGTGGGAAGGAAGACCTTTTTGAGACGCCTCGACCAAGCACGCGCGGAGCACGCAAGGTACGAGTCAAAACTTGAGAAGGATGAACAGTCAGAAATGCAAGCAATCATGCAACGAATCGGTGAGTACGAGTTTGATCTCTGTGGGCGCTTTTTGGATCTTGACCAGTCTGGTACCGCGGCCCTGCAAACCCAGTCGATAGACCTGAGGAATCGTATTTCGGAGCACAAGACGGCAACACAAGAGGTGCTGGTAGATATCCACGACGCAAAAGCTCGCCTCCAAATCGCAGAGCACTGCGAAAGCAGTCTTATGCAGATGCAACAGGCGCTAAAAGACGTCGACGACCTTGTCGAGGAACGGCGGAAAGATTCAGCACGGGCGTCTATGATGTTTCAATCGAACAGGCACTTTACCATGGTTTCAGAAAGCACGAACTCTGTGCTTGAGGAAGACTTCCCTGTAGACCCAAGTGCCCGCAACTCGCTAAGCAACACTGGTAAGAAAAATGGCGACGGAGCAAAACTGAGGGAAGAAAGCGAGAAGAAGAAATTGAAGGCATTAAGCGTCGAACCGCTGGAGAAACAGTTTGAACTTTTGTCGAAAAATGTAACACGAATTAGGCATGCGTTGATGGACGAGACTGCGCGAAGGAACATTGTAGAACAGTTCCTGCAGAAAAACAGGACTGAGAATTGCGAATTAAGGAAGCGTATCGATGCGCTTCGGCAATCAACCAACAGGGACCACGACAAAGAGGCCGAACTGGAGAAGAAAATATCAAAACGTTCGCAAAATTTAGCAGAGCAAAAGAAAGCGAGCGACAAGCTGGCACGCGAATTGTCCGAGCAGAAATCTCGTTTCAATCGCATGAACATGAAGCTCGATTCAAGCGAGCGCGAAAAGGTTTTGCTCGAACGAACCAAGAGCAGGATGGAGAAAGCAATAGCGTCGCTGACCGAAGAGAGGGACCAGCAAAAAACGAAATTAGAAACACAAGCAGCCGAGCGGGACGAAGAAAAGAAAAAGTTGACGAAAATGGTGAAATCCATCAAAGAGATGGTGGCAATGAAGGATTCTGAAATCGGTCGCTTGCGCGAGTCCAAGAGCAAGGTACTTCTCCAGAGCAAGAAAATGCTCTATACAACCGTGCGATCGATGAAAGACAATTTGACTCGCGTCAGGGCGCAGTCAATATCAGAAATAGACAAGATGAGAAACGATATCTATAAGTACGTCCGTGATATGCAGTGGAAATTTCGAAGCGTATTGTCCGCCATTCATGGTGCCAACCAGGAAGACATGCAGCGGGCTTTCAAAGAGCTTCGTGAACAATTTTCCAGCGATACTGATCGCCTCAACAAGTCCCACCGGGAAGAAATAACAAGGATGCAGGATATGCATACTGCCGCGATTGCCAGTGTGGAGAAGCACGCAGAGTCAACGAAACAGAGCAGCGTGTCTGATATCGCACGGTTGGAATCCCAGTCTTCTTCCCAATTTCAAGAACAAATTAATGAAAACGGCAAGTTGCAGACGAAAAACAATGAGCTTCATTTGTCTCTGTCACAGTGTCAGTCTCGGGTGGCAGAGCTCCAAATGGCCCTCGAAGCGTGCAACGTGGAAAAAGCCGAGCTGTCGAAGCAAGTAACGGACCTGAAGCAAAGCATCCGCCGCGAAGAGGAGTCTCGAAGGAAAATAAGCGAAGAGATGAAATCGCTGGGCGCAAACCACCGCCTTGAAACCATTAAAATCACCAAGCAGGTGAATAATTTCGTCGGAACTTTGATTTCACTCTCCGCGCATATTAATTTGCCAAAAGAGCTTCAGGACAAGTTGCTGAGCGACGACCAAAGCACATACAGCACGGGGTTGCAAGAAATGCAAAGCGTAATCTCGGCGCATTTTAAGAACTCCACAACGGCCAGCCAGAAGCGCATTACTGAGGAAGCAAAGAATGCTGCTATCGAGTTGAAAGACAAGCTGAGTACGACAATAAAGCTTCACGAAGCAGACGTTTCGGCGCTGAAAGATCAGCTGCACTCGGTGCAGAACGCCTTAAAAGAGGCAAGAATGGACGAAGAAAGTTCGCTTGAAATGTCTAGAAAGTTGGAGGCACAATTGGCGCTAGAGAAGCAGGAGACTCGTGTCTTAAAAACGGAAGTGGAACAGGTTCGCCAAAGCGCGCAAGTAGAAATTGAGGGCATCAAATCCCAGGCAAAGTACGAGAAAGATTCCCTTCAGGCTAGCATGAACGCTGACAAACGCTTGAATGAAACGCAGACGCTGTTTGCCAAAGACTCACTGGAAAAAACCTTGGAAGTAGAGCGTGCAAAACTAAGAGAAGAGCGCGCAAGGCGAATGTCAGAGATCGACGCCGAAAAAGCCGCCATTCAGTTGAAAATGGAGGCCGAACGGGCTAAATTTCAAATGCAAATGGAAGAGCAGCAGAAAGCCCTCAAAGCCCGCGCTGCGGCCCAGAGAAAGGAGCTAGACCGCCAAAAAGCAGAGTACGAAATGCTGAATAAGCTTGCTTTGGAGACATCGCGCACAGAGAGTGCCACCGAGTTTGCAGCCAGTCAGCAAACGCTTGCCCGTTTAGAGATGGAGAACAACCAGCTGAAAAGAAGCCTGGCCTCTGCTTCAAGCCAGTCAAGCGAGCAGCAGCTTCAAGGGATACGGGCAAAATACCAAGACGAAATTAGCGTTTTAAAGAAGAAGAACGAGCTGGATCACAAGAAAATGAGAATCCTACGGTCCGAGCTTGTGCAGCAGGCGAACGAGGCAGACCGGCTAATTAACTCAGAGCGGGCAAAATTGAACGTGGTGCTCTCCCGGCATTCTATGGCCGAATCCCGCATCGCAGAACTAACAAAAGAAATGAACAATTTAAGATCTAGCGTTGCAAACATGGACTCCGGCAGTTCGGACGAAGGCCAGATGGGGCAACATTCACGCGTCCACATCACAAGAACCGGAAGTGTTCATGTAAATTCTCAGTCCGACTCAGCGAGCCAAAAGGAAACCGGCGATCTTACTGTTGAGAGTTTGCAATAGTTCCCCACATTAATTTGTTCTCCTTTTGGGTCAGGTAACTCTTCAAATATACAAAAGGGTCAAATAATTTACGTATGATGATAGAAAAAAAACAAATTATATAGCATGCAATTACATAGTATGATAGATATCATATGATATAAGAAAATTGGCCCTGTTATTTAAGTAATTAAAATTAATGTACTGCGAACTGCAATCTAGATTTAGACATTCTAGGTTTGCATTCCTTCATGAACTGCGAACTTATCTTTGCTCTTTTGGTCTTACTAATCGATATACCCTTGTCACTTAGTCTTGACTATCATTCTCAGATGTACTCCATTTATGATCTGAATCAGTAGATGGATTAGCACTGCTTCCACATATAAAACTGAATTTTAGAGGTTTGTTTTTAATTTTTTTAAGATGTCCAGCAGTAAATAAAAACAAGAAAATTGGCTTTTATTTCAGTAATTAAAATTAATATGTTATTAATACTGCGCATATAAAGGAGATAAAAATAACAGGGCCAATTTTCTTCTTTTTATTAAACAAGAAAATTGGCTGTTATTTAAGTTATTATTTTTATTATCTATTTCTTATGACATGTACCGGTACAACGGAACGAGAGGAACAGTATTCAATTAGAAACATCGCATGGGAAAAATATCTGCACAATTTCGCAATCGGCATTTGTATACTGGTACGCAAAACCACCCATTGGGCAAGTTTCTATTTCATTTGGAAGCAACCAGCACATCTTCGCACCCAAATGTTCTTGTGTGATCCATCGATGATCTGCCACAATGTGTGCCGGAAGCACCTCTGGAAGACGAAATTCGATGGAGAAGAACTCTCTTTCTCCACCCCATCTCCATGCATCTTCCCATGTTGACCCAGCACAAGCGGCGTTTGTGGCAACAATGGATGCATACTTCCCGTCAGTCAGCTTTGAAAAGTACACATAGCCACCTGTGTAAAACAAATTCATAATTGCACGATTCGCTGGGTCTGCCCCGCCTTTGAATATATCCGGCGGATATTGCCCTTTGTCCGCCATCGAATCTGGGTCAATTACTCCGTAGCACCACGAAAACGCGACGGCGTTCTCGGGAATTCCAGCAGCTTTTTTTGAGTGAGAATCGAAGTTGACATACGCAATTGCAGAGAAAGCTAGACTCAGATCCCCGAGGTACTTATTTTTGGGACTTAGTGTCTTGTAAAACCCAGGAAACGCAAGCTTTAGGGAGATAAAGAAAATCTTACTCTTTGCCATAGAAAACAGCGCCGACCACTGGATCGTCGGCTTTGTCACCGAGAACATCCCCTGGTCCACCGAAAACAGGTACAGTGGGCTGAGCACGTCCGGGAATTTTCCTTCGGGGGGTTTCACTCGGAATCTTTCCGAAATCGCCCGAAAACTTCCAGACCTGTCTTCAAAGAGGTTCAACTTCGGGCTAGTCCCGTCGTTATCAATATGAACGACAAAATCGGCTAGAGGGGAAAGCTTTTCGACCGAAATCCTAGTGTTCGTGATGGCCTTCGCCAAAATGTCCTTTGGAATGTAACGACCTGTCACTTTACCTCGGCTCTCGGCCCTCTGAAACACGGTCTCATCGCGACAATAGACGTAAAAAATGGCTATTTTGTACCAAGGGTACTTGTTCTTCACGTTTTTAATCCAATTCCCCCACCACCTATAGTCCTGGAGGCTTCCGTCAATGCACGTGTTTTGCCGCGATCGAAGGGAAACTTCCTGGCATATTTCAGCTATATAACCACTTTCTTTGTGGCATTGGGTCCCCGCCATTTCCTTCTTTGCGGCAACATAATTCTTCCACTCGGGCATTGCAGACTTTACGTGATCCATGTCTATTCGGACAACATCTTCCAATGGGAAAACGCCGCTCTGACTCATCCATCGGAGGGTAAACCCTTTCCCGGCGCCCATCGGGCCGCACGTGAAAATTAACCAAGGGAATGGCTGAGGCTTGCTTTTGAGCGCCACAGATACGACTACCTTGTCTTGCCATAGCTGACGCTCTTTCGAAAAGTTATAGTTCCAGTTGTAATCAATTTTTTTTCTGACGTCAGCAAACTCGCCAAACAATGGGCCGTGGTCGTTCTCGTTGTACCCAACCGCTTGCCCCGGCGTGTAATCCGCGTGTGCATAGTTTTCGTGAGTAGGCGAATCATAGTTGTATCCAGCAGCAACTTTCATAGTAAAACTGACATCGTAGTTGGACACAATAACCGATTTGAAATAAAGGTTTTTTCGAACCACTTCACAGAAATTTTTGAAGTTCATCGTTTCGCAGCCAAGCCGAAGGAACATTCTCTTCAGCTCCAAGCCGGACAGACCGAGGTGAAGCTTTTCTGTGCTAGCATTTGCAAAATTTTCTTTGGTAATCACGTGCGAACCATCGATATCCAATGCGTCAAAAATCTCTCTCAGTTTATTTTGGTCTTCCGCAAACTGTTCCTGGGAGCCCTTCTTATACGTTGGAGTAGGCGCAGGTGGAGGCATTGAAAAACTCTCCCCTCGGTTCACTCTCAATTTCTGTAGCTGCAACTTTGGTTTTCGTTTCGGTCGTTGACTAGACACCCCACCACACACGTAGTACCCAAGAAGGTACCCCCCTACTGCCGCGAAGACGACCGTCGCGCAGACTACAGTGTTGTGATGCGAGTAGCTCATTTGAAACCCTTTGCTGCGGTTTCCATTCCGACGAAAGCGACCAAACTTTCCTTATATTTGGATCCAAACTAGCGATTGCGGGAATAATACAACGCGGCGAAATATGGTTGGGCGGTGATTTTAATTTGATATTTGTTGAAATAGTCACATTTGTTTTTTTGTATATTATCTTCTAACTAAAAAATATTTTAATAATATTAAAAAAATATTTTTTATTATTTTATTTGTTGTTGTTTTGTTGAGAGAGAGAAGAAGGAGAAGAAGAAGAGAAGAAGAAGATTTACACAAAAAAAAAAAAGATTCAAAAAATATTACGTATAATAAAATAAAAAAGTTTTTTTTAGTATTAATATTAATAAATACGAGGAGTCTATCTTCTAGGTCTAAATTAATATTTATTTATTTATTACAACTCTTCTATTGTTCATTATTATCTTCTTGTGATCAATAATATACTATAATATTATGGATACTACGACGCGCGCGTATTACATCATATCATCATCATCAATTAATCATCCAATTTTATTGTCGAGGAGGATTCTTCAAAACTGTGTATCCGTATACGTGAGGAGAAGATGGAAGAAGATCACCAACCACCCATCCCCTCCCTCCACTTCTTCTTTTTTTTTTTTTTTCTTCGTAAAAAATATTATTATTATAATAAATAATAAAAAAAAATAAAATATAATTAAAATATCGTCTGAATTAAATTATTCGGCGGTATATTATCTAAATTACATTGACGTATATATATATATAAACGATAATTGATCATAGAGTCTATCTAATGGAACATTTTGGTCAAGAATTGAATTACACATTCAATCAAGAGCAATCTGGATTATACAAAGTACAAGGATTAAAACTTTAACAGCAAATATTCCTGAGATAACTCTAGAACGCCCAGAAGGCGTAGCACTTAGTCTTCTCCGGAAAAGTTTCCCCGGACGTACGTAGTGGGGCGACTTCAGAGGAATCAAAGCGTGTACATCTTAGGAGGATCAGTGCAAATAAAATTCAGAGGTAGCGGGTTGGAACTGTTTTGCGCCTGTACATAAAGTTAGTGTTGAAGCTAAATAAAGAAATGGGGAGGGAAGAGAAAAAAAAGTAAGTAAAATTTCAAGAATTCTTCTACGTCTTTTTTTAGAGTGGGAAAAAAGAAACTCTACTAAAAGCACATACGATTAGCAGTTTAAATTCTCTACTCAAATTTCTACTGTTGACGAGGCGTGCTAGAAAAATTGTTATCGTAGTTAAAATGTTAAGAAGAAGTAAATAATCTGTTTGCGCGGGTTTATCGAAAATTTTTATCCTCTGTTTCATGTCGATCTCCTACGTATTCTTTTTGAAAATGGTGTATGTTTTATTTTTCCGAAAGGGAAGGAAAACGATGAATATCCGCATTAGTTATTTAGTAAACAAGGTTTTCTTGATTATTTTTTCGACTTTTGTACATGGTGTTTGGTTGCCATTTTGTTTTTAAAGAGTGTGTTGGGAAACAAAAAAAATATTTCCACCTCATATATCTCACGATTTTTATCACGTAGTCTTTGTTCACTTTTTTATTTTCATTGGGAAGAAAAAAACGAAACCTAACAATTGCCTTTCTATATTTTTTATTATGAAAACACACAGAGGAGATGAGAAGAAGAAGATGAGTTTTTATCTTTGGGGGTCCTGACCGTAGGAAAACTAAAAATAACTAATTATACATAGTATGTTTCAACTAAAATTGATATTTATAAAATAAAATAGATATAATTTGTTTTTTGATAAAAAATAAAATAGACAGTTCTTATTTAGCACGGATTTTAGATGACCCCGGCCTTGTATACTTCTTCTGGCTTTCTCTTTTGCAAGTAGACTACGACATTTTTGTAACACTCTTGGCCAAACCACTCCTTGATCTGGAGCCATGTGCTAATGTCACTCCCATAAATAGCAATCTTATCCTGAGTCCGCTTCGGCAGCCAGTTTTTTACTAAGTTCCACCCCCCGTAGAAAAGATACGGGCAGTTTACCAGAATAACATGCGAGCATTGCTCCGGGTAGCACGGTCCAAGCTCTGTTGTCCACCATTTGAAGTATGAAATGTTCGACAACGAAAATGTCGACAATATTCCTCGAGGGCAATTTAAACAGTGAATGTCCACAAACCGCGGCAAGCGACTTGTAAACGCCGACGGATTTTTGAGGCGATCTTTCATCCACACTTCCAGCTTGTGCAACCGGAATTCAAAAACATAAACCATGTACAGTTTGAAGAATTTTTCTTCGACGTTGGCAAGAAGGCCATATAAATCTGCCTCTCCAACTCTGGCAAATGCGAAGGGGGCCCCTGACTCCGCAACGACCCCAGACTCGCCTATCATATCCTCCTCCCAGTATTGCGCCACTTCATTCCTGTGCGGAATGTCGCTTAATTTCTTTATTTCCCCCTGTCTGATTCGTGTCCTAGCAACCGCCAGCTCGGCCGATGCCTTCCTGAGATTTCTGCCTTGCACGACTGCGGCCAGGGCCTTTTCTGTATCGTACGACCAGCCAACGACAAAAAATGAAAGTTCGAGATCGCTTTCTAGGTCATCAAACAGAAACCCCTCTAAACCTTCCCATTCCTTCTTTTCAAGTGGGGGCAATTTCTCTCTTAGTTCCACTACAACCAGTTGTAGTTTTTCGTCCGATAAACTATCCTCCATCGACTATCGACTACTGTATTAATACCAACGATGGTAGAAAACGGGTTGGACGCGTATGGATTACCAAAGCAAATATTTTAACATTAAATCATGTGCATATGTTGTTTTCTATATACTTATTGACTGTCTGTTATCTTCCTGTTTATACAAAGACGACGTATACAGTTTATATTGATAGTCTAGACTACGAGTAAAATAACATGTTGTAATTCCGCGATGGACGGTTCATTTTTGTTGTTGTGCTTCTTCTTCTTCTTCTCCCCAAAGTTCTTCCTCCTCGTTGTTCTTCTCCAAAGTTCATTGTTCTTTTCTCTTCTCTTCTTGTTGAAGTTCGAAAATATTTTTTTTTTATTAGTACTATTCATTATTCGTCGTCGTGTTGTAATAATAATAAATATAATAAATATTTGATGGGGGCGCTACTGTGTAGTATGGGTTTACAGGCTGACACACCATCTGTATGACCATCCTAAACTGCATACAGGTAATAAGCTTAAACGTACAGGGGCATACCATTAAACGAGGAAATTGTCTACTACAAGATTATCTAAAAACGGGGGGGGGGGCACCCTGTTTTTTAAAGTTAATAAACTTTTAAAAAAATAAAAACCGATCTTATTTGATTCTACTCTATATGTTGACACAAGGAATAACTTGACCCAAGAAGCACAGACGTCAAAACAAAAAGAGAAAGCGAAAGAAGGTTAAAACAATCAAACGAATAGTTATTATCCTTTTCACGCGCAACAGAACATCTATCAAAATTTATTCTACAATCAGATTCAATCTAATAAACAAAAACAAAATCGATATACGCTTCAATATTTATTGTTATTATGAATTTATATCCAATTTATGAACAAAGAAAGGAAAAAGAAATTGTAAAGAGAGGTAAATTTTACTCTACTTTATACATTGCTGGATTTACCCTTGGTTTAATAGCGTGGGTCGTTGTAATATCACTACCCAATGAACGTGGTGGATATGTATCAAAAATATATCCGCCAGATTATGATATGTCTGATATCTCGGCGAAACTAGTGCCAACGGAAAAGATTGAAGAGTTGCAAAAGGACCCCAAAAAAAGAAACGTAAGATGTATATGCTCAAATCCTGAACCTTTTTTAAACGACTTTGCAAGTATAAAGATGGAACAATATTCGTTTTGTCCCCATATTATGGAAAAATACAGCTGGGAGAAGTGCAGGGAGAAAACTAGAGCAGCGATATCTGCTGCGGGAGATCTGTGTCCAAACAGTATTGCAAAAGATGAATTTAATTTCAAAAGTAATTTTTTAAGAGAAGCTAAATACGCTTATGCGATGAATGAAATACAGGGAATGTGTTTTTCAGCGCACGTAACACTACTCGGATTAGAAAAAGGTGCTTTGTACAAGACTGTATCCAGCCCTGCATTCATGAAACAAAAAGATTTGCAAAAAGTATTGGATTCAGGTCTTGAATCTCAGTTCATCGTTCAAATTGGGGCAACATGGACCAGTCTTACAGCGAGTTTTGGCTTTGGAAGAATGAACTTACCTTTTAGGATTATGAAAGTAAATACAGCCCAAAATGCATTTGAAGATGTAGACGTTAATATACCATATTTCGCTGTCCCAGAAGAAAGTGAGATACTTGGTGCGGAAAAATTGTATGATGGTCAGACACCAAATACTGCTAATATGGAGTATTATGGCAGCGACAAGTATGAGGATTTTATGTATAAACCCTTTACAGATGTTGCCAAATTTTATAAATCTTGCAAAGATTCCGTACCAGAGCCATGGAAAACCTATTGTGCACATTTTGAAGCTCTTGCTAATAATAATGGAATAAGCTTGCCTGAAACATGGTTCGAAGCTACAACAAAGTATGGTAATATGTTTTATGCAACAGCTCATTTTTTCTTGAAAGAAATTGAAACTGGTATTGATATGGAAAAATACCATAAAGCATGCGCACCAAAGTATTGTGAATATGTTGAAGAACAAGAAGTTAACCTTGGTGTAATAATTGGTGTAATAATTGGAGTTGCCGGCAGTATCAGTGCATTTTGCAAAGCCTCGTGTGGTGTACTTGCAAAACGTGGAGTAAAGAAAAAAGTTGATTGTTCTTCTCCGCATCAAATTGAGATGGCTCAACAACAACAGCAACAAATTCAGCCGCAACAACCAAATCAATTGCAATATCAGCAGCAACAACCAATGCAAGTGCATTAAACTCAAAGGTTCGTCTTGTGATACCTGCATGTTGGGTTATACTGGTGAAGCATGTGATTACCTGTGCAAGGGGATACATTGGTTCCGATTGTGATACATGTGCCATGCTTGAAATATCTTGGTATACAAATAGACAATATATACAAACAGACCAGCATTCCCATATCCAGTATTTGAGGAGGTACAATTTTTAAAAAAAAAGAAGAAAGTCGTTTTTTACAAAGCTTTCTCATCCGGTGTTCCATAAATGCTAAAAATTAGTAGCAGCTACACAGTGAGAGGGAGTGTTGATGTCCGGAGCCGAATAATAATAATGAACAAATAAAACCACTTCTTCTTGGTGGTATTATGCTACTACAGCAGCAGTGCACCAAGTTCATAATATAACTAACTAATACACCATGATATGATGTGGCCAATTTTTTTGGTCTTTTTTTTTATTTTCTTCTCCTCCTCCTCCTCCGCGGACGACAGACGACAGAGAGCTAGAAGAAATGTAAAATCATTTTTTCCAGCAGAGAAGAGAAGATCGATCATCATCAATAAAAAAAACCACGACGGGCTGGCTGGGGGACGATAAAATAATTTTGATGATTAAAAGAGCATGGGCAGCAAACGCACATACAGTTTTTTCAACAAAAGAAAGATTTTTTGTTATTATTTGTATTGAACAAATGACATTCCCCGTTGAGAACATAATCAGAATCCTTTCCTTGCGGAGGGGTCATAATGCGGGTGGGAAAAAGGAGGCGCAAGTTAAGAGAAATTGGGCCTCGGAGTTGGGGATACGGTACCTTCGCTTGATGACTTACATTGCCGTCACATACTTCGCTTATACTTACACGTGGCCAATCAAAGAAGCCCACGAGTGGAAAGCAGGCTGGATTTTAAAAATTATTGTTCGCAATTTTTTTGTTGAGCTTGTGTTCTACGGTGGATGGCACAGTTTTTTATACGGCTACGGAGGGTATGGAAAGACGAAGCTGGCTGGCAAAAAGTTCAACCACAAAGACCAATACGGACCAGGAACAAAGAACCTGGAACGAGAGCAAATGTACACCACGCTGGGTTTTTGCATGTCGAGTGCCTACGAGATTGCGATCATTCACCTTTGGGCCAGCAAATCGGCGTATATTGTTCCCTACTACGGAAGCTTCTTTTCGTCCGGCAATTTGCTGCGGTCGTTCGGTCACATCGCACTCATCGCATACTGGCGTGACTTTCACTTCTACTGGATTCACCGAATGATGCACAAATGGAATGTCACTGTCCTTGGTGTGGATCCTGGTGGGTACCTGTACAAGCATGTTCACTCGTTGCATCATAAAAGCAGGAGTCCTGGCCCCTGGTCTGGTTTGTCAATGCATCCCATAGAACATCTATTCTATTACAGTTGCACCCTTGTACCCTTTTTCTTTAAGATTCACCCATTTCATTTTCTTATGAACAAGTTCCATGCAGATATCTCTCCTGTAGCTGGGCACGATGGATACGACCAACCGGCTGGAGGGAGCAAGTTTCATTACCTGCATCACACACTCGTTAACTGCAACTATGGGACACCGATGGTACCCCTTGACATAATCTTTGGGTCGTACGTGAACCCGGACACTAGTGCGGATTGAAGTGTATAGTGTAGTTCCGTATTATTTTTTGTTTTTTTGTTGTTTTTGTTGCTTCTTTTTATTGATAATAAGACTATATTATCATGCACCAGAATTATTTAAGTTTCGATTAATTCCGTCCTTCTTTAATTCGGTAACGTCACACAGCATTGCAGAGGAGTGCAGAGGTGGCACCACTTTTTTTTCTGCTGTGTGTGTCGATCAAATTGGATAATAATATAATAGTATATGGTGAAAAATCTACAAGCTTGTATTGTTCAGATCTTGAACTAGTAATTTAACAATAGTGGAAGGTTTGCGCAATTTTGTTTTATATTTGATTCATGGCGATCCCTGCCCTACCGAACCTTGTCACGTAAGCAAAATGTTAGGTGCCTTTTTTCTTACAATTGGTTTTCTTTCGCTATCTCTGAATGAAGAGGGGTCAATCGTTTCCATCGCAGATACGAACACGGGAACAGAGTATGTCGAACAAGGGAAACCCCGGCGCGCATTGTTTACGTTGAACTTGGTGGACAAAACGCACGTTCTCATAGATGTCATTGAGTCAGACGGGTTTAGAAATATCATTGTAAATACCAGGGGCAAAAGGTCAGAGGAGGTGCACGTATCGTTCAAGCAGCATCCGCGTTACCCCACTTTGAATTGCACAGCCCTGTTTCGCAGAGAGCTGGTAGACGAGTCTGTCCGGTCGACATTGTTGTGTGACCCACCGTCACATGTCGCTGTTAGAAGCGCTGTTTTCCCTCAATTCAACCAGCCTTCGTCCCTTGGACCAAGTGATTCCATTGCGACCCCGTGGTACGAGGGCATGGTAGTGAACGAACCAGGATTAAAGACCCAAGCGTATAATTCCACTTTTGATCTCGCGCCCAACGGCAACGGGCTCGCTTTTCCCTGGACACAGTATCCTGGGTTTGCCGCGTTTCAATTTTTCAGTCGCTATTGTGCGAAGTCGGGACTGTACATTGCAACCTACGACGTTGCATCCCACCCCAAAAACTTTGATTTCGCGTCCAATGCTGAAGCCGGTTGGGTAAGGCTTGACATTTTACACTTGCAACCTGAAATCCTGGGTGCAATTTTCGCCCCACCCTACGAGACTGTGTTCCGCCTATACACTCCGGATTCCACCATCGGCGCAGTCCCCTTTCCTGAGAAGCAAAGGTACCGCACCGTGGGACTAGACTGGGGTGGTTGGATGGTCGCCGCAGCAATGTACAAAAAATGGGCAGTAAGAAATGCCCCGTGGGCGAAAGAAAGATTAGCTCAAAGGACCGACCTTCCCAGGTGGCTTTTCAACGGCACCGCAGCCGTCATTACCAACCTTTGCCCTGCCAGTGTGTGTGAAAAGGAAGGCTTCGATCCTGACACGTTTGGGCCAAATTTAGAAAAACTCCCGACCATGTTTTCAGCATACAGGAAAAAAGCAGGCCTACCAAGTGTTATTGGTGTAGTCTATGGCTGGGAGAAAAACGGTGTGTGGGCTGGCCAGGACTATTTCCCGCCCAAGCCGTCTGCGGCAGCTTGGAAAACAGCTACAGAGAGGTTAATGGCAAACGGAGATCGTGCTGGCCTACTGATCTCTGGATTTTGGATGAGGAAAGCACGAAATGCTACTCGGTACGGACCCGCTTTTGAAATTTCACAGGACATATTTCAGGACCTGAAGAGTTCATTGGTAAGAAATCCGGACGGGTCACTGGCCACAGAGCAGGATAATGTGACATTGGTTGGCATATCTCATCGGCTGTGCCACGGTTCCAGACGTGGCCAAATGGAGATGGAAGCAATATTTTCTCGTGCCTTGGAGATGGCACCTGTCGTCTCATTCGACCAAGAAATGGGTGGAGCCGCTGATTTTCCATGTTTTGCCGAAAATCATGGCCATCCGCCCGGTCGAGGGAATTGGGAGTTTCAGCATTACAAAGATTTGTTGGGGAAGATCAGGGCAAAGGCAATTGCGAGCGGGAAGGAAGTTGTGCTAATGCAAGAGCAAGGATCGGAGGGAGTAATGCCATACATGGGAATGTTTTGGTCTCGGCAATTTTGGCAGGTTGAATCGCAGGGTGCCAAAATTAATTTGGTCGGCATCAACGCAGTGAACGCTGGAATTTTCTCCTACATGTATCATGAATTTGCTTTAAGCTTAAGCGCCGCACAGTACCAAGGCCAGGGTTCGATCCAACCTGTTGGCGCCGAGCCATTTGAATTACGTGCCTACGTTATATTTAGTGGGATTGCAAGAGGGTTAATGCCCTCCCCTTTTGCCAACGATGTGAACCAGACAGTGGACGTTTGGCATTCCAAAATAGCCGATGCCAATCGTCGTGCAAACCAAATTTGGGTGGCATGGGCTGCCTCGATGCTGGCAGCATCTCCTGTAAGCGCACCCCCGCGAATAGACGGCCCTTTTTTGGAAACGTTCGAAACCCTAAAAAATGGAACCCTGCGGAATTTAACTCTACCTGCCGTGCGTGTTGGCACTTACATAATTGACGAAGATACAGATGGGACCTTCACCCTTGCAACGGTGATTTTGAATACATTGCACAATAAAATCGCAAAGGTTAACGTGACTATGGACTGGAAAATATCCCAATCCAGCCTCAGTCCTATAGAAGTACGAGATGGAGCAAACCAGGGGAAAATCATAGCACAGTTCGCCCCAAATACACGGTTGATTTCGGAACTCCCAGTGCCTAGTTGGGCTGGGGTCGTGATTTTGGTGAGACGTGTGGAACTGCCAGATTAATCAAACTCTACTAGACGACTACTACTATTTTTGTAAAAGAAAATTAATATAATAACATGAACACAGCAAAGGAATTCTTTATTTGAATGACGGCGAAAAAATAATTAAGAGAAAGAAAGGCAATCACAACTATTATTACGAGGAAAAGAAGAAGAAGGAAAAGAAGAGAGCAACTACAAAAACTCAACAAAGGAGGACGACGGAGGAGAGAAGAGAGAGAGAAGAAGAGGTGAGGTGACTTTAATATTAATATAATAATATAGAATAATAGAACGAACGGGAAAAAAAAATAATTTAAAATTCAAAATTCAAGTCAACAACAATCAATTCAAATATTCCATTCCAACAATTCAATACATTCATTCAATTAGGATTTTAAGTGATAGTATAACATGGGATAAGAATATATATACATATAACGAGAGATAGACTATTTTTATTCTTTTATTTCCGCCAGTTGAAATACAACCGTTGAACGCCGTTCGTTTGTACTCGGTTTTTGAAATGCACTTTCACGTCGGGGAAAGTTTCTGTAAAGGGACTGGAAACGTTCTCGATGAGCTGCTCGATTTTCAAACGCACGGTAGCCCAATCAATGAGTGCCAATGCAACCTCCTGTATATGATGACCTTTTTATACTTCGTACCGGCGTGTATATCCGGAATGAAACGTTTGTCTTCAATGAGGGATACCTCGCTCTCGTACACGCCGTTGTTGAGAATGGCGAACTCGCACACGGGAAGGTTTGCGCAGCAGTGGCATTACCGGGCCGACGGAATGTCCAAGAAGGAATTTTTGATCACATTTTCCTGCACCACCCTGTGCCTTGGTGCATGGTTTGCCATGGCTGGCTATGAATTTTTGAACTCTACTGCGTTGGAACCCGTCTCTGTGTCAAGGTGCATTGTGATCGCCACGGAGCTTCTCCAGTGGTCCTTTGTGTTTATTTACGTGTACGTTTTGAAGCGAAAGGACGCTTCCCCATCTTTCCGGTTCTTGCGGACCTTCTGGTGCCTGCAATTTTTTGTTTCCCTTGTTTCCTCCCTTATTAGCCCGAACTTGATCTGGGTGTATGCGTTCAACACGGGAAATTTTGGCGACATGTCGAGGCTTGCCCTTTTCGTATGTTCGGGGTGGTTGTCGCTTTACTGCATTGTGAGTTTCGTCGCCGAGCACGTGAAGGATTCCATGTCCCTCGCTCCCCCGTTCGCCGAATCACTCAGCGCAACAGACCTTCGAGATGAGGAGGGCGCGTTGTACCCCCAGGCAAGAAGGACGTTTTCCACCCCCAAAACTGTAGCAAAAGGGTCAGGGTACAACCGACGCAGGAGGACGCCAGAAAAGAAATTGTGGAGGCAGTTTCATGACGTCACTGCACAGGCCGAAGCCGACATGACGGTTCCGCCGACTCCGCCCCGGTGTAGCGATGAATTGAGCCAGTGTATTGCCAAACAATTCCACCTGTTCACGCACGTAAAGGCCATGAATCCGGACAAAAGCATAGAAATCCTTTTTGACAACTCGGGGTACCTGAAAATAGTAGCGAAGAACGATGCGGGTTCGCCCATGCCTGGAATTTCGGAGACGCAAAGCAGAAACGAGAACAACAGCACAGCCTCGGGCAAGATCGATGGCTCCCAGACTCCGTCCTCTCGCCGGTCAAAGCCTGTGACCTCGCCTGGGTCCCCGTTTTCTGCAGAGAACCTAGCATCCGTGACGATAGGAAAGAATGTCATTGTCACCATGAAAGAGTTTGAAGATTTCTTGACCTCGTTTGTTTGCGATACAGTACACAGCACATTGGTTGAACAGTTGGACTTTTCGAAGATTTACCTCTTTGGCGGCGCAGCCCCAGTCTTCGTCAGCAGCAACTGGATGACGGCCAGGCGGTTGGTGCTCGTTGTGCCCTCTGTGTCCGAACGGGTGGGGGGTGGAGGTATCTGGAGTCTGTCATCGTGCATTGAAAACGGACTAAGCTATGGTTCGTTGCTCTTGCTCTGCGAACAAGCAATGGAGGACAACTGCGGGGTGATTATTCTTAATCCAGTGCAGTACGAAAACGGAAGCGAACACCCAGACGCTGAATTTACAAAGCTGATCGCGGCAACGAAAACGGTACTCGCCAGTGGTGAAAACCTTACATTTGACCACGTTCGCGAGTCTTTGCTGTCCCAAGGCTTCGACAAAAATTCTGTTCGTGCCCATAGCCGGACCGTGCGATCCCTCGTCCAGTACGAGCTGTTGCAAAACGATGATGGTCCAACGCGCCGCTTGAAGGTCGCGTGGGACACCCTGGTCAGCAAATCCACGAAGGCGAACCATATCATTATGGCATCACACCGTCATTCGTACGACTGCGCTCTCAGATCATACCGCTACGCATCTGGAACTGCCGCTGCAAATTCTTACGCAGGCCCCTCAGCAGGCAACCGGCTGCGCGCTTGTGTCTTTATGGAAGGAACGCGGGAAGACTACTTGTCCTTTCGCTCCCTCCAAAATGTAGAGTACCACGTAGAAGATGTGTACTCTTTAGGGCAGGAGGTCCAGGTTTCCCCTTTAATAACGACGATACAAGGGCAGCACCGGAAGAACAACAGCGTGGTAAAAATTTACCGAATAAAGAAGAAACAACCAACGAATGACGAAGTCCGCCTGATTCAATCAGTTGAGAACGAATTGCAGGAAATGTTATTGTATCTTGACGGAGAGAATTATTTTTTCTACGTGAAAGCGGAATAAGTTGTTTTAGTAGAAATCTGCTATGATACTTCGTATGATATTGGAAAAAATTGGCTGTGTCATTTAAAAAGTTCAATTAAAATTTAGCTTCCTCATATTAGAGAGCTATGATAATACCGCGTTTTAAAAATTTTAATCGTTTCATTTACGAGTGAGACATCGGTCGCGGTACCGGTACCAAGTACATGAGGAAGATAAAATTTTAATTACAATAATAACTGCTGTGTGAGACACCTGATCTTATTTTGCCTCAGCCAATTTTCTTGCTTTTTACATTAAATAACAGCCAAGTTTTTGTAAATTGTTATTTATCGGTTCTTACACGGATTTTTTACTCCAAGCCAGCAATATCGTAACGCCGTTTTTTTTGCTTCGTCTGTACATATTTCCAAATTTCACCGTCTTCAGAGGTACCGGTACCCGGCACCGTCTTCCCCATGTTGTATTTGTCGAGGTGGAACACTTCAAACGTATGGATAGTCGCCGAACCGATCTTGAGCTCTTCTCGTCGTCTGCTTTCGCTGAATTGTTCATCAGGCCCCAGTTCTGTGAAAAATGTGAATGGGTATTCGTCGTAGTACAAATAGCAGGGCATTGAGTTTGGAAAACCGCACATACTGAACACTCCCGTCCCGTACCTGGTCGTCATGTATGCTTCACTGCGCTTGATTGCTGGCATCAGAAAAGGCCCAAATGGAATCCTTGTTGGAGGAAGGAACATGTCGTAAGGGTAGATTGGGGCATGGCTCAAACCTCTTCGCTCGTTCCACCAAGTGCCGCACCCATTCCCGGGATTGATGCGCCCAATGCACGTTACAAACATCGAGCCGTTCTTTTTATTTCGTATCGGACTGTACAGCCACAAGTCAATGTACATTTCAAAAGGGGTGTCGATATGATACCCAAAACTGTCGTTAGGCCGCCATCGAAGCCGTCCGTCAAGCTTCTCCACCCTTCCTAGGGCCGTTTCTATTTTGGCATAGTTTAACGAAAACACAGCTAAGTCCACATCTTTCTCCCAGATCAACGGGATGTGCCCATGGTGACGACGGCCGCCTATGACCGAGCCAGCGTACAAAATCGCTTGAACGTTCTCTCGCGCCAGTTCGTTCACTATTCGCGATACCGCTAAGTACACATCATCTAACTTCCGCGTGAAATTGAAGGCCTCGACCTTCGTGGATGGCAACTGAGCATGTGAAGAGAGAAGGTCGTACTTTTCCAATTCAGCTTTGTACGGCCAATGGAACGGAACTTGAGCGGGTTTGGGGGCAAACGTGTTGATTATGTTCAGGTTTTTTGGGATCGGGGCATAGTTCCTCCAGTTATCCCCATACGCTTGGATCATCAATTTGAACGACATTTCCTTGCTCGGTACGCCTATTTCTATTCCTCCAAGCTTTGCCGTGCGAGTGCCTCGGAAAAGATCGGCAAGTGTACCATCCGGCCCCACGGCACTTCGACTGATTTTTGTGAATGTGACGTAGCGTCGGGGGCTGTATCCTGGCGGTGTCACTGTTGTCACTGGTAAGGACAAGTCCCCCGCTTCGCATATGATAAAAGGCACCCGTACTGTTTCTGAATTCCATATGATAAGCCCGTAATCCTTCAAAAGGATGTCTGCAAAGCCTTCGTGCACTTGAACACGTTGCGGAAGAAACAGATCGTTGTTGATATTGTCTATTCCCAACCGCCCATTTCTCAAAATTCCGAGCAGGGTACTGAGGGTTGCAACGTAGCGTATCTTTAGCCGATTGAAACAGTTCGTTACTCTTTTTAGCTGAAGGTATAGCCCTTGCGTAACGTTTGTGCCACGATAAGGCTTACAGTTCCCCCATGAGAATTTCCCTACGTTGCTCTCCAAATCGAGGCGCGACTGTTGCGCGATATTTATCCCCCGGTCCAGCAATTTTGGCACCGTAAGAAGACCCTTTGGCAAGTACAATCGTTCATTGTCCCGCAGCCCCAGGACTTCTCGATAGTAGCCGTCAATGTCATATGACAAACACGGCAACGAGAAAAGGCACAACAGAACGAGGGCATAACCACAAAACATTGTGCCCAGCGGGAGAGAACGAGATGCCCGGGGTTGATGATCGTGAACACGGGCAAACATTCATAACATGACAAAATCGAATCCCACAGCAACAGTTGTTTCGTTTAATCTCTTTGGGATAAAAAGAATATAAATATATGAGTGATTTTGAAAAAGAAATAATACCTGTACCTGTTCATGTGAGCCAAACACAATAATATATAATGGTGTGTGCATGTTAGTAATGCTGTATCGATTCTATTCACGGGTTGTAACACCTGATCTTATTTTGCCTCAAATTTAAAATAAAAATTAATGCAGAACAACTTTGAGATACCGGTGGTGGAGGGTGGTACGTACAGGTACACCACAATATATGTTCTATGAAACAACTAAACATTCTTCTGGCTCTAAACAAAATTGCACATGTATGTACCATCCTCCTGTAACGTCTAATAACTGGTAGATGGTAATTTCTTCTGGTTTAGAAGAAGTGTTTAGCTCTCTTTGTTTTTCTTTCCCCCATGCTGCTGGACGAAGATTTTTTCAATATTCTTTGCAACTGAACATCATAATCTTCATCGTTTGTTTTGGACAAACACATTTGATCCACACCATTCTCCATGCGTTTCGGATGCCCATCCAAGGGAACATGCCCGTACGCCGCCGCCCCACGATATTTACTCGATCGAGCCCACACGATCAAATTTAACCGTTCTCCTGACTCAATATCTTCCGCACCATGTCGATGTCTGCCAAGGTGAAGTACAGCTCTCCCCAACTGGTGTTTGACCACGGCTTGTGATTTACGGTAGACAGACGTGCCCGATTGCCCACAAAATCTGAGCCCAGCACCAGTAAAACCACTGTTCAAACACACGTTCAACGTTGCCTCACTGCTGTCATGGTGCATGTCCAACCCCCGATCTCCACCATCCTTCTTGTACTCGACGACAAACGTATGGTGGTGATCCAACTGTTGGACAATGCTTTCCGTCGGATACAGTGCAGCACACATGGGGGCAATGATTTTGTTTAACAATTGTGTGACGAGTGGCTCCAAACCAATCTCGTTGGTAATCAACCCGTAGTTGTTCATTGTATTGGGTCGTCTCCGAGGTAAAGCTGTAGTTTCAAAACAATTGATTTCTTCGGCCAACATGTGACAAAATGTTGGACTGAACAAATCAAAGCTGTAGATGCCAGGACTTGATTCTTCAACGAGCGACAGCCAGTCAACTGCGGTAGATGGTGATGTAGTGGTGGTGGTGGTCGCTTTCGTGGACAGGGAGGCAGATTCCACAACAAATTGTTGGAAAGCTGGTGCGAGCCATTCTGGACGAAAATGTCCGGTGTACATCTCTACGTTCTTACATACTTTTCGATACTGATGGATCACTTGCACTTTGGCCAACGTGTGCTTTTCAAGCTCGAGCCAACGCGTCAGGTCGTCCTTCTTTCGGCCGCACGCTGGCGCATAGCTCGATGTGGCACTGTTACTGGCAATAGTGCTCGATGCACTCGCTGCACGAACAACAGCACCGACGTGTGCCCCGGTCAACCACCGCACACCCTGCTGTGCAATCTTTCGTAAGGTAGGATGTGAACGAAGTTGAAGACCCGAATCCTCTTCATCCCAAAAATCGGACGACACAAAACCCGTGTCGTCCACTCCATGCATGGCAAAGGGAGCACCAATCTGCACAAAGCGAACGGCCACGGGACATTTGACTGTTCCACCGTACATTGCGGCCACGCTACCAACCTCGTCACCAATGCCTTCGCCACCCACTCGCAACACCCAAGATCGAATACCGTAACTGAATTGAGTTGCATCGACATGAAGCACGAGGTCGATGAAACCACCACGAACGACCGAACAGGAGATGACGCCGCTGGGTCGATTCATGGCCAGTGTCGCTGCCTGGGCGGCCAGTTGCAGAGACAAGGGATGAAGCATGTTTGGAGTGTGGTGGTAACACTTTCAAACCACCAAGAGAAAGAGGATGGTCACTTTTTGTGCTCGGAAAGCTTTAGAACCTCGTAGGGGAGGAGTGGTATTTTCTGGGGGGGAGGTGGAGCGCGCGAGGCCACTGAATCCATCGCAGGAAGAAGATTCATTGCGAGTAAGTTCTCCGTCCAGTTCCTTGTTGTTAACATCATCACATCATTCATCATCATCAAATTCAATTCCTCATTTTTTTTTATTTTTATATATACCGGTAGTACTATAATAATAATATAGTTACCGTAATAAATATTAATACCAGGTACCAG
>JACLAC010024096.1_pt1 | contig 24566 bp, 6 predicted proteins | sample 8027881 | NCBI WGS metagenome assembly JACLAC01 (sample SAMN15725517, study PRJNA655200) | protist metagenome | isolation source: fluorescence activated cell sorting (FACS) single amplified genomes of... | place: Spain: Blaines Bay Microbial Observatory, Mediterranean Sea | collected 2016-01-19 | reverse complement strand
ATAAAACAGCGGCTGAACAACATGATGATGGTGATGACGACGATACGCCAATTTGGAATACTCCGCGGACAAGACATTTGGGGAATGCAAGTGTCAAAAATAAAGACAATAACTTGCAGAGTCCGGGAACGTTTGTGAATGAGCATATGACTTTTCTACGATCTAAAGCCTTGCTGAATTGGAAGAGAGTGGACGAATCAGCCGAACAGTACAGTGATGAGGATTTCGAAGAATTGGATGAAAGAAGCAACTCTCAGGTCGCCGTAGATACGAAAAAGTGCCCTGAAAATGATGCTTTTGACACTGACTATGAAGACGAAGAATTTGAAAATGAAGATGATCCGCGAAAATCACTGCGAGACAGTGTTAACAAAAAATTTCGTGAGACACTAAAGTCACAACTCAAGAAAGAACTATCACACTCAGATCTTTTCAACAGTAACGATGCTCAAAATAATTGCGATTCTGAGCGCGAGAATAGACCTGCAAGACGTGGAGGTATTGCTTTTGTGTGTTAAAACATATTTTTGTACACTACATTTTATCTTTTGAATTTCATTTTGGTACGCATACACCTCTCCTGTAAATGTCATTGCGCCGATTTCGTTGTGGACTACGGTGTGCTATTCCCTCATGTAGCAGAGGAGTATCCAACGCGTCTATAGCACTTATGCACTACTATGAATCAAGCGAGGAGGATGATTTTATTTGACATTAACATAGTCGTTAGAGATTGCAGCGATGGTCGTACTCTTTTTGTTCCTATCAAATTGTCGTTGGTCTCATCTCTCTTTCTTTTTTTTTTTTTCTCTCATACTGCTGCTGTATTATAATTATATCATCATACTACTACTATTTATTGTTGTTGTTGACCTTTTTTTTTAAATTTCACCACAGTCACGACGACATCTTTCTGCTACTAGCTACTATTAGCCGTCTTCTTATTAATTAATTAGTAATAATAAATTTCCTCTGACGACACTACTTATACTCTTATACTACGACCGCCGATATTATTATTATATTTTTTTACTACTATATATTATTATTAATTTCTCCTTCTTCTTCTTATTATTATTATTATTTATGACTATGTATGAACATGAAAAATATTGCAACCCTTCCGTACCGGATAGAGCTTTGCCACTCAGCTAAAGCTGGTGAAAAGTTATCATTGCAAACCTATCGGTGTTTCACATTTTTTTTATTTGGTTGCACCGATGGAGCCTGGGGGTTCCCTTGAAGAAAGGGCAGATGTTACCCGTCAGAAACTTTTGAACTACATCAAATTCAGACGAGAGGAGGAAAAGTTAAAGTTTAAACTTGGTGTAAAAGGTAGGAAGCCTTACATTCCTGGCGCTGGGGATTGGGATATCAAATATATTGATCCAGAAACTGCAGTCGAGCGCTTTTCAAGCATCAAAGGCTCTATTTTAGATGAAAGAAGTAGGCTTTTGGACCATAGTTCTTCTACTCGCGCTGTCCATCATACCCTGTCCAAACCAAGCTTGAAGTCAACGATGTCGAATTTAGGGCTAGAACAGTATACGTCAGACTTCTCCAACGAAATACAAGCTGGTGATGAGCGCAACGCTGAATTATACAACGATGATCAATACGGTTCATTGGACGGGGGTACAAGCGCTTTATTTTATGATAGCGAGATAAACCAAAAATCTACGGACCCACAACGATTTAAGCCGACTTCTATGACAGAAAGTGCGGCTCTAGCAGCCAACTCTTTATCGAACTCTTCTAGTTTAGTTGGCCAGCCAGCCGCCGCTCTTCTCAAGATGTCTGCAAGGAACCGGAAAAATAATCAAAATAATGCAGTTGCAAAGATGCTTAAAAAGAGGCGATTACACACTTATGGAGTAGCTACTCCGCATAACCATATACCAAAGAAAAATAAGTTGACGCGCCAATTACCGCGCCAGTTACCTGGAAACAAACTTGCCCACAGTGCCTCAGCTCCAGCTCTGTTGACAGTATCCAAGTCAACAAATATGCTACGAGAATTGATAGATACACTGCCGCTTGAGAGAGCGCCAAAGAAGCTACAAAGTGTCGAAACGCTTAAGAGATTGAGGGATCGTGGCGGGAGTATCGAACACAGCAGAGTCAACGATATATCAGATCCCAAGAGCCATGCGTGGGAAAGCAATCCCGAAGCAGCTGATATAATCGGTACGATAGAACCTATTTTTATACCCGTTGAGTTTTTCGATGATCCCGCATACGAACCTTGGCCGCTACATGAATGGCTATCCAAAGGCGAAACAAATTCTGAAGGATTTGTCGAAGGCTATTCCCGATGGTATGAAATGGACGGCAGTTGGAAATGGCGATTAGTAAACGTTTTAGATTATGTAGAAGAATCAAAGCGCTTCTTGGTTGCCTGGGCACACAATGGGAAAAAAAAGTATGTTCCACGACTCAACTTGAGATTCGTTGGTGAAGATGAAGCGACCTTTGAAAAGCGATATAATGATGCCGAGCAAAGACGAGACACAGCGGAAGCTGCTGCGCGCCATAAGGCTACGATTGATGTTTTGATGGATGAAATAGACTTACCTAAGGTTGTTGTGCCCAGTGAAATATTTATAGGCATTTTTTCTAGGGCCAATGTTGACATTGAGGCCCCAATGAGCCGAACATTTGCAAAGTCAATTGCAAAACTGTCAGAAGAAGTCCGATTAGAATATATATGGATCATGAACAGGCTTCATGCAGGTGCCATAGCAGATATTCCGGTTCCCGGAAGACCAACTGAAGCTGTTGGAATGCCAGCTTTGCCTTTTGAATCCCTTGCTATACGTATTTTAAGACATGGAGGTATTGCTGAATGGAAATCTGCTTGTGGTTTTAATGAGGCCGCCTCTGACTCTTTTCAAAGCAGCATGGACAAAGTACGAACGTTTCATCCCAGTGCTAACTATCATGTCTTAAAAACTATTCAAAAGCTGAGAAATGAAATTATATTTCGCATTGAAAAAATGGATGTGTTGTATGGTAGCCTTACCAAATGGAAGCCAAATGCTGCTTTCAACCATGCGTTTTTTATTTTGCTACCCCATGACAAAAAAGGAACACATCCGTTTCGAGCGTACGAAGATCTTGAATCCGATGAGACTAAGAATGGGCTAATAGATAAAGGATTTCCTTGTACCCTAGAGCATTTTCAACAGACACAACGTCTGCAAATAGAACTTTTTGAAAAAACTGCAATTCCACACGCTCAAAAACTAATGGATGAGATCGTTTTTGACGAATTCAGCGTCGCCTGTGATAAATTGCAACTAAAATTGAGTACATACGAAAGCTGTTTACATTTGCAGCGGACCAAACGTTCGGCTCCAAAAGCAGTGCCCCCGTCAATCCCAGATGGGGTTTTAGAGCCAAAGGAGTTGACTCATATGCGCTCGCCATTTGCTAGCATAAAAGACATACCCAAAGGCTTTTTTGCAAACAGAGAAGCAAGTATTCATGCATCAAATATGTACCGTGGCCCTTTTCGACGGGCTCTATTTTTGTTAAATCATATGTTTCTGGATACTTTGCGGGACTCTGTTACTCGTGGGTTAGAGAATGTATTTAATTTATTTGCGCAGTACGATGTTGTTCCTGTTGATCCAACGGTGGAACTTTTTGCGCGTTCCTTGGCGCGTCAAAGAAGGAAAAAAAAGAAGCGAAAAAAGAAGCATCATAAGAATCGACATAAGACGAAGACTGCACCCTCGCCAAGTGATTCTTTGAAGAAATCAAGGAGTAAAGCAACAAAGCGAAAGTGGAAACTAGCAGGTGCAAAGATGCGAAAAACTATTGTTGCTGGTGTGCCAGTTGTGGGTGGCACTGTTGGGGTGCCTTACGCAACCTGTGCTAGTCACGTAAAGGAAGTCGAGGACAGTATGCTGTATCAAGGTCATATTGCTCGCTCGACTGATTCTTTAACGCTTGCCGCATCATATTTATGTAATAAGCTGAAAACTCCTATGTTCAAAGTTCATATTAAGCTAACGATTGTAAATAATAAACCATTGTGCGAGTATACGCCACCGCTAGCTTCATTTGACAAGATGCTAAAAGACGTATTGCACAGCTCGGTAAAGATTGGCTCAGGCATAAAGCCGGTCAACATTGACATACTCCAACCCCCAGAAAAGTCTGAAGCAGAACGTGATGAGCGAGGTCATTTTTATTTCAAAAATGAAAGTGCTATTGAAGTGTCAGAAGCCTACGTCCAGAATAGAATACGTACGATTTGTGCTATGTTACGAGGAAATATGGTATACCTCGGAAGTTTTGTCATTTCGCTCCAAACATTCCGAGAGTTTTTTTCTTTAAATCTAGACGATTATGTTGAAAGCTTAAAACCTCAACTGACCAAATCAAATCCACAGCTAACTCTAAAGGCCTATTTTGAAAAAATAGACTTTTTACAACGCGAAATGGAAAGAATCCGTAGTAAACTTGTTGATGTGCTATGGCTTCATGCATTTGAAATAAATTGTAAAGACTTGAAACGATATTTGCTGAGTAATGCAAAAAGTATGCAACGATTACTTTTAAGAAAGGTAAACTCTGACATGAGTAGTCATTGCAAATCTATGGTAACAAGATTTGGTGAGTTTTACAATGTATTGAATACGTGGCCGAAAAACATTGAAGCCTTTGACAAATTAAAGCAGTTTCTGGAAGCTTTTGAGTCAACGCACTCAGATGCAGTTGCTGCTGTTGCAATAGTCGAAGATCATTTGACAGGCTTAGAACAACGAAAGTATGATGTTTTGCAGCATGACTATAACTTGTACTGGGAGTCACGTCGATGGCCATATTTATTGGGCGAAGCCAAAAATAGAGTAAATGAAAGTATGCCGAAATTTCAAAAACGTTTTGAAAATGAGTTGGGTATGCAAAAACGGGTTTTCCTTGAAGAAATTGAGCGACTTAGGGTTGATTTTATTGGTATGCATGCAAAAGGTGTTGGACAGTGGAGAGAAGCTGAGGCGGTATGCGATGAAATCAGTTTGTTGGAGGATCGTTTAGACGGTGCTATCGAAGAATCTGAATTAATTAGATCTAGAGAGTCTGTTTTAGGTTTCGATCACGAGGATTTCAACCAGGCAATAGAAATGCGAGAAGGTTTAAAGCCCTTTCATGAGCTTTGGAGTAAAGTTCAAGAATGGGAACAGCAGTTGCCAGAATGGATGGATGGACCTTTTTCGATGATAGACAGTGAGAACGCAAGCGAATTTGTTCGTCAGTGCTGGAGAGATATGTATCGTTTACAGCGCGTATTTGACCAAAATAAAAAATATTCGGAATCCCTGAAAGTTGTTGAAAGGCTTAAAGGCGCGTTAGATGGTTTTAAGAAATACTTGCCAACAATTAAGGAGTTACGTAATCCGGCTATGCGTCCTCGGCACTGGATGGATCTTGCAACTGAAATGAATACGACAATAAATATGGACAAGTCGATGACATTGCGGCGACTGCTGGCAGACAATATACTGGATTACCATGAAGTCACAAAGGACATTAGTCATGTGGCAACGAAAGAGTATGCCGTGGAAGTGGAAATTCAAGATTTGTATGCCACATGGTCTGTGAGTGGTATAGTTCCTGCTGAGTCGAACCAGAAAGCTGCCCCTATTGTTGTTGACTTTGCACTGTTAGATGGTATGAGCACATACGCATTTTCGAATCTGAATTCTGTGAGTGCCATATTGGATGAGCAGGCTATCTCTCTGAAAATTATTGAAAACAGCATATACATGGAGCCGTTTGTGAGGGAGATACATGAATTAGACTCGTACCAGCGAAAACTACGGTCTTTTATAGAAGAGGCATCAACTCTACAAGAATCTTACATTGAACTGTATCCCCAATTTGTCACTGGTATGTTGGGGAAAATTCCAGGAGCTGCTGCAAAATTTGAAGCTATCGATCAGCAATGGAGGAATATGATTGATTCCGTACGTACCCGGGAGTTGAAGTATTCACCATCTGCCCTCTATCTAATTGACAATGAGGAAATACTTGATGGTATGATTGCGTCAAATAAGGCATGCGAAGAAATATATTCAAGCATGGAAAAGTATATTTTTCACATGCGGCAAAAATGTCCCCGGCTATACTTACTTTCGAATTCTCAGGTATTGAGATTATTGTCTATATCAAAATATCCATCATTCTTCGACAAAATTTTAACGGTTTTGTTCTCAGGTGTGAGTAAATTTACACTTATCAAGAAGGTGAAGTTGGAAGCCGTAGAATCCATGTCATCTTCATCATCTGCGAGTGAAAGTCAAAGTGATGCTGAAGAATATGCAAATTCAGGGGAGGATTTGTCCGAAAGCGAGTCTGTCTCATCAGAAGAATCGATAGAGCGATCGACTCACCAAACAGTTGAATTGTCCGTTTCACAGGCAGCATTTGGCAAGAACTTGGATGCCATAATTGTCGCCTGCGAAGGTATGTTCAAAGAGAAAATGGATTTATCGAAAGAGGTTGCACTCCTCGACGAAAAGACTAAAAAAATCTTTCCGCTGGAACTGTGGATTAGCATGCTTGAACACAGTATGACTGAAACTGTACTTCTTAACGTCTGTAAGCAATCGGAAGTTTTAGATGAAATATGGTCAGATATGAGTACAATTGACCCTGAGCATTTTCAAGCATCTATAGATAATTTACGAACGTGGCTATTCGCAACTCCAATTGTTATTGCTTCCATAGGAAAATGTGTAAACTTCTCTTACAACATTGAAAAGAAGCTGCGATTCCACGGTGTCGGGGGTTTAAATGAAGTGCTAGCAAATATTTCTAGAGAACTAAGTTGCGCTTCACATATCTTAACGTCCCTCAAAAGCGACAACAGCGAAAATGATGTGATGGACTCGAATAGCATTATTGACGAAAGGAACAGAAAATTCCGAAGTATAAGTTGCCACATTCTGCGTTTGCTCCATTTGAAAGACATCGTGTCCCATTTAATAGCAGATGGTGTAGAATCAGTTGGGGATTTCAATTTCCAGACGATATTTCGACAAGTAATATTAGACAAAGCCCCTCAATCTGCAAGACGTTTAAATGTAAATTTAGGCCTTCTTGCAAAATCGAAATACAAAGGGGGTAGGCATGCTTTTGTAGATGGTGAAAGTAAAACCGCTAAGCTTGCTGTAGTCCCGATGATGCAAAAAATGAAACGTATTGAATGCCGAATGTTGGGATTTAGAAGAAATCATTCGCTAGAGTTTTATGGCAACACGACTAGATTAGTAATTACGCCAATTGCAGCAAGGTGTCAATTGGCACTAGTCTCTGCAATGCGATATTGTGTTCCAACAGTCTGTGTTGGAAAATCAGGCTGGGGCAAAGCGTCTTTAGTTCAAGATATGTCGAGTTTGCTTGGAAACGTATACATATCGTGTACATTATCGCATGCCACAACAGTTTTAGAATTGAAATCTCTTTTGTGTGGCATTTGTTCATTGGGTGCGTGGGGGTGTTTGAAACGCTTTGCGTCGCTTCGAAAGGGGGTACTGGCCATAATAGCGGAAACCATCGGTACCCTGCAGAACGCGGCAACAGCAGGGCTTGCTGCAGCAAATGTTAACGGCACTCTGTGCGCACTAACTTATGGTTGGGGCATACATTTTACTGCGTCCCCAATGAAAATGAGAAATATTGGAATGTCCCCTAGCCTCAGAAGTTTACTTCGATTGGTGCAGTTTCAAGTCCCAGAGGAGCAAATGATATTGCAAGCTCTTTTAATTTCCTTCGGTTATATGAAACCATCCCGCTTGTCAAGACTGCTTGCGGCATTCTTGAGGAAAGCTCGATTGCTGTTCTTGGAATTAGATTCAATATTTTCCCTGAGATTGCTAAAAAAAGTATTGTACAATATACAGTGTTATCCACAGTCTTCGAAAACTGAGATGGACGAGGAAAAATATTTGATCAGTACTTATTATGAAGAAATACGTTCGCACCTTAACGAAAATAATAGCACAAAGCTGGCGCCGCTTATGACTGCAGTAACATCTATTGTTTTGCCCATTACTGCAGAAATAGATGGAAATAATTTGAACGTTTTCAAGCGTAAATCGTTTCAGTTTAATATGGATAAAGCGTATCTGACTTCCTCAAATTTTATTGCCGAACGTGTGAAATCTATGCATGACGTCATTGTATCTGGTAACAACCTGCTTGTTTATGGTGGTGCCGGTATCGGAAAAACTTCGTGCATTGATGTTTTAGCTCAAACAATGTCGCAAACTGAAAAAGTTAAAGTTGCTTCTGACCTTACAAAAGGGGTTGACGATACTGCCATCGGTGTGGTAGAAGAAAGAACCTCAGTGTCGTCAGCAAAGAAGCCAAATGATACAGGAAAAATGGTTATTTTTTCGGATTCTGAAAGTGATGAAAATAGTGATTCAGATTCTTCAGTCGATTCTGATAGAAGTGTATCGATGGGATACGTACACAGAGGGCCTGTTGATATGCATTTTATAAACCCCGTTGCACTAACATTTGATAAACTATTTGGAGTGTTTACATATGCAAGTGGTGCAAAAGGTTGGGCTGCAGGTGTCCTTACGACGATCGTAAGTAGATTAATTTCAAACAGTAGTGGCTTCGGGGGTATGCGGAAGATCAATATTGAACAGCGAAAATGGATTGTTTTAGATGGCCCGGCAACTCAAAGCTGGACAGAAATTATTGAAGGGTGCATGGACGACAAGAGAGAGTTACTTTTGCCAAATGGTGACAGATTCCGGCTTCCGCAAGTTATGACCTTGATTTTTGAAATGAACTCAATTGAGAAACTCTCGCCATCTTTCATTTCTCGGTGTGGGTTGAGCAGCCTAAATCAGCCGCAAAACCAAGCCACAGAGAGCTCATTTTGGAAAATGTTAGTTGATAGCTGGCTGAGTAAAAAACAAATAGATATTCCAGCTCTGAGACCATATATTTCGGTTTTAAGAGGGCTGTTTGGGTCGCTCTTATCTCCCGCACTTAACTTTGTGTATGACAAAATTCAACGCTTAGGTAATATACCCTCTATGACGATCACTAAACAATATTTAGTTAGCTCGTTCTTCGGTGTTTTTGAATTTTATTTGGCCGATTTTATCCCTGCTTCATTGCTGGAAATTAAACGTATGATCAAAAGCGAATCGAAACGCACCAGTGCTAATCGGATTAGCCAGTTTGCGCAAGCAAAGGTTCTATCCATGAAACGTAAAGATATCATCTCGGATCTGCAAAACAACTTTCTGCAGTCATTAAATTTAGTATTGTGTCCTTTGCTCCGCAAAGAAGGCCAAAAACGTTTTGATGACTACATCAGGGATATTTTGGACAACTTAAACAGTCACAGTGATAAAGATATTGCCACCACAGGCAGTGCGATCTCATGGCTGGAATCGCAAGCAACAAAATTTGTGAGTCCAATTCCTTCAGAAGGTATGCTTATGGACTATAAATATAACATGCTTGAAAAGAAATGGGATGCTTGGGTAAGCGACAGTGTTGAACTTATACCACAGGGCATAAATCCTGGAGATATGTTCCAACGAGGTTATATTGTACCCACTAATGATTTTGTGCGTGGTGTATTTCTTGCTTCAACATTTATGTCATGTGGGAAGAGTGTAATGGTTGTTGGAAATTCTTCGACTGGAAAGCATCAAATTATTGAACGCAGCCTTGATCAAGTATCAGCATCTTCTGGTCTCTTCTCGTCCATGGCGATACCCCTCAATAGGAAAAATATTGATCCCTATAATTTTCAAGATGCTATCAGTGATGTTTTAGTATCTGAATCAAGGGACGTTAAGACAACCAATTCAGGAAAGCATGTGATGATTTATTTATATGATTTAGCTGCCCCCATCAGGCTTAATGCGAATAGGGGGACGGAAGCAACCACGAAGGGAGTTCCAACCGCCTCTTCTGTGCTTGAAAAAATACGCTTTCTTGTTGATAAAAAGTTTTGGTTCGAAAAGTACAGGGATTCTTATGAGAGGGTGAATGTGAAAAATATTCAATTTTGTTGCACAAATAGAATCAACCAGGGTAAATTTATTAATGAACGGTTACACAGACACTTTGGTATGGTCATTACGAAAGACTGGGACGTAGACAAGACATCGAAAGTTTTTTCAATTATTGCGCAATCTTACCTAAAACGAACCAATCATCGCTTAAGGAATGTTCAAGAAGTATATGTTGGGTGTGTAATAGATTTCTTAGAACGTTGTAAGAGTACATTTGTGCCATCCCCGAATCATCCTCACTACAGATTTAGTTTCTTCGATGGTATGAACATTTTAGGTGGTATTCTTGGCATTTCGTCACGATCGTTGAAATATTCCGGGCCACCACAAAAGGCACGATTAGTGATGCACGAATGCATGAGAGTAGTTGGTGACCGGATGATGATGCAGCAGGATATGGTGAGACTTAAAGCGCTGATATCCTCTACTATAATTGATCACTTTGGCAACGATCTAGGTATTGATAAATTAGTTGACGGCTCAGGCGACGCTTCATCAGAATTTTGGCATAGTAAAATTTACGAGGTTTGCGAATTGAAAAAGAAGCCGTTAATATTCACCGATTTGGTGGGAAGTGAAGGGTATATAGAGCTGACGAGGCTAGAGCGGGCACAAGATATACTAAAAGAATGTGCTACAAAAATGTGTGAGAATGCTATAATGAACGGAGACCCGATTCCAGCGATTGTTCCGTTTCACTTCACAGTAAAACATTTTTTGCGAGCTTCTCGTATACTATCAAAAACAAACAATAATATATTAATGACTGGGCATGCGAGCACTGGTAAGCATACTGTGATGCAATTAGTTGCTCAAGCACATGGTATGGAATATCAAGAGGTAAGTGTGGATAAAATGAAATTGTTTCGTATATGGGGTTCTATCTTAAGAAATGCTCTATTGAAAGCGGCAACGAAAACGTCTATCGTTCTCGTTATTCGTTGTAATGATATTTATGACAATGTTTTCCATGACCTATATTGCATACTTAAAGGGCGATTCAAGCACTTACTGGATCACGATACAGTCATGCAGGTTTGCGAAAGGTTTCGAGACGACGCAGTGTCGGCAAATGCACGCGGAGAGCTTGAGGGTGGTAAAATGATAACTGCATCACTAAGTGATGAAGATGTTTTTAATTATTTCGAAATGACGGCAGCAAAACATATAAAGGTTGCAATTACAACAAATGGCACCAAGTATTTGTATCATCTATGGAATAACCATGCACCGCTGATGCAATTTTTTTCCGTAGACAGCTTCAGCAGCTGGGATAAATCTACTTTAAAGGATGCTGCTACGGAAATATTTCAATTATCCAACGCCCCGTTAGAAGAAGAACAAATAAAAGCCATATCAGAATCGGCAATTGAAATTCATAAGTGTACTGATCTCGTTGCTCAAGAAAATGATGTGTCATTATCTCAAAAAGAATTCCTTGGCATGTGCTACTTATTTCGCAACTTCACTGACCGATACTTTGAATCAAGTGTATCAAGAAGGGCTAAGTATGAATTTGCTTTGGACAAGTTAATGGAGACTGAAGAAGATGTCTCGACTATGAAAGAAGAAATAGCTGGAATGAAACCCTTATTAGACAGAAAAATTGAGAAAGCCAATGCTGTAATGAAAACTGTAAATACCGAAAGGACTGTTGTGAGTGCCCATATTCGCTCTATTAAGCAAGATGAGGCAGAGATTGCACGTCAAACGAAGGTTGCTGATGAAAAGCGTACATACTGCAAACAGCAGCTTGCCGATGCACGTCCAGTTTTATTGAGTGCTCTTGACGCTGTCAAAAATTTGCAAAAGAAAGATCTCGATGAGGTTAAAGCGATGAAGAAGCCACCTGCTAAAGTGAAAATAGTTATGGAAGCTATATGCATAATGCTTGGATTGCCGCCGAGGCGAGTTGCTGATCCTAATGATAAGGCAAGAAAAATAGATGATTACTGGGCTAGTTCAGTTGCCATACTAGGCAATTCGCAGGCGCTATTAGTTTCACTGGAACAGTATCATGATCATCACGAAATTCAAGAACTTGTTATTCAGCGAATAGAGAGTGAATACATATGCCAACCTTACTTCTCTCCCGAAGAGGTGCGGCGGGCCTCAGTAGCCTGTGAAGGCCTCTGCAGATGGATAATTGGCATGGTAAAATATTTTCGTATAACCCAAAAGATTAAACCCCAACAAGCAGCCTTAAAGGAGGCAGAGAGTGATGTCAAATTTGCGATAGAATTATTGGCCAAAAAGCAAAAAAATGTCATTGCGGCAGAAAAACGCTTGAAACAACTGGAGAAGCAACTTACGAGGGCATCTGATGATAAAAAGTCCCTCCAAGACGAAGTACAAGAACTATCTAATAAGATTAAAGCTGCAACGGATATGGTTATGCGTCTTGAAGCAGAAAGAGTCCGCTGGGAAGGTGAGCTTGAAGCTTTGGAGATAGATAGCTTAACAATCCCCGGTGATGCGCTATTATCAGCCGCTTATATTGCATATTGTGGGGCATTTAGTATGAAGCAGCGGGAAGACATGTTCAAATTATGGGGTGAAACGGTACACAAAAATAATTTAGCCGCAAGTATGGTTGAAGAAGATGAGGAAAATGTATACATTTCATCGACATTCAATCCCATGTGTCTTCTCATCCAGGAGGACGATGTACTACGATGGCTGTCTACTGGCTTACCAAACGATGTCGGCTGCATTGGCAGTGCAACGATTCTGGCAGAAAATCTTGGAAGACGTCGTTGGCCTCTGATCATCGATCCCGATGGATTTGGAATGTACTGGATAAAAAATGCATACGTAAACGATGTGGGTAACCCAATATGCGTTATGGCTGATGATAGTAATGCTGATAGAAATATCCGGCGTGGAATTGTAGAGGGATTAACAGTTATTATTGACTTGGGTACTGAAACTAGAATTGATGAGAAATTCTCCACCATCTTGGCTCTCGAGGAAGACATGGCAGATAGTGGTAGTAAGAAGAGTGTAGCAAACGTGATGTATGGAGGCGAATCTTTAGAATATGATGATGGGTTCAAACTAGTCTTTGTTACTCAATCCAAACTATCGAGTGATGAATCGTGTTCTCAGCCATCTATTTTGTTTGAGCTGTCTTCTAAGGCTCTTGAAGAAGAGTTATTATCTGTTATATCATATGAGATTTTGCCTGAAGACTCGGAAATGAAACAGAATGCTATGGCTACTAGGGCTACACTTTTTACTCGGGGTAAACTCCTACAAAATGAAATACTAGAACTATTGAATGAGTCTGAAGGTAGCATGATGGAAGACGAAAATTTGCTGCGGGTTTTAAATGATTCAAGACGAAAAAACTCTGAGTGCCAACACGCAATGAAAGTCGCAAATGCTAAAATAATACAATCATCTGAACGTATTGGATGGTTTAGACCAATAACTGTTAGGGCAGTGCTATTGTACAATGTTCTTTTAAAAATGAGAAAGACTCGAGTTGGATACAATTTCTCGTTGTTATGGATCATATGCATCTTGCTGACTGTTATCCGCGACGATGAAGGGTTACTGGTTTCAGAAAATGTAAATGACGATGATGAAAAGAAGGAGAGCTCAAAAAAGAAGAAGAAAACCAAGCACGTTGATAGAACTGCTTCATCCCTTGCAGCCATGGTGCATGCAACAATCATTTCCCGTGATGACTATCTTTCGAAGTTCAAAAGTAAAGCCGCCAAGGAAACTAATAATAGTTCAAAACATGAAGAAGATGGTTTTGAAGTAAAAGTAGAAGATAACGACGAGCCTGAAGAGACAATATATCAAATACAGGTGAAGAAAATACAAGAAGCTGTTGATTTGTTGACAGAGCGAATCATTCAAGATGCTGGTATGGGAATGTTTCTAGAGGATCATACATCATTTGCCACTGCTATATGTATAGAAATTTTGGGGTTCTCCGACGAAGATAAATATTTCTTATCCAGGAGTGTTTCTGCTTTTAGACCTGAAGAATATTGTGATCTTGTATGTAAGAATATCGATGTATTGTGTCCCGCGACATTAGTACTGTCCAGCGAAGGTAATAAAGACGTTGATCTGCAGCAGCTGGAAGTTCCCAAAGTAGTCAAGAAGTGGATGACGGATGAAGAGTGGAAACGTATTTTGGAGGTTTCAACATTAAGTGACTTTGCATCTTTGCCTTTGAGTATTAAAAAAATGGCTCCAGCTTATTCGAAAATGTGGCAAAATATTTTTCGATCTGATGATCCTGTAAATGAAGAATTTCCGCCTCCTTGGAATAAATTGAAAATTCGACAGAAAGTTCTACTAATGCGTGCAATATGCCCAAACGCATTTGTCGCGAAAGTATTGCCGGCGCTTATATCTTCAACACTAGGGCAAAATATTCTCGATAAAATTGGGTATGATTTAAGTCGTGCTCATGTGCTATCGTCGATGGCAAACCCATCTTGTCCTATACTAGTGATGTTGAATTCTACGTCTAGCAAGGACCCTCTGCCCTCCATTATGGAATTTTATGCACGTTGGCAACGGTTTTATGGTGGGCAAAAAAAGCCAGTTCGCATATTTTTGGGTGAAGATAGTCTTGATGATGCCAAATCTGCAATGCGAGACTCCTTATCAGATGGTAATTGGGTTATCTTATGTAATTGTCATTTGGTTCCACAGTGGCTGCCTGAGTTAGAAAAATTTATTCATACTTATTTGCACGAATTCACAAAAAAACTTAACCCAAGGTTCCGATTATGGATGGTGTCGTGTGTCGACAAATCGTTTCCTACGTACATTGTCGCTAATTCGGTGTGCTTGGCTATTTCAGAAGTGCATAGCATGAGACAAACCATGATGGATGCATTCAAAGACTTGACACCATCTGGTTTTGATTTGGACATGATGTATTCTGTTGCTGCAGGAGTAGGAGATAGTCCGTTGCTGCAAGAGTGCTTTCCGGTTGGAGAAAATAAGCGACTTGATGAAGCTTTGCGCAGCGCTTACAAAGAGCCTGCTTCCTCAAAGCGGCGGCAATTTTTTAGAAAGATGGTTTATGCGCTTACTATTGTACATGGCATTATGGAGCAGCGCGCATCGTATGGAATGTTAGGCTGGGAAGATGCGTTTATCGAAGCTGACTTAGATTTGGCAAAAGAAAATTTGGCAATTCATATGCGTCGCTGGGAAGTTCTAGCACATGCCCGAGAGATCCAAATGATAGCAGAGACGGATGGTCCAACGCCCGAAATGCCACCGGCCCATTTACCGGATGTAAAATATAATTTTTATCAATGGTGCAGCAGCTTTTTTTCGTCCATTTTATATGGCCATAGCTTATCCGACCCAAATGATGCAAACGTTGTAAAAAGCATATTCGAGTCCATCTTTTGTCAAGACGCGTTAAAAGTCTCTTCATATCCTTTTTTGTATGGAGGCTCGGAGGACAAAGTTCAAATGTTGGGTATTGGCGATAGCGTGGAAATTAAAACTCCCCGGGGCAAAAAGAAGCGTAAACGACGCAAAAAGAATGAAGATCAGCTTGAGGGGTCTATCAAAGCATTAGATAGGTATAAAGACCATGTACAGAGAATTCCAAATGTCTGCGATAGCAGCATTGTTGGTCTGGGTGCAAACGCGCATAATGAGTACCTTCGTTTACGTCTGAAACATACGATGGAAAGTCTAAGATGCATGTGCCTTGATAGAAATGCGATCGTGAAAAAAATGACCAATGATCACTCAGAACAAATGCTATATCCAAAAGGATTAATTTGGGAGCGTATAAACTGCATTCCAGACCCAGTAAATATAGATGAAAAAGCATCATCGAAACTTAAACTGCAAGGTAATTCCACGTGTGCAATAATTCTTCGTGAAGTTTCACTCTTCAATAAACTTGTTTGCCATCTAGAGCAGCAAACGCGTGCAATTAAGCTTCTATTCGAGGGTAAATCTAGTTCCTCACCGCGCTTACTCTCAGACATTAAAAATGTGGTTGATGGCATTGTTCCACATTCATGGTATGGCCCTTTTGCTCATCGTTACACTCAGGGTGCACGACGGAAAATTCCTTTTGCATTTTGGTGTAAGCAAATTTCTTATCGTCGAGAGTACCTTGATTCTATATGCAAGGGTAGCATAATCTTCAAAAATGATGTTCGGTTAGGCTTTTTGTTATTGCCTTTGCTGGCCGTAAATGATTTGGTCAGCCAAAGCCACAAATATTGGGGTGTTTGCCCTTCAGCATCGGATGTAGAGATGGAAGATTCTGCGGCAATTTCTAAAGATGTTGAAGCGGAATCGAAGATACAAATGCCTGAAGATGCCATTATATTCACCCACAACTACATTGATGGGGCCAGATGGGATTTTAAATCTGCGCAACTTATTGAAGTTGATTCGTCAAAACTTTACACTCGCATGGCAAACATCTATTGCAGCGAAAAATGTCCAGAAAAACTCAAAGCTACGAAAAATAATTCGTACGACTGTCCATTTTTTTTGACATCAGATCGTGATCGAATGAAGGGCAATGAGACTTCAAACAAAATATGTAGCATAAATTTATTGTGCTGCAGCTCTGGTTCTGAAGACGAAAATGAGAAATCATCCTTGACCGTGAATGAATGCAATCGGAGAGGTATTGCCATTGTGTCTTATATACACCCAGATGAAAATATTGTCGACTTCTAGCTCAAGTTTTTTAACCGACGACAGCCCGCATCCGTCTAGAATAATAATAATAAATAATAATAATGATAGATAGACACTACACTACTATTATTACTATTATTTTATATTATTATCATATCTTTATTATGCCTCTCTCCTCCTGCTCCTTCTTCTTCTCTATTATTATTCTCTCGCTCTCTCATTTCGCGCTACTAATTTTTTTTTGGTTAATAATAATATATTTTAAAGGTGTTGTTGTTTGTTAGTTATAATTAACTAGGCTTGATTGATACTAGCAACAACTACTAATATAACTGACCACCACATTATTGTGTGAACGAACATCATACTACAACTAACATATTATTTTATTTTACCAAGAAAAGTTTGCACACTCATTCCGCATCCATCAAAGAATAGCTATATAAATCACGTCGCATCAATTTTGTAAAGAAGCATGTACAATCACACGTTGAACTCCTTAAGACTTCGGGAGCTTGGCCTTGTAAAGCCTGGTCAACCAGTGAGCAATAAATTTGTCCAGAGGAAGAAAGTAACGAGATACTTTGAAGGTCAACGTGCTTTATCGAATTCACTAAAACCAACGTTAGTTACGTTTGATGGGTTCCCTTATCTCAAGAGTAAATTGGAAATAAACATGAATAGACTTAAGTATAGCATAAATTACTCGCCTGCCGATGTTCGTCGAATGGTTCAGACAAATGATGGGTTAAAGCACGGTGGTTGTGTAAACACAGCATCATGGTGTAAAACCAATTTTTTTCAGTTAGCCACTGGTAGCGACGATAGGACCGTGAAACTCTGGAAGCTTCACAACGAAAATGTTAAACATATGCATACGATAGAAACTGGCCACTCTTCTAACATATTTTGTGTCGAGCAGTCGCCGTTAAATAAAGACATGTTTTATACTTGCGCCGCAGATGGAGAACTGCGAGTTTGTAATGTTATGACAAAGAACCATACTGAGTTAGTTGCCAGCACCTCGGATGGAAAAATGATGCACATGTTTAAATTTTCTACACATTCTGTGCATGAGCTGGTCACTGCCCAAGCAGATGGGCACAGTGTCATTTATGACACTCGGTTACCAGCGCATGCAAAAGTTATGGACATTACGTTTGAAACTGGTCGTTGTAAATCCTACCGATCATTATCACCTGGGTTATGGCCTGTAAAGTGCGTCGACATACATCCAATAAATGAACACATAGTTGCCCTTGCAGGAGAGGCGGGAACATATATTAAAATTTTTGACCGACGAATGTTTTCTTCGAGTGAAACATCAAATATCCCAGTGCAAGAGTATTCACTAGAATCGTTTTACAACGGCAATGCATTCGAAAGCGACCGTACATTTTCTTGTCCTGGCCTGAATCGAGTGCCAGGGCAGCAAAATTCAATTATCGAAGACGACTTCTCCATTTCCTGGCTGAATTATAATAACACTGGGACGAAAATGCTAGTCAATGTCATGGGCGGCAATATTTTTTCTTTGCACTTAGACGAAAACGAAGGGGAATGCTATGATACTGAAGAATGTAGCATGAAACCTGGCGGTGCACATTGGCAACGTCGTAAATTCAAGCCGGATTTTTTGCATGGAATATATTTTGGCGCAAACAATAGGCAAACATTTTTGAAAACTGCATATTTTTATGGGCCCAAAGACGAGTACGTTGTGTCGGGCTGCGATAGTGGTAGAGCATATGTATGGAATAGTAAAAGTTGCAATATTGAAGTTTGCCTTGAAGTAGATGATACTGTCTGCAACGGGGTAATTCCACACCCGGTGTTTAACTATCTAGTTACCTACGGGATAGATCACGAAGCTAAAGTATGGTACGTTTCAAAAATTAAGCCAACCCACAAAAACAAAATGCCGCGGTGTCATAGCGGGTATTGTAGTCATCTTTTACAACCCACCAGGTCACCGGTGGATTGTGGTCATTTAGCTCCGTATATGGAGAATTTTCTTCTTTGGGATCGCAATGTTGACGATGGACTGCCCACCTGTCCTAGGCAGGTGCTTATTGGAGAATCAGAACTTATTGCAACGAAATTGTGGAAAGACAAGGGAAACAGAAATTTCAAAAACGGCAAATTGTTTGCGGCATTCAGATGCTATGAAAACGCACTTGGCTTCTTGAAAAAAATTGATGGCAGACTTATTGAAAAATCGAATATGATAGCACGTAAGAAGCGGGAGATGGAACAAGAATTTAAAGATAAGTGGGATCTCATTGAATCATATTTTAAAGAGGACAATGATTTTTCCAAGGAAGTCAGGGAATTTCAAATGCTAAATGTATCGTGCATTACAAACGCGTGTATCGTCAGCCTGAAGGTAATTGAAAAAATTTTATCCCCGAATTTTGCCAGAAAAACTAGTATAGAAATTCACCCCATTGAAGTGACCAGTACTGCGAGGTCAATCATTGGAATGACAGATGATTTAATCAAGAGATTTGATAAATACTCAGGTGAGGAAAAAATGAGATACGGTCGCATGAAAATCAGCAAGGTGTACTTTCTTCGAGGCAAAGCAAATGCATACCTAGAAAACTATGAAGATTCGGTTCAAAATTTTAAGGACTCCCATACCTACAATCCGAAAGACAAATCAATTACCAAAGAATTAAAGAAGGTGAAAGCTAAAATGAAAAGGAAGGAAAAAAAACTAGCTTCACAAATGAAAAAAATGTTTTGTTGAGGAGCTCATGGCATCGTTTACGAACAGGAAAGAAGTTAAAATGCCTTGCCTAGGCTCAACACCTTCTGTATGCGTAGACTGTACCGTGCAATGTCTTCTAGACCGATGAATAAGTTGAATGTGGTGTTTCTAAAGAGAAAATAGGAAACAAAAAGGCACTTTTATATTGATCTAGATTATATCATTACATATCGAGTTCACATAACGCATATAATAGTAAGAAGCTATTTGACGTTCCTCCGCACTCCAGAACTGATAATGATGTGTCGGGTCTTGCACCTATCTACATACCGGCAGCCGGTTGATAATGCGTTGTGGGCGCATTGTCGCCGGCGGGTATTTTTTATCGACAGTAAAAAGCTCTGTGTAGTCCCTTTTAGGTTCGTTGGATAGTACAGCTGGATACTTGGTAACCTTAAAATCATTTTAAATTATTGAGATTAAATATATACATATAATTAATTTTTTCTGAGACAATAATCATAATTTGAATTCTGAACGCGCGTACTTTTTTCCTGATTCAATAAACCCATATTCTAAATTATCGCCCTATTCATTTTCCCTTCGTCGCTTACTTAACTTGGTTTTCTGTACTTTGCATCCGGCGGACAAAATGGTTGTCGTTCATACAAATTTTGTATCCATGAACAAACAGCGTGGGCTGGGCATGGCTTCACCCATTCCCACTGGCCACTCCCACTGTCACGTTGACAGCCATAATTTATCCAGTATACCTGGTTCTCTAACCACCACATTAAGCTAATAAGAGTTGTAACACATGTTTGCTGATATGCTGGATCCTTCAGCCCCCTGCATAAAAATGGTTGGTGCATCTGTTTGTTCTCTACGACGTATACGCAGACTTCGCAACCGCCTGCCGCGCCCTTTGCTGTTGCTTTCGCTTGCGCTCTTGATTGCGCGGCGACTTCCAACAAGCTCACCTCTTTCGATTCTTGAGCCTTAGCAGGTTTCTCGCCATGGACAACCGCACGATGCCTTAAATTGTGGGCTTGAATAACTTTTTTTACGCCGTACTTCTTTATCAAATCTTTAAACTTTAACTCGCTAGGCTTGAACAAAGAGGTTTTTGCACTCGCCGCAGTTGTCAGCGCAAATGCGCAAACCAGCGCAAGCAAACAGTTCCGGGCTAGCATCCTGGTACTGTCTAGAGTCACACTTGGCTTACGGAATTCTGTCGATCCTGAAAAGCTTGGGAGACTATGTCAAGGCCTCGGTCCACGTCCGCGTGCTGCGTACATACATGACAGTGTTCCATTGCAGCGTTGAGGCATGGTCCACATTTAACATCTAGCCTCCCTTTTTTTTTCCTACTAAAGAAGCTCCTTCCTTCCCCCCCCTTTCCACCTGCTGTGCTATCACGTCCCCTGCTATTTGCACATTAACAACGGAAGCAGACACGTGTGAGTGTAAACTACGGCTGTATGTGTACTTAATATCTCCTGGACCATACGAGTTTGAGACGATTTATGGCAGCATTTGTCTATGGTAGGTGGTAGTTCAGTATTGTAATAGTATATGATGATACTACAATAAGAGAAATTATTATTAATTAATATTATCACCACCATAGCAAAAAAAGAGTGGTGAATACAAACATGCCTGAAGGAAGTGCGAACGGCCCCCATCTCCAAACGCAACGGTGGGCCTACGCTTGAAGCGGCAAAACAACTTCGCGAATGAACTGACTCCAAGGACGATGCTCTGCCGATGCGGATTGCTCCTCTTTGGACAGGCTAGCCCGCTGTTTTGCCCACCAAACCAATAGATAGTTCTCTCTGCTTTCTTCTTGAAAGTTCACCAGATACAAATACTCGCTGCATGTTTTGCATGGGAAAACCATGTCCATGTCGGTAGAGGACTCTCGTACCTTCAATTCGCCTTCGTACCTAGCAATTACCGCCACGTCTTTGCGAGTTAAGCACTCATATGTTACTGCGTAATCCAAAAGGGTATATTGGTCTTTCGCTTTGCACAAGGAATCGCTCAATCGGTTTTCGATGTAATCCTCTAGACTTGCTCTCTCTTGTGAAGAATATCGAGGTTCAACGTCTGCAATGGCAAGCGTATCTTTCATCAGTTTCTTTTTGTAAACCTGTGTTAAAAGCCGAAGGTAAGGTTAGTGGTTACACCATAAATTTGAAGTCCAATAACATTCTGATACTTACAGCGTCCAAGTTCTCCATTTTTGCACCTAGCCCATGATAGTCAGGATGGTAGTTCACTTCCAGCCCCATGTTTGGGGTCTCGTTTATTTCGCATAGATATGGCATATAATTGTGATCCAAAACGATATCATACCCGTAAATTTCATAAATTGTATTCGGCGTAGTTTGCTCTCGCTGCATCCTTGATGTGCGCTTGTTGGCTGCCAAGAGTGATTTCACTACTACTGATTTGATACGTTCCCATATTACATCTGGATCGAAGACATTGTCATCCTTCAAGTGTTTGAAATATTGCTGAACAAATTCAAACATTGTTGTCTGTGCATCAGTGAAAAAATAATCAGTGATGTACGAACCTGCGTTATTTTTTTAAATATAAGTTTAAAATTATAGATGGAGTTAGTAATTTCATGATGGCATATAGAGTGATCCAGACATGAAATATGTTGTAACTTACGCTTGGCTGTCAAATCTTCCACAGTGTACGGAGTGTGCGTGTAAAAAATCAACCCTTCTCGATGCAAATACACTTTCAGGGGTGAAAAGCTTGTTACTAAAGCAAACAACCGAAATACGAACTTGTATTTACTCCTATTTGGTGCGTGTATAAACGCTGGTGGTGATACAAATTGCTGTACGTACCATTCCCCAAGTTCAGGGTCGATTAAACCTGCGACGCTATCTGTTGAGTTTACTAAACGAATGCCTTCCCCGCAACACCGGTTTCGCGGCTTTACCAACCACATTTTGTTTTCAGATTTATCGAATGCCTCTTGAAACTCCTTCATTTGATATGGTACATTAAAGGAAGGTGGATAAAACTGGTACTCTTTGGGAAAGTGTCTCCGCATTACTGCAATATTTTGAGTCAATAAACCTTTATCGCTCAACTCATCAACATCTGGAAACCGAGACATTCGCTGAACAGATAACAATTTTCGTGCTTCCTTACCAGTGCACTTCCCGTATGCTGCGTGATAGTAGTCGCTCTGCGTATTCATCCACCCTGCATCCCTTAATACGGCTATGAAAAAGTCGTTCATAGTCCCACAAGTTTTGTAAGTGCGATGGTCGTGAATGGTCAATTGCTTCATCGCTTCTTCATCAAAATCGTTATTGTATAGCACAATCACTCCGTCTCCGCGCTTTGATCTACCAGCGTCAATACCAACCGGCCAGGTATTCTTCCCACCACTGAAACCAGGGCTCAGTTCAGAGAGAAAATTATTATGGATCGAAAACAGTTCCAATTCTTGCATATTTTTAAATATTCCGGGCAACTCCCCGGTCAAACGATTATGCTCCAATCGACCTATCTTTAAATTTACGAGCTTGCCGTAGGATCTCGGGATTGTCCCAGTGAAGAAATTATTTGCAAGGTTCAAGTGTTGCAAAGTTTTTGGTAACGTATCAGGCAAATTACCGACAAATCGGTTGTTATCAACTTCGAGTTTTTCCAAGGACCTCATTTGTGATAATGCTTTTAAGGGTAATCCACCACTCAACTTGTTATTATGTAAAACTAATTCTTTCATTTTTACTAAAGAACCCTCTGGAAACGGTAAATACCCCGTCAAATCACAATTGTGACACCTGTATACTTCCAACTCTTCCAATCTATACAAGTCATATGGGACAGTACCTAAAAGCAATGAAATAAATTGGGTTAGCTTGCTGATCAATAGAAATGCTGGTATACTTGAATTTGTAGAATATTTATACATACCTCCGATTTGATTGCCAGAAAAGTCCAAAAAACTCAACTTTTCAAAATTCGAGATGCGCAACTTTTTGGATGTTGACGTAAAATTGTTATTGCTGAGATCCAAATGTACCATTTCTTTTGACTTGAAGCCGCCAATCTCTCCGTCAAGCATGTTGTTTCCCAAATCCAGATGCTCCAAGGAATTTAAATTCAACAACGATTTGGGTAATCTGCCTTCCAATCGATTGCTGGTAGCGATAAACCGTTTCAAATTTTTTGCCTCATCGAACACATCTGGAATTTCACCCTTTAAACCAGATTTGCTTAACTCTAACGTATGTAACGACGTTAATTTTCCAATACCACTCAAAGTCAAAGACGACATATCGTTGTCCTGTAGAAACAAAACTTCCAGTTGAGACAGCTGATCAATACTTTCCAAGTTTCCTGTAATCAAGGTATTCCAACGCAAATTTAAGTAGCCTAACCGTTTCATACTATTAAAGTTTTCCAAGTTAATTGTAAGATAGTTATAACTGAGATCGATCTGTTCTAGATGCACAAGTGCAGAAATACTTGGTGGAACAGTTTCCTTCAGGTAGTTGAGAGAAATATCAAGTTGGCGCAACGCACTCAATGATTTAAACATTGCCTCCGGTATCGTTCCATTCAGCTGATTTGCTGGTAGAGAAATACCAACGACACGACCGTTCTGGTTGCATATAACTCCAAACCACATACAGTGATGCTCATTCTCGTCCAACCACTTGTCCTTCGAGCTCCAGTGATCACCATTTGTAAACATATATAACGATATTAAACCACCGCGTTCTTCCTGCATCATGGCTTCAATCTTAGGATCAAACTTAACTTCTTCTGCTGGTTGGGTCTCTCCATCCCCTGAAACTTCATACTCAACACCAAGATCTTCATCGTCTGCTGCCACGGTGTTGGCGAGACTTGCAAGCAGAAACACTGCGAGAACAGTAGCAAAAAGCTTTTGCAGAATCGTCATTTGCTGGCTTTGCGTGTATCCAATAGTTTTAGGATAATGTGTTTCGATTGTCCCTCAATAAATTTGTGCTGGTAATGGATGTTGGTGTAGTAGACAAAAAGAATGGCAATGTTATCGAGTGTGAGACACATTGTAGGTGGGACCGCTGGCTATACGCGCTAGAAAATAATAATAATAATAATAATAA
>JACLAC010020624.1_pt1 | contig 24567 bp, 5 predicted proteins | sample 8027881 | NCBI WGS metagenome assembly JACLAC01 (sample SAMN15725517, study PRJNA655200) | protist metagenome | isolation source: fluorescence activated cell sorting (FACS) single amplified genomes of... | place: Spain: Blaines Bay Microbial Observatory, Mediterranean Sea | collected 2016-01-19 | reverse complement strand
AATTACCAGTTGTTGGGAGATCAAACGCCCCGGGAGCTAATAACAATGCTTTATCAAGCAAGAAATGAAAAAGAAATGATGATGATGACTGGGTAGTTTTCTCAATTTTTCTATAATTTCATTACAATTTTTACCAGTAACCAAAAATTCCGCAATGATTTTCGATTCTACTGCAACCCCATGGTTAAAATTTGATGAAACAGCCGTGATATTATCAATGTTATTCAGTAACTTGCCAATGTTGAAAATTTCTTTCCATGTTACTTCAGCACCAAAAATATTCGAAATAAGATGCAAAGTTGACGGCTCATCGCGTTTTCTCTTTTTCCCCTACTAAATTTGCTTTCACATCGTTCCAATATTCCCCTCGATATTTAAAAATGGCATTTAACTCTTCTTGCTTTTTTCCCATAAAATCCAGAAGAAAGATTCAATCGCTTCATATGTTTTTCCTCTGTGCATAACAATGCTTCATCAAGCAAGAAATGAAAGAGAAATGATGATGATGACTGGGTAGTAATTAAAACAATGGTATTGGTACAACAAAGAAAAAAAAAACAGCAGCAAATGCTGCTATCATATCATTAAATTTGAGGGCTAACTAGAAAGAAACATAATATCACTGTGTGTAAACATCAAAGTGAAGCAAAATTTTATTTGCGTTGTGGTTGCGCCCATGTGTTTCCAAAAATTGGACTACGCCCAGATAAAGTTTATCAGCACATAGGCTTGGGTTCTGAAGGAAAAGGTAGAGGCAAGGTACATCATACTAATTTAAAAAAGCGGGCACAAGGTAGAAGTGAGAAATTAATAAGAAGCATTAGAATTGCATATGAAAAAGTTCATGACATGACATTGAAAAATGAGGCCATTGTGATTTTTGCAAGAATGATGGTGGAATCATATATAAAAGTTGCAGCAAAGGTTATCAATCGGTGGGTGTTTCATCAACATTATTAGCATCTGGAGGTATAAGAGCAAGGTGGTCTGCTAATGGTACAGATGCATATGCAGAGGTAAATAGTGATGGAAGAATCAGTAAAGGAATTAAATTCGCAACTGATGGATCATTAGTGGATATTGTTGGAGTGAGGTATTATGCAGCTTCACTGTACATAAAGGATCAAAGTGCAGAAGAAAAAGAAAAGTTGATAATTATAATCATGGTAACAACTTAATTGGTACTGGTGTTGGGACTAGTGGTAATGGTGACTCTTGTGATTTATTTAATTGTTGTATGTTAGGTTTGACAATAATGATGTAATAATATATTCATTAGTCGGAACACACGACACATATATTCATGTTCTGAATAGGGGTGCTAATAATACAGTGCTATTAGCATAAGCATAGCATTACAACCGAAATTCAGAGTTACATTTCAGGGTTTTACAGTTTAGTTACCAAAATGACTATTTAGAGTGGGATATAGTAATGATAATAATATCCGATAATTAGTAATTATAATTACTATTTTAAGTTGTTTAGTGTTTTTTTAGTCGATGATTATTATTTTTAGATGATAAAAATTTTGAAAAAATTTAAATTTTATTATCGATTTTTTAAGGCGAAACAAGCATATATGTGACAGTTAGCTAAAATAAACACGCATACCTGGCATACAAAATTCTCTTCCATATCATACTCTTTTTTAATACCGCTCAAACTCAGCGAAATCATCTTCTTCTTCCTCAATTATATTTAAATCAGAATGTGCAAAGTTCAAAAAATGATTTGGTCTATGGATTTCATCATAAAAATTCTCAGGCACATTTCGTACTAAATCATATTCCATGCTAACACTCAATTCAACGCCACGGAAATTATAATTCCATCCACCAACCATTGGCGTTAAGAAGAAACCTTCAAAACGATCACTTAAAATCAATTGGGATCGTTCAAATAAAGCAGACGTGTAACCTGGTGGATTTGGCGCTTTACTATCATTTTGTAAACTCCATTCATGTCCTTCCTCCGTCAATCGATATGCAGCTAATGAACATGAACCAGGCGTAAATGCACATGACATGATAATTTCTTTTGTCCCATCCCATTTGCCATCGCTTTCCACCGTACGAGATGCATGCATCATAGCAGCAAACGGCGTCAAATGTTTGACTTCGCTTGGTTGCGTATGTATCCATCCAAGTGGTTCTAAATCTTCAATCGAATCATGCTCGGGAAACATTTTTGGTACGGTTAAACTTTTATGAGATCCTAATTGCGGTACCATAACAATGCAACGAATTTCTTTCACTCCATCATCGGTATCGTCACCATTTTTACCATATAAATATCCAATAATTTGCGTACGTAAATCTGCAATACAAATAAATTGTTTCAATAAATTTTTTGGCATGATATACGTGAATTCATCATCCGCTATTTCATCACTTGATACGTAAATATTCTCTGTTCGTAAATGTAAATTTGTTGCTGATATAGCACGAATGCGCCAATCAGTTTTTGATGAAAACGTTTGGTTTTCATACGCTGTTTCTGTTGTAATGACTATTTCTTCACCATGTTTATCAACTCCTTTCACCGTCGTTGCAGTAGCTTGTGAAGTTTCTCTAGCATTTTTCTCAATCTCAGCCATTTCCTGTCGTTGTTGACTTGGAGCAGCAATTTGCATTCCTAATATAATATCTCGTATCTCAGATGCGGTCAATGCATCTGTGCTAACATTGTTTTTATTGCCATAATCTTCTAATATTAAATCTTTCAAGGAGACTTCAATATCGACCCATTCTTCATCAGTTAATGATGGCCATATATGATGCGGCTCTGTTACACTATCAACATCTGGCCTTAATATCATTTTCGCACGATCAATATCAATTTTAATAGCTCGTAATATTAAAATTAAACGAGAAAATGCAATGAACGACGAGACTGATTTTAGCCAATCATCGTATATGTTAAACAATAACATACGTGGCTCTTTTGCTTTCATTATTAAATCACCAAATTTTTCAACGCGCATACATGCTTGAAATGGCAATTGCAAATCACTACCTTTAATTATAATATTTGGAAAGTCGATTAGTTGAGCTTCCATAGGATCCATCATGCCTTTACGAGTCACAATAATTTGTTTTGGTTGTTCCTCTACTGGTAAAGATCGTAATAAGACAGCAACCTCCTCCGCCGTTTTCCATTTTGCTAATTGCGACAAACGTTTTTGCCCTTGCCACGTCGATGTATGAACAATCTTTAAAAATAATTGACCAGTGCGTGGATTGAATATAAATATGGCACCATTGATTGGTTTTGTTTGTATATTTCCATCATATGTTTTATGTATTGTTACTCGATATACGTTGGAATCATCTACAAACCATATTGTTTGATCGCTAAATAATTCACTGTAATTTTGTGATGATAAATACGGCTCCGTTGGTTCACTACTATATAATTGCAAACCTTTACGAATTCGCTCTCGTAAGACATATAACGCTGGATTTGCTTTTATAATTTTCGCCATAGCTTGCTGTAACAACGCTTTTGAACCAGGGAACCAATTACCATAACCACTGTATAAATTATATGCAAGATCAATAGCAAGTAAAGAACCTGTTGGGGATGGGTACATAGATAGATTGTCCGTGGTGTAATCTAAAAATTTGGCACGGCTATAACGTTCTATATCATGTGAATCAAAGTCTCCCCATCTCAATTGAACATCAATCCAGTAACGACTTGATTGCGTGCTTTCAAATTTATCACGCCCATCATGCAACAGCGATGGTGGTGAAATTCTCCATTTATATGTTGAAAACAATAAAATGTCAGCTGTAGAACTATTCATTTTATAACTCTTACGAGGATGAATTGTTTCTTTTTGAACATTTTCAATTTCCAAGGCATCCAACTCTTGATCCAATACTTGACATAAATCCATTACGATAGCTTCATGGATTTTCTGCCATAGATGGGCACGGAAAATTTGAATCAATGAAATTTTTAAAGTAGGAATTTTACCGTGCATGAAAATACCAGTTAAATCTAATTGTACTTGGAATCCTACATAAACGTTTGCACGATTAATGGTTGGCGACCACCATAACGTAAAACGACGATTTGGAATTTGACTCAAACCACTCCGTTGTGCATTTGTTAATTTCTTCAACTTCATACTTTCCTCGAAACCACTTGCTTTCTCCCAAAACAACCCTTCCCATGTTGGAAAGTAAGTACCTTTGAAAAGTGTATGTTCTAAAATTCCTTCAACACCACCCAATGCCTGGATCATATCTGTACGATAATTATTTAGATTCCACAATTTACCATCATGGCGTTGATGGGTCCACCAAAATGGATTTGTACGATGGACCGTGTATTGTCTAAAATGCGTTCGAACTCTCCAACCTTTGTCATATGCCAACGTATGCCTATCTTTTTGAAATAACGTATTGATGCGAGGAATACCTCTATCCCAACTGTCTTCTAAATCTTCCAACGTTAAGCGTCTGTTTTGCGAATTTGCCTCTTGCCTTTTCAATGCATATTCCGCCCATACTCGTTGCGAATCGATAAATTCACTTTCCCACGGTTGAATATAACGATATAAATTTGGAATATATTCCTCTTTATCATGTGACATTCCAGCTCTAAAGTGAGAGACACCACCTTCACCAGTTTGGCTTTTATATCTTAAATCGCTTTGTGGGATTAATATATGACCCATACTAATCATACCCAAACCACCAAGTTCCTTCGGGCAGTAAAATACTACAGGTGGAAATCGCGATGGCATTTTTGAATTTAACCCGACTTTAATTCTGGTTTGAATTTTATTTTCATTCTTCACTAATAAATCAAGCAATTCTGGTGTATTAACAACTGCTTCTCGATAATACGTCATTAAACTAATACAAGCTGTATTCCATTTATTTGCAACTTTAGTAAATGTTGTGCTTCCACTTGCTAGCAAAATTGCACGGATACGATTATTGAATGCATCCATACCATCCTGCGTTACACGTAAGTACACTTGTGCAGTTAACTCTTTCGTCTCGTCATTTTGCAAGTTCCACACACCGTCTCTATGTACAAATTTAGTACCTTCCGGCGATCGACATTTGGGAAATATCCGTATCTCAAAATTACACATGGAAAATAATAAATTCGGGTTATCTTTACTATACACACTAACAAATGAATTTTCAAATTCTACCGTTGTAATTGCACGTGGTAACCTATTTTTAATATTCCAAAACGTTGCTCGGCCTAAATTTACATCATGTTTCATTAATCTCATGCGTTGATCAATTGGCCAGCATTTTTTGTTAGGGTATCCAACAATATTTTCATTGTTTGGATCTGGACATTCTGTTAAATATCGTTGTATCAAATCTTTTGATTGTTCGTTGTTGAAACGAAATAAAATATGGACAGTATCAACATATCTAGCATACAAACGTATCGGATGCCTTTCCTCGATTTGCTTGCTTTCAAAAGTCCCGAACTCATTTGGTATTTGTGGTGGACCAGCTATATCCGTCGCGCGTTTTAATCCTAAAATTAATAAATCTAAAATCAATCCATAAAATTGCGTGATGAATGAGGCAAATTGTAAACCACGAATTAAACCATATGAATTGGTATGGTTCATATCTTTAAAGGTAATATTAATATTATTCTTTGCAGTCATGTAATCAGCAATATTATGATCCACAACTAGACGCAACAAACGATTTAAAACGGTGAAATCAACCTTTTCATACATTTTTTCCAACTTTGTTTCTACCATAACCGTGGAACCCAAATCATCCGTTCTCCAAACATCTTTTGTATTATTAATAGCACCACAAAATTTATAAACTAACATCGGAGGTGGTTCTGAATCTGCCGGTTTCACCCAATTTGGAAACAAGTGCCGCTTATCCGCTTCGTACCATAAATATTGATCCAAATAAAGATCAGTTATTTTTTCCAATGGTTCAATTGTATATATCGGTATCATATGTGTATAATTATCCATAAATTCAATCGAACATTCTTTAAATGCGCGTTGAGTCAATAAATGACGTTTTATTCTTGCTAATGTTTCATGTGGATTATCATACGCCTGCTCCACTAAACCAAGCTCTTCTTTTTCCTCTTGATTCAACCTCGTTTTGATCGAATACATTTCTTTTAAAGCCTCTAATGCTAAAATTAAAAGTTTTGTATCATGTTTGTACGATGCAGGAGGAAATGGAATGGGAACAAACCGCCTACTTTCTAACCAGTGCACAGTAGTGGTGTAAACTGCAACTGCTTCTTCTGTGCTTAAATATGGCCCATCTTTTAAATAATTATGTTGCCTTTCTTGCTCCGCTTTTAACCACAAACGAGTTAATCTTCCCGTATTTTTTTGAACCACAACTTTATCAACTTGCTGCGTGCTTTTAATGCGTTCACGATTGTAATGTGCAATATTTGTCCACCAATCTGCCTTTGCTTTTACATAACGTAAAATAATATTTTCAACAGGTTTTGGCAAACCAGGAACTTTCCATGGAATATTTGCTTTCCAACATCTCCATGCCTCTGATAAGTGCTGCAAAATGACACGTGCTTTATTTGCACGTACACCTTCTGGCATCATATCCAAAATATCATGCATTACGGCACCACGTAGTTCCAAGTCAAATTGACTTTCCACGCGTTGCTTTGTAACCGTTTGTCCTTCACGATTATGTCTACCTTCAAATTGCCTTGAAAGCATATTTTGCAACCATCGCTCCAACAATGGAATGATGCCACGTAAAAAGAATATCCAAACCCTCCAACCAGGCCCCCAAAAACCGACTCCTGGACCTTTTCCCACTGGACCAGTATTGAAGCGATAATATATAACATGCTTTAAATCTTTCGTAGCCCTTACTTGCCTCATAACACGGTATTTGTATCGGTACATACCAGTTAATTGACCTACATGGGCAAATGTATATTGCAATGCATCTGCTAATTTATATGCATCAACATTGCCTAAACGGAATTGTACATGGCAATCTACAATAATTTTAGTCAAACGTAATATTTCGCGCATTAAATGAAAACTATGCCCGAATCTACTTTTTTTTCTTTCCTTCGTTGTCAATGTTTTCACAGGCTTTAAATTAAAGTTGTAATCTAAATGCAAATACGTTAAATTTTTCTTATGTATAAGTAAATTCAACATGTTATGCCCTTGCCTACAAACTTGCAATCCAGCTTCCACCCAATCTAATGTCGTAGTTTGGAAAAATTTTGTCATTTTTAATGATTTTAATAATGATCGTTTTATTCTAGGCGGCTTTTCTTTCTTATTCAATTCATTTAAAATCCATTTTTTCAATAATTTTTGATAACTAACTTTGACTTTTGTTGGGAAGTTCCTTGGGCAATGTTCACGATAAAACCGTTTTACTAATGGAATATCAATCGTGCGCTTCATTCTACCAGACCGTTTGTTGAATGGATATGTACTATGTAAAAGACTATATCCATCGGCTGTGTTTTCATTATAAAGTTCTTCATTCGATAAAAATGGTTTGCAATCAGATGGCAATTGAAAATCGTTAAAATGAACTTCGCCAGTCTTTTCATCTGGGGCATCATAATCTGTATTTACATGGTTACCACGTCGTTGGTAATCTTTATCATATGCACTTATTGGATTAATTAATGGGTCAAAATAATACGGTGGTAATTCAGGATCGCTGTTTTTGATATAACAAGATGCAGGTGTATGATATGTACCAAGTGATACTTTCCTTGGCCTACTGTTGTATAAAAATGGAAATGCAATTCTATATTCCGTTCGTATTTGATTACGAACAATGACCTTACTAACATCGTTAAATTCATTCCAATCATCGTTTTCATATTCATCTTCTTTGAATAATGGCTCGAATTTTGGTCCTCCTGGAATTGCAACATTTAATGCTTTACTAGTGAAAAATGTATCTTTGTCAAATAAATAAAAATAATTATCATCAACTAAGTCTCCTAATAAATGTTCCGATAAACGATGTAAATTGGACATAACACTGACCGGTAACCTCCAAGTTTTGTAACTTGTCCCATTGACACATTTTGTATCTGATAACGGCCTTTCATCGTAAAACCAGTCGATAACAGCTATATCTTTTTTTTCATCTAAATCATACCAAATTGGATCTAATGGCTCAACATCTAATATATTATCACCAAAATCCATTGGAGGTTCCTCGTCATCAAAGGCTGGCAAACGCATGCGTTTAAAGTGTTTACGATCTCTTTTTTCACGCCTCATCATAACCCACATAGTGCCCCATTGTGCCAGGTAAACTGGTTCGATCACTCGAGGTATTTCATTTACAAACGTTATGGCACCTGTGATATGATAAAGTGCTTTCACTTCTTTAACTTGTTCCCATGGCATAGGCATATTTTCTAATAATTTATAAATTGCATGCGGTAAATATTTTAATGCACCTAAATATACACGTTTATCAGTTTGAAATTTTCGAGCACTTAAATCCCCATGATCACGCATGATTTTTCTTAAGTGTTCTGGAGGCATTTCTGTTTTATTCGGATCTACAAATCCAAAAGTACGCTTTTCATTGTATTTTTTATTATTAAGTTTCTGCCATTTCTTTGATTTTTTGTCAATTTTTTCTTCCTTTGTTTCTACAATCATTTGACCACCAGGCATTGGTGCATTTGGATATTGTTGTACATTTCCACCGTTTGTTGGCATCATCATCATCATCATTGGTGGCGGTGGATTCCCATTATTCATCGTTGAATGAAGAGAAAATTTCCCAAGTATTGTGTTGAAACTTTTGATATATATATATTAATATATATATATATATGTATATGTATAGTTACCGACATTTTGGTTGTATTCCTTCAAGATTCGAATAAATGAATATAGAGGTTTGTAAATTGATGGTTGTGGTGGATTTCATTTAAGGTATTAATAGCATCAAGCTATCATTACAGAAAAGAAAGAGGGTAACAATAGCTGATATTAGTAGAAAATAAATTTTTTATTTATTATTATTAGAATTATTATTGTTGTTCTTTACGTCTTGCCATACGTCTTTGTTTTTTACGTTGAAATTTTTCTTTTTTTTTAGCAATTTGCTCATCTGTTAATTTATCATTTTTTGCTTTACGTTTTTCCCTACGTCTCGTTTTCAACTTTTCTATCCTATTTTCTTTTTTTACTTGTAATGCTAATTTTTGTTCTGCAGTTAATTTTTTCATTGGTTTTAATAATTTTCTAGTTTTTTCTAGTTGTTTTTTAAAGAATTTACCTTTCATAAATGCCAATACAGCACTTTCAGTAGGGAACGGTCCTTTGGAGGGACATAATTTACATCGATAGAATGTGTTGCCTTTCTTTGATATAAAAGATTCAACAAATTCATGTTGAATATTATCATTATCCTCCTCCTCCTCCTCTTCATTACTATCATCCACGTCTTTTTCTTCTACACTCTCGTCACTATTATTATTATTCATTATTTTTTCTTTTTCTCCTGTAACTGTACTCGGATCCATATCCGCTTTTAACCAATCTAATGGCCTTGGGCCATCTTCCCCGAAGGTATCATCATCACTATCGCTATCCTCGTTCGACATTGTTGTTATTATTAATCAAATTTCCTTGTTCTATGCAAACATGATTCCGAATGTTGTATTATATTTATATTTATTATAATGCATTCTCTAAGTACATAATAATAATAGCAAGTTGCAAACAATAATTAATTGTGGTAATATATGATGATGCTATACGATATACTAGTCTAAGAGACAACTACCCTATATTATTTGCCCTATGGCCATACTATTAGTCTAATAATTATTACCTGTATCGCTTACCTTAAAAGTTTAAGTTAAAGTACAGGTATTATTATAGCAACTGCTATCCTCTCGTCGGAAAAACGCTAAATTGCCCCTCGGGGCAATTTAAGGAACAAGGAAATAGCATTACAGTTGTGATGTGTTGGTGTTAAAAAGTACATCAACACAGCAGCTGTTAACCCCTTTATTTTTGATAGTAAATTGTGTATTTTATACTTTTAGTATACGACGGAAAACATAGCTATATATAGGAAAATATTCGCCAAAATAGTAAAATCCTATTATAATACGTTATAAATAAATCATGAAAAAGATACCAAAAATATGACAAAAATACAAAAGATCGTTTAATATGATTACACCACTTTAAATGTAATGAACGTTACTTGAAGTATTGTAATATGACATTTTATGGATTTTAGCACATATTCATGAGCTTGTAATTCAAATTCTACTTGTCTGATTTATATGTTTGAGATATGTATATAAAAGTTTTTTATGTGTAGAATCGATTTATGTGGTCAAATTGGTGTAAAAATCAGTAGTTACGGAGATCGCCAGTTTATAAAATTAAATCCCTTAAATTGCCCCATGGGGCAATTTATCCGACGAGAGGATACACAAAGCACCTAATAACTCATACCAGGTACTACCAGGTATACTAAGACAAGAGCAAAATATTAATAATATTATGTAGTATATCCAAATCCATTTTTGTTATTATTGAATAATAAGTGCACAAGTCGTCTCATAGATTAAGATATGCAGTTGCATATATACATCGTCAAACTAAATATAAAACAAAAAAATAGAAATTGATTGTCTACTTAATAATAATAATAAATTCATTGTCTACATAAATATAGATAAATATATAATTATATAAACGTCAACTAAAAAAATATAATAGTAGCAATTGTATATTATATATATAAATTATATATAATATATATATATATATTATATTATTATGGCGTATGCAGCGGTGCCAGATGAGCTGTTTCTACTTACTGAGGAACTGGAAAGACTTGGTGGTGGAGACGCGCGTGTTGGGGAAATTGAAGTAGTCGTCCGTGTATCACCTTCTTCAAATACTGTTATTGGTGGTGGTGATGGTGGAGTTCAAGTTCAAACAAATGGAAAACGGATCATGCTAGTAGATGAGGAGACTGATTCATTACATGAAGCTACTGCTACACTTGGAGAAAGGGCAACAGAAGATGATGTTTTTGAGATCGTTGGTGAACCTGCGGTAGAGTGGTTTTGGGATGGTTTTAACGCATCTATCATTGCTAATGGTGAAAGTGGAAGTGGAAAAACATTTACATTACATGGGAATAATTTCGGTTTATGTGGCATGATTTTAGCCTCTATTTTTCACAGACGGCAAACGTATGAGGACCCAACAGCAATTACTCTAGCTTTATCATGTTGGGAGTGTCGTGGTGAAGAACTTGTTGATTTGCTTGCCGATCAAGATTCTTACAAAATGCCATCGAAACATGCAACACAATTTGATTTTATAACTTTACACGCAGCAGATCTACGAAGTGCTCTTGATATTTTAAAAACTAGCAGACGAAATAGTGTAAATTGGGAAGCATTGAAAAGTAATGATAATAATAATAATGACAATGATCACTCGGACATATCAATATCAGCATTGCCTAATAAAGCTCATGGATTTATTCGAATAGTTTTACATAATGCATTAGATATGCGAGCGAGTACGTTGCATATTGTTGATTGTATAGGCGAGGACACTAGTACATCTTCTGCATCACTTCGAAGTACAAATATAATGCGTAATAACAATAATAGGAATTATGGCAATAACAATGATAAAACAACAAAGAAACAAAATGCAATCATTGCTAAACAATTGCTCTCGTTTCGTAGGCTCATCGATGAATTGTGTAGCCACAAGCGTAATAATGGTGGAAGAAACGAGTATAATCAAGGTTCTGGAGTCTTGACATCGTCCAGGGAAACATTATTGAATAAATTTATCTCGCCATTAATAGCTGGTAATTGTAAATCATTTTTGTTATTGACATTACCGTCTTTAGTGTCAAACATTTCAAGATCTAGGAATATATTAAAATCCTATTGTGCAGCATCTGGCATACGTTGTGCATGTGTTAGGTTATTGGATGTGCAATTACAAGATTTACATTTTCAATCTCCATCTATGCCTCAACAAAATTTTAGAAATTCATCACCATCACGACGACGGTCTAGTAATAAAAGTGTTTTAAACTCCTCGCAAAAGCACCCATTGCAAAATCAAATTATTAGGGTACCAACGCAATTATCTCCTACGTCGCCAAAACCGGTTTGGAGTCCGAGTGGGAATACCACCAAGGGAAATAGAAGTGGAAAAAAGTTAAACTCCCCGATTCCTCAGAACAAATTAGATTTCTCAAATGGAATAGTACCAGTAGTGAAGAAAATTGTTCAGCATAACCGTATGTTGTATGGTGAAGCGGAAGATCATACAATGAAATTATTTCAACGAATGGATCGACAAGGAAAAGGATATTTATCAGCTTTAGATTTAAAACGTGGTATGAAAATGATTGGACTTATATTGACAAATGAGCAAGTAGAACAATTAATAGTTGAAATGGATGATAATGGCGATGGGATGATACAACCAGAGGAATTATCAGCCGCAATACATGAAGGTGGACGCAATCCAAAAATAGCAAACGTAGCAAAAAGTCGTTCAATACCATCTCATATAGTTCGCAAAAGTAGTAGTGGCAACAGCGGTGGTAGAAATAGTCGTAAATCATCACCACCTTCAACCCCAACGAGAATTGGTAACAATTCCATAAGTTCGCGACCTCCATCTGTATCTTCCTCCCCATCGCGATATACCAACAATAATGATACTGGACTATCCGGGTCTCCAAAACCTTTATGGGGAAGCAATAGTGCGTCGGTGACTATTGCTAAAAAATTGAATTCCCCGATTCCTCAGAACAAATTAGATTTCTCAAATGGAATAGTACCAGTAGTGAAGAAAATTGTTCAGCATAACCGTATGTTGTATGGTGAAGCGGAAGATCATACAATGAAATTATTTCAACGAATGGATCGACAAGGAAAAGGATATTTATCAGCTTTAGATTTAAAACGTGGTATGAAAATGATTGGACTTATATTGACAAATGAGCAAGTAGAACAATTAATAGTTGAAATGGATGATAATGGCGATGGGATGATACAACCAGAGGAATTATCAGCCGCAATACATGAAGGTGGACGCAATCCAAAAATAGCAAACGTAGCAAAAAGTCGTTCAATACCATCTCACAAAGTTGGGAAGTCACCCACTGGTAAGACGAGAATGTCTAATAGAAAAAAATGTTTACCTCCTTCAAAGAAGAAAGCTAAATCTGTATCTCCTTCTAAAAATGGACATAATGATGGCCATTTAGAGTCGTGGGAAAAAAATATTGCACATGTATTGCGTATGGCAATGGAACATCGCCGTAGTCTTTATGGGCATACAATCAGGGATACACATACTTTATTTGAAAGTCTCGATAGAGATGGGTCTGGATTTTTAAGCCCAGATGAAGTTCGTGATGGCCTTCATCGCCTTGGGCTTAATTTTTCCGACCAAGATTTTGAATTGCTCATGCACCATGTACATTTTGATGAAAACTGTGATGGAGAGATTGCATATGAAGAGTTTGCTAAATTACTACATGGTGTCCGTAAATTCAAAAAGCCAAAAGTGAAATCACGTTTAGGTAACGATGTGTTGAAAACTTTGAAACATAAATCATCCGGGAAAAAATTAAAAAGAAAAAAGAAAAAATCTCCTAAAAGAAAGAACAAGAGTCGGTTTCCAAATGATAGTATTCGTCCAGATGTAGCTGCATTTAGCGATAAAGTTTTGAAAATGGAAATAGAAAGGCAAAACAAATTGCCATCAACACCAAAAATGAACGAAAGAAGCATTGTATATGATGATGATCCACCTAACATATCGAAGTTGAAACGCGAAATAAATGGAATAATGAATGATTTGATGGGTCCCGAAGGTGCATTGAAATCACCGCCGTATAGTAAAGCCGACAGCATGGAGTCACCTAGTTTAAGCAATATTGCGGAGATGCCAATTGAATTTCAACAGGATGAAGAGGAAGGGGTAGGGACAAAAACTGTAAATTTGGTAGATAAAGATGTGAGCGTAAGGAATGTCAATAACAATTTAAAGACACCTCTACCAAGACAAACATATGATAGTTTACCTGGGACAAATTCCAAACCGGTTGGTGCATCCACCTTTGATTTTCAACAAGAAATCGAAGCATCTTTCAGCAACAGTAACTTGCGGAGTTTTGAACAGAAATATTACACATTGTTGGAACGTTTAAAAGATGAGCGTGATTTAAATGGAAGATTGAAGCGTAGGACGGACGAGTTGCAAAATGAATTACTGCAAAGATCTAATTCATATGAGCTAGAAATTGATAATTACAAGATAGAAAAAATTGAGATGAAAAGACGAATAAGGCACCTTCAAAAGGAATCATCGTATCCAGATATGTTTGATGAGTATGAACGCCAAATCAAAAAATTAACAGATGATTTAAGCGATACAAAAAAGAAATGCAACGAACTGGAAGCTGCAAGAATAACTTTGGAAGTAACTTCAAATTTGAAAAGTAACAGCAACACAAATAATGATAGCACGTCTAACGCTCAAAATAAAGATATTACTGGTTTAAAACAGCGGCTTAGTGTATTACAAAAACAAGTCGATATGTACAAAGAAAAACAGACTGAAGCTACAACACAACAAGATAAACTTGAAGAGTCGAAACGAAACGTGAGATTAATGGGCATTAAAGTTGTTGACCTTGAGAGATACTTGAGGGATGCCGAAAAGGATAGAGATAGCTTTATGAAACGGGTCGCAGCATTGGAAGGAGAGAACAAGGCTTTGAGGGAAAATGAAGATGTTCTATTGTCCGAGAGGAAAGTGACTGCAGATGAGATGCATGCTATGCGTTTATATGTTTCCGATGTTGATAAGGAAAAGCGCAGGAATGACTTGTTATCAAGGTTTGTTCGGAAGCATACATCCGACATGGCACCACCACCACCACCAGAATTAGAATCAATTCAACGTTCATTACGAAATGCTATGAACAATTTAAAAAAGCAATTGTTGATCGGCTTGCCTCGTTCTGTGAGTAACTTTAGCAGAGTTGAAAAGGAACTAAACAATCTGTCTGTTGAAATCGACAGGCTGAGGATCAGAGAACAGGATTTGCTTGATGCATTAAGAAATGTTGTCGAGGAAAATGAAGCTAATCAAATGGGCGGTAATGTAGCTGGAATAGATGGGAATCAAAGCTATGCTAGTAGACGGAACATGGAAATGGCAAATTCATTAATAATAGATCCTGAAGAGTTGAACGATGATGATGACAGCTTTATTCCGAACGGAAGTTCTATAAGTAACATTAATGGGGATATCAATGACAAAAAAGCAATGCTTGAAGCGCAACGGAAAGAGCTTACGGAGAGTATAATCGAAGGTTTATAAAAATTAAAATAATGCGTAGTCGTATGCATAAAATGATATATCATACGAGGATGTAAATTACTTTTTTGACATTTTAAATATTCATGTACGCACACACACTTCTTATCCTCCCTTTACACAAAAACAACATTACTTCCATCTTTACCGCCTTTACTACCTTTCCTCCGGTCGTTGCCTCTACCACCATCTTGTTGTGATGTATTATTATTATTATTATTATCCATATTTTCTCTTTCCCCTCTGTTTCGTTTATTACCCCTTATAAAATTAGTCAGATCTTTACGTAGTTTCGTATATGTTGTGGCATACTCCTGACTATTATTATATGTTACTTGTAGTTCCTCTAAGCCCTCGACAAGTAATTGTGCAAACTCTGGTTCGTCTTTACATGTGTACAATTCATCCAAGAAGCCATAGCATTCCAATACCAAACGTTTCAGATATTGAACTTTACCTTCATTTTCACGAATTGCTTTCTGAGGCGTATTTTGCATTTGTTTCAAATTTTCAAGAAAACTACACGAGGTATCGTAAATATTGTAATAATTCGCTATATGATGGAGAAACGCATGAGCTCGTACTGGAGAGCCGAACGGGTTTAAACAAGACCCTTTAAAGAATAAATGTAAACGAACTTCTCGACTTGAAATACCCCTTTCAACTTTTTCATTATCTTTCATAAATAATAGCATTTTGATTACTTCGAGTGAGCGACTAATATCGTCAAATTGAAATGGCAAGGCTGGAATAGTTAGCAAGGCCTTCATAATTATAAAGGAATTGCTTGCATTATTAGCAGCTTTTAAAAACAATAAGTTTAATGGCAATGATTGTCGTGGGTCACTTTTAAGTTTCGATACTAATTCAAGGCTATCTTCTGATAGCTTTTCCAAAAATTCAGGAGCTGATAAAAAATCTTCACTATAATATGGTACCTGAACATTGTCCATTCGCATAGTAAAATAGGCAGCATATACGATGTTATCAAAGTTTTCGTAATAATCTATCTTTGGTTCATTCCAGCCATTCATTGGATAGGACTCGTCTCGCTCATTTTCAAATTTTACATTGCGCTTTGTTAGAGACAACAAAGCAATTAGATTCAACACAGGGTAGATATCAGCGTTTAAATTTTTGTACTCCATCGCAGGTATGTTTTTCATGCAAGAGTTTAGAACCAGTAAGTCGTCTGGTGATTGAGTATTTAAATATATATTTATCATTCGAGCTACGGCATATTGGCTATGCACGACATTATATAATTCCCGATGCTTATCCTTATCCATTATTCCCTCATACAAAATATCGAATAAACAATAAAAGTATTGAGGAAAACGTCTCCAATGACTTATGGCAGACTCTTCTAAAAGATTAAACCAACTTGAAACGAAACGTCCTACAAGTGTTTGATCTGCTCTAACAGGTACGTCTCCCTTTGAATCTTCTTTACCGCCTTCATCACTACCATCTTGTGTAACAGCATTAGCGAACCCATGCAAAGCATTTTCGGAAGCAATCTTAACAAATGAATTTACATCATCATTATCATCTGATGAAGGAGCAGAGTCATCCATATTGTCATTTTGTGCACTTGATCCAGGTTTTTTGGTAATATCTTTAATAATAGAATTCGTAATATCATCCTCATTTGAGTCATTGGAGTCATCGGCTGAATCCACTATACCATCAGGAGGCGAATCTTCGAAATCAGATGCTGTGTACGTCTGTTTATTGTTATCAATGCTCTCATTTTTTGTACCGCGCTTGTTGTCATTCTCATGTCTTTCAGCATCCACATGCGAAGCCCAATTATTTCGTTCACTGGAGCTCGAAGAATCTTCCTCCTCTGACCCATAACCATCACCTACATAATCTTCATCATCATCCTCATCGTCTTCGTGCTCATCATCAACCCAATCTCCATCAGCCAGACTCAGATTCGTATATTCCCCACCGGAGCAAGATATGTAATCGTCTCTCTTAAATTTAAATTCTGCGGCGTTAATCATTGCTTTAACAGCGGAACTTAACAATTGCGATACAAACACCCGAGAGCTCGCTATTGTGCATTTGAGCAAAAACAATTTGATGCGACATTTATTCTTTTTCTCTTTCCCTGTGCTTTTTGATAAAAACCAATTTAAAAACCATTTATTTATATTGTAATTTTCCTTCATTGTATTCATTAAAAACTGTAAAAATTTACTATCATTCTGTCGAACATCTTTCGAATTTGAGTATAACAAAATGTTAAAAACATAATATGTGCAGAGTTCAAATAGTTGGAACTTCCGGCGATCTGCTGCTTCACCCGATTCATCAGCATCAACTATTAAAATCTTTTCGATTGCATTACAGAGAAAAGATGCATAGTAGCCATCGTATAAAGTTGCTAATTTTCTAAAATTTATTTTGTCTAGTTCAATTTCCTCCTCTATTTTGCTTGGGATACCAACATTTTCTTCACTATATGATTCATTGGGTTTCACGGAATTCGCGTCGCTAGAGTCTGCATTCGAGTTATTCAATTTTCGCCGTTTGTTTCCATCATCAACATTAATTTTGTTTGTTATCGTATCACCATCAGAACTGTTTTCCTTAGATGTATCATCTAATTGGTTTTCTTGTTCATAAAACAATATAAACGCATTTTTAACAATAGGAAATCTTTGCGCATACCCTCCATAGCATTCTTGCGGTATATTCTTAGTGTCAAAATTGTCCACTTCATCATCGTTAAATTTCAACCAATTATTTGCTGGGCTTATATTATAGTTGCCTTTTTTGCTTTGTATGAAGATTTCTTCTGTTCCTTTCATTTTTTCTCTGTCTTTGATGTATGAATAATAATGACCAGCATTTGCACTACCTGAGTGTATCAAAATACCACTTAATTTAAACACAGTGGTAACATTATTAGCTCCATTTGCCATATTCTGATTACTGTTATTATTATCTGCGTCAGACATATATGGCTGCATGTCCAATAGTGTCGGAAAGACATACTTATCGTTCAATTTTACTTTTTGGAATGTATCGTAATTTAGTTCAAATCGTTTCAACTGTAAAACTAGCACAGGTGGTAACCGCTTTATTCGCAGTCTCTTTATCGCCCGTACCTTCTTATCTAAGACGTCATCATAATATGAATTTTCACCCTGTAAAATTTCATCTTGTATTAGCGTCGAAAGACTAGTTTCGACATTTGCATTGTTTTTCACTTCCAGCCTTAAAGTGTAAAATGGTTCAGTACGTTCCTTTAAACGATTATTATCATCCAAAATTATCATCTGATGGGCATATTCACCATAAAAACAGGTTTTTATGAAGTCAGATGCATTACCATCACTTCGACTATTGCTATTTGCATTGTCCTTATTCTGTGCTTTCTTTTTTGCAATACCCGCATACTTAAGACTTGTTTCTAACTTGTCTAAAAATATAGATAGAAATTCACCTGCATCATTTTGATCAAATACATCACTATCCAACATAAAAAATCCATCCGGTTTATTTCGACATGCGTTCACAAATGATATTGGATCATAAGCCTTACGCGGGCTGTGTTTTAGAAAGGCAAACATTTTTTTCAATTCGTATAGAAATGCTATCAACTGAGGTCCGTACTTTAGCTTGCCCTTTCCTTCCTTTTTATTTACTTCATTATGCAATTCGATATCTTCTTTCGTCAATTCATCGCAATTTAAAATAGTTTCCCTAAATTGTGGAATCATGAAAAATTGCTGTAATAAGCTGTTCATATAACAAGTGCTGCCTTGATTATACAATCCAATGTATCCAACATTTTCATCGCGCTCTTCATTATCTATTGAAAATTGCCATTGATTTTGTGGCACATTGTCGCTTCCCTGAATCTCTAAAAGTTTAGAGTGAATATCGTTTTCAGAAAACTTTGTTTTTGGGTTCTCATTTAACTTCCATAACCACAGTAAAACACTGAAAGCATATTTTTTTGACTCGGGGGGGATACAAAATGCTTCTTGATCGAAATTAAATAAAACAATATTTAGCATATTCGATTGCAATTTGCTTAATGTGTCCTTCCATCCCGTACTTTTCAACGTTACACCACTGCTGCAAATAAATTGAAGTAAATTTAAGTATATATCTATAACAGACAACAAACCGAAAATGTATTGATCTGAAATTGCACGATAGGAATTGTCCAGAAGTGCTTTAGCAAATAATGCTTCACAATCTGCCAAAATATGTATAATATTTTCGCTCTTTCCTGTATCGCCAGACGATAAGATTTGATTAAAGTTTCTGCTTACATTTCTAAAGCTGGCGAGATATTCATAAGCTAAATTACTACGCGGATCAATTGTCTGAATCAATGGATATGCTAGATTCAGAAAATGGAGAATATCGTCTGCGTTTAACCCGATATTGATGCATCTTGACTCGGTTTTTTGTTCTTTGCTTTCTAACTTCAATACTTTGTGTGATAAAAATATGCCAATTCGTTGACGAATATCTCGTTCCACACAATCGTGTAATACGTACATTAATTTCATAAAATTATCCGCAGTAAGAAATTTATGAATAAAATGTGCCCCGTTCTTCCTCGAATTACCATCTTCTCCAACAGTTACTACTTTTGCTACAATCAAATCATATATTGAGGAGAGCAAGCTTGTTGCACCAACCACTAAACCTTTATATACACGATTCTTTTTTAACATAGTGATTCCATAGGCATGGATTACATTTACTGCAATTGATGCAATTTCATATAAGTGATCTTCATTGTAAAATTGATGGGCCGGGTTTATGTTGTCAATGCTTCCAGCCAGGGGAAACTTTTTATAGATGCTCGCAGGCAATAAAATTTCAATAAAATATTGAAGTATTTCTATTGACAAGTGAAATAACTTTATCGAATAGTTTGATTCAAGAATATTTACATCATTCTGCAAAGCTGCTAATCGTTTTTTTACAATGGTTTCAATGGCACCTAAACCTCCGCCATTTAAAAATGATCTTTTCCAACTGTCGATTTTTTGGAAATTAATAGTGTTTTTCTCTTCATTCATATAAACAAAAGGAAACGATGGCATGATGTCAGGGGTAAAAATTAATTTCCAAACAATTTCCAAAGTGTACAACAATGTTGTATTTTGTTGAAGTCCATTAATGTCGCCATTACCAACTAAATTGAGCAAATTACCAACATTGTCGTAATGTTTTGTCAATAGATCTTGGCTTGTACATGCGCGCTGTAACAAATTCCATGCCTTTGCCACTACAGCTTCATATCGATGATTTAACAAAGAAAACAATTTCTCAAAAAATGGTGAGGTTGACAATATATATGATGTCTCGCTACGCTTTATCATGGGTTTTCGAATGATTTTTTTCAAGGCTGATGTAGTTGTTGTGGTCGTGCTACTAGTATTGTTGTTGGGGGCATTGTAATTCATCATATTTAAATCAACACTCCCTTCGTCATTTTCTTGGTCAATTTCGATGACATCGTCTTCTTGTTTAGATTGAACAAATACTAAATTTAATTGATCTTTTTCAATATGTCTATCATTTGTAAAAAATCTATATTCTCCAATTATATTTCCAGTGTCACCCGTTCCGCCCAGAAGCGATGAAGATATTGTTCGTTTATGATATCTTAAAATAAAATCCTTCTCGTTCCAGGATGGTATGTTAATCTTGTCCTCTTTCAAAATTCGCTGAAAACAATTTTTTATAATCCCCTTTTCACTTGCCACTTTCAGAATTTTTTTTCTAACTTCGTTGATATTTTCAAAACAGTAAAGTTCTATTTCGGGAATGGTACTAATATCGAAAGAAAACGAATTATTTAAAAATTCTGTTATATATCCAACCTTAACAACTGCTTTGCGGTCTATATTCCTTGTAATGGAATGTGAAAATTTCTTATTTCCCATCCCATATTCATGTTTTTCCATTAATAACATTAATAGGTCAATTAGGTTAGTAATTGCAGTATAATTTGCAATGTTATCATTTGTGTCGTTTACGTTTTCGTCAACGCCCGCCATCTTAATATCCACGTCTTCCTTGCGAACAGTATCTTGTAACAGGTCTAAATGCACAAAGACATCAGACAGTAACTTAGTCCGAGTTTCTAATAAACTAAACGTTTCCTCTGAATTTTCAGTTTCATATAATTCAATTAAAAAACATTTTGCATCATGATTCAAATTGGGATCAGCGCTGAACTTAATTAATTCCCACATTTTTTCTAAACCTTCAAATTTCAAATTTAAGAGATTTGTGAGAATAACAGTTGTAGCGTCGAAAATCGCAGATGGCTCCCGTAAATTTTGAATTTTCGTCGTTCGCGTTGTCTGGTATTCTAAATTCGCTTTATTGATCAAGCAAAAGTAACTCTTGTATGCTGCAAAGGAACGTGTGCTGAAAAATTCATTCTTAATACTACATAGCTGACGAAATATAATATTTAACAATCTCTGTTTCTTTTCCTCATTCTGATCTCGGCCAAAAAATGTATCTGGCGATAAACTGTAAATAAATAAATATGTGACCCACATATCAGTATATTTTGGCATGGTATCTTGCCATAATTTTTCAATATATGATTCGCTAATTACATATAGTGAGTTTTGAAGCAAATGCGTCAAAAGGTCGCAATATGCTTGCACCTGATTTTTATTTGTTTTACTTGAATTGCAATAATGCTCAATACCATCTAATAACATGTCAAATATCTTATCGTTCTCTTCCATTTTTGAAAAAACGGCGTGAAATTCTTCAATGGTATATTGATCATCATCTGATCCCTTTTTAGTGTAGTCGACGTGATTGTCCAGTAAAGCTTTAAACACAGCCAGTCCCTTGCTTGGCTCTAATTTGTATAATTTAATCGATTCAATAATTTGTACAGTTAAATCATCTAAATATCCACGATTAAATACAAGTGGATTCCCAATCATCGCCATTATCATTTCCGTGGAACAATCTTGTAACATAGACGGTTTGATAGCATTTCTACTTTTTGTATTTGTCAAATCTTCTCGAAATATAAAAGATAAATTCATTTTTCCGTATGCCTCAAAACATTGATCTATATCATATAAACTGCAATATGGATTTCTAATTCTACTATTGTGAGTGCTATCAAGCGCATTCATATTGATATCTGAATTGTTTGAGTTGCTATTAGTAGCAATAGCCGTAGTACTAATACTACTGTTACTACTACCAGCAGCAGCTGTAGTAGTAATCGTAGAAGTAGTGTTGTTGTTACTGACATCTTTACGATTCTTCCTCTTCTTTTTCTTATTTTTTTTAATAGCTTCACCCTTTGTTTTTATTAATTTACATACTTTCTGATGAATTTGTCTTAAAAATATCAGAAAGGATTTCTCTCTGTATTGTTCTGGTGATAGTGAGCCGATTAAATTTTCCATCAAAAAGATAGTATTTTTACAATGAAAAATTCTTTTTGAATTGAATAACGCATGTATGACACAATCATATACAATTCGTCTTTCATTTTCATTTTTATCTTTCATGGAATTCCATATTAATGTAAGATGCTTTTCTGTCACAGCATTTAAATGACAATGAAATGCTATTAAATCACCGGATTTTTTAATTACTTCTGCATGAAAAACGTTTTCAAAAACAATCTGGAAAATGTTATATTTTGCTAAGCCATTTAGCATATCTCCAAGGTTAAAAAAGTGCCATTCTACATTGAAAGGATCCATATCCACCATGTACCTATAATCGTTTTCATTTATCATATACCCTTCTGTTGTCGCAGAATTATCATTATGTGAATTTTCAATATTGTTACATAACTTAGCACAATAATTCATTGCACATAAGCGTTTTTCCAAGAAGGATGAATTCAATAATTTATTAATTACACCTAACTGCTTATCAAGAAAGACGTCAAAATGCTTATCAGCAAATATTCTTGTGTGAATGATTCCAACAATATGCAACATTTGTTCGATTACATTGTTCTCTTCCAATTTTAATAAATTTTCAGCCATATTTATAAAATGGTTGCATATTTTATCAGACAATGTTAAAAGCAACGGTTGTATGGTTGCGATTTGAAATTCCGATCCACATAGTCCTGGTTCCCCCGTACGGCGAATTCGTTTGTTTCGCTCACTAGCGAGCAAAACAGTTTTACAAAATTCAACGTTTACATTTGTCCCATAGAAAGCGTGACATTCTGTTATAACTTTGTATAAACTTTCAAAGCCATTTGTATTTTGCGTTGATATTTTTCTATTTCCAGCAAATGACTCAATTAAATGATCGTACACAGTCATTGTACGGCCATTTTGTAATTCGATCTCTTCATACATTTTATGATTCGTATCCAAAAAGCATTTGCACATGTCCACAAATCCAGTACATACAATTTGGATCTCATTTCGAACCTCATCGCTTTCCTCCGTTACTGATATAAACTTCGAATTCTCTTTCCATTTTAAAATCATATGTATGTATATGCTCATGACAAATGCAATGTTTCCTAAAAATTTCGTACTCAAATTCAATACATTAGTATCCTGTATCTCTTTGCTTAAGATACATGTATTTACAATTGATCTTTGAATCTTTCTTTTTTGCCTTTGGTTTGGAAACGTGTGGTTGCGTTGAAACATAAAATTTATAGTATTAAAAACAGTTAAACGGCAGTTGTCACTTACTCTTGATACTTCGTCATCTCGAACAACTATAAAATTTACCAGACTTAAAAGTCCCTCATTGAAGTATTCCAAACAAGATAGCGTAGGCGGGTCTTGCTTTTTGAAGTCCCACTTCTGGAATAATTCAGCGTATTCACCACATTTTTCAAGCACTTGTTGGTCATGAAATGAGGATTGGTTATCGTTATTATTATTATTGTTGATATTATCATTACTGTTGTTATTGTTGTTACTATTATTATTATATTCATTATTATATTCATTATCATGAACGTCATCATTCACATTTGGATCAATATCATCGTCGGTGGGAACGTTATCATTATCAATATATTTTTGGGTATTCCTTGGCCTATCATCATCATCATTGATATCTTTATATATATCCCATTCATTGTCGTCATTACTGTCATTTTTATCATTATTAGTTTGATCTTCAACATCTATATTGTTTTGTGTTGA
>JACLAC010011633.1_pt1 | contig 24574 bp, 19 predicted proteins | sample 8027881 | NCBI WGS metagenome assembly JACLAC01 (sample SAMN15725517, study PRJNA655200) | protist metagenome | isolation source: fluorescence activated cell sorting (FACS) single amplified genomes of... | place: Spain: Blaines Bay Microbial Observatory, Mediterranean Sea | collected 2016-01-19 | reverse complement strand
GGCTGTGTAGAGATGGTGATCGCCGACCTTTTGGTCAGTCGCACCCACTTTAGCGAAGGCCAGATGTCCCAACTGCGATCCTCGCTAACGAGCAAGAGCTCGCTGGCGGGGCGCTTTCGCCATTGGAAAATCGAACCTTGGATCAGACTGGGCAAGGCCTTAGATGTCCACAACCTCCCCGACACGGTCTGCGCCGACTTTTTCGAGAGCCTGCTGGGCGCTCTCTACCTCGATCGCGGTTTCGATTCCCTCAAACGTGCCATAGCTTCCATTTTTAAAGAAGATCTCTCTAGGGCCCTCAATTCAGACGGCAACTTTGCCAATAGCAAAACCAAGCTTCAAGAATGGACGATGCAGCGCAAACTCGACCTTCCCAAGTACCACGTTGAACAGCGCACAGGACCGGCCCATCAACCCCTATATCGGATATCGGTCTGTGTTAACGAAGAAAAGTTCTTCGCCGTGGCCAACTCCATCAAACGAGCAGAGTTCAAAGCGGCCGAATGTGCTTTAGCACATCTGCCCCAAAACCTTGATCACTAAACCTTTGCTTTGGAGACAGGAGCTCTGCTACGGCCCCGACCACTCCAACAGCCAAGGTCACAGCAGTGTCGGCGCGCAACCTTTCACCAACCATGGAGCCAAGACACATCGTCGCCGCAGCTTACAAAGCGGACGCCTTCACGAACACATTCTGTGCCGCCCAAAACCCAATCAACTCGACATCCTCATCGACCGTGGACCTTCGTTTCGTCAACTTCTTAGCGACAGTGGCCTAGAAGACCTATCGAATCATTTGAAAAAATGGTGCTCCCAATCCTCCGTGAGGCTGAACCTTCACCATGGACCAACAGAAGTCAGTTGGGGACCATGCCTCTGGAAGCACTGGAATAAACAGACCAAACAAACCAACGGAGTCCTCCTGGTCATCAGCGACCTGCATGGCCCCTCGCCGTCGGGCCCGGTCTGGCGCCACTGGTTGAGCTCAAGACCCATCGCTATCCTCCAAGTATGGCACACTGCCCCCCAAATAGGGCATGCCTTTCTAGATATCCAAAACCCAAGTCGTTCAAAACGCTTTCACTTTTGCGATGAACTAGATTTCTTAGAAAAAAAAGAACAGTGGCAGCAAACATGGAAAAAATGGTCCAGGGGCCAAGCCATCGTTCACGAACAACACCAATGCAGCAGCTCTCAAGACTTCATTCACGCCACACAACAGACCCTCTGCGACTCGGCACAACCAAAGACCACCGTTTGAGGCGTCGCTGTCATTCATAAACTGAGGAAATCCCTCAACCCAAATCCATGCTACCCGAAGACATCCGTCCAACCATCACCCAACTCCAAACGCGCCTAAAAACCCTGAAAGAGTCTCTGCACCTCGAACAAAAACGGGGCAACATCGCAGAACTCGAACAGCGCATGAACGCATCTGATTTTTGGGACACCCCCGATGCGGCCAATGCCGTCCTCAAGGAGATCAAAGTCTTAAAGGAACTGGTCGTGCCCTGGGAAAAAGCCCAGCAATTGGTCGAGGACAGCTCAGAAATGCTCGATTTGGCAGAAATGGAAGATGAAGCTAGCATGATCGAAGAGGTTGGCACCACCGTCGAAGATCTGATTCGCCAACTGGACGACCTGGACATCAAAAGCCTACTGCGTGGGGAATACGACGGCAGTCATGTCTTTTTCACCATTCAAGCAGGGGCGGGCGGAACAGAATCCTGCGACTGGGCCCACATGCTCTTTCGTATGTACGAACGCTTTTTTGTCCGAAACGGCTATAAAACAACCACCACAGAGGTGCTCCCCGGTGATGGTGCCGGCATAAAAAGCGTCACCATTAAAGTCGAAGGCCCCTTCGCCTATGGTTACTTAAAATCAGAAATGGGCGTGCACCGTTTGGTGCGCATATCTCCTTTTGATTCTCAAAAACGCAGGCACACCTCTTTTGTCAGCGTAGACGTGACCCCTGACCTCGACGAGGAATTGGATATCGAGATCAATCCCAAAGAGATTCGCATCGACACCTATCGCGCCAGCGGCGCGGGGGGCCAGCACGTCAATAAAACCGACTCGGCCGTGCGCATCACCCATGAACCAACCAACATTGTGGTGCAATGTCAGAGTGAACGCTCGCAGATGTCCAATAAAGCGACCTGTATGAAAATGCTCAAAGCGAAATTGTGGCAATACGAAGAGCAAAAAAGACAGGATGAATTGTCCGCACTAGGAGGAACAAAAAGCAGCATCGGTTGGGGTTCGCAGATCAGGAGTTACGTCTTGCAACCTTACCAGATGGTCAAAGACCATCGCACCGACCACGAGATGGGCAACGTGCAAGCTGTTTTAGATGGTGAAATCCTATCTTTTCTAAAAAAGTACCTCGAATGGAATGCTAAAAACCATGATGCCAACTCTCACTAAAACACCTTGGTTTCGTGCCATCGCCCTTTATGGGTTGATCACTTGTCCTCTGCTCGGCGCTGAGGAAACAAGCCTAGCTGAAATCCTCGATTCCATCAACAGAAAGGAAGAGATCGGTGCTCAACTGAAAGCTCTATCTGCGCTCCCCAAGGAGGCCCTCGTTCACCGCAAACTAGAGAACACACTCTTAACACTGCTTACGGACCCAACTCTGACCAAGTCCCAGCGCTTAGAAACACTGAACTTGAGCAGAGAATTGTCACTCACCAAAGAGGCGCTCTCCCAAGACAAACTCGCCAACACCCTGTTAAAACTAGAACCCTCCCTCACATCCCCCAATCTCAAGTTCTTCGCTATCGACTGCCTACTGCAATTTGATGCTCTAGAATCTAGCACCATCCAAAGCAACATCGCAAGCTTAAAACAAACCATCATCGCCGATGCAGCCAAGTCGGCTTCCAAACAGCGCTACTCCGCCACTCTCCACGCAGCTTGTTTGAAGACCGTCGGTGGCCCCAAAACAAAATCAACGGTGATCTCCACCATCGTGGACCTGCTCGCAGAGGACCGTGAGCAACCCCCAACCCTAAAGCTCGCCCTCTACCAAGCGGTCATCAGACTTTGCTCCACAAACCCATCTGCATTCAAGAAATCCCATCAGGTCGATCTCGCAAAGTCTCTCGTCGCAGAACTCAGCAAACACCCAGCCCTATCAACGGCAGGGGCCAACAAAACTGAATCAGAGAACCTTTTAGCCCTCTTGCCCGCCGTGGGCCATTTGCTTCGACGCGACCTCGGCACAGGCCCACTCACCGAAGGGACTCAAGCCTTACTCAAAACCCTAGAACACCCCGATCAAAGTATCCTCCGCTCCGGAGGCATGGCTTTACTCGCCATCGCGAACCAGAACCTCAGCAAGTCTGATTTGAAAATAGAAGACCAATTGATCAAGGCCTCTAAATCCCCAAGCTTCAAAGGAGACGAGGCAACAAATAGACTCAGGGTTTTTGCCGACCTGCTCGTGCTCCGTTTTCAAAACCTGGTCCACCATGATGACATCAAAGATGCGGAGAAAAAGGTGGAGAAGTGCCTGAACTTTTTTTACGAGCTCTTCAACGCCCCCAACATCTCCATCAAACAAAAAGGGATGGATGGCTTTTTTGTGCTTGAACCTTCTGTTTTTAAAACCAAAACTATCGACAGCAAAAGTAAAAAAATCATCAAGGACTTCGTACGCACATGCGTTGATAACGTCATGGGCAATAAGGAGTTTGAAGCCAGCCTCCCTCCATCTTTTTTCCCAAGAATGGCTGAAGTGCTTCACGAGATCTCCGGCCAAGACTTTGGCACAGAGAAAAAGCTTTGGAGCAACTGGATGAGAACAGAAGGACAAACCTTCTTCAAATAAACTCGATGGGAAACACCTCACCCACAGGCTGGGCCGCACTCGGCAAACTTTGGCAGGAGCGCAAGCAACGCTTCGCTCCATCCGCTGGTGTTCGCGCCCGAACCCTGATCGGTTCTAAGCGCCAACTCCACCTCGGGGTCTCAGAGCGCCACTATCGCTTTTTCTGTGGTCACCAACTCAAACGAACTTGCCTGTCCAAGTGGGAGCTGAGTTACCACGGTCTCCAGCACATCCCCAAAGATAGCCCCCTTTTATTTGTGATGAAGCACCGCGGCTTCACAGACATCACCCTACATGGCTTTGGTCACGCTTGGGCGACATCTGGCTACCCCATCGATGGCAAAGCCCCCTGGTCTCGAACCGAAACACTGAACCAAGTTTTGAGCACAGGACGAGCTTGTCGCTTTGTCATGAAAGAAGAACTGCTTTGCCTGCCCATCGGCGCACACCTCGTGCTCAACGGCGGTATTCCCGTCCCCCAGGACTTAGAAACCAAAGCAAAGAACACCCCGGGCTTCGACCCCACTTCGCCTGAAGTGCTCGAAAAACAAGCACAAATGGCCCCTTGGTTCAGCTTTAAAGATAGCTACCGGGAGATCATCAACACCTTGAAAAACAGAGGATCTGTCATGATCTATGGCGAAGCCACTAGAGTCGATGGTGACCGCATGGGGCACCTCAGTCTCAATATGATCCAACGTTTGGCTCGAACCAAAGGGACTCTCATCATTCCCGTGGGCACACGCTTAAACGGTCGATCGCTTGAAGTTCACTACGACGCCCCCTGCACCATCGATGACTTGCGCGACAACATCGCACGCCTGTCGGGCATAACAACAGAACAGTATCTGTAAGCAGCAAACCCTTTGACCCGCGACCAGCTCCAAGACCTCCTATCTGCTAGTGACCAAGACAAGCGCGACGTCCTCAACCGCTGGAATCTTGCTTATCGACTGGGCGAAAGTGAAGTTGAAGACGATATCTATGACACCTTACTTGAGAGCCTAAAACCCGAAGACCCTCAGCGGAACCTAACCGGCTTCAAAGTCAAGGACTCCAGAAAGGCCAAACTTCCCATCCCCATGTTTTCTATGGACAAGGTTAAAAGCTTTGAAGAGTTGATGACTTGGGTGAAGAGTAAAAAAATCAGCCCCGAAGAGATGGTCGTCGTGACACCAAAGTATGATGGCTTGTCTTTTCTCGTTCAACACGACACAGGCAAGGCTTACACCCGTGGCAATGGCGAAGAGGGCCAAGCCAGTGATGAGCACTACGAGATGCTGTGTTCAAACAAAACCGTTCCGTCCAATCTCAAGCTCATGGGACATCACCTGATAGGCGAAGTGATCATGGCGAAATCAACTTTTCTTGAAAAGTACCGGCAAGATTACCGCAACCCTCGCAACTTGGTCGCCGGTCTGTTCAATTCAAAAAAACCCAGTCCTGCTCTGCGCGATGTGCACTTCCTTTCCTATGGTCTCGGTGACGAAACCGAAAGCAAATCAGAGTCTTTGAGTTGCCTCAATGAACATAACGACATCCCAGTGCCCTTCAAACACACCCCAATAGGACAACTGAACCAACACGATCTGCAGCAATGGTTCATGGAATGGGGGCAAGACTTCGAGATAGATGGCCTGATCATCGAACTGGACGACCCCAAACGCCGTCAGCAACTCGGACGAGAAACCAACAACAACCCGTGCTATGCCCGTGCCTGGAAGGGCTACGAAGCTAGCTCAGCTGAAACGACCATTTTAGATCACCACTACAGGGTATCTAAAGATGGCCGCCTAACCGCCGTCGCAAAACTCGAGCCCATTGAGCTCGATGGGGTGACCGTCAATCATGTCACCCTCTACAACGCCGCCATGATCGAGTCCCAAGGCTGGGGCATCGGAGCTCGAGTGCAAGTGATCCGCTCCGGCATGGTGATACCTAAAATCATCTCGACCCCAAAAATGGTTGTGCCCAAACTGCCGGAAACCTGCCCATCATGCTCACAACCACTCCAGTGGGACAAAAACCGCGTTCACCTCACCTGCAACAGTAGGTCCTCATGCTCATCACAACGGATGCAAGGCACGGTCTCTTTCTTCAAGGTCATGTCCATCGACGAAGTGGGTGAGAAAATTGTAGAACAACTCTACGATGCAGGCTACGACACCGTCGCCAAAATTTGCGCCATGACCGTCGATGACTTTCAATCCCTAGATCGCTTCGCCATCAAAAGGGCCCAACTGATTTTCAATAACCTTCATGAAAAATTACAAGATGTTCCCCTAGAGATCGTTCAACACGCTTCCGGCTGCTTTAGGGGTCTCGGCGCAAAGAGGCTAGCTTTATGTTCTCGCTTTGATCAGCCTGAAAAAAAACCAGACCTTGAAACCCTACTGTGCATCGACGGCTTTTCAGAGATCACCGCAAGAGCTTACCTGAATGGCTTTTCGGCGTTTTGGGAGTTCATCCGTCAACTCCCCATCACCATCAAAACTACGAATGAGCAACAAGGGAACAGTGATGGACGCTGCCATGATCTAAAATTCTGCTTCACCGGTTACCGCGACAAGGAAGCTCAATCCCTCATCGAAGCTGAAGGAGGGCAACTCAGCACGGGGGTCAGCTCCAAAACAACCCATGTTGTGGCCAAAGACCCCAACGGAGCATCCAGTAAGCTCAAAAAAGCCAGACAACTCAATCTGCCCATATGGACACCGGAACAGCTGTATGCCTTCCTTAAGGGCTAGCGGATTTGGACCTGATCCGAGTCCACTTCTCAAATAAATAACCTTCCCGCTGCTCGGCCTGCACTTCCCAGCATTGCCTTTCAAAAGAGGGAAAGTGAACATCACCCTCACACTCAAAAGGGAGGGTCGACAACCACAACTCATCAACAACAGCTGCATCCAATGCAGCAGCATAGACCTGAGCTCCTCCAGCGACAAAAATGCGCTCACATTTAAAAGAGCGAGCCCAAATGATCGCTTTTTCTATGTTGGAAAATATGGCATCGGCCCCCAAAACGTCTGTGGACCTGGACAAAACTCCATTCGCCATGGTGTTCACCTCACCACCAAAGACCTCCCATGATCGGCGCCCCATCAACATCACTTGGGAAGAGACTGAATCAAGAAAATGCTGATACTCCAGAGGCACATCCCATGGCAATCGCCCATCTCGACCGATCACGTTATTCAAACTCTTTGCGGCAATAATGACAACATCCATTTCTTATCACGACTCACTGCTGTAAAGTTTTCAGACGGCCAACAACATCATCGCGCCCCCTCTTGCTCTACAAGCCATGGGCAAGTCATTTTCAACTTGCCTTGGAGGCCCGCCCTTATAGTTTTTAACGATAAAAGCCAAGCTTCTCTGATCCGAGCCAGAAATGCCCTCGAGGGGGTCTCTAGTCCGCCTTATTTGATCAAGGGCTTAGGCTGCAAGGCGATGGAGAGATCAGGACTAAAAACAGTCCTCGACACAACTTTGCTCACCCATAAAATATCATCACGACATCAAATCCCTCCTGGGAAACCCGTCCAGCTCACAAGTCATTCCAACAGCGACCCCATGACTGCAAAAAATATATTAATCAAAGGCTCAACCATCATCAATGAAGGGGAACGCCAACAAGCTGATCTCCTGATCGAGTCAGGCAAGATCGAACGAATCGACCAACACATCCCCAGTGACCAAGCCGACACCGTCATCGATGGCAGTGGCAAACTCTTGCTGCCGGGCATGATCGATGATCAGGTTCACTTTCGCGAACCGGGTCTCACCCACAAAGGTGAGATCGCCACTGAATCTAGGGCTGCCGTCGCTGGGGGAGTGACCAGTTACATGGAGATGCCCAACGTCAATCCAACGACCACGACCCACGATGCCCTCAGGGCCAAACTTGCCCGTGCATCAGAAGTGTCGGCAGCCAACTACGGCTTTTATTTTGGTGGCAGCAACGATAACCTCGAGCAAGTCAAATCCCTACCCCTAGACTTGGCCTGTGGGGTGAAGGTTTTTATGGGCTCGTCCACCGGCAACATGCTCGTTGATGAGCCCACGGTTCTCAAAGGAATTTTTTCTAGCACACCCCTCACCGTCGCCACCCACTGCGAAGATACGCCCACCGTCAATGCCCTAGAGCAGCAGTACAGCGATCAATATGGTGACGAGATCCCCGCCCACCTGCACCCCCTCATACGCAGTGAGAACGCCTGTTACCTGTCTTCATCCATGGCCGTCGAACTAGCAAAAGAGCACGGCACTCGCTTGCACGTTCTCCACATCACCACAGAAAAGGAACTGCAACTCTTCGACTCAGGCCCCATGTCGGAAAAGCTCATCACCGCCGAAGCCTGCGTACATCACCTCTGGTTTAGCGAACAGGACTATCACCGCCTCGGACACCTCATCAAGTGCAACCCTGCCATCAAAAAAGCCTCGGACAGACAGGCTCTTCAGCGCGCCTTGCTCGACGACCGCATCGACATCGTCGCCACGGACCATGCCCCCCACACCCTCAAAGAAAAACAAAATCCATACCTGAGGGCCCCTTCGGGACTGCCCCTAGTGCAACACCCCCTGCTCACCATGCTCGAGTTCTGCCACGAGGGCTGGCTCACGGAAGAACAAGTCGCACAGAAGACAGCTCATAACGTAGCTGAACGCTTTGGAGTCAAAGATCGCGGCTATATCAAAGAAGGCTTCTGGGCTGATTTGGTCCTCGTTCAACCCAACACCTTCCAAACCGTTGAACGCCAGAGCTTGCTCTACAAGTGTGGTTGGTCACCCCTCGAAGGAGTGGGTTTTCACCACCGCATCGACATGACCATGGTTTCAGGGTCCGTGGCATGGGATGGCAACGAGATCAAACAACAGGTTAGAGGAAAGGCACTCGAATACGATCGAAGCCGTTTCTAGATTACTTTTCGGCGCATGAACCCATCGCCTCGTTGATGGAAAATAACATCAGGTCACAATTTGAAGCGACCTGATGTTATCACTCACTTGGTCCTGAGCAATAGAACCTAACTTTTCTTCACCTTCAAACGGTGAATCGTATCGAAACTATTGATCACCAGAGCCGTCCAACCCGTCTGATGGGTCGCACCCAGACCTTTACCATTCTCGCCATTGAAGTACTCGTGGAAATTCACCAGTTGATCCCAGTGCTCTTCTCGTGCAGCAGTATCATCGCGACCGAAACATGGCCGCGACCCCTCGCCATCCTTCGTGAAAATCTTGGTCAATCGCTCCGAGAGCTCACAGGCAACCTCCCTTAGGTTCATCATATTACCCGATCCCGTAGGGCATTCGATTGTGAAACTGTCACCGTAGAAGTCGTAATAACGCCACAGACTCTCTATCAAGAGATGGTTCAAGGGGAACCATATCGGCCCCCTCCAGTTGCTATTGCCCCCAAACATGCTCGTCGTTGACTCAGCGGGACTGTATGCCACTTTATATTTCTCACCCTCGTGATCGAACTCTACAGGGTGATTCTCATGGACCTTCGACATCGAACGAACACCGTATGGCGAGAGGAATTCCTTTTCATCTAAAATGTAGGCCAAGACTCTCTTCAGACGACGTCGACTGGGGATCGCCAACAAATAACGGTGATGATCAGCTTCTCCCCTAGCTTCCATCCAAGAGATGTTTTTCGAAAGGTGACGGAACTCTTCGAGCATCCAATTCATACGCTCTTCAAAGTAAGGCAACTCCATGATCACCTCTTCCGATAGAATCGTTGCGGCAAACAGAGGGATCACGCCCACCATCGACCTCACCTTGAGGGGAACGCTCTTGCCATCGACAATCACTCGGTCGTAATAGAAACCGTCTTCTTCATGCCAAAGCCCCTGCCCACTCACGCTGTTCATGGAACTAGCGATGGAGAGGAAGTGATTGAAGAACTTGACCGCCATGCCCTCGTAAACCTTATTCTCCGAAGCCAGCTCCAAAGCCATCCTCAACATGGTTCCACAATAAAAGGCCATCCACGCCGTACCGTCGGCCTGCTCGATATCCATGCCTTTAGGCATGTGGGAGCGGTCAAAGACGGAGATGTTATCCAACCCTAAAAAACCCCCTGAGAACAGATTCTTGCCCTCCGGGTCCTTTTGATTCACCCACCATGTGAAGTTGAGTAATAGTTTTTGAAAGGTCGTCGCCAGAAAGTCTCTATTACGCTGCCCCTTAGGGCCACTGTTCTTATAAACTCTCCAACACGCCCAAGCGTGCACCGGAGGGTTCACATCACCAAAAGCAAACTCATAGGCTGGAATCTGCCCATTGGGGTGCATGTAAGATTCTTCCAAGAACAGTTTCAACTGCTCCTCACTGAACTTCTGATCCACTTTACAAAAAGGGATCATATGAAAGGCCAAATCCCATGCAGCGTACCACGGGTACTCCCATTTGTCGGGCATCGAAATGATATGCCTATTGTAAAGGTGCTGCCAGTCGTGATTTCTGCCTTTCCAACGAGGTGAATCATGGGGCGTCTTGCCGTTCTGATCGCCTTTGATCCAATCCCGAACAATGTAATAATAAAATTGCTTAGACCAAAGTAGACCAGCGTAAGCCTGCCTCATCACCGAACGCTTATCGGAGCACAAGTCCTCTGGGATCAATTGGTTATAGAATTCATCGGCCTCTTCCCGCCGCGCCTTCATCACCTCCATGAATTCATCACCAAAACTTGAAGGTGGGCTATCGTTGTCGGCGTATAAACGCAAGCGAATGACTTGGCTCTCCCCGGCCTTCAAGTTGACTTTATAGACAAAAGCGCACTTGGTACCGTGGCGTCCTGGGTTGACGGCACGGTCAACACCATTGATGATGTAGTGATGAAAGGCATCCTTATAGTAGTGGCGATCTGCTTCATCAATATCTTCGTTGTGCTCGTCCTTGAGCCAACCTAAGTCAGGGCTACCCTTTTTCCACATCTCATCACCGGGCACCTCTTGCCCCTTTTTCCCTTGCTCAGACTTATTGGGCTTGTGCCTCAAGCCAGAGGGTCTCGTTTCATTCTCCGTAAAAATAGTGGGTATGCGCATTACCCCATCCAAGGGCTGAGCATCGAAAAAGAAACGCCCAAAGGTAGCGTGACGAGTTTCAACGCGGTTCTTACCGCCATGCCTGAGCTCCGGCTTGATGCTGTCCTCCCTTTTCTGGCCCCAGCTCCAAGTGTTGCGAAACCAAAGGGTGGGCAAAACGTGCAATTCAGCCGCTTCAGGACCACGATTACTGACCTCGATCTCAATAAGGATATCGTTGGGCTTGCACTTGCCGTACCTCGCTTCAACATCGAAGTAACGGTTCTCATGAAAAGCACCGGTGTCCTTGAGCTCATACTCTGGCTCGTCCCTACCTCTGGAGCGATTGGTGTTCACCAAGTCCGCATAGGGGTACTCACTTTGGGGGTACTTATAAAGCCCCTTTAGCCAACTGTGGGTTGGAGAAGAGTCCGTGTAAAAGTACTCTTCCTTCACATCCTCGCCGTGATTGCCCTCTGGCCCAGACAAACCAAACAAGCGCTCCTTCAAAATAGGATCTTTACCGTTCCAAAGGGATAGCCCAAAACACATGCGGCACTGACGATCGGTTATCCCCAGCAAACCATCCTCTCCCCAACGGTAAGCACGACTCCTAGCCTTATCGTGGGGGAAATGATTCCAACAATCCCCTCCACCGGAGTAGTCCTCGCGCACCGTTGCCCATTGACGCTCGGACAAAAAAGGCCCCCAACGTTTCCAACTCCGACGACGCTCATCTGCGTCGCGCAAGCGCTCTTGTTCGGCTCCAGTGATGTCCTGTGGGTAAGGGGACTTCAAAATTCGACTCCATATGACATTTTTTTCGAGGGTACCTTCGCTCTCCAGAAAACAACCATTCATCCGACCTGATCCATGGGGTTTGCTAAAAAATCAGCCTTCCATAAACTGCCCCGCCCCTTGAACCAACTGATGCCCATGGCAAAAAGTCAGACGACTTACGACGAGAGCAAAATCAAAACCCTCAGCTCCCTAGAGCACATCCGACTGCGCTCGGGCATGTACATTGGGCGCTTAGGCAATGGTAGTGATCCCGAAGACGGCATCTACATTCTGATCAAAGAGGTTGTCGATAATGCTATTGACGAGTTCATCATGGGACACGGCAATCGTGTGGAGATCAAACTCGATGGCGACAAAGTCTCTGTCCGAGATTTTGGCCGTGGCATACCCTTAGGGAAAATTGTCGAGTGCGTCTCGGTCATCAATACCGGTGCAAAGTACAATAGCGATGTCTTTCAGTTCAGCGTCGGCCTCAACGGAGTTGGAACCAAAGCCGTCAATGCCCTTTCTAAACACTTTGTTGTGAGGGCGTACCGCGATGGACAGTTTGCCGAAGCGACCTTTTCAAAAGGAAAACTCCTCGACCAGAAGAAGGGCAAAAGCTCTGAGCGCGACGGCACCTACGTCGAGTTCATCCCCGATCCAGAGATCTTTGAAGAGTTCACCTTTCGTGAAGATTTTCTACAAAGGCGCATGTGGAACTACGCCTGCCTAAACAGTGGACTCAAAGTGCAGTTCAATGATGAACTTTACGAGACCAAACGAGGCCTTCTGGACTTCCTCAACCGCGAAGTTGAGGACGAAAGCCTCTATCAGCCCGCTTACCACAAAGCTCAGTTCATCGAGTTCAGCTTCACCCACACCTCCAATTACGGTGAAACCTACTTCTCCTTCGTTAACGGGCAGTACACCAACGATGGCGGAACTCACCTGAGCGCCTTTAGGGAAGGTATTCTCAAGGGGGTCAATGAGTTCTTCAAAAAGAGTTACAACGGTGTCGATGTTAGGGAAAGCATCTGTGGCGCCGTAGCCGTCAAAATCCAAGCCCCCGTGTTCGAATCACAAACCAAAAATAAACTTGGCAACACGGACGTTCGCGGTTGGATTGTCGCCGAAGTTAGGGAGGCCGTCGTCGACTGGCTGCACAAAAATAACGAACAATCAAAGGCTTTAGCAGCAAAAATCGCCCAAAACGAGGCTTTGCGCAAAGAACTGAACAGCGTTAAGAAAGAAGCAAAAGAAAACGCTAAAAAAATCTCCATCAAGATCCCCAAACTCAAAGACAGCAAATACCACCTGGGTGACAAAAAAGGTGGGGAAGCCAGCACCGTATTCATCACCGAGGGACAATCCGCAGCTGGATCGATCGTATCTTGCCGCGATGTGAATCACCAAGCCATTTTCACCTTAAAAGGCAAACCCCAAAACCTCTTTGGCAAAGCCAAAGCCAACATCTATAAAAACGAAGAGTTGTACTACGTCATGATGGCCCTCGGCATCGAAGACGGCATCGAAAAACTGAGGTTCAACCGCATCGTCATCGCCACCGATGCCGATGTCGATGGCTTCCACATCCGCAACCTTCTCCTGACCTTCTTTTTGACCTACTTTGAAGAACTGGTGCTCTCCGGACACGTCTATATCCTAGAAACCCCCCTATTTCGCGTTCGCAATAAATCTGAAACCGTTTACTGCTACAGCGAAAAAGAAAGAGATCGAGCTCTCAAACGCATCAAAGGACCTGAGATCACTCGCTTCAAAGGCCTAGGGGAGATCTCTCCTAAAGAATTCGGACAATTCATTGGGGACGACATGAGACTGGTCAAGGTCTCAATGGAATCCGTTCACGAAATGCACAAGACCTTGGAATTTTATATGGGCAAGAACACCCCCTCTCGCCGTGACTTCATCATGGAGAACTTACTCTAATGGGACAAGTTGAAGCCCTCTTTAACGAGAACTTTCTCGAGTACGCCTCCTATGTCATCAAAGACCGAGCGATACCTCACATCGACGATGGTCTAAAACCAGTTCAACGACGCATCTTACACTCACTGTTCGAGATGGATGACGGCAAGTACCACAAGGTGGCCAATGTCGTTGGTCACTCGATGAAATATCACCCCCATGGCGACGCCTCTATCTACTCGGCCTTGGTGGTGATGGCCAACAAAAATATATTTATCGATAAGCAAGGGAATTATGGCAACATGTACACCGGCGACCCGGCGTCCGCAGCCCGCTATATCGAATGTCGAGCAACGCCATTTGGCAAAGACGCCATCTACAACCCCAACATCACAGAGTACATCGACTCCTACGACAGTCGCAACAAAGAACCGGTGGTCTTCCCAGCCAAGATTCCCGTACTACTAGCCCAAGGCACCGAAGGCATTGCCGTAGGCATGGCGACCAAAATCTTACCCCACAACCTCATCGAACTGATGGAGAACCAGATCAAGATCCTCAGAGGGGAAGCATTTGAGGTCTTGCCTGACTTCCCAACCGGTGGACTGCTAGACATCAGTGACTATCAAGATGGCATGGGCAAAGTGGCCATACGTGCAAAGCTAGACATCTCAGACCCCAAAAAGATCATCGTCAAAGAGATCCCTTTCGGCATCACCACCGAGAGCCTCATCGATTCGATAGAATCTGCCGCGCGCAAGGGTAAATTAAAAGTCTCCAGCATCCAAGACTACACCGCCGAAAAGGTTGAGATCGAGATCAATCTCATGCGAGGCGAACGGTCTGAAAATGTCGTCGCTGCCCTCTATGCCTTCACCGACTGCGAAATGAGCATCAGCTCCAACATCACCGTCATCCGTGACGACAAACCGGTCCAACTGCTCGCCTCCGAAGTGCTCGAACACAACACCAGGCGACTGCAAAGCATCGTTAAAGCCGAACTCGAACACGAGACCGGCCAACTGGAAGCTAAGCTTCACGCCAAGAACCTCGAGCAAATCTTTATTGAAAACCGCATCTACAAACGTATCGAGACCGAAAAAACAGCTAAGGCCGTCAATGCAGCAATCCTTCTTGGCCTAGAGCCCTTCCAAGACCAGATCATGCGAGAAGTCAGCGCCGAAGACCTCGAAACCTTACTGAGAATCCCCATCCGTCGCATCTCTCTTTTTGACATCAACAAAGCTCAAAAAGAGATGGCCGAGATTCGCAAACGGCTGCGTGAGATCAAAAAAAAGCTCGCCGATTTAACGGGAACCTGCATCGGTGTGCTCGAAGAGATCATAGAGGCCCAACGCCCACTTCACCCACGGAAAAGCACCCTGTCACGCATCGATCGCGTGGACATCAGAGCCGCCGCCAAACGCGACTTACAACTGAGTTACGACAAGAAAAGTGGTTATCTTGGCACCAAAACAAAAGGAGAGGACCTGATAAACGTGTCCCCCTATGACCGCGTCTTGATCCTAAAGAAAGACGGATCGTACTCTGTCATCAACGTTCCCGAAAAGCTTTTTGTCGACAAAGGCATGTTGCACTGTGGGTTTATCGAAAAAGGCTTGATTTACAACGTCATCTACCGTGATAAAAACTCAAAAATAGGCTATATCAAGCGCTTCAAAATCGATAAGTTTATTCTCGAGAAAGTCTACGAGTTCCTACCCACTGACACCGTCGTCCTAGGCTTCACCCTTGGCGAACACTTCAACATCAAACTAAAATACAAACCCAAGGAACGCAGTAAAATCTCAGAACAAGATTTTGCCCTCAGCGACTTCCCCATACGAGGCCTAAAAGCCGGCGGTCTAAAACTATCTAGTCGCGAGGTCAAATCCGGCGCCTTTGGAAAAGCCCTAAGCTTAAGCTAAGGGCTTCATTTTGTCATTTCAGGCCGAGACGAGCTCAGGTCTGAAATGACAAAAAATATGGCAAAAAAAAACGGGCCATAGCCCGCTCTTTCAATTCTTTTTGTTGATGTCTTTAAAAGACTCAGCCAGCAACGACTGAAACGCGTTTGTGCTTATCAAACTGAACGCGACCTTCTACAGTTGCGAAAATCGTGTAATCTCGTCCCATGCCGACACCGACACCTGGTTTAAAAGGAGAACCAACCTGACGGACGATGATATTGCCAGGCACAACCTTCTCTCCACCAAACTTTTTCACGCCTCGGCGCTGCGAGTTACTATCGCGACCGTTCGTCGTTGAACCTTGACCAACCTTATGAGCCATTTTGAAATCGTCCTTGTTGAAGAGGGCGGCGCAGCTTAAGGGTTCACGTTAAGTGTCAAAGAGCCCAAACTGACTCATTTTCAGAATGCTCTATGGCCCAAGCCAACTTGCTCTGGTCCGAGGGTAGCCATGGCAAGCCATGAGTGACAAAAAAAGCATTTAACTTCGGGATGACCTCATCCAACTGATCCCTTGGTAACTCAAGCTCTAATTCATAGCGATGAACCCCGGCACAAAGGCAAGCATCTAACTCCAAACCAACCCCTTCAAACGACAACACTTGGCGCATGTTCTCAAAACTCACCCAAGGACTCAGCCTAAAATCGTCAAACCGATTCAGCAGAAAAGAAGACGGCTCGGTCCCTAGTTCTGACAACAAAACCTGACCTTTCAACCAGAGCTCAGCTTGCGACTGGGCAACAGACTCCTCGATCTCAACTCGATCACTGATACCTCCTGTTCGCCGAGAAGGCCCCTTTGCCGCAAGCAACCACAACCCATTCTCTGCTCTGATGCGCAAAGCCCAGCGCTCTTTTCTCAGTCTGAAATCAGCACCATCTAGAAAAATATTTTTCTGGTGGCACAAATCGCCACGACAAGGCAATATCTCCAATAATTTTGCATGAGACGCTTCACTGAGAGATAACTTTAACTCTACCTCACGATTCGTCATCACTGTCTTCATCCTCAGTGTCATCGTCGCGAAAATCTTCGTAGAACATCTCTTCTACAAAACTTTGCTTGACCATCTCCAAGACACCAACAGCTTCTATGCTCGTCAACTCTAAGCCGCGGGTGGTCTTCTCCAACTCCTGAAGCGCAAAATCAAACTCCTGAGGCGTTTTACGCTTTTTGTTTTTCACTTTAGGGTGACGAAGACGATCTCGCATCCTCTGGATATACTGGATCACCCTCAGAAGGTCGTCCTCTTTGATCGATTCGCAAATGGAAGACAGATTGCTGGTCTCTTTAGCTAACATCCAATGATCTAGGGTATGGCAGGTTCGACAAAACTCCACCTCTAGAGTGAGGGTTGCACCACAAACATGGCAAACTTGGGCGTTGGAAGTTGGACCTGGCATAAGATATCTAATCGACTCGGGGATTGTAGTTGAAAAAGGTCAATGGGCTAGGCATGAGTAAATCTGAAACAACACGAGCTCAAATCTCCTTGCGAACCTGAAGCAAGTGGTAAGGGAGATCCACGGGAATGGAGCGAACAGAAAGCGCACACTGACCTGGGAGTTCAGAGCAAGCCGCCTCAACCTCAGACAACACCATGACCCCCCCTTCGGTCGTCAAACTCATATTGAGGCCAAACAACCAAGCGAAAAGATCTTCCCCCTTTTTATTTAAGGCAAAGATATCCAAGATCCACAGTTGACCCCCGGGGGCGACGGCACCCCAACATTGCTCCAAGACCTGCACCAATCTAGCCTTTGGATCTTGATGAAGAGCACCAAAAAACATCACCACATCGTACTCCCCAACCTCATTCAAATTGTGATAATCGCCCTCGAGCAACTCTGTTGTGCCCCATTGCCCCGACTCGACCATGGGCCTGAGGGATGAGATGATTTCGGGCTGCTCCAGCAAAGTCACCTTCAAACCAGGCTCTTTCTCTAAAAGTAAACGCGACCAGGCTCCGGCACCAGCGGCAACATCGAGAACCTTAGCCCTAGCCGGGAGGCCAAGCAAAGGGAGGACACCGGGCGCCAACAGCTTCACTCTTTGCTCCATGCCCGCCAGAAATGCTGGTGTGTCCGCTTTTGTTGGTTTAGGCTGCTCCCCAACACCACTTTTTAATTTCCCCTCGAGTTCACCCCACAAGCCATACATCTCTGAGGCATAAAGGAATGCCCCCTCCATGCAAAAGGGGCTATTCGGATCCAAATAGGTGCGACTCAACTCTGTCGCTTGCACCATATCGTCTTCAAGCCTGGACTCCATCAGATCCAACTCAATCAAGACACCCAACAAGGGCCGCAACCGCTGATGATCACACTCCAACTTGGAGGCCAATTCAATGGCGGACATGGCCCGTGAACCAAGTTCCCTAAAAACCCCCATCTCTAAAGCCGTCAAAAAAGCTCGACTCTTCCAATAGCCCGTAGACAGCTCTATCAGTTTTTGGGGAGAAATCTTCATTTTCCGATACAAAAATCCCTGAAAATACCATCGAGCAGGGCTTCACTGCCCCCCTCTTCACCACTCAAACCATCGATCTCATCCAAGAGTTCGTCCAATTCATAGGCGGCCAACTCCTCCTCGGGGGTTTCACACAAAAGCAATGCCTTCAACTGCCCCATACGGCCTTGGCACAAGTCTAACAATCTATTTTTTAAAGCATCCATAGGAGCGGTCTTTTGACTAGCCCACTCCAAGCCCCAACTCTCCAAAGTTTGCACCAGATCAGTGACGCCATCCCCCCTTAAACTGCTCAAAGACAGGCGCCCTTCGAGCTGATTTCCCTTCTCAAAACACAGGTCAACCTTACTGACGACCTCTAGGCATGATGTTGACTGGGGAAGTTCGGGCCACTCCAAATCAGACCACTGCTCTTGGCTGGCCATCTTGACCACAGCATCAAAAGAGGCCAAACGGTCGTGCAACCGTCCCAAGCTGAGGCGATCGAGCTCAGAGTTTTGCTCCTTGAGCCCCGGACTATCATAGAGGTGCACAGGCCCCACCTTGGTCGACATAGCGTAGGGGATCAGATCTAAGGTCGTGCCAGCGTGATGACTCACCACGGGCTGAGAGCCAGGGATCAAAGCACGAATGAGACTGCTCTTACCGGCATTTGCAGGCCCTAGCAGCAGTACTTTTATGGCGACATCGCTGACCGAAGCGCGACCTATGGACTGGCGCCAGTTCTCAAGGTGATCCTCTAGCAAACAGAGGTCTTGCTCCCAGCGAAAAAGGCCCGCGTCGACGTCCGGCTCCTCGGGAAAATCAATCACCGCCTCTAAATTTCTACGCAACAAGAAGATCGATTCCTTCAGGGACTTCACCACATCGCCCGTCGCCCCACTCATCATCTGAACGGCCTGAACCCGTTGGCGCTCATCACGGGCCGCAATCAGAACTGCCACCGACTGCGCCTCGTTCAGCCCAAGACGACCATTAACGTACGCCCTACGGGTGAACTCACCGGGCTCTGCAGGCTCAACCCCAAAAGCAAACACCGCCTCCATCAAGTGGTGACAAAGGGCCTCGTTAGCTGGAAAATGGAGCTCCATCACGTGCTCACGGGTGTAAGAACGCCCCTCGGGCATCGACAAACATAGACAAGGGACCTCGAGTGGGTCCAACGACAACACCTGCTCCTCAAAAGAGTAAGCCCCCGACCAAGCTTTGCCCAAAAGACTCAGCCAAAGTTCAGGAACCTCCGACCCACTAACCCTCAACGCCATGCGCCTTTTTGAAAGCGGGGAAGTGATCATCGCCACAACTGTAGCAGTGTGCCCCGCGATCACTTTATCGTCCAAGAAAATCGAAAGTTGAAGAGTCGGAAATTACAGTGATCTCAATTTGGTACGCATAGAGAGAGTTCGTGGGACAAAATACCTTTAGCTCCCAAGGAGTCCAAGTTGTCCATCAAAGCGTGAACCTCTTTCCTAGCCACAGCGACCTCAATGGCAACCCATTCACTGTCAGCTAGGTGGTTCACCGTTGGCGAAGACATACCTTTGCTCAAAGCACAAGCATCCTCTAAACGGGCAGAGGGCAGATTGAATTTCAGCATCACGTGAGAACGCCCTTTTTGCACACGCTGCAAACGCTTAACGATCACATCCAAGCTTTCAGAACGGTAACCTTTGGTGCTGATCAACACCATTTCAGACTCCAATATTTCATCTCGTATGGCCAAACGATTGGCCTTGAGAGAAGATCCGGTCTCGGTGATCTCGACAATAGCATCGACCACGCCCAAGGAAACCTGAACTTCCACACTGCCATCGAAGTGAACCAACGCTGCCGGCTTCACCTCATTAGCTTCTAAATATTGTTTAGCAACACCAACGTAAGACGAGCCAATGCGCTGCCCATTCAAACTCTGAGGCCCCTCCCAAGGGTGACCCTCAGGACTAGCCAACACCATGCGAGCCTTGCCCACGCCTAGTTCTAGGTGCTGGTCGACGTCAGCATCAGCATTTCGAATCAGATCGATACCCGTTACCCCGATATGGATCGCCCCTGAAGCAACCGCCCCAGGAATATCTTTCGCCGGCAAAAAGTACACTTCTATTCCTAGATTCTTACAAACGCAAAAATCCAATCGACCTTCGCGCCGGATCTTCAAGCCACAATCCAACATCAAGTTCAAGACCTGTTCGTAGACCCGCCCCTTTTTAGGGATAGCGAGGCGCTCTACTTCTAATGGGGTATCCATGATCTCAGTCGGCTTTCCTAAAGGTATGACTTCATTTTATCGAGATCGCTCCCGCCCAGATCCAAAGCTGACAACAGCAAAGGCGGCATGCGATTGATCGTCTGTAAACAAGGCGTATGGCAAACCACTGCCGCCACCCTAGCTATCTCCTTGGCACACTCGTGCTTATTCTCAAAGGTGACACCTGAAGCTTGCTCCAGGATCAAAGCATCAAAGGGTTCCCCTAAGAAAACAGCCAAACAAAGCAAGTAATAGTAACACTGAGACACCTCCAAAGCGACATCGTCTTCGCCCTGATTCTCCAAGGCCAAAGCCACCTCAAAGCTCTCCTCATTGAACTTAGGCAAAATGCTATCCAAGCCCTTGGTCAACAAGTGGGTCGTACCACTGCCCTCAGGCAAAGTTTGCTTTCGCTCTTCGATGACGGCGAACAACTCCTCAAAGGTCATTTATAACTTTCCAACAACAGGGATCTTAGCATTGTGACGAACTTCCGAATCTTTCCAGACGGTCCAAGCCACGTTGGATCGCCAAGTCCATCGCCGCACGCATACTGCCGTCCCGAACTTTGCCCTGCCAAGCGATAGGCCATGCCGTTCCATGGTCGACGGATGTTCTCACGATGGGCAAACCCAGGGTGTGGTTAACCCCATCGTCAAAAGCCAACATCTTGAATGGGATTCCACCCTGATCGTGATACATCGCCAAGATCACATCGTGCTGAAGACGCTGCTGCTCCACAAACAGGGTATCCGCAGGGTATGGGCCTCGGCAGTCGACCCCCAAATCACAGGCCTTAGCAACGGCTGGAGAAATCACATCTAGCTCCTCCGACCCCATCATACCATTCTCTCCACAATGAGGGTTCAGTCCACAAACCGCAACCGAGCTCAAGCCCAAGGACTTCGCAAATCGCCAACACTCCAAGATCCTCCTCACGATCAAATCCTCACTGAGCGCATTGGGCAAATCGGCTATCGCAATATGGGTCGTCACATAAGCAATGTGAAGCTTCTTGTCCGGCGCACTCATCATCATCATTTCATCAAAATCCCCACAACGTTTCGATATATGACCGGTGTGACCCGAAAACTTCACCCCACCCAACTCTATGGCCTCTTTGGAAACGGGCCCGGTCACCATCCCTATGGCCTCCTCTGCCAAGCACAAATCCGTAGCCATATCGATAGCTGCTAAGGCAGCAGACCCTCCCGCTGCGCTGGGCTCCCCAAAAGACAAGCTCTGCCAGTCTATGGAACTTGAAGACAAAACACAACAGCGACGCCCCTCCCCAACAACGTCCTTGGGGCTCTTGATTTCATGAATGTCTAGCCCATAGCCAAAACGAAGGTTGACCTCACGTAAAACCCCAACATCACCCACGATCACAGGTGAAACACCGGAGGGAAACTCAAAACCCAACAAAGCCTTCAAGCAGAGCTCAGGCCCTACACCAGCAGGATCCCCCATTGTTAGCAACAACACCTTGCTTGCCATGGTGTAGATAATCCCAAAAAGAAGAACACGAGTATGCTCCAACCACCTCGTTCCACAAGATCAATCGCGATCAGGCTTGCTACCGAAGCATAGACCGTTAAGCTCCCTCGTGGAGTTGGGCAGGCAATCGCGTGCCTCGGCACGAGGAAAGTCCGGCCTCCAAGGCAAGGGTGGTGGATAACATCCACCGAGGGCGACCTCAGGGAAAGTGCCACAGAAAATAAACCGCCCCTAGGGTAAGGGTGAAAAGGTGAGGTAAGAGCTCACCGCTCCTTTGGTGACAAAGGAGGCAGGGTAAACCCCACTCGGAGCAAACTCAAGCAGCCGTTTTAGCCTAATTTACGGCGGGTAGAGCGCTTGAGCCCCTCGGCAACGACGGGCCTAGATGGATGATTGCCCAAGACAGAAGCCGGCTTATCGCCCAACTCCACTTTTAGACAACGGCCCAAAACTGGACAACCTCCCATTAGCGATCTTATCGCCCCTTCTACACTCGCATGAAATCAATAGCCCGCTCTAGCTAAACCATGTTACAAAAGATAAAGTCCGCCACCGGAACATACCTTCGCATGCCTTGGTGGCTATTCTGGTCGATCCTACTCGCGGTGACTTGGTTTTATCTGGTCAGGCGTGTCATCAGCTGGGATCTATGGTGGCACATGGCAGCGGGACGACACCTCGTCGACAATGGAGCCTTCTGGGCGATGCTCAACCCCAAAACCTGGATTTGGGGAGGGCCTTACCTTCTTGAACAGGGCATTTACCCCGACGCCAACACTTTCACCTTTAGCGAAGTTAAAGGTGCAAACTTCATCTCTAAAACATGGCTAGGAGATATCATTTTTCACTTGGTTTATTCAGCAGGTGGATTTTATGGCTTACAGATCCTCAGGGCCGTGTTCATGCTCATCCCTGTTCTGTTGACTCTCCACCTGACAAAGTGGAAACACAACATCTGGACCCTCTTAGGCTGTAGCTTACTGATCATCGGCACGATGCAGAAACACCTGCTCAAAAACGCCATCGTGGTTTTACCACTGATGACTTATATCAGTTGGGCTTGGGTGCAAATACGCTTCAAAGGCAGGTGGAAGTTCCTCCTCACACTTCCTTTCGTGTTCTCCTTCTGGAGCCACTTCCACGGCAGCGCTATCGTTGGCATCAATTTCTTACTTGTCATTGTTGCCGCAGACGCCTTCGACTCCCTGCTGCTTCCTGCACTTGGTAAGATTCACAAAAAGTCACTAGCATGGGCTTTCTCTGACCTAAGGGTGATGGTCAGCTCTGCCCTAGGGGTTGTCCTGCTCTACTCGGCCACATGGTGGTTTTGCTTGGGCGTCGTCGCCTTCGTGACACTGCTTTGTTGCTTTGACCGACAAACGCGACCCTTCTTTGACTCCGTCAAACAACGAGCCAAGCCCAAACTCTCATGCTTTGCCATCGTGACCCTTTTTGTTTGCTCACAGATCGTAGCTCCTATCTGGAGTGGACCTTTGGCTATGGCCGAGAAAACCTTTAGCTCAGTCCTATCGACAATCTTCAGCTCATCCACAGAAATAGCCATCGAGTCATCTACACCTAAACAAAGTAAAAAACAGGTCTCCTCAAAAACACCTCGGGCCGAACTCAAGGAAAAGCTGAGGTTTCTCTTCAAAGGCACCGACGCCGACATGGTTGCTGAGTACCAATGGCCCTTTGACATACCCTATGTGTTATCGGTGCAAGCGGTCTTCATGCTGATTTTATTTTATTTTCTTTATCTCAGATTGAAAATATGCTTAGACTGGCAACAACTCTACCTGTCCATTGAACTCCCCTGTCTAGCCCTCATCGTGCTTTCCTTGGGTTACTTACGGACCGTATCCTACTCTTTCTTAGCTGTCGTGCCGTTGATGGCCTATAGCCTGAGCACTGGTTTCACAAAAATGCCCAAGCGCTCCTCAACTTGGATAGGCATCGTTATGCTCATCGAGAGCATAGCACTGGTGATCGCTTTCTCTTTTCACCCTATCCTTCATTTTTTCTTCAAGGAGTTTTTTGGCGTACTCGGCTACACCCAATGGTTGGTCATACCTTTTCTGTTCGCCTCACCGGCCCTAGGACTCTTCCTCATAGCCAAGCAACTCGACATCCAGCATCGTCAGAAAATGGGCATGGGAGTTCTCGGCGCAGCGATACTCGTCGCCTTGATTTTCAAACTCGACCTCAGCCTCGAGAGCTTTAGCTCTAAACCATCATCTTTCAGTGTAGCCATTTTATTTTGTCCCCTCTTGGTTGCCGGCCTCTTGTTCTTGCGCTGCAAGGATTTTTTCAAAAGAGCCACTCAAGGCCTCGCCTTAGGGCTCAGCATCTATAGCCTACTGTGCTTTGCCCCATTTATTCACTACGAAAACAACACTTACAGAAAGGGGGATTTCCACAGCGTATCAGGCTTCCTCGATACGGAACCAGGCCTCGGGAAATCCAATAAGTTTTTCGATGGCATGGCAGATTATGTTTTAGAGAAGCTACCAGAGAACAAAACGATCTACAACACCTATAACATGGGTGGCTACTTGCAATGGAAATGGTATGGAAAAAGGAAAGTGTTTATCGACGGTAGGTCGATCATCTTCGACAACGACTTTTATCAGGCTTATACCAAAAATAATGCCCAAGCCTACATCAAAAAACATGATTTTGAGCATGCCATCATCAATATGCTCGTCGACAAAGACCGCCTAAAGGTATTGCTTCAGCAGGGTTGGACCCCCATTGCCTTTGACCCAGGCATGACCGTTCTCCAAAGGAGTGAACAAAAAA
>JACLAC010009341.1_pt1 | contig 24598 bp, 25 predicted proteins | sample 8027881 | NCBI WGS metagenome assembly JACLAC01 (sample SAMN15725517, study PRJNA655200) | protist metagenome | isolation source: fluorescence activated cell sorting (FACS) single amplified genomes of... | place: Spain: Blaines Bay Microbial Observatory, Mediterranean Sea | collected 2016-01-19 | reverse complement strand
GCCAACTCAAACCTGAGGAACGCTACCAGAAAGTCGAAGAACTGGCCAAGGATGTACAAAACTTTCTTGACGGCAAAGCAACCGCAGCTGAAAACCCATCTTCTCTCAAGCGACTGCAACTCTTCATCAAACGACAACTTGCCCTCAGTCTGACGATTCTTTCCTCGGCTATCATTCTACTGACTGCCCTTGGACTTTTTATCACAAAACTCAAGAACAAAGAAGAGCTTGCCCTGCAAGCTAAAAATGAGGCCCAAGCAACCTTACTTCGATACATGGAGTCAAACCTAAAAGTAGAGGCCTTGAAGAAAAACTATGTTGCAGAGCAACTGCAGCGACACATCGATCTCAAGCAAGACCATCAGTTTGATGAAGCCTTAAAGGTGCTCGACAAGCTCATCGAGGATTACCCAGACAACATCGAACTCTGGTTGCCCCGTGCCAATTTATGCTTATCGATGATGGATTTCCAAGGTGCATTAGACTGTTATCGGGCATGTCAGTACAACGGCCCCTTGCTATTCATCGCTGAACATTTTTGTCATAAAAAACGGGATGATCCATGGTCGGCAGCGGAATTCGACCTGCTTTTTTCCTCCATTAAGGATGTGTGGTTGAAGGTCCGCATGATCGAAAGCCACGGCAAAGCCAACACTCACCAAAAGCCTGAACATGCACTCATGATCCATCGTTTTATGCTAGACCTCAACCCAAACTGGAAAAATGGTCTTTTCAAATACGACCCCAAACAGCGCCGACTGACCATAGGGGGGAGCGGTTTGACTCAATTCTGCCCCTCCAAAAAAACAAAGCTGATCCAATGGTTAGGCGTGTATCAATTGGTCTTAGTGGCAACCAAAGACCTGAACCTAAACCATGCAACAGCTCTTAATCTCGGCTGCCTAGATATCCACCGCTCTGCTATCGACGATGTTGAAGATCTCATCAGCATATCAGCCATCGGAAAACTCATCGTGTCCCCCTCCCAAGAAGCACAACTGCCCAGGGTTTTAAAAAATCGTATCGAAATTGAAGTTCTCAACGCTCTCCGTCAATGAGGGAGGACATCGTGCTTTTGAGCGGAAACACACAATTAAAGGGGAAACTGACTTTTTTAACATTCAATGTCCAATCGGCCACCTGATCAAGGTTTTTAACAAGTAGAAAGTCGATGGCTTCTGTCACGACGACAACACAAAAACCTTAATTTTGGTTTTGAGCTCCAGATCGGTCCCGCTCAGAACTGATCATGACTTTAGGAGGAACGAATGTTCAAATCAATCGAGGCCCCTTCGACATCCCGTCGAAAATGGCTGACAGGGTGCGCCCTGGGCATGTCCCTAGCCATGTCTTCCTTCACAGGGCCTATCAGCCTCAGTGCAAATGAGCAAACGCACCATCATAAGGCGAGCACTGCTGCCCAAAAACCACCCATGGGTTGGAATAGCTTTGACAGTTATGGCGTCTACTTACACGAAGGACACCCCATCGCAGATCTTGAGGAACAGGCCCAGCAGAAACTGTCGCCGTTGGGTGAGGTCTGGTAGGTCTTCTTTTAAGATCTTCTCTAGGGTCTGTTGAAGGTTGTCACCGTTTTTAAGTTCCATGGTGAAGTAGGGCAGTTCATGTTGATCCAGACCGACATCGTGAACGGTGATGATGTTGGGGTGTTCTAGCTTGGCCGTCAAAAAGGCTTCCCTCAGGAAAGGTTCCACCATCTCCTTGGGTGCTCCCTCGTGTAAGACGGCCATAGCGACGGGGCGACCGGTTTGATAGTCCATCACCTGATGGATCGATTTCATGCCACCTTTGGCCAAAAGTTCTGGTTCGCCGTAGCGACGAGCGTTGGTCTTGAGGTCGCTGTATAGGGGAAAGCTCTCGCCTTCGCTGAGCTCTTCCTCCTTAAAATCCTCTGCTAGACGATCAAATAGGCGGTAGTCTTGTGAATTGTTTTGCTCCCATGACTCAGGTCTTCCCAAGGTTGGCTTAGCCCTGAGGCTCTAGTTCCTGGGAGATGCGGTCGACCTCTTGTTTGAGGCGGGCCTTCACCCGATTTTTGAGCTTGTAAACGGAGTTCTCTTTGATGCCCACTTGTTGGCTGATGTCCTCGATGCTTTTTCCATCGAGAAATAAGTCAAAAACCACAAGGGCGCGCTCAGAGAAGAGCCCTTTGATATTTTTCATGGCCATGTTGTAGACGTAGTGATCCCATTCTTTTTCGATGAGTTGGTCGATCTTCTCGTCGGATTGGGAGCTTGGTTCTTCGATGTTTTCGAGGGTGGTGTTTTGGATGTGGTGTTTTTTCTGTTTATTGTAGCAGGTGTAAGCGGTGTTGCGGATAACGGTTTTTAGCCAAGCTCGGAACTTTGATTTTTCATCTTTTAAATCAAAGCGAGTGAGCCCTTTCCAGATCTTGATGAGGGTCTCCTGGACGATGTCGTCGAGGTAATTGGGGTTCATGCCCATTTTTCGCAGGATGATGACGATGAAGTCTTGGTAGTAAGCGGTGAATTCTTCCCATGCCAATTCATCATTTTGGTCCTGGGCGCGCACCAATAAGGTCCGCCGCGTCCGCCAACTTTCACTCATCGCCCCTCCTGTTTTTAGCACGGCTAATATAGGGGTCAGCTCAGGAATGCACATCCCCTGTTCAGCAAGACTTCTGGTTCAGAAGCCTTGCTGACTGCGGGTCAGTTCAGTTTGACGTTCAGAGGTCTACTGCCCACCTTGGATGATTTAGAGATCACGGTATTGGGGTTATCGACTCCAGCTAGAATCATGTAGCTTTTGCCATGGGGAGCCCTTGGGGTGTAGTTGTTTCCTGTTATCCTCAGGGTGTAAAGGATCTCCTTTGATTCTTCATCGATCAACTGGATAACGGGATTCTCGATGTCGAAAGTCAAGCTGCCGAGCTCACCCCACGACAGTGGGCTGTAATTGTCGAACTGAGAGATGGTCTGGGGCCAGCCATCGTACTGTTGAGCTGTAGCTGAGGACACGTCGACATTCCGTGGCCAACACTCCATGGTGATGTCGCGGGATCTGGTGTTTAGACGAATCACACCAAAACCAGCTGCCCGTTTTGTGAGCGGGTCAGCTGAAGGTGATTTGATGGGGTTGGCTGCGGCATAGTTGGTCACTTTATTGCCGAAGCCATCTAGGTGATCGCCTGTATAGTCGGGGAATCCCACAGGTTTGTTCTCACCGGGGGTCAGTGGATCCCACCAACGCAAATAGACGTTTGCAATAGAAGGAACGCAGAAGGACCAAATGGAGTCTCGGTACTCGTCAACCCCCTGTTTGAAAATGGTCGCCAGATGCTGGTCACCGGCAAAGTGGAAAGCAAAGCCTTTTCTCAAGGTCTTTAGAGCTTGGTTTCTGCCCGTTTGGGGCCAACCATTGGAGTCCATGTCGGCGTGCAAGCGACCGTTGGCGTTGCCGTGAACGTGGGCGCCGCCGCAAAAGATGGTTGCCGAAAGCACCACCTTCATATTGGCGTTCTGCCATTTCTGCGTCCAATCGTCGAGGAAGTTCAACTGTCTTTCCCCCAAGAGGACGGCTCCATCGATATCGACGCTGGCTGGATCGTAGTTGGGATTGCGAATGTGATCTGGGCGAGGTCCTTGTTTGGGCACACGACCGGCGGGACCGGTTTTAAACTTGCGGTCCTCTATGATGGCGAAATCGATATTGCCCCAATTGAGATTGGTGAACCAGACGCCAATGCCTTGGCCGATCTCACCTGGGTCGATGGGGTCGGGAAAGTGACTGGTTTGTGCCCTCTCGACCTCTTTGACGTATTCCCCCGGTTGCTTGTAGCCGCCGTCGGCAGCTCCTTCTATGGTGGAGATTTTACCACTCTCCCCCCAAAGGTTAGGTTGGCCCGCATCGTGATCGTCAGGCAAGCAAAGGGTTGGGCGATCCTTGATGATGTCGCCAAAGTCCCTGCCAAACTTCAACCATTCGGCATAGTGGTTGTAGTGGTCGTAAACTTGGTCTCCCGAAAAAAACAGCAGGTCAGCATCGATCTTTTTCACATTTTCAACGAGGTCTTGCCGTGAAAGGTCGCCACCATTTTTAGGGTGACTGCTGTTGCCGGTGAAGCCAGCGACAACGATCTCAGCTTTATCCTTGGGGTTTTTGCGGATGGTGCCTTGGTAACTGGAGGAACTGTGGTACAGAACCCGGTAAGGTGTGGTCCGAGTGTCGTCCCAGTTTTCAACCCTAAAGGGAGCTGTCCAGCCTTTTTCGATCACTTGGGTTCTGGCGACTTCGGTCCATCGGCCATCCTTCTGGACTTCTAGTCGAACGGTCCTGGGGGCTCCATCGGCGAGCGGGTACAACTGAGCCGTTAACTTCAGGGTCTTGTCGTGAACGGTGTACAAGGCAAAGCAAATGAGGTCTGCTTTTTTCACCTCAGGTATGAAGGGAACGTAGCGCCCGCTTTGTTTCTTTTGCGGAGCCGAATGACTTGGGCTCATCAGCATAGCAGCTGAAAGCACCGACAACAGAAAGGTTCTGGTTTTGATCATGGGGGAGGATGGAGATGAAGGGCTAGGGTTGAGGTGGATTAAATGGTTTCTGAAGCTCGAGCTTGCTTTTTCTTCCACAAGAAAAACAAATACAATGGGATCATGAAGTGTGGCGCCCTCAGGACGGTTTCATGGATGAACTGATCCGCACCCCAAAAGTTTAACTCTAGGGACATGCCAGCGACAGGGCGAGCGAGAGCCGTGATGAGGCCCCATCCTGCTGCGTATAAGGTACAATATACACGTGTGGGAGCAAAGAAGATGCCGATGCAGACGATGAAATCCAATGCTCCGGCCACGAAAAGAAACGATCTGGTCATCTCAAAGTCTAAGCCCAGGATGATCGTGGTCATGCCATAAAAATTTGATGGTGTGGGCCATAGGCCGAGGGCATAACAGCCGTGGCCAGCAAAGGTGCACACAAATGCGATGCAAGCGACGAAAAGGGTGAGCTTGTGCCGACACCCATAAGCGAGAGCCGAGACCAACATTATCGGCATCAGCATTTGCCCACCGTGTTCGATGAACATGGGGAGTTGCCCTTTGGAGTTCAGGTACTTCGCAAACATCAAGATCGTCAACATGAAACTGCCTAAAATCAAGATGGTGGCTGACAAGGTTTTGTTCACTCTGAGCGACCAAGGCGACAGTGCACAGATGAGATAACCCCAATACACTTGGGAGAGTGTTTTTTGGAAGAGTCCATCATTGGCGCCGCTCCCGACAATGTCGTCCCACCGGTAGCCCCAAGCTGTCGCCCACTGGTAGACGGTTTCATTCCACGCCAAGATGGCGTAAGGGCCTTCCCAGTAGTAGTGCACCCAAGCCCAACCGGCGAAGCAAAGGCTGGTGCCCAGACGTAGGATGAGAATCAAGAGATCATCCCTAGAGAAGGCTGTTTTTATAGGCTTGACCCCAGTGTGTTCGTTGTTGTTGTTTTTGATGGTGATGGTTAGCAATGGACGATCTAAAGTCAAAGGGTGACCATTTTTAGAAAAATCCATATCTTGATGAGCATGAGTTCGATAGTTTTTATAACTGGACCATGGCATCATATTGGACAAGGCCAGCTAGATTTTTTAAGTCTTTTTACGGATTTGCTCTAGAGGTGATCGACGTTGGCTTCAACCGTCTGGGTCAGTCAATACAGCCGTGAGAGAAAGCTTCAATGACTTGTAGCCTAGTAAAAAAAAAGCCAAGGGTGGCGAGATCAAGAGGATTGAGGCCGCCATCAGCACCGCCCTCGGGAACTGTAAGGATGAGTCCAGCAGTGAGCGCATGCTCAAGGGTAAAGGCAGTTGCTGCTCCGTGTGCAAGAGCAGTAAAGGCAACAGATGGGCGTGCCAAGACAACATGAAGTGAAGCAATAAAAACCCTAAGACGTGGGCTTTGGATTCATGAAAGAACATCACAAAGAGATGCCTGTGGCTAGCCCCATCGATAACAGCAGCATCGAGCAAGGCCTGTGGGATGCGTTTGAAAGCCTGGATGAAATACAAAACCCCTAGTCCAGAGGCCGATCCCGCCAATAAGACCGATAGCTGATGGTCGTAAAGGTTCAGTTTTTGGGCGATGTTGACCAAGGGTATGGCCATCACTTGAACGGGCATGAGCACTGCCGTTACGGCCAACAGAGTCTGGATGGATTTTTTAACCCCATGGCTGAAGTGGATATGGAAGGCAAAAGCGAAGCCCAAGGCTGCTGCTAGCAGGGTCTGACCAAAACTCAGGAAAATCGCATTCCACAAGCCCAGTCCCCAATCTAAAAGCTCTCCTTGCCAAAGCAGCTTCCAAGCAAAAAAATCCCATGAGCTGGGTAGCAATTGATCGGGTTTGAACAGTTCGTGGTTCTGTTTGAAACTGGAGCACAACATCCAGATGAAAGGGTAGCAGCACACAGCGATAAAAAGTGTAAAACACAGCCAGCCGAACGCTCGTGTTAGTCTTTCTCCCACGCTGGCTTTAGCTTCTTTTCATTGACATGGAAGCGATGATCAATAGGCCCCAAAGGGGCATGAGGCTTATGGCAATTGCGCAGGCGTCGCCCAGATAGCCCCAGCGGAAGCCTTGGTTGTACAAGTGGGTGACCACCATCAAACCGGCATTGGCCGTCCCACCGGATTGACCCAGTAAAAAGTAGGCCCCCGAGAAAGAGGCCACGCCATCGATGACGAGCATGATGGCAGAAAAGACGAAAATATGCTTGAGCAGGGGCGCCATGATGTGGCGATATAGACCAAACCCTGTAGCACCATCGAGCTTTGCCGCATGAATCACATCGCGCGGTACAGAGGCCCAGGCACAATGGAACAAGAAGGCCACCATCCCCGTCCAGCGCCACAGGGATTGCATCACCATGGCGCTCATGATGAAGTTGGGGTCTTTGAGCCAATTGATGTACTGAAAGGTTTCGGGAACACCTAGCCAAGGGCCAAGCCAGCCCTGCTGACCGTGAAAAAAAGGAATCACCAACCAAGCGTTGAGCAAACCTTCTTTGCCATGAAAAACCATCAAAAAAATCCAAGCCAGAACGCTCGGGGGCGTGAGGATAGGCAGGACAAAGATCAAACTCAAGGGCATTTGCCAGCCTTTGGGGACAGCTTGTAATTTGATGGCCAGCAGAAATCCACATGGCAAAATGAGGAGCAAGTTGGCTGAGCAGAAAAAGATTGTGTTCTTTAAAGCCTTGATGAAGGTGGGGTCTGTCCACACAGCGATGTAATTGCTCAAGCCGACGAATTCAGCGCTTGATGTCGCTGAATTCTTATGCAGGCTGATGAGCAGCGCTTCATGGAGAGGCCAAAGCCAAAACAAGCTCCACACCCCCAACCAAGGTAGCCCGAAGAGGCAGAACCTTTTAAGGGCTTGTTGGGCTGTGATCCTCAGCGTGAAAGAGCTTGTTTCAGTTGGGTGATGGCTTCTTGTGGTTTGATCTGACCGTACATCACCGCTGAGAAGATGTTCTCCCTGATCATGAAGACGGCTTGGGGACGTTTGGGGTGCATGACGACAGGAGGAACAGAGTCCGCCAAAACTTGAACCAGCATGCCCATAGACACCGGAGCGAAATAGCTTTCGGGCTGGATCAGTTTGGGGTCTGACCAAGCGGGGCGATAGGCCGGGTAGCTGTTGCCTTGAACAAAGCGTTGAACATTGGCCTCTTTGTTGGTCATCACAAACTTCATGAACTTCCAAGCTTGATTTTGGTGGGGACTGTTGGATGGGATCAACAGGCCTTGTCCGGAAAAGGTGGAGGTTGCTCGTTGTTCCTTATCGTCATCCCATGTGGGCAGGGGCAGGATGCCCCACTTACCCGAGAGGTGCGAGCAGAACTGTTGGATCATGTCCAAACCGTACCAATCCGCACCGATCACACTCAACACCTCACCGTTTTCGATGTCACCATTGAAGAAGACGGGGTCGAAGATCGTGCCACGATCTGGGATGAGCCCGATGCCTTCCTCGGAGAGTTCCGCTAGGAAATTTAGGGTCTCTGTCGCTAAAGCTTCATTGGGCAGGATCTCGCCTTTGGGGCCAAAAAGGTCACTGCCACGCTGCCTGAGTAAGATCTCAAAATAGAAAGGGTCCATGGCCAACAGGGCTTGGCCCGTTTTTGCTAATGCCCTTCCGGCGACTTTAAGTTTTGCCCATGACTCGAAATCTTTGGGGCTCAAGCCATTCTCCTCTAGAAGATCTTTTCTGTAGTACAACATCATCGCGCTGACGGATTGCGGTAACCCGTAGGTTTTTCCGTTATAACTGAACAAACTCAAACGATGCTTTAAAAAGCCACGGTCGAGTTGATCCGCTGCGATTTTTTTCGTGAGGTCCACAAAGGGAGGCTTGTCGTGCAGGTACATCCCAAAAAAAACCTCGTCCATTTGGATCAAATCCGGGCCATTTTTGCCCATTTTCATTGCGGCGGCAAATTTATCGGGCAGTTCGCGAAAACCGAAGGCTTCAATGTTGACGGCAAAGTCCTTATCGACACTTTCTTTATAAAGGCTAGCCATGCTCTCGTAATAAACTCTGTCCTGTTGAGAGCTGATCCATATGCTGAGGGGTTTAGCCAATAGTGGTGCACTCCATAAGATCAGGAGGCCAGATAGGTAGAGGGTTGCTTTCATGGATTGCCCGAAGGGGAAATGGAACGGCTTAGGGGCTAAGATAATAAACCATCTGCAGAAAATATATAATTATTTGGCCCTTTTTTCTTTGATTTGTTCCTGAAAAACAATCACAATCTTCTTGAGATCGGAATCCGACATCCCTTTGACCGCCGACTGCATCACCTTTCCTCCGTGGTCATCCTCATTTGAGCCGCGCAGTCCACTTTTGAATTTTCTCAATTGATCTAGCATGTACCAAGGCTCAAGGGTGTCTAAACGGGGGGCAAGCACGGCTTCTTGTTGATGACAATCGTTGCAAGTTTGAACCATGGCTGCAGCGGAGCGACCATCCCCTTTGATGTTGGTGACTTTAGGTGGAGGGATTTGCCTTGAGAGCCAGAGAGCCAAAGCACGGCGATTAAAATTTTTGGGCAAATGTGAGCTCGCACTCCCCATCAGGGCTTCGGATTTGTTTTTGGGGTTTGTGCCACGGGTGCCAGCTTGGAAGGCTTTCATCTGGAGCTCTAAATAGCCGGATTTGATGCCAAATAAGTTAGGTCCCCGCTGTAATTCTTGGCCTTCATGGCAAATGCTACACTTTTGCTTAAAGTGGAGTTCTGCATCGAAGAGGCTGTTGTCATCACCTGAAACGGAGCCTAGTAAAAAAAATGGCCACAGCAGCTGCGCATTCATTCTCGGGAACATGACACCATTTTAGCTAGGTCGACAACGAGCACCATCTTGACCCCTAGGTGGTTCAAGTGAAAGCGAGTGTGGAGAACACACTGAATGTTCGCGGCGGTGATCGTATTGAAATCTTATATAGCGATGCGCGCGCTGCTTATGGTGAGAAAAATAGAGAAGTTAAAGTTGAGTGCGCGGTGGGTTGGCCGCTGACTCATCTTTCCTTGTGAGGTTCATGTGTCGCTGGCAAAGGCCATCAACTCGAGAACAACTTGACGGGTATGCCTCCATTTCTAAAACCGATGAGGGGTCTCATGGACCAACTCCGCATGGCTTTAGGCAAAAGCAGGCCGCAAGACGTGTTGTCTCTATTCCTAGACCATTCGACAAGACCGCCAAGGTCACATGCGTGTTGCCTGAGCCGTTGGTTATAAGGCGGATTGGCCAGGATGCTTAGGGCTCCTGGCCTGAGAAAGTTGGGCTCGTTGTTGGTGCCAACGACATGATGGTTGATGTTGAACTCCCCCAGCTCTAACGGTAGGGTAGCCAAGTTTTCTTTACAAGCTGAGATCATCGCCTCATCGCTGTCCGAGCCGTGGATTTGACTGCGGCATATCGTAGCCTTCGCTTTGAGGGCTTCGAGAATGTCCGACAGGCGCTGTTGGTTCATACAGGGCCAATGTTGGTGAGCAAAGCCTCTGAATGCTCCGATGGGGTATGCGGTTTGTTGCAACCAGCGCTCTAAAAGCAGGGTCCCCGAGCCACAGAATGGATCCCAGAAATCGCAGTCGTCTTCGATGCTGCGAACCATGGCGGCGGCGAGATTTTCACGGAGGGGGGCAAGGCCGCGGCGAGTCAGGACACCCCGCTTGTGCAGGTGATCCCCACTGGCGTCGATGGATAGCACGAACAAATCATCTTCCCCTCGGATGTAGATCGTCTGTTGGCCTTCAGCCTCGCCCTCCAAGTCCCAAGCGCGAAGGGCAGCCTCCTCAAGGGCTCCTGTGTGGTGCAGTTTGCAGTGTCGTGTCGTACTGTGAAAACCAGGCTTTGATCCTGTTCCCAAAAAGGCTTCCAACTTCAAAAGGCCGCATTTTCGCCGGAATTCCCCAAATGATTTTGCTTTGAATAGCCCAAGTTGCACCAGAAATCGAGAGGGGATTCGGGCGAGGTGGTGCAGGGAGACGAGGCGATCTGGGTGCCCAGCAAACGTGATGAAACCGGGCGACATTTTGGTGTTTGTGACGCCCAGTTCGATGAGTTCACTGGACGCCATCTCCTCTAGGCCCGGCGGAACGATGGCTGTGATGCTCCAGGGCTTCATGGCTGAGGTTTGCTCTTAGAGCCTCACTTGTCGACTCTGTAGTTTGGAGCTTCCCGAGCAATGACCACATCGTGAGGGTGGTTTTCACGCAGACCAGCACTGGTGATCTGCACAAAGCGAGCTTTTTCTGCCAATGCTTTTAAGTTTTTGGCGCCACAGTAACCCATACCGGAGCGGATGCCTCCGGTGAGTTGGTGCAGGTATGTGGATAACTCACCCAAGTACGCTACGCGGGCTTCGACGCCTTCGGGCACCAATTTGTCGGATTTGACATCCTTTTGGCCATAACGATCTTTGCTGCCTTTTTCCATAGCGCTAAGGGAACCCATGCCGCGGTACTCTTTGTATTTACGGCCTTGATAGTAAACCACTGAACCGGGAGATTCTTCTACGCCAGCGAGCAAAGAGCCAAGCATGACGGTATTGGCCCCAATGGCTAAGGCTTTCGTGATGTCGCCACTGAATTTGATGCCGCCATCGGCAATGACGGGAACGCCCTTGCGAGCGGCAACGGATTGAACCGTTTCAATGGCAGCGATTTGAGGAACACCAACGCCGGTGACCACCCTTGTGGTGCAGATGGATCCTGGCCCAATGCCAACTTTTAGGGCATCGGCCCCAGCCTCGATCAATGCTTCGGCACCATCGGCAGAAGCGATATTGCCTGCCATGACTTGGATGTCGTGTTTGGCTTTGATGTGCTTGAGGGTTTCGATCACTTTTAGGCTATGTCCGTGGGCGGTGTCGATACAGATGACATCGACATTGGCTTCAATCAAAGCTTCAATGCGTTCAAATTCGCCAACGCCGGTGGAGGCTCCAACAATGAGGCGGCCCGTGCTGTCGCGGTTGGCCAAGGGGTAGTCCACCAAGTTTTTAATATCGCGCATGGTGATGAGCCCGTGTAGACTGCCGTCTTCGTGGACCAGCAGCAGTTTTTCGATTTTGTTGCGGTGCAATATATCCTTGGCCGCCTCGAGAGTTGTCTCTGGTGGTGCGGTGACGAGGTGTTCTTTGGTCATCAAGGTCGAGACGGGGGCTTCCTCGTTGGCCTCAAAGTTCATGTCCCTGGTCGTTAGGATGCCCACGACTTTGTTCGATTCGACGATGGGGAAACCACTGACCCCTGCTTGGCGCATGATGTCGTAAGCTTTGCCCAGGGAGTCCTCTGGGCTCAGGGTGATCGGGTCGGTGATGACGCCGTTGGCTGAGCGTTTGACCTTGCGGACCTCGTTGGCTTGTTTTTCAATGGACAGGTTTTTGTGGATGATGCCGATCCCCCCTTCGGTGGCCATAGCGATAGCCATTCTCGATTCGGTCACGGTGTCCATCGCTGCCGAGCAAATGGGGATGTTCAGTCCGATCTCTCGGGTGAGTTGGGCTTTGAGTTCAACTTCCGAAGGCAGCACATCGGAGTAGTTGGGCACCAGTAAGACGTCGTCGTAGGTGACGGCCGGTTCGGGGATGTACATTTTCATGGTTGCGATGTCTAAAGACCCTTTAGCGTATTAAATGGACGGTTGGCTCTTTTCTACCTCTTCGAACATACGCTCGATACAACGCCTAGCTCCGTCGACCACCATTGGATCGATGAGGATTTCTCTCTTGGGATCCAAGGTTTTCATCGTTTCTAGGACGGTCTCGAGTGAGTTGCTTTGCATGTAACCGCAAAAAGTGCAGGAGCCCACAATTTTTTTATCGGGGTACTCGACCCGTAGGCGAGAGGACAGGCCGCACTCCGTCACGAGAACATAAGCGTCGTGATCGCTCTCGACCACGTGATTGAAGATGCCACTGGTTGAACCCACGTAGTCAGCTTTGCCGGTCACCGAAGGCGCGCACTCAGGGTGAACGGCCACACTAACTTTAGGATGCTTGAGTCGCAAGTAGTCGATCATCTCGGGGTCGTAGGTTTCGTGGACGTAACAACTGCCATCGGTGTACAGAACTTCTTTGTCTAAACCAATATTCTTAAGGTGAGCGATGATGTTCTGAGCCATCAAGCGGTCGGGTAGAAAATAGACCTTGTCGTTGTCTAGGTTTTCCACGATATCGTAAACATTGGAGCTGGTGACACAAACATCGCATTCTGCTTTGACATCAGCGGTGGTGTTGATGTAGCACATGAAGGTGTGGTCTGGGTTCTCCCGTCTCAGTTTGGCAACCTCTTTGCCGTTGATCGAGCTGGCCAAGGAGCAACCGCCATTGCTGCTGGTCTGGAATACTCTTTTGCTAGGGTTGAGGATTTTTGCGGTTTCGGCCATGAACTCAACGGCGACAAAAATGATGATGTCTGCATCGGATTGTTTAGCCATATTGGACAAATAGTAGCTATCGCCCACGTAGTCGGCTACGCCATAGACGATCTCTGGGTTGACGTAGGTGTGCACCAGTACGACCGCATTCAGCCTCGCCTTCATCTCTTGGATTTCTGTGACCAAAGGAGCCCACTCTTCGCATCGCTCTACGGTGTATGAGCAAGCTCCGGTGTCGACGTTTTGAAGTTTTTGATAAAGCTCTTCCCCGGTCATGTCAGGCCTTTTTTGAAAAAATATAAGATTGGCGCTTTTTTGCGCTTGAAATAGAGCCGATGGTCGGTTGCGGCAAAGTCATATGATGAGCTTTGCTGCTTTGGTGGTATTGAGGTCGGGTCAAGGTGTGAGAAATCGCCTCGATCGTGCTGAACATAAATCGGCACGTTAAGGCGATGCTCCGATCTACAAGATTTGCCCTGTGCTCGATGGGCTGAAAATCCTTGGTGCTCAGGCCTTGATCAGCAGCCCCGCAGTTGCCTCGATCTCAAGGTGTTGTTGAGCAGCATAGCGATGGTCATGGGGCCGACTCCTCCCGGTACGGGGGTGATGAAAGAGGCCTTCGCTTCAACGGCATCGTAGTCGACATCACCACAGAGCTTGCCCGTGTCTAAGCGGTTGATGCCCACATCAATGACAATAGCGCCCTCTTTAACCATATCGGCTGTGATAAAGTTGGGGCGTCCAATGGCGGCGACGACAATGTCTGCAGCGGCAACGGTGCTTTTAAGGTTTTGGGTGCGAGAGTGGCAAACGGTGACCGTTGCGCTTGCGGCAATGCCTAACAAGGCCATGGGCTTGCCGACGATGTTCGAGCGGCCCACAACGACCATGCTTTTGCCCTCGAGGCTGATGCCCTCGGACTTGAGCATTTCTATCACGCCAAGTGGCGTGCAGGGCACAAAGCCTTGTTTTCCTAAAGCTAAATTTCCCATGTTGACGGGATGAAAACCATCGACATCCTTATCGGGACGGATGTTTTGGATCACCAAGTCAGCATCCAGGTGTCCTGGGAGGGGGAGTTGTACCAAAATACCGTCGATACTCTCGTCTTTGTTCAGGTCATCGATAACGGAAAGCAAGGTCTCTTGGCTGCAAGATGCTTCTAGGTTGAGTTGCTTGTGCACCATGCCCGCTTTTTCACAGGCTTTGGTTTTGTTCCTAACGTAAACCTGTGAGGCGGGATCTTCGCCCACCAAAACAACGGCCAGTCCGGGTGCTCTTTGGCCTTGTTCGCTCAATTCAGCTACGCCTTGTCTGACGCGTTCGCGCACCTCAGCGGCGATGCGCTTGCCATCGATTTTTGTTGCCATGAATGTGTTTCCTAAGCTGACTATAATTGTGGGTTTTGGGTGCAGGCGAGTAGATAGGCGTCCATCAGGGTTATCGCAGCCATGGCTTCAACGACGGGAACGGCCCTAGGGCAGATGCATGGGTCGTGCCTGCCTTCGACGCGGATTTTTTCTGACTCACCTTCTGTGGTCACGGTGTCTTGGTAAGTTGCGACGCTGGCGGTGGGTTTGATGGCGAGCTTCATGGTGATGGGCATGCCGTTGCTGAGGCCGCCCAATATACCGCCACAGCGATTGCTTTTAAAGCCATTCTCGTCCATGGCGTCGTTGTTTTGGGCGCCTGTGAGCTCGGTGCAGTCAAAACCATTGCCAAAGGTGAGACCACGCACGGTTCCAATGGAGAACATGGCTTGGGCTAGCATGGCATCCAGTTTATCGTAAAGCGGTTCCCCCAGTCCAACGGGGCAACCTTCGATGCGACATTCGACGACGCCACCAACGCTATCGGCGCTTCGCATGGCTTTTTTTACCCTTGCTGCCATCTCCTCGGCCACGTCGGGGTCTGAGCTGCGACATGGGTTGTTTTCGATCTCCTCGTGCACCCATTTTTGAGCTTTGACATCTTGAATTTGTATGGTGGCGGCCTTGATAGAGATGCCTTTTGTTGCTAGGAATTTCTGGGCGATGGCCCCTGCAGCTACGCGGCAGGCGGTTTCTCTGCCACTGCTGCGCCCACCGCCGCGGTGGTCTCTGTTACCGTACTTTTTAGCGTAGGTGTAGTCGGCGTGGCCGGGGCGGTAAAGGTGCACAATCTTATCGTATTTGGAGGAATCAGCGTCTTTGTTGCGAATCAAAAGACCGATGGGGGCACCGGTGGTGGTGTCCTGGTAGACGCCCGAGAGGATCTCTACGGCGTCGGCTTCCTTACGCTTGGTGGTCATCAGGCTTTGACCTGGTCGACGTCGATCGAGTTCTTTTTGAATATCCGCAACGCAAATGTTCAATCCCGAAGGCACACCATCGACCACCACGCCAATGCCTGCTCCGTGGGATTCGCCAAAGGTTGTGATTTTAAAGATGTGACCAAAACTCGACGACACGGCAGTCTCCTAAAAACGTCTTTCTGGGGACAGGATGACGGGAAATGAAATCTGAACAGCCCTAGTTGGGGGTCATGGGGACCGGGCGGTAGTTGTAAAGTTGTCTTAAAATCGCTAAAATATTGTCTTCGATGCGATCGGGCCAGTCTAGCTCACCTGGGGAAGAGGCATGTCCTTCCCAAACTTTGCAAGGGATCACGCAGCTGTGGTTTGGGATCCTTCCCGCTTGCAGGTCGTCGATCAAGACGACTTTTTTGCCGATAAAGAGATCGTTAACACGGCGTTCTCGACGTTTGATGCGTTCGCGTCTCACCTTGCGACCCCACAGCCACCAGTGTCCAATGGCCCTAAAATATTGGCGAACGGCGGCTTTTGAAAAGTAGTTGTCGTAGCAGAGGATCATGCGAAAAGTCTCGTGCAGTTCCGGGGCCTTGTTGACCATCTCTAGGGCCGATTCGTATGTGTTTTCGGTCATGATGACGTGGGTCCAAGAGGGGAAATGACTCTGCATCCTTAAGATGGCATCCAATAGTTTTGGCCTGAGGACGTTGTCGCTGTTGACCATGGTGTGGTCTTTATCCCACACCACCACCACAGACCAGTCTTGGATGAAGGAGGAAAAAGGCTTGGTGTGAGGTGTTGGCCAATCGTCCGGGGCCCTCTCGAAGGGTGCTTGTGATGGAGAACTCACCATAAACTGTGATGATTTAGAAAGGTCGAAATGAGAGAGTTTTTTGCTCTGATTTGGAGTGCTGTGGGCTTGCTAGCGGTCTGTCTGGTGGCCGTGGTCTTCGATCGCTCTATAACAACGTTGTTTGTTGTTGTTAGCGGTGGAGCTCCGCGCTCTTTTTCAGACAGCATGATGATACGAGCCATAGAGTTGAGTTTGCTTTCAATTTTATGGTTCTCGGGCTCGGTGTCCACGGTCACTTCTAAAGGTTCATTTTTTAAAGAGCTGAGCTTGGGCCTTGGTTTGGCAAGCGTAGGCTTTTTGGGCATTTACGGCATAGACCTCATTTGTTCAACTGTTTTCGGTGGGGGTCCGTTGGACTGGTTTCGTCAACCCGTGAGCTCGGAGCCACTCTGGGCCGTGGTTGGTTTTGGTGTTGTACTGGGGCCTTGGGTGGAGGAGTTCTTTTTTAGGGCTTACCTTTGGCACTGGATTCGTGCCCAAGGCCTATCCACAGCTTCAAAATGGGTCTTGGCATCATGGGCGGTCTTGATTTTTGCCGCCCTGCACCTCTCCTGGTCTTTGCCTTTTGCACAGCAGTGGCTGATGTTTTTAGCTTGGTGCTGTTGCGGAGCTTTAGGGATGTTCTTGCTCATATGGAGGGGATCCATGATTGCCCCACTCTGTGTCCACGCTTTGGCCAACGGGGTGATGCTGGTGCCCCTGGGGTAGAGAGTCCTATGTTATGCTTTTGAGCCTAAAGGGTTTGGCTTGGGTCAGCTTTTTTTGCAACCATACCCCATGTCCAGCAGAAGTTGGGTACGATTCTTGCACTGTAATGGGCAAAAAGTCGAGGGAATCGTTGGGGGCCTTTGGGGTTGATGGGGATGCCGACGGCTTGTTCAATGTTAAAGCCAGCTGTTGTCAGTTCCGTTTCCAGTTCAGGGCGACTGTAGAGACGCAGGTGGGTTGGGTCCCAGCGGAAGCGTCCAACGAGCATGCGCAAACGGTAGTGGATGGCGTTGGAGTTTTGGGTGGTGAGCAGTAGTTTACCATTTGGCTTTAAAGCTTTGAAGATTTGTTCTAGAAAAGGTTGTGGGTGCAGGACGTGTTCGATCACCTCGCTGGCGACGACAACATCGAAACGTTCTTCGAGCAGTTCTTGGGGCCAAAGCTCATCGACACAGCGCAAATCTAAGCCTGGGTATAGCTGGCGCCCCTGCTCGATCACTTCGGGAGAGATGTCCAAGCCCGTGACCTCCATGCCAAGACTTTGGAAGTGTTTACAGTAATGGCCTAGAAAACAGCCTACTTCTAAAACTTTGCTTTTAGGGGGCAATTGTTGACAAATAAAATGGTAGCGGCCTTGGCTCACGTCAAAATTGTTGAAGTGACGTTTGATCTCTTCTCGGCCGTAGGCGGATGGGGGTAGTGTTGTCATGCCTCCAGTTTGCAGAGCCCAGCATTCAGATCAAGGCTGCGTTTTATTTTGGTTTTGTTTTTTTATTGCCTTGTCTCAGTAGCATCGGCTATAGGGTTCATCCCATGTTGTCTTGGATTGCTTTACAGATCGTTGTTGCCCTCAGTTTTGTATTGAGGTTTGCGCTGGCTGAACACTGGCCGCTTCTAGGTTCAGAAGCAGAAACGGCCAATCATATTTTGGGAGCGTCGGGCCACTGGAGCGAGGCTGCTCTTTTGCGTTGGTCCAGTTTGATAGCGATATCGCTGTTCTTATTGCTTTGGGGCATTTTTATGAGGCAAAAGACAGGTGGTCTTCCCCTGTTGGGCATGGTCTTGTTTCATCTTGTTCCTGACTTTATCGCCCTTGGGGTGATGGTCTCGTTTTGGGCATGGCTTCCCGTGCCGGTGCTGTTGGCGTGTTGGCTTCAAGGCGGGCCAGCCACGGCGAGTGGAGGTTTGTCGCTGCCTCTCCTGAAAAGATGGGGGCTAAACCCATGGCTGCCAATTCTATGCTTGCTGCCTTTGGCCTATTTTAGCCCCTTTTGTCTTTTGCTTTTACCACCCTTCACCTTTTCTCTCATGGGGAAATTCAGCCACAGAACTTCGCCATCAAAGGCCAATTTTGTATTGACGGTAGTGCTGATTTTTATTGCGGTGCATTATGGTCATCTTGACTCGGCTCAAGAGGGATCGGATCCTTCATTAAACCCTTGGGGTTCCGATGCCATGGTCGCCCTGCTTCTTCTTTGCGCAGGATCTTGGGTTTGTGGCTTTAGGGCCGAGGTTGAAACCCATTGGGGTTGGTCTTGGGGCTGGATGCCCATCGTTGCGGTGGCTTGCGGTGGTGTCGAATTGCCCCGGGCGCTGTGGGTGATCGCCTTGTTTTATCTGTTTTCGATCGCACACTTGAGGTGGTGGAGTCGGCTCAACGTTCCAAGTCAATTTAGTTTGGCCTTGGTTTTGTTTCTGTTTGTGTACCAGCCAGCTTCCTCGACGGTGCAATCTTTGGGTCAAAGTTGGAGGGCGAGTTCGGAGCGAGAGATGTTGGCTATGGACGCTAAAGCTATCCTAGAGGGCCAACAATTTGTGCTTTGCTCGGACCCTGATCTGGTGCCCTTGTTGCGTCTCAGTCTACAACCGGCAACGGTGCTCGTTTATCCAACCGATAAAGTGAACACGTCTTATGCCGAAATAGGTAAAGCCGGTGTCTGGATTCACGAGAGTCATGTCGGCGAGAAAACTCCACTGCACTTGGAGTCCTGTCGACCTTGGAAGCAAATTGAGCCAATGGAGGGCAAAGGACGGATTCATATCGATCGCTTTGACCGTTTGATCCATCCTTTTTAGTCGCCTTTGGGGCCAGAGCTTGCTCTGATGGTATGGTGAAGAGAACATTTTCGATATAAGACGCTCCATATGAGCGATGCCTTCATGTCTTCCCTTAGCCTAGAATGCCAAGAACCCTTGTTCCTCAAGAAGGGTGGGCGTTTCTCGCGTGTGGATGTTTCCTATCAGGCTCTGGGTGAACTCAATGATGAGCGCAGCAACGCTGTCTTGATCTGTCACCCACTCACCATGGACGCTAAGGTTGGTGGGGAAGGTGGTTGGTGGAGTTTTATGGTTGGGCCAGGTCGTCCCGTCGACACGAATCGTTTTTTTGTGATTTGCACGAATGTTTTGGGTGGCTGCATGGGCACCACAGGGCCTCTATCCATCAACCCATCAAAAGGAATCCCTTATCGTACGGACTTTCCTGAGGTCAGTATTTGCGATATGGTCGAATGTCAGAAGCGTGTCTTGGACCATTTTGGTATAGATTGTTGTTACGCGGTGATGGGCGGTTCCCTCGGGGGGATGCAGGCTTTGGAGTGGTCTGTTCGTTACCCCAATAAGGTGAAGCGGTGTATTGCCATCGCTACGGGGGTTCAGCTGTCGAGTCAGGGTTTGGCCTTTGATGTGGTTGGACGAGCCTGTATAACGGGGGACCCAGCATGGCGGGGAGGGCATTACGAACTGGAGCAGGGTGACGTTCAGGGCTTAGCTTTGGCTAGGATGATTGGTCATATCACCTATATCTCTAAAAACATCATGGAGGAGCGATTCGGGCGAAAATTACAGGACGGCAGAGACGATGATGGCTTCAACACCGCCTTTGCGGTCGAGAGCTTTCTTAGGTACAACAGTGAAAAGTTCATTCAGCGTTTTGATCCAAATTCTTATCTGTATTTGAGCAAGGCCATGGACACTTTTGACCTCAGCGAGGAATTTTGCAGTTTGGACGAGAGCTTGAGACGCTCGACCTGTGAGTTTTTACTGGTGAGCTTTAGCAGCGATTGGTTGTTTCCGCCCTCGGACTCTATCGAAATCGCCAACAGCTTAGCTCGCTTGGGGAGAAGAGTTTCCTACACCGATATTGAAACAGATTTAGGTCACGATGCCTTTTTGATCGATGGTGATGAAACCAAACATATGGCTGATCTTGTCCAAGCTTTTTTGGGGCCATCATGAGTCCAGAGCAGCAGTGTATCTTTGATCTCATTCCGGCGGGCGCTAGCGTCTTGGATGTCGGTTGTGGCGATGGAACGATGTTGAACCTCTTGGTTAAAAGCAAAAATGTGACGCCCCTTGGTTTGGAGATCGACATCGAGAGGATCAAGCAGTGTGTGACCCAAAAAGTGCCCGTTCTACAAATGAACATCGACAACGGTCTCAGTGGTTTCAAAGATCAGCAATTCGATGTGGCGATATTGAAGTTCACCATCTCTGAAGTGAACAACCCCAGTGAGGTTTTGCGCGAAATCATGAGGGTTTCGAAAGAGGCGATTGTTGTGATTTCAAACTTCGCCTACTGGAGTGTGCGTTGGTCATTGTTGGTACGAGGCAAAATGCCTGTTACGGCCGAATTGCCTTATGAGTGGCACGACACGCCCAATATTCACTTGTTGTCCATCCAAGATCTGGAGGATTTCTTTGCCGAAGAGGGGACTAGAATTTTAGCGAGAACTTACTTTGCCCCCAAGGCTTGGGAGCGGGCATTGATCGAGTTGGGATTGCAGAATTTTGCAGCAAATACGGCTCTTTATCATTTGAGAAGGTCATAGATGCTCATGGGGTGTATTGAAAGGTGATATTGTCACTGGTGGATGTGTCGTGATCTAAAATAGCTTTTTTTTAAGTTTAAGCGTATAAAATAGGCAAGAGCAGTATGGAACAGGAGTGATAGCGGTGATTGAGCAAACCTTAAAGCAACTACAAGAAAAAGTTCAAAGCAGCCAATCCCTTGATGATAAAGGGAAATCACAAGTCTTGGAGCTTTTAGATGAACTGAAGCACGAGGTTGAGGAGCTGTCCGATACCCATCGAGAACGAGCGGAAAGTATTGCGACTTACACAAAGGATTCTACCGATGAGTTGCTTTCAGTGCCCCTAGATTCTCAGAGTTTAGAGCATTCTTTGAGGGGTTTAAACAGTAGTATTGAGGAATTTGAAGGGAGTCATCCCAAGTTGATCTCGACGGTTAATGCTTTCTGTACCCGTTTGTCGAGTCTTGGCTTGTGATGTGTTTCTTAAATGATGAGATCTTGGCAGTCCTTTTTTTATAAGAACTTGTAAGCATAAAAAACACTAAAAAAAACTACTTTTTAGACTTCAAAATGGCGTTAAATAGAGTGTTGTACACTAACTGATTGGTGATGTCATTTCTGTCTTTAGAGTGTAAATTGATGGATTCCTTACTTAGAACAGCAGAAGCTCCAAACTCAAGACAATTCTTTTTGATTTCCATAAAATCTCGATTTATGCCAGATATAACAACGACTGGAAGGGGAAAGTGTTTCATGACACTGCGCAATAGCTCTGTGCCATCCATTCCTGGTAGGTTGATATCAAGTGTCATGCAATCTGGTTTTTCGTTGACGAGACACTTTCTTGCATCAAAAATATCCCTAGAGATATGAATCACTTCAAATGACGGATTAGACTCTATCGTTGACTTTAATAACTTACTATAGAAGGGTGAGTCCTCAACAACAAGAACTCTAAAGGATTTATTATCATCTTGACTATATGGCAGCGCCACGGTGGTGATGTGATTGTTTAAAGTGTCGAAAATGATTTTGACTCCTCCATTTGAGTCGGTATTGACGGTATTGATTTTGATGTTGTAGTCATTGAGTATGGATAGTCCGGATTCAATATTGGCGGCGCTTATACCAAAATGATGATTCGTCTTACTGTTGCTCATGCCTCCTCCCACAAGAATCGCACTATAGTGTGATGGGTGGTCATCGATTAAAAATAACTGATCGATGATATGTTTAGTGGATAAGTCACCATAGATACCAATATCTTTGTTTTTGTTCCCATCGGAGAATGGATGAATAAAATGATTGATGGCTGCCATGCGATTATGGTGATTGAATATACAGATAGAAACGCATGTCCCCAAAATAGTCGTTATGTGATAAGGCTCATTTGAAATGAAGAACTCTCCGGGTAAAATGAATTTTGATTTCATGACGAGCTCTTTATATTGGGCTATTACAGATGAATGGAGTCGTTAGAAAAAAAGAAACACAGCTATTATAAGCAATTGTATTGATAAATTTGGCGATCTTTTTGATGGACAAAACAGAACCAACAGCACCAATCTCGTAGGCTGCTCTCGGCATTCCATAAACGACACAGCTTTCCTCATCTTGGGCTATCGTGATGGCACCAGAATTTTTTAAAGTAAGCATGCCTTCGGCACCATCCTTGCCCATTCCTGTTAAGATCACAGAAATCACTTCATGTTTAAAAGATTCAGCTGCAGAATTAAACAGGATGTCAACAGAAGGGCAAAATAGATGTTCTCCTCTCCCTTCCTGTATTGAAAAAACACACTGCTGTTGATATTTTTTTTTGCACGACAAATGACTTTCTCCCGGCGTGATGTACGCGTGTCCGAAACGAGCAATTTCTCGGTCTTCAGCTTCTTTGATAACTAAGCTGCTGCTTAGATTAAGTTGGTCCGCATATAATTTCGAGAACTTTCTTGGAATATGCAGTGCAATAACAATAGGTGGTAAGTCATTTCTCAATTGACCAATTAGCTCTCGTAGTGTCTCTGGTCCACCAGTAGAAGCACCGATCACAATAAGTCGATATGATTTTTGAGAAGCCCGAGTAAAATGATCATGATGAACTTTTTTACACAATAATGAGGTTAGCGTTGTTGAGAAGTGATCGAGATTGATGAAGTCACGATGATCTAAGAATCCCCATATATCTAGGCTTTTAAATCGACTATTGTATTTAACGTTGTTGACATCGTCGAATAGAATCGTTTTTACAGAGAACCTTTTTGCTATAGACTTGTAAAAGTAATAAGTGTTATAATTTCCGGCTCTAGTGCTCATCAAAAGAAAATCTGGATTTTCATTGCTCAAGTATCCTTGTACTTGTCTAAAATTATCGCAAAAGGAAACCCTACTCATCGGTAGATGATTTTTGAAAAATAATCTTGCCATATTAGACGCTTTTTTGTCTAATAAGCAAATGATTTTAAACTTTAACATTTTTTATGGTAAATGCTAGGTGAAATCATCTTGAAATCATGTTCAAGATCACCAAGGGTATCAGCATGACCAAGGTATAAAATACCATCGCTATTTAAGATTCTACTAAATTCTTTTAGTAATTTTTGTTTGAGCCCATGATTGAAGTAGATCATCACGTTACGACAGAAAATGACCTGAAAAGAACCATCGGAAAAATGGTACGGAAATTTTGAGAGATCAAATTTCTTAAAAAGAATATAATCACGTACGTCCTTGATGATGGATCTGCCCGGAGAATCCTTAAGCTCTTTCAAGTAATAGCCAGGAACATTTGAAGATTCTCTTTTATCGTAGATTCCTAAATCAGCTTTTTTAAGAACCTTTTCGTTAACATCCGTAGCCAAAATATTTGGATGATGATTCGTATTGAGACCATAATGCTGATGAAGAATAAAAGCAATATTATAAGCCTCTTGCCCACTGCTACATGCTGAGGACCAAATTCTTAAATTTTTTAGATCGTATTTTTTTCGTACAATATATTGAGATAAGTGCTTGAAATGATGATTTTCTCTGTAAAAGCTAGTTAAGTTTGTAGATAGAGAGTCGATAAAACAATTCTTTTCTTGCTCCGAATCACGTGACTCCAAAATATCCAAGTAATGATCGTAGTCTTTAAGACCTAACTCTTTCATTCTTGATTGTATTCTATTTGTCAGTAATGACTGTTTTCCTTCTTTTAAGACAATGCCAGAATGACGTAAAAGAAAGCTTTGGAAACGATTGAAAGAGGAGGTCTTTAGACTTAATCTACTCAAAGTAATAAAAACATCTAGTGAATATACTCAAGATCATCTGTCATCGAAGGTAAAGTCAAGATGAAAATATCAAATACCGAGAAACTCATCGATCGTTTTTATAAGGTCACTATAATCTCGTTTTAAAATAAATTTATCAGATTTACAATTTTCACACATCATGGCAACGTCTTCGCTGATAAGAGAGCTGAGAATAATCACTTTAGTATTCGGTGAAGTGGACTTCACTTTCTCACACAATTCATAACCACCCATTTCTGGCATCTCAATATCGGTAACAATGATGATGTTATTAGGTACAAGATCCAGTTGAAGGTTAATGTAATCATCGAAGAGTGATTTTCCTTCGTCATAAGTCTTGATATTTTCATAGCCATGATTGCAAAGCTCAGATTTAATTTTATTTAAAGAAAGCTTTGCATCATCAGCTAACAAGATCTGAGCGGGGTGTTTTTTTCGTTTGAGTTTCTCAAGAAAACTCAAATCACTCTCCTAAGCAAGAGGTGAGGACATCACCGAGCTTATGAATTTCTTTTTTTGAAAGAGTAGAGTTAGCTTGAACAGAAGCGCAGTTGTCTTTCATTTGTTGATTGATGAGTGAAGAAATAACCAGAACAGGTAGATCTTTAGTCACTTTTTTTATTTGGTTGCACAGGGTTAAGCCATCCATTTGTGGCATTTCGATATCAGTGATGACCATATCTATGACATCTGAAATCTTCTGACCTTTTTGGGAAGCATCGTCAATATTTTTTT
>JACLAC010007522.1_pt1 | contig 24600 bp, 29 predicted proteins | sample 8027881 | NCBI WGS metagenome assembly JACLAC01 (sample SAMN15725517, study PRJNA655200) | protist metagenome | isolation source: fluorescence activated cell sorting (FACS) single amplified genomes of... | place: Spain: Blaines Bay Microbial Observatory, Mediterranean Sea | collected 2016-01-19 | reverse complement strand
CCCCTGGCCGCTGTGGTGTTGCTGAGCTGCATGTAGGCAATTGATGCGTTTCCGTCGACATCGCGAGGCAAGCGTGTCTTTCGCCCGCCCACCCTAGCATGGTGTTACGCATTCAATCTTCTCCCTCGCTCAAGACACCTGGAATTGATCCCGCTCGTGCGGGTTCCAGTTGCTGGGCTTCCGTTCCTTCATCGCATCATACGCGTAGCGAATCGCTGACGACAGTTTGGAACACGCGGGCACTGAAACGCGAGCCATATCAGTCGCTTTGGGTGACGATGTGTACTGCGAGTCATTCCGCCACATGTGTGACATAACGACATCCGTCTCATCGCAATCGCAGTCGGGATTCATTTGCGACCCCTGGGAGCAACATCTCGTTTTACTATGGGAAAACTTGTGAAATGCAAAGCACGTCCTACCCAGCAGTCCTTAGGTCCCCCATGTGAAGCCCCTTGCGTGTCTCCCTCATGCCTTTCTTGCTCTTTACTGCTGGTCGGATGGGTAATCGATCCGTTCTTGACTCGCGTTATGGTACCGGACTTGGTCGGGCGGGCAGATATGTCCTGACAGGGCGTCTGCTCCCTGTCACCGTTTCACATTGGTGATGACATGAACGGCGGCGCTCACCCCTCACCATGTCTGGGCGAAACTACCCTGCCACTGCTTCCCCTTGCATTCTCAGAGTTCGCGAGAGGGTAGCAGCACCACCGCCTGGGATTGTCATTCCTGACATGCCCTTTGACGATAACGATTCACTAGCCAATATCGACGACGAACAATCATACCGAGCAACGATAACGAATCTCGAGTAGCGAAGCACAGCGGTGCTGGGCACACCGAACATGGGATGGAGGGTCGTGCGGATCACTGCCAAGGATGGCGCAAACTACTCCTAGTTGGGGTTACGCTGGCATTGGAGATGTCATGCAGTGTTGCTTTCACCTTTCAGGATGTCTAGGCTCAAGTACCCTGCCACTGCTGCTCGGTGGATTGCCAGATGTCACGAGATTGTAAAGTTGCCGCCGCCTGGCATTGTCACCCCATGCATGCCCTTCAACGATAACGCATAACTAGTCAATAATGGCAGCGAATCGCCACATCGGCCAACGCTAGCGAATACCGAACACTAGCACCGACAACGAATGCCGATAACGAATAACTGCGGGATCGGACACACCGAAAGTGACCTGGCGTGGTGGGCCGATTATGACCAATGATGGCACCGCCAGCAGCGCCGAGCCAAGGCTACACGGGGGACAGTGCAGGTGATGTCATGAACGGTTGTGCTCGTTTTCACCATGACCAGGCTCACGTACGCTGCCAGTGTCCCCAATGCGCATTGTCAGAGCTCACTTGACGGTAAGCGTGTTGTCGCCTGGGCGTGTCATCCCTGGCATGTCCTTTTTTTCTTGTAGATGGGGTAGTGTTCTGGCTGATGGTGGGGGCCCCAGGCCCCGAAGTGAGAGTTTGTGCTACTGCGCTGCTGTTGTTTGACCCTCACGGTGCTCAGTGAAACTGACCAAGTGTGGCTGACTGATCTCCCTGAAATAATACCGCCCACAACGGCCCTAAGGCTGAACAATTTGTAATGGTTTGTGAAGAATTGGTGAACCAGGATGGCTATGGTTCTGTTGCAAACGAAACTAATACGATGAGTCGTGCGCGCGCGACGTTTCTTTTTTTTTTTCACACAGTGGGCTTAAAGTGGCTGTACGGATCACACTTTGAGCCAGCGGTCTATCGTGAGATGCCTGGCCCATATCGTGGACCATCATTTATATTGACAGCGGCATTTTGCAGAGGGTCACTATGCGACCTTTGCGCTCTAGAACTGAAATATTAATGACACCCCTGCTGGTAAGCGAAGCGCGAGCAGTATATGACACAGGCAACGCTGCCGCCGGCGGCCGCATCTCACGATCAAGTGTGTTTCTGGGCGCAGGCGAGGCACCAGTTGAACGCCGCCACTGCTCCATACGGTATCGCCAGGCGTCGAATGCCCTCCAGGTGAGTAGCTTTTTTTTTTCTGCGGCGCTGCATGCACGACACCTGGCTATGAACTCTGGTCGCGCTAGGCGGCACGAAACATACAATATCATTGTTTTCCTCTTCAGGGCTGCTGCTGCTTTGCGCATCGTGGCTCTTTTCAGCGTGTTGCATCGCCTGCTCGCTTCTCTTACGCGGTGTCCGGGCGCTGAGGCAGCATGGCACCATGGTAAGGGCGAAAATGATGAGCAAGCAGCACAACAGCGCCAAGATAAACATGTCGTTCCAAGCTTGGCACTGTTGAAGCCAGGTCTCTTCGGATTCCTCCGCGATCTTGCGGTCACTGTCGAGGACAGTATCGCTGGCTTTCCATGCCCGTGAAGAGGCCGCTGCGCTCCACGTTGCCCATGACGAACCCCCAGCTTCGAGACCGTGGCCCGCTGCCCTGCCACTGCGAACGGCCTTTGCCCTTCCGTTCACCGCTGCCCCTGCCTTCGCCCTTGCCCTTGCCTTCGGCCTTGCCCCTGCTCTCGCGCTCTCGGTGCGCGCGGTGGGCGGCCTTCACGGCTTGATCCTCAATGCCGAGGAACTCCGCTGCTTGAACGCGTTCTTCGGGGGGCAGGAATCTCGCGACGCACATTGCTGCATGGCGAAAGGCCCCAAGCCATCACTTCAGGAACAATATGACGAGTGTTTTCACCGACATGGGCTAGTGTGATTTGTCCACGACTTGCCTCCAACCCTAACCGCTCCCAGAGGGCCCTATCCGCCATCGCGCGGCACCCTTGCTGAATCGATCTGGTCAGAACGAAAGATGCCGGCCTTTATAATTTCACGGGTCACCTTGGTCGCAAGGTACCCGACCGTTTCTTCTGATAGGTTGAGGTTGCTCGCGAACAGGTCATTGATATCAGGCCACTGGGACGACGGGCTCTGAGCGTCAAAATTCCAGCGTGCGTGGACATACCGCTTGGGAGAGTATGGGGACATCCCCCTCCTCTCGGCCATTTCCTCAAGCTCTTCCCCACGACAAGTTGGACTCTCAGGGTACCACTGCAACTGATGCTTCACTGCCGAACGAAACTTGTCCTTCAAAATCGCCTGCAGACTGGACGCGCCCTGATCGGCGCCATACATCAGGTTGCGTGCAATGACTGCTGGCAGTACACGTACCGAGGTCGGTACTGCCAAGCCATCCCGATGAGCTGCGGCGTCGATGTCCTTCTTTGCATCTGGTGAGAACCATGACCCACTCGCCTCGTCTGCGAAGACAAAAGCAGCACCGCAAGCTAGGCACTGTAGCATGCCGTTAGGGTTGATGGCCCGGCACCCGTTCGAGGATGTGCACGCGAACACGCGACCCGTCCATCCATCCTTGGCGGCTCGGCGGGCGAACTCTGCAAGCTCTTGCGATGCTGGTGCATGACTGTCGACGCGATCGGGGAAGGCCTGGTCAATGATGTCAACGACTTCCATGCCACTGAAGCTGCAATCGTACAGCGCCATATCCGTATCTGTGCTCTTCGCGCGCAGGCTGATAACGCGTGTGAGCACTTCGCGAACAACTGGCTCACGGATCGTGACCGATCCTGTTGGGTTGATAAAGCTGTACGCTGGTGGGATAATCCTATTTATCATCATGTGGTCGGCGCAGCAGAGCGTGTTGCAAGTGTCATCGTCCCATCTCTGCTGCGACTGATTTCGCGACTGAGTAGCATGGTGCGGGTATAGCGCCCACATGCTTCCAACTCGCTGCACGGGAAGAACTCCGGTCCTCAGGATGTTGTCCAAAGCACGGCCTTTCGTATTGTGGAACAGCCCAGCGAATCCTTCCCATACTTCTTCCGGGACTGGAATTTGTACGTTCTCCAGCATGGAAGCAGACTGTTCGCCCCCGTGGTCATGCGTCGCACGAATGAGAATCAGCGGAAGTGGGTTCAAGTCATTCTCCCGTATGGGATCGTTTGGCCTCGACCTGATCAGCGGCGTGTCCCGCTCTGTGAACAGCGATCGCGGGAACATAAGGGGGGGCTTCATCATCATTCGCCAGCATCGCCAGTTCGTAACGCTGCTTCGCCTTCTTCTTCTGAGCCCTTTTGTTTTCCGCATCCTCCCACACCGCCGCCAGCAGATGCCTAGCCGACATGCGAGGAACTCCAACTTAATATCTTGTGACCGCCGCCAAGTCTTGAAGCACGAGCCATCCGTAGGTTCCCATCGCTGGGGTATCCGCCCATGACCTCTGCCATGCTCGGCACTTCTTGGTAGTTCTCGACGTGCGGCTACCGTCAACTCTCACGAGCCCCGTTCGCCTGGTCAGGCACCTGTGGCGCGTGCCGTGCGTGTCCCTTTGATCGCACAGTCCCGAACACTTGTGAATCTTCGCCCGCGCCTCGAGCCCCTGAACAAGGTCCCTGACGCGGGCGTCACTGAGGTCGACTGGTTCCGGGCGGGTGCGCTCGCTGCTAGGCGTCATCGGGTTGAGCCAACGTTGCTTCTTCGGGCCCCATTCCTCAGGAATGAATGCGCTTGCCTCGCTGAAGCCATGGCTAGCGAACGTAGAGCTGCCCAGCTCTCTGAGGCGACCCTGAATGGATGGCCACCCGCCTGCGTCGTCGATATCATCCCACGTGACACCGTTGTGGTCCGTTCCGATGTCCAAGTTGATGCGCTGCTCATTGAATTCCACGGCGGCTGCGGCCGGGGCCGCCTCGCCCACTTCGGGGTTGAAGACGATCCTTGCCGCCCCCGGCCGCCGCACGGCTGCTGATACAATTTTGCGCAGCCGCATTTTCTTCAGCGGACTGCCCTGACTTTCAAGCCGTGTGATCACGTCATCGAAAGTTTCGGCGAAGCCATGATCGTCCGCCCGCGCCAAGTCTGCGTGGGCGGCGGCGGCGGCCTGCGACTCGGCCCGGGACTTCAGCACTGCGCTGGCCCCCCTGCTCGAGCTTCGCGGGGCTTCCGTTGCTCCGCTCGCGGAAAGGGGGCGTCTCGCGTATGAGTGTTCTTCAACCTCGCCGCGCACAATACGCAATGCACCTTTCCGCATTGGCACATCGCAACAGTAATGGATGCCACTCTTTCAATGGCTCTCGCGCGTGCATCTTTCATCACGCCATGCTGGCCTTCCTCCAAGGATGGGCGAAGGGCGTCGAGCTTCTCCGAGGCCAGAGCGCTGGCCACCTGACCGGCACGTGGGGTGCCAATGTCAGCTGCGAACTGCGTTGCTGCCCTCAGATCCAGGGTCAACGATGTCGAGACTGTTGGCCCTTCCCTTACCATCGTTGAGGGCTGGGCGTCTGCGTAGGCGCCCTGCGATTGTTGCGTGGCTAAGGCTGACTTTGCCACTTCCGGAAGCTCCTCGTCCTCGCTTCTCGCGTCGTCCCTCGACTCTGCCTCACTCTGGCTGTCATCCTCCTCCTCTTTTTCGATCGGGGCGACCCTTTCCCTCTTCGAGGGCCTCGCCTCCTCTTGCGTACTGCAACTGCTCGTCGTAGCTGTCGAACTCAACCGAGGCATGGCTGCCTCTGCTCCTCCAAAGAGGATCTGCTCAGCGGGCGAATCCGTACTCTCTCGATCTTCGCGCGATCTCTTCAGCTCCGATGGTTCAGGGCTCGCCGCCCTTGTCGGTCTCGGGGTAGGCGTAGGAATCGACAGCGACTGCTCTTGCGGACTTTCTTCCACAGGTTCAACTTTCTTCCGCGTCACCTCGTCCAATTTCTCATGCATTCCAAACATAGGTGGTGCCGCGGGCAGTCGGATTCGCGACTTCCAAACGCCTTCTGCATCGGAAGCCGAGCCTGCCGGAGGGAGGTCCTGATCGCGGACCACCACGCACGGATTGACTCCGATGTTTCGTAACGCTCGGAATCACACCGCTGAAGGCGGGAAACGAGATGCGCAGGTTGCCCATCGGATCCAGCTGCTCGTGCCTGAGATGTTCGGCACTGCTGGTGGCGCTGCTTTGTGATGAGCCCGGAGACTCCACCATCTGGGGGGGGGGGCGACCTTGACCGCAACGCACTGAATGAGAGACATGCTCCACAGCACGTGGATGTACCGAAGAAGATCCATGTGACGGTAGAGCATGCCACAATCATGGTTTTGGGTTCTGGGCAAGGTCAGTATGAAGCTTCGGCACGTATGTTGGTTCTCGTGCGGGTAGACCTGGCGGTTGAGACGGAGAACTGTTGACAGGTACAGCGAAGCGGGCAGGGTTTCTTTCAGAATCCGGTGATTCTGTTCCAGCGCGGCCACGACGTGCGGCGCGCAGTACCCCAACGCGGCCCCACCATGGCTGTCACTCGAAGCGTCTGAAACGCCGCAACCTGCCTGATATCCAGTTCCGCGCCCTGGCGGGCGCTATGCGGTGTAACTTCGTTGTAGCGACAAGGCCTGGCACCGCGCGTGACCGATGGCAAAAAATAATTGGCTGATCGTCAACGCGCACCAAACCTCCTGCTTTCCATATCTCCTTTGCTGAAACGACAGTCCACCAGGCGAAATAAGACGCCAGGGGCCATCGCGAGGAGCTCAACTTGCTCAGCCAACCGCGGGTTCGTTCGGTTAGCGGGCAGCACGGCGCAGACGCTTGGGGCAATCGCCACATTTTCCGCAATCCAGATTTCTACGCTCGCTTTCTTGGGCTGGCTGCGAGGGAACGAGCTCAATGCCTCCAACCACTGCGGGTCCGGAATAGCTAGCGTGGCTACATAAAAGAGCAGCGGCGTAGAAACATTTCCCACTCCAGGAAGAATATACAATCCTGGTTTGGGTTGCTCCCAGAGTGCCACCCGCGCTCTCCGACCCTGTAGTCGGCAATACGGTCGAGCAGCATGGATTGCTTGACGACAAAAATACCCCGAGTCGGACACATATCCCGTACACCGGACCGTACTGAGTCGAAGAACTCCGCCTTCTTGGAGATCCCCAAACATCGAGCATCAGGTGTTTCACAATACACCACCTTGGGGAAGCAAGCAGCTGCATCGGACAAGAAGCGTTGATATCGCTGGATTACTCGCTCGCATTGCTTGCGCGTCTCTTCTAGCACATTGCCCGCGAACACCGCTGAACTGAGGCCATCAATGATGATCAGCACTTATAGTCCCGTTTTGCCTGTTCTCTAGTCACACCTCCTGGCACAAGGGGGAGCAGATACACATCGCAGGTTTGGCATTTTTTGCGCACGCCTGCCATTTATTGCATACATAGGGCAACGCCTGCTGTTCAATGTCTTAGAAGAAGCCGTCGAGGCTGTGCACACATTCGCGAGTTGCTCGAGCGTGCGACCATTTCCGTCACGCGCACGGTTACGTACAGAGATCGAGCACATAATCATGCATGCCGCATGCACGTGGGCCGGTGCCGCCCGCAATGCGCGTGGAACGCTGTGCACGTACCGTACGTGGATGAAGACATATCCGTACTGCACATTGCAAAGACGTGACTGCATGCAGACAAACGCCAGAGGCGATTCAGCAACTTAAGACAGTTATGCGTGCACGCCACACACAAGCGCCGACGGTCATACGCTGTGGGTTGTGTCTGCACACGTCGGGTGGGTGACAAGAACAGGTGATGCACGTATATCGTTGGATTCGTTCGCACTGCACGCAGATGCTACTCGCACGTATTTGCGCGCGTTCTGATCGTACGCACGAGCATTAGTCCGAATAGATTGAGGTTTGCTATATTTGTGATTGGGCGTTTGCTCGCGCATGGTTCTGTTATTCCGAGATGTGCAGAAGCGAAGCAAATTGAGTAGGCACGTCAGAGACAACGATATTCGATTCTGGAGAATTCACCACAGACGAGAATTAGATAGTAGAAGCAACAGTGTTTACCTCAACAAGGCAGGAAGACAGCCCACTGTACTGCACTGCAAATGTTTCGTAGACAGCAATTGCACTGCAACCGAAGTGCGAAACGGAACTGATCACAGCTTCGGATAAAGCACATATGCAAGCAAACCTGCCTAACAACAATCTTTCGTAGAGGAACATAGCATAGTGTATCTCCTTGATCTACACAAGGGATTTCCTATTCGAAGTAACGGGCACTTCGTTCTCCGTAACCATCTTTGTTCAAGCATTGCTTCATGATGCATTCATATGTTTGGACTGCCGCCTGCGTTTTCACGTGGTGGTTGCATGCATGCCAACTCGTGTATTTGTCGATGGATTTGCGAGCGATCGCGCTCGCTGTGCCTTTTCGTGGTGGTGAAGAGGATGATGCTGCACGAGAAGCCCGTTGCAAGAAGCGAAGGGCTGACGCCGCAGAGAATGCAAGAAAGGCGCTTGCAAAGAAACGGGTTGATGCAAAACAACAGAAACTAGAAGAGGTGTCGAAGGCAGCGTCGTTCGCAGTGGCTGTGTTGCCTGGTGCGGACAAGCTCCTCCAGTCAAGTACGTCGACCGCACTGGCACCGTGTGCTAATCCAATGGTGGCGAGTGCTGCCCTTGCATTCTCACCGAAAATACGTGGAAGTGGAAGCTGTATTGAAAAGTGCAGGCGCCTTCAAAATCGTGCAGTTGCGCTGGTTGGAAAATGTGTGGTCGATCGGCAGGCGTATGGTCTCAATAGATGGTTGGAGATGGGATTGAAGGCCACTGAATCTATGCGGGTTCGTGGCGTGTGCGCTATGTGGGATGAAGCAACACAGAAACTACGCGCGTTGCTTCTCGATCGTGCTCAACGGGAAAGCTTAGCATCAGCGACACTGGCGGCATCGAAGAAAACCGCCCAAGTGATGGTGACGTTGAGTGCCGTTGCGGAATTGGCCTTGGCCGCGGAATTGGTTGATGGGAAGGTCGAAAGGTGCTTCTTTTGTCAACCGTGGATAGCTGGGCCGTTGTTTTTGCCCTCGACGAAGGCTGCATTTGTGCTTGACGGCGTCTTGCGAAATCTACCGATCAAGATCGCTGAGCGTGAGTCGGTTGAGAAATGGGGCAAGGAGACTGAATTCATTCTGATTGTTCTATGCTTTGATGGTGCCTCTGGGAACATCGCTGCACTCAAAAAAATGATTTCACTAGTGTCTGCGTTTGGGTACATCCCTATAGCGATCCATGCGGTCCTTTGCTTGTCGCATCAAATCAATTTGATCAAATCTTCGACGGTCTTCGCATCTGGATGGGCGGGGATGTGCTATTCTTTGTCGCAGATCATGAAGGTCGGCAATGCTGTAACGAATCTGGTGAGCAGCATCCAGGAGATCGTCAAGAAGAAGTTGGAATTTCGGATTGGGCTGCCACCCGACAACTTGGATTTGTTCAATGTTATGTTGCTCATCTTCGGTATCGACAATCATTCTGCTGCCTTTACTGTCGATCGCAATGGCGTCAGGCGTGAGACCAAATTTTACAAAGAACTGAAGTGGATGGCGCAATGCAGCCGATTCGATCCGTTCACGGGCAAATGGACCTATTATGTGGTGGATGGTGTTCGTCCAAGTGTTGCGGAGGCTGTGGGTTTCATCTCTGCTCCACTCGTTTCATTCTTCGCAGGCCGTCATTGGAAGACAGCCGCCCTGTCCCGCTGGACCGGAGTAATGGAGGTGGTGAAGAAGGTCGTGTTGGGGTCTGTGTTTGGGAATATGCTGCCCAATGCGCTTGGTGGTATGTCTTCGAGCATGGACATCACTGAGGCGTCGTTGAAAATCGAGATCGCAGAGAATGCTGCGAAGGCAATGAGAGGATAAGAGGTCAGCCACCATCATCAACAGCACTGTTCAAGGGTGTTGAGGGTCAGCTCATTTTTCCAAGCGTCGGATCGTCAAGTACAAGGTGGAATTCTATTGATAAGTATCGCGGTGTTGGACAGGTTCCACTACAAAATATTGGGCCGACACAATGTGAATAGGAAGGCTTCGCTTCTCGACGTGATGGACCCATATACTTCCGTCGTGTCAATATGTATGAACAGGTTCTTGCATCTTTTGGAAGATTGGTCACCTACTTCGTCTTGGCGCTTGTTGTGGTGGCTTGGTGCTGCTAATTTACAGGATAAACATTTGATGTTGAGGGCACGTGATGTGGTCTTATCGTTGAATCTGTCCTACGCGGAGCGGATCGACAAGCGAGTTTGCGCCTGGCCAATGCCTCTCATGTGGCTGATTTCTGAGCATTGCTCCGAGCAGGAGAAGCTGTACATAGTGAAGTTGTTCTTGGATCATCGTTGTACGTGTGATTGTTGCATTGGCATGTTGGGAGTGCAGATCCGCAGGAAGTACAGCACGGTCGATCGTATGATGTCCGAGGAGCTCAAAACCATTTTGTGCATGTGGAATCTATTGCACAAGTGGACGAGTGCACCAGTGGAGTGTGAGCATAAGGCAGTGAAGGAAGATGTTGATTCACTAACTACTGGAGCCAGCAGGACGTTCACCAGTTTTCGTAGTATTTGTAGACACTTGCACCATGCTCATCAACAGATGGGTGGAAAGACCGCGGCCTTACCTCTTCGATGACGTGTTCAGCGTGATGCGATCGGATATGCACAAGTGTCTGCAGATCTTGCTCTTCCAAATTTGGATATGCCTTTGATGTTGGAGGATGAAACCGCCGATGTCGCGGATGTCTCTGTCGACGAAGCGATTGCTGAATCGGACGTGATTGATACTATAGGTGGAGGTAACCCGAAGGTGATGCACGCGAATTTCCATTTGCACGAGTTCAAGACGCGGAACTAGCATCGACATATAACGAAAGACGAATGCACTGCTTTGGTTGTCGAGAGGAACAAGCGCTACGAGTCTGACGAACGGCTGCGCAATCGCTGGCGGAAATTGTTCAGTTTGGTCGTGGAGCGCCGTCGTCAACGTAAACGAGATGAAGCAAACGCAGCTGAGTGTGAAGCCAAACGAGAACCAGTTTGGAAATATGTATTGCAACAACTTCCTGATGTGAGTGATTTACCGATCGCACCCGCGGTGCTCGCAGATGCTCAAGCGTTGTGGGCCAAGGACGAAATCGCGTGGCGAAAGTTGGAGTGTGACGATGAACAGTTTGTCGTTGGTGAGGTGATGTATCCAGTTCCCAACCGTGGCACGAATCCGACGCCGTGGGCCTGTGGCTATCGATGGCATAATTTGTGTGAAAAATACATTCATGGTATTGGCTATCTTCGTTCTTTCAACAAGATGCAAGCAGCGTTGCGACAATGGGTAGACACTCTAAGCAAAGAACATGCCAAAACGTTGTCGTGTTGTTGTTGAGATATTTTCCTTGGCTCCCCAGCGTCGAGCGTGGTTTCTGATGGCTCCACCTATGTATAACCCAAAGGTGCAAGTATTCGTCAAATGTTGCGTACGTGGCATGCACTTCGTCGATGACGGTTTCGTGGACACCGAGGTCAAGGGTCCGTTCTATTTGGATTTGATGACGTGCCGAACCCGTCTTTCTTCACCGTTCGACGAGACACCCATGCGAGCATTGGCTTATGAAACTTCTGATGAGCTCGCGCTCCGTTTGGTGAAAACAGCGGAAACTTGGCATACACGAGAGATCAAGTACGATATGGATGTCACAAAGAGCGATATTATTGGCATGGTGTTCCTTTCCTTCGAGGCAGCAGTCGAGTTGAAGCCCAAGAGTTCAGTGAAAATTCGTTCGGACGAAATGAGTTTGGCGTTGGCTGCAATGCCTCGTGGTTCCCCGACAGCGTCGGCGAGAGCTGCTGCTGCTGCTGAATCCAGAGAAGCAATGATACCTGTGGTGGATGAAGATGGTGCAGTACATGCGCCAGACGGTCCAAGTGTGGATGCGGCCGAAGACGAAGTAGTTGGTGATGATTTGGAAGCACAATTGGGATTGCAAATCGACGAGCTCGAAGCGGTGGTCGCCGCAGGAAAGCTCGACATGTTCTTCTTCGGAGACGAAGACGAGCCCGAAGGTGATGGAGCCAACGACGAAGAAGCACTTGGATTGCCTACTGAGGAAGGCGCGCCACGCACTGAGGCTATCGAGCTTGATGATAATGCTACGTTAGCTGACTTGGTCGCAATGATTACCCCCGATACGCCTGCATGTGGCCCAGATGACGTGGTCGTGTCGAACATGGCGGCTGCTGCCGCAGCTATGGATCCTGGCAGTCCTTCGAGCAGTTCCACACCTTCGTCTTCATCCAGGCATGTGGTGGGATCACAAGCTTGGATCGACGACCACATCCACATTGATGTGTTGGGCTATGTAACAATAAGCCTTCCAGGCTACGATCCCACGCGTGTACTGGGGCTTGTAGGATACAGAGGCGACATGTCGTCGATCTTTTGCAATTGCCACATCCACAGTAATTGCAGCGTAAGCTTCGGAATCAAAGTCCACGACGTCCCGAAAATTGTGATGGCTCGCTGGTTATTGCAGGGGAAGTTGCTTCCAAGGGATGCACCGATAGATGAGAAGAGAGCGGAAGGAAATATCCATCGTGCTGCGTGGCCGCGACCCATTTAAGCTCCATCGGATTTCAAGAGTAGGGTGTGGTGAACTGATATTTTGCTCCTTTTTGAACATCAGTAGGTTCGAGTGTCTTGGAGCGCACTGTGCGTTTTCGGAGGAAATCTCAGATTCAATGAGGAAATGAGAAAAAGGTCCAATCGTCTGGCAGCAATACCGTTTTCTCTTGCATCTCGTTTCCAGCATATTGTTTTCTGTCTTCTTCGCCGCCGCCATCACGCGCCAGCCAGCCAGCCAGCCACGGAACGCACCAGCCCAGGGCACGCGACCCCACACACGTGCGCGAAAATCCAGAATCGCACGGGCCAGTCCGACTGTCCGGTAAAGGGGGGGGGGTTATTGTGATCCGGCTTCCCCCCCCTTTATCCCGATATATCACAACAAAGGGGGGGGTATCCCGACAGAAGGGGGCACTTTTGGTAATCGGGCTTTCCCCCCCTTTATCCCGATCCATCGCAACAAAGGGGGGGCTTATTTTGATGTGTCGGGGTAAAGGGGGGGGTTACATGATCACAACAAGTGGGGGGGTTATATAACGGGTCGGCGCGCGCCCTAGGAACTCGGACTTCCAGATCACCCAGACCAGCCGTCACAATTGAGGGGGGGGGGTTATCCCGACAGGGGGGAGAGCAGCCCAGGCACCAACCGTCGCCCAGGGGACGATTGAGCCCAGCAGCCCAGCACGCGCACCGTTTCGCCCAAAGCACAGCTGTACATAGCTAGCACGCACGCATCGATCATGCACGGACACTAGACTTCTGCTCTTGAGACCGCCCACCTGCAAGACCAGATCACGCAGTGCAGCGCACCCAGCAATTTGCAGCGTCGTCATGTGTTGACGTCCGTGCAGGTTTTCCCTCTGGATGTGTCGGGAAAGAACAGAGAAGCCAACCAATTCTTGAGTTTACCGTAGTTTCGGTTCCAAATTCGTGTGATGGACGAATGGACAGATGAGAAAAGGAGCACGAGAACGAGCCTCGTCTTGATAGGAAGGAGTATGGGTTGGACGCGATTAAGTGACAGGAAGGGGGAGGGAGAGAGAGCGAGGGAGAGAGGCAGGGAGAATCCAGGGATATTGACATGGGAGCTTGTTAACACATTCAATGTCTCGCAGACAGCCTTGTGCGGTGAGCTTCTCAGTGTTTGATCCATAATTTGCTTTCTAGTCTTTCGATTCAGTGCCATTTTCGCTCAGCGTAATGGATAGCGATGCGAGTAAATTGCACACGTTTTCCAGGGATGACATTCGATCCAAACTTGCAGAAAGGCGAGCCGAATTCGACAAACAGGCCAAGCGCGAGGTTTCCGAGCCCCTGCAGCCAGTGACGAAAAAGCGCCTGCGCGAGCAGGCCAACGCTAAGAGGCAATGTCACAATGCCACCACACCAGCAAATTCCAAGAAAGGAAAGCAGTCTGTTGATCAGTCGCCAGCAGGTGACGTGAAAGACAATGATTCAACGCCGAATGACTCCCCACGCGTCAAAAAAAGACGCCCGACAAGTGTTGGTGCTCAGGTTGCCTTCGCACAATTTTGCTTGACAAAAGCTATTTCACCACTTCTCAAGAGACGGAATGGCCCTACGACGATTGGCGTGGTGATTGGTGCCGTGAATGCAAACAGTTCGCATCACGTGACGTGGAAAGCCACAATTTCATTGGGATTGTTCGCAAGGTTCGTCAGGTCCAACACAATCGTCTTTGCAAAAAAAAAACTTCTTGCATACCTGACCCTCAAATTCGAGGGCAAGCTCCACGTCATGCCCTACGACGTCGATTCTAGAATGAAGACGCTGGACTATTTTTTGTCAGCTTCTTGGAATACCCTGACCTTTCTTCGAAGTAAGATGTGCTGAGGACGTCACGCCTGCGGAGATGCATCTCGTCTACTTCGCGCATCACAAATCGCAGGGCGCGTGTTGCCTGCTTCCACGTGCCGCTCCACTTGATCCGAATATGAATGTTCCGCGGGCGGTTCTTGTTCGGGATGAGGGTGTGTGGCCTTTCGACCCTGTCTTCGTCAATGAGCTGAACGGTTCTTGTAAGGACCTTTTCGAGCTGATGCTTGGTGAAGAGATTCAGGTGAAGGAACTGTTCGACGAAGAGTCCGAGAATGGCCCTGCGCCATCGACACCCTCAGTCCTTGTATCTTCCATGTCGAAGGCAGAGCTGGCGTTGTTGGGCAAAGTGGATCGCCTCGAAACGAACACGAAGCTCATCATCGAAGAGCTGGTCGATTTGAACCCGAATGATAAGGAGGCTTTCACCGAGAAGATTGTGACTGCGCACATCGATAAGCTCTTGCGTCTGAAAGAAGAAGCAAGCTCAACACCTTTTCGGCAACATCCAGAGACGGAGCCAAGCATTGCTCACGGTGTCCACGAACGCGAAAAAAGTGCATGAAGCCAGTTCGGGATTAGTTGACAACTTGGAAGTACCAGCATCTCCTTGCATTGCACACGCCACTCACAAATGTTATCACGTACATGGAAAGTGTTGGGTCTGCGGTTACGAATTTGTGGTTTGGCCTCAAATGCAAATCCGACTTTATTTTCCACGTCTTGGGTCCGTGTGATCATTCGATGAAAACTGCGTTTGAGGGTCTGAAGGTGATGTGGACTACGGAGCCAGTTCAAGAAGGAATCATCATGAAGGAGTTCGAGCATTCGTTCATGATCATCGATTGTTTGCTCACCTGTCTAACTGTGAAGCTGTCGCAACCAACGCCAAAGGAGTACACGGATGATGATGCTGCCTGGGCTCTGATGAAGCAGGGGTTTATCCGCGAGGCGAAGCAGTGTGCGGAATTCATCGAGGCGTTGCCAGAGGTTGACGAGCGTTTGCATGTTTTTGCGACAATACTGAACATGTATCATCTGGTCGTACACACAGCAGGCTCGCCACAAGCAGTCAAGCCAGGTGCTTTGCAGAAAGCGTATACGACTCTCGAAACAGATGAGCTCGGGCAACGGCTCTACGTTGCGTTGTGCAAGGTGAAGACGATAGGCAACGCGATCAAGACAGATTCAGATGTGCTGCTGATCAAAAGGTGCCATGGATGAGAATTTCTCGGAGGAGTTCACAGAAGCGCTTCAAAACGTGATGAGCGATGGCATGCCACAAGATGTTCCCAAAGACGCTCATCGTCGGGAGGATGCCGCGGAACTCTTCACCATCGACGTTACTCTTTTGAAGTCGACAGCTTTGCAATGCACAGCTGTCGGAACGATAATTGAATCCTTGAACGCCGCTGGCACCGCTTTGAAGTCATGGACGAAGACAACATTTCATGAGGAGAGCGATGGTGTGGCGATGATGTTCATGCAGGTGAAGGATGTGGTTTGTGCGTTTGATATCGCTCGCACGGTTGAAACATTTTCGAGCCTAGATGAAGCTAGAACAACGTGGAACACATAAATTGATGGTGAGCTGGATGTATGGCCACCTGAGAGTCTTAACGACGAGGCTTTGGTAATCGACGATAGGCCTATTGAAGACTCAATGTATGAGTTTCAAACGAATTTGTCCAATTTCGCAGAGATGTACAAGGTCCAGCTGAAGGAGCACGATGTCATCGCTGTTGCTTTCGAGGAGCTTCGTGTGATGGTGGAAACTTGGAGGGCGAATGCGGACCTGCGTGCCAAGATTTGGAAGGAGAGCGATGCCATCATTGAGGCACTGAAGAGTACACCCGAAGAGCCACAGGTCATGTTCAACAAACTCGCGAAGGATACGCCATGTTTCTTAACGTAGGTGATGGCTATGTTGCGAGTTCACACTACGCCACATACGCCGATGGTATTCAAACATCTTGCCCTCTTCGCGGATTCGAAGATTGTTGATGCTGACGCAAACAATGGTTTCTATAATTCTTTCGAGGCGGACGACATCGACCGATTCTACTCATATTTCGGTAAAGAGGGCTCGAAGGCGGCGGCGTATTTGATCGAAAGGTACCTCGCAAACAGTATGGACGAGGCAGGCAGTTGGTATTCGGATGAGATCAAGCTGCTGCAGACTGCAACGTTCGCGGTTACAGACGACACGTGGCAGAAGGCGACGGACGCGCGCGGAGCTTTGGAGAATCTTCTCGGCAAACCGGAGATAACCGCTGCAGCCAGTGTTGTGACCAACTCTTTGACCGATGACAAGAAACTTGCAGCGGCTTGTGGTGAGGCCATGCCGTGCGTGCTTGCTGGCAAAAGCCTGATGACATTGATGGATCTATTGCAGGTCGAGACATTCTCGCCAAAGAATTTGCTGAAGGAGGGTGCGGAGCCATGGCCGATAGATACGATGTGTGCGGCGATTCAACTCTTCGAGAAAGTCATCTGTGTACTTGTTCTGTCTTGCTACATTGTGGACATCGTTGCCAAGGACATGTATGTTGAGGAGGTCAAAGGTCCACAACAAAAGAGTGCTACAACGTTGCAGGTTTCCGTCATGTTGCAGGATGCGATCTCTATGGTCGTTGATTTCACGAAGGATTTCAAAATTGAGGCTGACATGTTTGCAGAGATGGGGCAGGCCAGTGATGCCGCCGTTTCTGTCAATGACGCTACACGGACGATGACTCATTTCTACAAAACTTGGCTGCCCTTGGTAAAGCAAGACATCTTCAAGCTCCTCTACAATCGTTTGAATATTGAGGTCGCGACGCTGGCCAAATGTACGCCGACGTGGAATCATATTGTATCTCCCCAAAAATACAGCGCTGTGTTGGCAAAGCGCCAGCTTTTGGAGACCGATTCGAGTGCGAATCTCTCTGGTGCCATCGACAAGGTTTTCAGTTTGGTCGAGAGTATTTCCAAGATCCACGGTGTGTGGGGTATGCCCAACAAGGTTGAGGAAGTTGCTGAGGTCATCTCAGCCGAGGCACGCTTGGACTTGGGCCGATCAACTTCGAGTGTCATCGCGGCCGTGAATGTTCTCGAGAATTTCAAGGGTGCGCCGAATCAAGCGACCATGGCTGCCACGGTCATCAGCGAAGGCATTGACTTGCCAGAAATTCTGGTGTCGAAGTTGAAAGCAATCACGTAAAGAGAAGCATTCAAAATGCGCTTTGATCATGCGGGTGCCGTCAGCATTGATTCGGCTATTGCGTGCAAAGGCACGCCCGCTTTTGCCCGAGTCGATTGGGGTCTGTACGATGGTAAACTCCCAACTCTTTTCTTGGGACTGTTAGTTTTTTGACAATATTGAGAACTGACGCGGGTGAGCGACAATTTCATCGAGTGTCGAGTGCCATCAGAGTCATTAAATGCTTCAGGCCCTTCGCAACGAGGCAACTTGGATTGACCCCCACGATCTCACTTTCCAACTATTTCTTATTGTCTTCACCACCATGCAACATGCAAGTCTGCATGCCTAGCACGCACAAGCAAGCAACATCAAACATGCGCATCCGCAGCGACTCGTCGAGTGTTGCAATAATCCACCGCTTAGCTACACACACACACGCACAATCATTCTGGTGCACGCACGCGCACGTGCACACGAGTACGATGGGCACGTCAGACGGGGAACGGTGCAGGGCTGCTTAGGGTACGCAGACTACATCGATCACGCCACTTCTTCAACGACCCGAGTGTTCTCTATACAGCATCGGACTTGCCTTACGCATGCTTTATGATTTTGCAAGCCTAACGCGGCGTAGCTTGACACTCACGCTCCGTTTACGATAGTGGTGGAGATGGGGGGGGGGCGAACAGATGCGTGTGTGCATTCTCGCTCCTAACATACAACATGCACGATGCACACACGACTTACTGCAACATGCGTGTATCATGCATGCCGTGCGTGTGTGTGCTTAGGGCTAAGTGTGTATGTACGTGCTTGTATGCCTGATCACAGTAGTGGCATGTAACGCAGCTTAATATCATAGGCAAAACGCGTGATGATTAATCGCTGCTGTCTGGTATGGGGCAAACGCGGCACCAATAACGACTACCTCCGTATCAACGCCACAACGCCCGCGACCGTGAAGGGAGCCTTCTCGCGTTCTGTAAAGTAACGCTTTGGCGCTGCATCACGCACGTCTGCTACTTCTGTATATGTGCAAGGGGAAGCTGTATACCTGAGGCAGACTTGTGGTGTTGGCGTTACGCGGGGTAGCGAATGCTACCCATTTTCTTGTACAAACAGGAGATCTATGTTTGCCTCCCCCGTAGATCCAGCATGGGCACTAGAAGCAGGCCGATTCTGGACTATAAATCAGCACCGCATTGCGCGGCTGCGCGTGAAACTCCTTGGCGTTAAGTTGCCGCATGTTCGATTCGTCGGTGGACGATCGGGCCTCTGCGTTCGTGGACAGGCCCTTTCTGCCGGCCGCCCTCACGAGCGTCTCGCGAGCGGTTGCGGACGGCCGCACAGGCGGGGCTCCCGATGGAGGGCGACGAAGCGTTCCGAACTCGTGCATATCGTCCGCCAACACGGACTGATAGCCCAGAATGACTCGGTCGCGCTCGTCCATGAAGTCGTATACACGCCTTCCGCCTTCCACCTCCATTTGCGCAGCGAATTCGCGCATCAGGATATGCGAGAGCTGCTCGGGCGCCTTTTTTTTCCCCCCCCGACGCTTTCCGCTCCAATTGAGAGCCGCCGAATCTCTCATGATCAAGGCTGTTGGCAACTTCATCCAGTTAATACACAAATCACGCGTCATCATCCTCTCGAAATGTGTGCGCTCGGCAGAATCGCACCAGTTCCTGATCGCCGCAACCTCATCATAACTGAAGAGGTCGCGATCCGCGTAAAGTTGTGTGATCACGCGGAACTTATCGTGATCCTCGGGCCTTGGCAGGCCCTGCCGCTCCAGCAGGTGCTCGATCGTCTGAATGTGTGCCTCCATGCTTGGGGGCGCTGATCGATGTGGGCTGAGGCAACCCTGAGACCGCGCATACGGACCGTAGTCGATTGGTGACGTATGCTTTGATACGGTCGGCCCACGGCCATGGCCCGTAGTCTCCAGCGTCGGGGATACATGGATCTGGCTCCGTACGAAGAGGCGCTGGCGCAACGTTGCACATACTTTGTTGCCGGCGTTCGAACATCGGAGCACTCGCGCCAGCGACGGCTTGAACGCACGCGACGGTCTGACGCAAACCAATACAATCATGAACAGTTGTGTTTGCTAGTTGACATGCATACCTGAACACTCAAGGCTGACAAGATTCGGAATTCCAAATGGTCCACAGTTACTGCTTGGCCGGCTGCTCTGTCGCCTCGGGAACCGTTTGCTGAATGCATCCAAACTTGCTTGCATTTCTCTGCTGCGCTGATTGTATGCTGATCAAGTCGAATGCTGATTGTCATGTAACTGGACTGCTGAACGCTTGGGTATATATGTATGATGCCATGCTGTTTGAGTTCTCGTAGAAAAATGTTCATTCTGTCTGACTGAAACTGTTTTCATGCAACGAGCCCACGCGAACTCTGTGAACTCTAGCCAAGGGCCGCCTCGTTGGGCTTCTACCAGACTTGATGGCCCTGATCATTGCTGTGCTGTCTTCGTGGAATTGTGCTGAGTAGTCTTTTACGAAGAATTCTGTCACAGACGTCCAGGCTTGGTAGTAGCTCATAAATGACCCCATAGTCCCCGCTACGCTCTCTGCCTCAGGGGTGGACACAGAAACGCAAGACTGGCTCTTGCTGACCCCCCATGTGATAGGGAATATGGTCACGTTTCCGGCTAATTGCAGATGCACGCCTGTCGTCGATGGTTGCGTTGTTTTGCGCACCCTGCGAAATCTGTGTCGGTGAACAAATGGATGTCGATGCTGTCATAATCGTCTCCTACCCACCCGACCTGTCGCATATGAGTCGTCGAACGACTATACCACATGAGGCGATGCAGTTTGCGGTCGCATCGTTCGTCCCACTTCGTCAGTTGCGTTGCTAGCGAGATCAGTGCGTTCAGCAGATCACGCCTGGCACGTCTTGCAACGTCTAGTACTTCCATTAGCACTGCTGCTGCCAACTTGTTCAGTCGACGGTCACCAAACTCATTGTCCCCGTCTCGGACCCCGGAAAAGGGACTACTGTTGCTTGAGGGTTCTCCATGCGCAAACGTCTGACCACATCTCCTTTCGTCTTCTTGTCTGGGCTCGAACATGTTGAAACACCATGGACAGGCATGCCCGTTGGCCGGATCCCCGGGGCATGGTGTTCCCTGGGGTGAGTCTGCATGTTCGTCGCCGTCGTCGATGAATGGAGTAGCTGAATGTTCCATGTTGACGTATACGCCTGCATCGTTCTTGACAAATATTATGCAAAGCTCAGCGCGTTGAGCTAAACAATATTCGACATTCCATGCACCACCAGTTACCCTCCGCATCACATATCCCGCTGATGCGTTGTCCTGCTGACGGTTGCTGTCTGCTTTATGCTCTTGACTCGTTCGCATGCTGTTCTTCTTGCCGTTTGCTGCTGGCCCGTCCACTCTCTCTCTCTCGTACCTCGGAAGGTACTGGGATTTCTGCCTCGAATATCTCATGCGTACACCCGAGGAAATGGCCTGGGGCTGTAGGGCTCTCTATCTGGATGTGCTTCCCGATGAGCGACCAGCCCTCAGCTAAATTGGACGCCGGGCCCGCCATTTTGAAGTCGTCCACACATACGCTTAGCATACATTCTAGCTTCTTGTGGAAGTATGTGGATGGCCAAGCACGGATCGGCTCGAAGCCTGCTTGCTTGAGCACACGGTTACAATGGTCCTCCCAGAACCCCCCGCTGTCTGGGTGGCCTTGTAAGGCCTTCTTCAGCCTGACCACTGGGCACACATACTCTCCTTTTCCACTCGGGTGGCCAGGCCTCTTCGGGTAGTGCGACCCACGTCTCCGTTCCCTGAAGCTCCGCTTGCACATAAGCTTGCTCCGCGTCGGCCTGCTGGCCGGCGTTGCCTTGCAGGCAAACATACAAGTCCAATACTGTTCCCGCGCTCATCGTCGATGGGATTGATCCCAAACACTGGAACACTGCTGCCTCCCAGCTCTGGTCGATGACCGCGTGGCCGCCGAACACCACCCTATACTTATACCTATGCCGCTCGTCCGATTATGGCGGCTCCGCGCTTTTCTCCACGCATATCCCAAACAGCCGTCCCATGTGCATAGTTTTATTTCGATCACGGGCTTCCCGCGCCACGTCTTTCCACTCACGAAGCACTGTGTGGTCCCACACCTTCCTGTCCCATAAGCTCTTCCACTCCTTTTTCATTGCCAAAAATGGCCTGAGCAGTAACTGCGATCTCCTTCCGCCCGAGCGGGCGGGCCACACATGCAGGGAAGGCAGGCACAACGGATTTCTCGCGGTGTGGCGTTCCCATCTCCTCGGCTTCTAATTGTCTGATCCAGGCAGGCAACCCGTCGTCGTCCTCTAGCGCGTCTTTTCTCAGCCTTATCTCGGGAGGCGGCGGCTCTACCTGGTCATCTTCGTCCCCTTGTACCTCGGAAGGTACTGCTGGGCACAGCCCACACCGGGGGCGGTTGCAATCGCACGAACAAAGCGGACTCTCTTGTTCTGCCTCCAATTCTTCTCCCTCGGCGGCAGCTTTTGCCAAGCGGGATTGGACTGAAAGAGCTCGCCCATTCTGTCGTAATCTCTCATCATGCCTTCAACCCTCTGCTCCGCTTCCTCTCGAATGGCAAGCATAGCTGGCTCTTCCGGAACGAGCTCGCGAATAATATGTTGTTGCGCTCTGCCTTATCAGCCGATACCCATCGATCCCTCATCTCGGGTTGTGGGGGAATATCCGCGAATGCTTGGCGCATTTCGTTACGCTGCTTCTTTGACGCGTATTGCCAATATTTGACCGGCACCCCATCCGGCCGGTTCGATCGTCGAATGATATTGCCATACTGATCGAGGGGCTATGCACGGTTCAACTTGTCGTACCAAAGCTTGGGCGCGTATGACGCGCCAGGGGCGGCACTACTGTCGGCGGCGACATCCGATGATGCCGTCGGGACGTCCAGCAGCTCCTCTGGCAGAAAAGGATATAAGTTGAAAGCCATGCGCGGGTCTGCCGGCTGGGCTGAATCCTCAGCGTTGCTCGCAGAACCAAGGACACCTCCATTAGGATCCTTAGCTGGTGGAGGTAGCGGCGGCTCGGTAAGGTTTCCCCCCACTATTTGTAGTGAGTGGACGCCTCAATGCCGGCAAGTGCGTCGTTATCTCTCTCGTACCGTTCTCGTAAACGGGAGCACGACTCCATGTCGGGTGAGGCGGACAACCTTGGCGTTGTGCGGCGCACAGCTAAACGACAACGCGGGCTCTTGCGCATTAAGTGATTCCCCGCAAAGTCTGACAGATCCAGTACTCGATATTCGCCATTCCAAGTCTGACATGGATGGCTCTCGTACCCCATAAACACGCCACTCTGCATCCGAGCGGTTTGTCCTGAAACATGGTACTTCGTTTCTGAGGGCTTGAACTCTACAAAGCTTCCAACAAAAAAAGGAAGCAAGCGGCCTTCCACTCCTTGCCATGACGGCGTGCCCACGGCAACAGTCCATCCTCACCAATGGTTACGTTGTCATGGTGGCAGTAACAGGGAGCGGCTTCAGGCCAGAAGCAGTCCGGAACACCGGCCTGAGATGTGGAGGCCCGTACCCCATTTGACCACGTCTGAATTGCAGCGCTCTATTACGCCACTGGTTTGTGGTCTGCCCCTAGCTGCTTGCACGCCGCGACCAAACATTCTGCGCCATCCGAATAAACTCTCGCAATCTGTTCGCTTCCCTTGAACGTGTTGATTGCCGCTGATACATGGAATGAGGTTAAGTCGGGCGCTGGCACAACGCCTTTGTTGCCCTTACCCTTGCCTAGGATGGTCAGGACGTATCTGTGTCCCCGTACCCCCGACAGTCCCCATGAGTCCTGACAGTACCTATGGTCGCACGTCACTAATTGTCCGCATCTATCGATTTCCCTGTCTGAAGCACCTGCGATCTTCCTAACGTTCCTTGACTTTCCGATCATGCACGCCTCGCATCCCTTCGTGTCTGCGGGCTTGTGGGTCAGGAGATCGTGAACTCCCGCCACGGGAGTAGTAATGGTGACCTCAGCAGAAGCATTTGGCTTATGCGGTATTGTCATGAAACTCTAAACTACATCCTGATCCGGCTCCTCCAGCTCGAAGAGCTCATCCGTGGGTACTCTGGCGGGTACTTCGCCATGAGCCCCCGATTGCTCTGGCCCCACCGTGGCTTCCTGCTCGTCACCTTCTATGGGGTCGCGCCGGGGCGGGCGCTGACGAAGAGGACTCATCGGTCCCAGGGCACGCAGGCACCAAAAAGTGAATCTCCATTTCGTCTGCGCCATCGAGGCGTACCCCGCACAATTCCTCAACCTGCGGGTCGTCGGCCTCGACGATCATGGCACTTCTGCTGAGGTAAGGACAAGCTCGAATCACATCGAGGATGGCGGCCCGGCCATCAGGTAGGACGAAACTGGGCGCATAGAGCTCAACCAAACGTAGCTGTAGCCCTTGCCCATGCACCGAGTGCCGATGGATATAGCCGTCGGCGTCTGATTTCGGATGTATGTTGGCGTTACATCATTCCCAAACATGGAGTGAAGCACTTGGAGAGCTCGATCTGTTATTACCACGCCATTGGCCGTGCTGCGTCTAGTTGGAGGTGCATGGACCATGGCCGTGGGGAGCATTGCTGCGATGAGTTCTGAAATGAGGTCATGTGGGGTTCCACTATCCACTAGGATTTTTGTCTACTCGGTCGGTCACGTCGGCCGCCTCGAAATCCGGCGATGGCAACGCAACTTCATTTGTGTCGGCAACGTCTACCGGACCTGTGGGTTTCCCACATCCCTCGCGAGGAGTTACTGCATGCATCGACTGACTTGGACTGGCCGTGCTCTGGCGAGTACTAGGCGGCCCACATATTTCTTCTTCGCTCAGATCCGCAACAGGGTCACTTCCCCTTACCCGCGTTCTTACACTTGGCCCTGCGCGCCAGCTCCTCGGCGTCAACTTGTGCTTGAGTCGTGTGTGGAAACGGCACGGGTCCCGAGTGCAGGCCCCTTGGATGAAGTCGTGGCAGTACAGCACACGGGCTCGACTTTTGTTCCTGTCCTTTTTCCGCCTCCTTTGCCCTTTTGTTTCTGGTCTTCCGGCCAGGCTTTCCTTCGCCCTTGCCCT
>JACLAC010025558.1_pt1 | contig 24607 bp, 22 predicted proteins | sample 8027881 | NCBI WGS metagenome assembly JACLAC01 (sample SAMN15725517, study PRJNA655200) | protist metagenome | isolation source: fluorescence activated cell sorting (FACS) single amplified genomes of... | place: Spain: Blaines Bay Microbial Observatory, Mediterranean Sea | collected 2016-01-19 | reverse complement strand
AGGAACCAGTTCATGGGCTCGGATGATTTCATCTCGGTAAGCGCCACTGAGATAACGCCTTCTCATTGCTTTTAAGACGGAGTCACTTCCGGATTGTAGGGGGAGGTGTAGGTAGGGCACTAAAGCGTGGCTTGGGTCGCCCATCCTGTGCAACAAGTCCATTTCGACAGTCGTTGGTTCGATTGAACTGATGCGAATCCTATGGAGGCCAATCTCATCCAAAGCATCGACGATGTCGACGATGTTTTTCCCTTCGACATCGTAGGTGCCTAGGTTGACGCCGGTTAGCACAACCTCCTTGAAGCCTTGGTCTCGAAGGATTTTCGCTTCATCTAGCAGGTTGTTGAACACTCTTCCCCTGGCCCGACCTCTCACCCTAGGGATGATGCAGAAACTGCACACAAAATCACAACCGTCTTGGATCTTTAAGCTGGCCCTGGCCCTTGAGGTGGATTGTCCGATGGCTTCAATGGAGAAAGGGTCTTTGGAGATCTTGTCTTTGATCAGTCTAGCTCGGTCGAGTTTCTCATCGGGTAGATAGTGCAGTAAGTTGAGTTTCTCTTGGTTGCCCACGACGAGATCGATGCCATCGATCTCTTGCAGGGCTTTAAAGCCTGACTCGGCATAGCAGCCGATGACAGCGACCTTGGCGTCTGGATTGTTGCGGATGACTCGGCGGATGGAGTTACGGCATTTTGAATCGCTGACCCCTGTAACGGTGCAGGTGTTGACAACGCAAACATCGGCAACCTCGCTTTGGTCAGACACGGCATAGCCGGCTTCGACAAAGGCTTGGGATAGCACTGCGGTTTCCGATTGGTTGAGTCGGCATCCGAGGGTGTGGAAGGCCACTTTCATAGGGCTAGGGGAAACTTTTGAGGAAAATAAGGAATGTAAAAGCAGTGCATTCTAATGGCTCTTGCTTGAGGAGAACCGATTGACTTTTCCATAGAGCCAAGCCGCTAAAATCGAGCTATGGAAATAACAGAAGAAACCTCACCTTCACCTAGCGTTGTTGGTCAAAACGAAGTCGTACGATTGTTCGTAAGGGAGCTAACGGTACTGGACTATGCCTATTGGGATGCACATTCAGGCCCCCTAGGGGGAAGTTTGGACGTCGATGTCACCTTTGTGGGTTTGCTGGATCACGAGGGCGTTGTTTTTGATTTTAGTTTAGCTAAAAAGGCGGTGAAGTCCGTTATTGATGACTTGTGTGACCATCGCTTTGTGGTTCCTAAAAATTGTCTAGAAATGGAGCCAGAGGGGCAAGTTGATGAAGCCTTATTCCGGGCCCATTATGTGAATGGAGAACTGTTTTATCGATGTCCGAAGCAAGGTTTTTGTGCCATCGATACGGACAAGGTCACGCTTGGGGCGATAAAGCGTTATCTGGAGGCGGAAGTGATGAGAGTCATGCCTCAAAATGTTGATGCCGTAGAGATCGAACTGAGGGAAGAAGTCTTGGGGGATGCGCCCTCTTATCGCTACACCCATGGTTTGAAGCAGCATTACGGTAACTGCCAAAGGTTGGTGCACGGGCACTGTAATCGCGTCGATGTTTTTGTTGAAGGGGAGCGCTCTCTTCCACTAGAAAAAAAGGTTGCCGAGCGGTTCAGCAACGTTCACTTGGCTTTTCCGGAGAATATATTATCGAGCGGTGCCATTGTTGGTCAAAGACAGGACCATCTAAAAGAGGTGGAATTGTCTTATCGTTCATCCCAGGGTGAGTTCTTTCTGAGGATGCCTGGCTGTGATGTCTATGTCATGCCTCTGGAGACGACCGTTGAAAACATCTCCCGCCACATCAGAGACTGTGTTGATGATGCTTTACAAGGTGAGCGAGCTGAAGTTTTTGCATACGAAGGCATTCGCAAAGGAGCCCGCAGCAGAAGTTTATAGAATCCCACCTGTGCGGTGGGCCCTGCTCAGTGGTGGCGTTGCCCCTTACGGCAGTGATAGATCACTGCCGGAGGGAGATTTCTCCAGATCACTTTAGAGATCTTCACTTCGTCAAAATGTCGCTCGAGCTTCTCAGAGAAGCTCTGGGCTTGTTTAAGCTTGAGGGCATGGGCGTAGGCGAAGGTGGAGAAGACGCCTCCATCTGCTAAGCCATCGAGGGTTGCCGTGAGGATCGACTCCTGAAGTTCATCGGGGAAGAGCGCCCATGGAAGGCCGCTGACGATGAGACTGGGGGCGTCCAGATTTCTCTTGACGAGTTCTTCTTTAAAGGATTCAGCTGACTTGGGGCAAATCTCCATTGAGGGCAAACGTTTTTGCACGTGATCGATGAAGGCGGTGTTGAGCTCAAAGCCGAGGTACTTCTGATCGACCATGCGATCTTGAATGCGTTTTGTGATGGCTCCAGTTCCTGCGCCAAATTCGACCACGACTTTCTTCTGGTTGTCGGGGAAGTGCCTTAGCATCTCCTTGGCCAAGTACCTAGAGCTGGGCACAATTGCGCCGGTTTTTAGGGGTTGGCGCAGCATGCCTTTGATGAAGCGGATAGGCAAGGCTTTCATTCGGAGAAGTGGGAAGAGGGGGCAAAGTGTAAGGGCTTTTATCAAATGTCTTTCACCTTGAACCCTGTGTTGGCTCAGTTGAGCCTAGCCGTGGGGTGAGGTGAGTGGGCTTGGTAAAAAAGGGCTAGCCTCAAGTAGGCTTGAGGCCTCGCTCCAAACCGCAAAAAGCCGGTCCCAACCAATGGCGATGCCACTGATGGGAGCTTCCTCGCTATCTAGGGCCATGACGAAATCATGGTCAATACCGAGGGCGGGTTTGTTGAGTTGGCGTCGCTCTTTTTGTTCCAGTTGAAGTTGGGACATGAGGGAGTCGGCGCGGGTCTCTTCTTCGAAACCATTGCCGATCTCGATACCGCGAATGTAGACTTCAACTCGCAAAGCCCAAGGACCAGAAACTCTGGCATATGAACATTGGCTCTTGGGGTAATGGTAAAGGAAAACAATATCGCGCTGTTCGAGTTGAGCTTCTGTGGGTAAAAACAGCCTAAAAAAGGCCTCATCTTCGCTCATGTGATCGGTGTTTTGAACCCCTTGGGCAGCAAGCCTTTTCCTCATAGCTGCGCCGGATAGCTCTGGTATGCCACAAGAGGTCATCCAGTCCGAGACGGTCCAACGCTCTTGCTTCAAATTGGGTAAAAGAAAGGACAAGAAATGGGAGCAGCGCTCGATCAGTCCTTGGAGCTTGCAATTTTTCTCGTACCACTCGAGCATCATGAACTCGCGACTGTGCCACTTCCCGCGTTCGTGGCTGCGAAAACTATGGGATATCTCATAGATGCGTTGCAGGTCTGTGCCCAAAATTTTTTTGAGCCCCAGCTCCGGGGAAGAGGTCAAGTAACCGGGGCCGTCCTCGCAGATCACTTCTAATGGGTCGAGGTGTGGTTCTAGGGTTGGCCATCTCACGAGGGTGGGGCTATCGACTTCAATGAATCCGTCATTCTCTAGGACCGTTCGGGTGAGTTTTCTGAACTCGGCACGCTGAAGCGTCCGTTTGGCCGTGATGGGGTTCTGGCTCATGATGGCTCTCCGAACAGGCGTTGGTTCCAATGGTCTATCCATTTTTGTTCGATGCCCAAGGGCGTGTACTCCGTCCTGGCCTTCGGGTCGTCCGAAACTGAATCAACGGCGATGAGCCCCTGTAGAGCGTTACCCATGAGCAGACCATTGGAGTGGATTTGGCTGAGGTGAATGTCTTTACAGAACTTCACTTTGTTGGGGAAACGTTCTCGTAAGGCATTTTTGAGCACACTGTCGAGGAAATCTCCGTGCCTCACGCAAAAAAGGTCATCATCACTTTTAATAAATATAGCTGCTGTGGAGGTTTCTAGCAAGCTGCCCTTCTCGGTGATGTAAATGGCGTCATCCCAGCCTAGGCGAATGGCTTCACGTCGGGCGAGGAAGTGTTGATCATAGGATGAGCTTTTATAAGGACTCAATTGATTTGAGTGCGGGCGACGTCGTATAAGCCTGCGCGGTGCTGTATTGTCTTGGTGAGGTTTGTGGAAGACATGGGCGCAGAGTTGATTGTTCTCGCCAAGGCCAATCAGCAGTTTGACGCGGTAGATGTTGCGGCTATCTAAAGCCTTGAGCTGCTCGTGAAGCATATTCCAAGGGGCTTCGATCCCATGAGGCTTTAGGCCCCAATGCCGAATAGCTTTGGCTAGTCTACTTTTGTGGAAGGGCTCTAGGGCGATGTTGCCGTTTTGATAGCGCATGGTTTCGAAGGCGCCTACTCCGAATTGGACGAAGGGTTCTTGCCAAGATAACTTTTCCATAGGTGAAAAGATGATGGCCGCTGTGCTTGGTCAAGTTGCGATGAAGGTGCCAAGAGCTTGTTATGAAAACACTTGCCCTAGACTTACGGCCATGAGACAATGGGCTAAACAGTGTTTTCGGAAGCTTTTTCCCCGTCCAGAATTGGCACTATTGGAGCAGTTGCGGAAAAGACGGCTAGGGACAGAGCCTTGTTCCTTTAAGCTGCCTTCGGGGCGTTTGATGCGTGGTTTGAAACCCCTCGAAGCATATCATGAGTACAAAGATATCTTCATTAAGGGTATCTACGATGCTGACTTGAGTTCTCGGCGCCCAAGGGTCATCGACGCAGGTGCATACATGGGGTTGTCGGCGGTGTACTTTTTGCAGCGCTACCCCGATTGTGATTTGACTTTGTTCGAGTGTGACCCAGAAGTGATCTCGACCTTGACTTCAAATTTGCCGGAGGTGGAATCTGGACAAGTTCGTTTAGAACCATTTGCCCTGTCGTCAGGTCGTGGGCGGGCAAACTTTTTTCGTCGTGGTGGCGATGCTGGCTCCCTGATGCGTCAAGATGGAGAGCCCTTTGAGGTTGAGTGCCGTCCATTGATGGACTACCTAGAGGAAGAGGTGGACTTCTTGAAGATGAATATTGAGGGTGCTGAGATTGACGTGTTGGCTTCTTGCGGTGCTTCTTTAAGGCGAGTGAAGGAGATGGTGGTTGAATTTCATAGTTTTGCCGGTCAAAGCCAGCGTTTAGACGAGTTGCTAAAGACTCTGAGGGACTTTGGCTTCCGTTACTGCATCAACCATTTTGACGAGGAGTCGAATTGGGCCTGTCGAACGCCGTTTCGAACAGATTCAGAGACTTCTTATGTGCTGTTGGTGCACGCAAAGCGACAGGATTAAAGGTATGACCCGTTGATACTGAAAATACTGATCACGGTTGTGATTGTCTTGGCCGCATTGCTGCTTGCGGTGTTGAGGAGTCGTCGTTAGCATGAGGGGCTTTGTTAAGCTGATATTTGGTTCTTGTCTAGGGACCTTTCTGGGCTTGAGTTTATTTGTAGCTGTGATCGTTGTCTTGGTTTCGGGGCTGACGGTCGCTTTATCGCAAAAGTTCAGTCAGTTTGGTGAAGTGAAGGAGATTGAAATCAACTCCATTTTGCATCTGCGTCTTGCTTCAGGACTGCCTGAGGAGTTGAGTCAGGACCCCTTGGATCAGATCGATTTGGCCAGTTTTGAGGTCCTAGAAAGTCTTGATTTCCCATCTATGCTCAATGTTATCGATACGGCCTCAAGTGACCCCCGGATCGATGGCATATTTTTAGACGTACTGGGTGTGCCTGGTTCATCGACAACTCGTCGAGAATTGTCCGAGGCGATGGAGGCTTTTAAGGAGAAAGGCAAATGGATCGTGGCCCACTCTGATTCTTACTCGATGGAAGAGTACGGTTTATGTGCCGTTGCCGATGAGTTGATTTGCAGCCCCCTTGGTTCGGTCGAGTTGGTGGGGCTAAAAATGGAGATGCTCTACTTTGGTAAGGCTGTGGAGAAATGGGGCTTGGATTTTCAAGTTCTCAAAGCAAGGGACAATGTTTACAAATCGGCCGTAGAGCCTTTTTCTCTTGAAGGGATGTCTGATCAGAATCGGCAACAGCTTTCGGTTTACCTCCAGGACCAGTGGCAGCACTTCAGTCAGCAAATTGAACGGCAGCGCTCTTTGCCGGCGGGATCTTTGGATCGATTTGTTGAGGAGCAACGCCCAAGGTCAGCAAAAGAGGCGTTGGAGATAGGGGTTGTCGATGCTTTGGCCAACAAGTCAGAGGTTTTGTCGGAGCTGCACTTGAAAAGTAAAGGCTTTGAGGGCTCAGAGCCCAGGTTGATCTCGCCGTTGGTTTACGCCAAGTCCGAAAACCTTTGGCCTAAGCCGAACGTCCAAGACAGCAAGAAAGGCTTCGTTGCTGTCTTGACGCTCCAAGGGGTGATGATGCCCGACGAGTTTGCCGGTCAGGGTGTGATCACCCCTTCAGGATTTAGAGCGGATATTGAGGATTTGGCTGAATTTGAGGGAATTAAGGGCTTGGTCTTGCGCATTGACTCCCCCGGAGGCGATGCGGTGTCCGCCGAGGTGATGTGGGATCAGTTGAAGCAGTTCACCAATAAGGTTCCAGTGGTGGTCTCGATGGCAAAAACGGTGGCTTCCGGTGGTTATTACTTGGCCAGTGCGGCCAATACGATTGTGGCTGACCCAACAACTCTGACGGGTTCGATAGGGGTTTTCGGGATGATTCCAAATTTGAGTCCTGTTCTTGAACGCCATTTTGGGGTGAGCGTGGAGTCCGTAGAGACCCACCCTGGGATGTCTAGGATTTCGGGATTGAGTGGTTTGTCCGACGCACAATGGTTGTCTCATCAACGGCGTATCGACAAGGTTTACGATGTCTTTTTGCGCAGGGTGGCTCAGGGCCGAGGCCTTGAATTAAAGCGTGTGCATGAGTTGGCACGGGGTCGCCTTTGGTCGGGTGTTGATGCGGTAGAGTTGGGGCTGGCTGATGAATTGGGTGGGCTAAGCAAAGCGATATCGGTGATGAAAGGGGGTGCTGATTTGGAGGTGAGGTACATGAGGCCTCCGTCCCCATTCGAGAGTGTGCTGGAAAAGGTAGGTGGTGCACCGTTCTCTTTTATGGAACGTTTTCAGGTGTTGCTCAAAAGGCCTGTGATCTTGTGGATGGGGACGCCTTGGTTGAGTGAGTTCGGTGGTTCTTGGGACTGGGGTGTTCTTGAATAGAGCTTTTAGGTGATCAAGGGGAGTGTGTCTACTCAGTTTGAGATGATCGATTGTTAAAGAATTTTTCTATCAAGTTAGCGAGAAGTTTTGTGGAATTTTCAGGGCTGTGTTTTTTTAGAATATAAGCTCTTCCATTAAGGCCCATGTTTAAGCAGAGCTCCTTGTCGTTGTAGATACGAATCAGGTTTTGTGAGAGCTCTTCAAGATCATCTCCACAGCTGACGCCAGCCTGTTGGTCGTGCAAAATGTTATCGGGATTGATGCCCGTTGTCAGAATAGGCCGTTTTGCGTACATCGCCTCCATCATCACATTTGAAAATCCTTCATGCTCTGAGGTCATGACGAGGAGTTTCGCTTTGGCGTATTGATTCCAGAGCATTTCGCCTTGGCACAGGTCGATAAAAGTCAGATTGTTTATCTTGGACGCGGCCGTCTTGATAGACTCTCCATACTTATGGTAACTTGTCTTTGGGCAGACCATAACGAAGGGGAGTTCGGGGTGATGTTTTGCTAAGTTGAGGAATATCTCACAGCGTTTAACAGGGTCACAGCGGCCCACCCAGAGGATGTTATTGCCTTTTGATTGATCAAACTGTGGCTCAAGGTTCTGGAATTCAGGTTTGACGAATAGGTTTGGGAGAACTAAGTCAGGGCAGCGTTTGCGAAGTTGCTTGAAATCAGAATTTTGCTCTTCGGACTGAACGGTCAGGAGGTCTGCTTTGTTGTAAAGCCAGGACATGGCTTTGGCGCCTAGCCAACCACAGTAGCTTTTTAAAAAACTGTGGTTGGCTTCATTTGCTGCGACCATATACAAAACAGGTTTGCCTAGGGCTTTACACATGGCTACGGCTACGGCGACGCCGAGATCGGCTGACCGGAAGATGTAGAGGTCTGCGTTTACATAGCAGATACATCGAAACAATTTAATGGCCTCTACGATGCGGTTGCCATTGAGTTTACAAGCAGGGTGGAGAGTTATGCCATTTCTCCTGCCGTAAAGGTTTGTTTTTTTTAAAATTTCCTTAGGAAAAATATCTAAATCTTGGCTGCAAATATGAAGATCAAGTTCTTTGGTTCCTTTGAGATGTTGAGTCAAAAAGTAAATTTGACGTTCAGCTCCACCGGTGACGATATTCAGCTTAGGGTGGAAATAAGCGAGAACCTTAGGTTGAACAAAGCATATACGTTTTCGCAAGTTGTAGTCAGTTCAAAAAAGATTTTATTTGTGGATGCTCCTTTTACGAAAGACGAACTCGTTGCAACCAGTCCACCCGCTGCAGGGGGATTGCTTTTCAAGCACAAAACCTTTTTTATGGGCAAATTTGATAACATCATCTGTTGATGCGTATTCATAGGGGAACCCTCCAATCCAATCTATGATGTCTGTTTTTAAAATCATACCTCTGTCTAGATCAGTTGTTCTAGCTCCAGACAGTCTTAATTTGAGGGTGATCACGATACGAAAGAATAAATAAAATACAGATTGAACAAAAGATGGAGATAATACATAAGCTTTTTTTATCCACCACCAAAGAGGAGATGTCCAATGTTTGTTGTAGAGAGCGACAAAGAAAAGGCCATCGTTGGCTACTCGATTCATCGATGCATTTAGTGCACTCCACATTTCACCTGTGTGATGTAGTGCTCCCCAGGAGTAGACAATGTCGAATTGTCCAAGGGAGTCCATGAATTCAGAGTCCAGAACGGAACCTTGTTGAAGCGTCCAATCTTCTGAATTCTCAGATAGAGAAAGTTGTTTTGTGCATTCGACAGATTGGAGGTCATAGTCAAAAGAGTGCACTTTTGCGCCAAGGCGATGGGCTGCCAGTGAAGAGAGCCCGCTACCTGAACCAATATCTAGGAAGCTTTTTCCTGACAGGTTGTCGAGGGAAAGCATCGCTTTTATTGACTGAATAGATAGGTCGAGCCCTTTGAGACTATTTTCCTTTAGGTAAATTTGCCAGTTACGGCCAAATTGAAATCGATCATTTTCTACCATATTCAGTATATTATAGAGTTTAGATTAGGCCTACAACGATAGGAGACTTGCGAATGAAAAAATTTAATCAATATAAAAGAAAATAATTTTTTAGATAATCTCAATTGCCACTTTTTACACTTGTCACAATTTGTCTTAATGCTGAGGGGACAATAGCTAGAACTATATTATCGGTAAGAAAACAGATTTTTAGGGATTTTGAATATATTATCATCGACGGTCTAAGCCACGATAATACATTAACCGAAATACAAAAATATGAGGATTATGTTGATTATTTGATTGTAGAAGAAGATAGGGGAATAAGTGATGCTTTCAATAAAGGAATCCGAGTTGCAAGTGGAGATTATATATTGTTTGTTAATGCCGATGATGAATTGGTATCTGAAAGAACTTTATTGGACTTAAAGTCAAATATTGAGTGTAACGGATTTCCCGAGGCTATTTTTCATTCATGGGTTAGCCAAATAGATAGAGTTGGACGATCACTTATAAATAAGCCTGGTCCAGAGAACGGATTGCGTTGGGGTATGGTGTTTAATCATCCAGGCATGCTTGTTCATCGTGAGGTATATAGTAAATATGGACTTTACGACATTTCAATTAAAGTATGTATGGATTATGAATTTTTAGTAAGATGCTATCTGGGTAAAATTGATTTTTTTGAGATACCTCAGGTGACGGTAAATTATTATGCAGGAGGTGTTAGTGATAAAGATTTTCATATTGGTTACTTTGAGGCCTTTAAGATACAAAATCGGCAGTTTGGTAACAATGCACTTAACTGGTTAAATTATATAAAGAGCTTGGTCCCTTTGTATCTTGCAAGACGCTCTGTTTTTCGGTCAATAATTAGCCATATTAAAGATTTTGTCTATAAAGTAAATAAGTCAAATAGCTAAGATGGCTCCTCTGAAAGAAGTGTGTGTGAGATAGGTCTTTTAAAATGGACATGGCAATATCTTAAATTCGCCAAAACAAAAAATAGAACCATGGCCACTATTATAACGCGGTTTCAAAATGTTTACCATAAGAGAAGACACTGCGAGGGGAGTAAAATCATCTTTGATTTTGAAGCCAAACCATCGCTATTTGTCTCCCTGAGACATTAGTTTTATCCGGTAGTTTCCAGGGCTGCTGAATCTGAGGCTAGTTAAGCTCGAAGATGAGGAAAGAGCCACTTCTAGTTGCTCTGAAAGATCTATGTAGAGTCTATAGTGTCCATCTTTAGAAAGGGGTAGGCTTTGACTTAATTCTAGATTAGAAAATCGGATCGTCCCGAGTTTGGTCTGTTTGGAAAATGCTGTATCTCCGTATATTTCGATATCGATACGTTTAGAATAAAATTCGTGATAATTTTCGTTTGTAGAACTTTGATACTTAAGATCTAAGTATAGTTTTCTTTGGGCCTCTAGTTGGATAGCGAGATTGTGGGGCTTACATTCTACGTCGAATTCAAATTCGTTCACCTTGTCTGGTAATATTAATGAAGGAACCTCATGTCCCTTGAAGAAGACAGGGGCACAGAATAGTTGTTTTGCTAAGGTGGATTGCCTTATTAGTTGTTCGATGTTAAGTAAATTTTGTTTGAAGTCAACATCACTTGCCTCTATCCAATCAATGCGATTGTGTAGTCTAGGGTAACGATAAGAGATAAAGCTTCTTAAATCGCTAGATATAATATCTTGTGGTCCGTTGTTGAGGTATGTGGAAGCGTATAGTTGTCGCCGTGTTAGGTTAGGCATATGTGATGTCTTCAAATTGTCGAGGCTATTTTGGATGAGCCTTTTCCACTGAGTGTCGAAGGTTATCTTTCTTATCCTAGATGATTCGACACTATGTCTAAGTGGGTTAAATTGTATACATTCCCATACGCTATCGGAAAAATGATGGATGCCTGCGAATAGAAATAGAATTGGCCAGTATTTCGATAGCGAGATAGGAGATTTAAAACTTTGATGAATTAAAATGAACAGGATAGAATAGAAAAAAAACAAGGGCATTACAAGGTACTTGTCGTGAAAGATAACTTTGTCTAAGGGAGCCGCGTAACGTCCAAGTGTTATCATAAATACTAAGCCCAAAAAAAGGCTGCAAAAATAAATCAATGTGAGTCTAACGGAATGTGAAGATGATTTTAGAACCGAGCTTATCCATATGAAAAAGCAGATGGTGATGACTAAGTTGAAAATTTGAAGTCCGGTGGCTGCGAGACCATCAGGAAGGATGCCCTGGAAGGGAGTGTGTATAAGAGGACTAGAGCAAAGGTAGCTTAGAATTACAAAGAAGTGTTTGAATAGATAGGTGATCTCAAAGCTTACTCCGTAGTCATAGCGGATGGTGTTGCCGGATAAGTATATAAAGTTAAAGAAATAGTAGTGGTAAATCATGGATAGAACTAAGGCGATTATGGGCACGATCCATGCTTTAGGTCTATGGCGAGGATGACCAAGAACCCAAGGGGTCATCCCAAACCAAATCAGCAAGGATGGTGTTATCCAAGCACCTGAGGTGCTTGAGATACTCCCTAAAAATCCTGAACACCATGTGATAGCAATAAGTAGTGTGGATGATTTTCTGAGACACAGTGTCATGGTCCATAACGCTAAGCTAAAGAAGAAGACCGCATGGATATAAGACATTAAAACGTAGCCACCACAGTAAAAGCTTTTCCAATGGGGCAGAACGATAAGTAAGATGCTAAACAGGAGTCTGAGCTGAGAGGAGGGAAAGTAATGGTTTAGCCAGCACTGAAGAAAGAGTATAGACAAAAATATCTGAGCAGCAATTGCAAAGTTAACAACCATTGGTTCCCCGGCGAAGCATATCCAGATTATTTTCATTATGGCGAAATAGATAGGATAAGGTTGCCCACCGTTGTTGGCGAAGAAAATATCCCATCCGAGCTCAGGTATCATGGAAAAGTGAGTCATGTCATCATAAAAATAATATCCATTGGATATCCATCCTCCATGAACCAGCAAAAATAAGAGGCCAAGCCAGAGTTTGCTAGGCGCTTTGATGCATGAATTTAGGTTTGGCTTTGATAATACAAAACAATGAAGATATATGACTATAGCTGATAATATTAAGCAAGCGAGTCCATAGAACTTCATGAGTTCGATGACTTTAGGTAAGCTTGATAGTCTGGTGTATGGTTGCCCCATTATAAAGATCTGCTCCCCTAGTTCGCCTTGGAACAAACAAGAAAGACCGTAAATTATAATTCCGATTAAAATCGATATGACAGCTTGGAGGGGCATCGATTGGTCACAGGTAGAGTGGAGGAGTAGTGTGATAATTAAATAAGGTGCGAAGTGAAATTAGGAGATTAAAAAATCTCGTTCTGTTGGAGAGACCTCACTTGTTGCTCCAAGTGATCGACTCGTTCTTTTAGGTCCTGAAGAGCCAATCTGTGTTGATGTGAAGTCTTTACTTTTTCAGCTAAGAGATCGTCAGCAATAAGTAGCTTTTCACAAAAGGCTTTTACAATAACGGAGAGGTATTTCCTTCCCATTTTCCAAAGGCTTAGCTTGGAGATGCCCCACTTGCGTCCATACCAGTTGATGGGTATCTTGCCTATGTTGTAGCGGTGAATAAGAGCAGAAAGTGAAAGTTCGAGAGTAATGTTGAAATGGCATGATTGGTAAGGCCCACAGGTGTCGATGACTTCGCGACGATACATCTTAAAGGCGTTTGTTAGATCGTTGTGTCCAGTTAGAAAAAGGATCTGAAGTGCACAATTGACAATGCGATTAACGAAAAGTTTAAATGGAGGGTAGCCCTCGACAACGGAGCTAGATGTGAAACGAGAGCCAAAGATGCAGTCGTAACCTTCTTGTATCTTTTTGTAACATGCAACGACGTCATGTGCACGGTCCGAAGAATCTGCCATAACCATAGTAATCACGTCTCCTCGGCTGTTCTGCAGCCCTGTACGAATTGCTCGTCCAAAGCCTGGGGGAGAGCTGCGCTGAACTCCACAGATTCGTTGGTCATCTTCTTGAAGAGCCTGTATTTTAGTCCAAGACTGATCCTTGCTACAGTCGTCTACTAAAATTAGCTCAAATGGAATCATGGCTTGATCCAGGTGCTGCCTAAGGTCTTGGACTGTTGGATTGAGGTTATTCTCCTCGTTATGGACAGGTATAATAACAGATAGAAGCATATCCTTTACACAAATAAAGGTCTTAACTTTATAGGGTCGCTAATGAGCCACTCGAAGATGTCCTGAACAATGTCTAAGCAGGTAAATTTTGGTTTCCAGGAATAAGCTTCAGAAGCTCGGCTGTGGTCGGTGATGTAGCACTTGAGATCTAGTGGGGAAGTCTCTTTTTTTGATCCTATCTCGATGATATTGGATGTCACCTCTTGGCATAATTGAGTTAGTTCGAACAAGGAGACAGATCTTGAGATGCCACCGCCAACGTTAAACACGTTGCCATTCCAGTGGTCCATGGATTGACATTGTAGAGAAATGAGACGATAGAGGTCGTTGACATGGAGTAGATCTCTTACTTGTTTTCCGAGTCCCCCAAAACCGTTATATGTGAGGCGCCCCTTATATAAGTGATTTGCTACCCATAGGGCGACAACCCCTTGGTCCACTTTTCCCATTTGGTGGGAGCCGGCGAGGATGCCGCATCGATTTATCATACCGCGTAATCCATAAGTGTGAACATACTCCTCTAAAAGGTGTTCCGAGCAAAGCTTGCTTGTGCCATATAGGGAGCGGGCACCATTCAGTGTAAACGATTCTGAGAGTCCTAATTGGGAAATGCCTGACTGATAGGGCGATTCCCAAGTGAAACGAGTAATGTCCTCCCTGAAAGGTAAGTCTTCTATGGCGGCAATGGGGTAGACTCTTGATGTGCTTAGTAATAAAAAGGCGCAGTCATGTTTTCGGGACCATTCCAACATGTGATAAGTACCATTTAAATTTGTGTGTACGACGTAGTTAGGTGATCCATTCGTTCCGGCGTGAACTGATGGCTCTGCCGAAGCATCGATGAGAAGGTCTACGGAGGGTAGGCTCTCTAAATCTGAGGAGAGCCTCACATCTCCATGAACGAAGTGTACTCCAGCTTTTTTAAGGTTAGTGAGGTTGAGTTCACTGCCTCGACGCTTGAGGTTATCGAGAGCAAAAACCTCTACTCCATCGTTTGCTAATAGTAAGCTTAAACGAGATCCAACAAAACCCGCTCCTCCAGTAACCAAGCATCTTTTTAGGTTACTCATAAACGTTTTTCAAATCCTAAGAGCATGTCTTCAAGGATAAGATCTATATCGTAGGTCTGAATCCATTTTGGGAAGTGAGCCTGGAATTTTCTAATGTCTGAAATGTACCAAATGTGATCGCCGGAGCGGTTGTGCTCAAGGTAAGTAGTATTAGCTTTCTTCCCACACAAATTTTCAATTTTTGAGATAGCTTCTAGCATGGATATATTAGAGAATCGCCCCCCGCCAATATTGTAAACTTCACCTCCTCGAGGGTTTTGGTAAACGTGGTGGAAGGCGGAGATAAGGTCAGTGGAGTGAATGTTATCCCTTACCTGTTTGCCTAGATAGCCAAAGATACGGTAGGGTTTCTCGGTAAGTATGCATTGGATCAAATAGGCTAAGAAACCGTGCAGTTCAGCTCCAGAGTGGAGAGGGCCCGTCAAGCAGCCTCCTCGAAAGGTAATGGTCTTCATGTTAAAATATCTCCCATACTCTTGGACCATTAAGTCGGCGGCTACTTTTGAAACACCAAAGAGGCTATGTTTTGATTGGTCTATGCTCATGCTCTCATCGATTCCTTGGTAGAAAGGATGCTGCTCGTTTATTTCATAGCGAGTATTCATTTCGATCAGAGGCAATTGGTTGGGTAGGTCGCCATAAACTTTATTCGTAGAAGTGAAAATAAACACGGCCTCAGGGTGATGCAGTCGCGTTGCCTCAAGCAGGTTAAGGGTGCCGTTTGCATTAACATTAAAGTCAGTGATAGGCTCTTTTGTAGCCCAATCGTGGGAAGGTTGAGCAGCTGTGTGGATAACGAGGTCGATGAAGTTGTCTTTGAATATTTCTTCTAAAGCAGAAAAGTCTCGTATATCAATAGAAAAGTGATGGTATAGGCTCTCTGCTTTAAGTATATTAATGTTCCATTTAATACTGGCAGTCGAACCAAAGAAATAGCTCCTCATGTCATTATCTATTCCAATAACTTCTTGACCTTTATTGATGAAGAAGCGAGCCGCCTCAGAACCAATGAGTCCGCCTGATCCAGTGATGAGAATCGCCATAAAGATAGTCAGTTGATATTAAACAATTATAGTTTAATGTATGGGGGCTTAGCACAAATAAATACTTCTGTTGGCTTGATTTTCCTATGCATAGCTTGTCTAAAATTCCTTAGACACACATATAAGGACTTTATCAATTTTAATAGAGACGCCTTCAACTAAAGCTTGCCGAAAATTTGCCCCAAAAGCGAGGGTCGCTTCAAGTCGTCAACTCTTATAGGGCTTGATTCATAGGCATATGGTTTCGTCCGTATCACAAAAATTGTAGTCGGAGATCACGAAGCCATTGCAATTTATGAGTTTCTGGATAAGCTGGATGTTGGTCATTGAGGTTTGGTGAGTTTTGTAGTGATTATTGAGCTCAATCTCCATGACTTTTTCAGAGCGATAGTCCTCCTGTGATGCTAGGCTTGGGCATAAATTTAGACGTTGGGGATCCGGAAGAGTTTTTTACACTAGTGTCGTCAGAGGTGTTATACCAGTCCCATTAAATAATTTCATAAAATCGCCCAGTCTCTGGAGCAGAGGCTTCGGATGCAATCTGCTTCACCTACGAATTCGTTCCATGCATCACAACATGAATCAACGATATCTTCATAATTCTTGAAACATCGGTCGGGCAAGGATCGATCTCTCAGCCATTGCCACACCTGCTCAACTGGGTTTAGTTCAGGTGAATATGGAGGGAGCATTATTGGAGTAACATTTCCAAAGTGCACCAGTTTATTTGATGTGTGCCAGTCAGCCTGGTCCATGATCACAATCGCATGTCGTCCTGGTGCTGTTCCGGAACCGCCCCATAGATGTAAGCATATTCAAACTGCTGTTGTCTTATGGCTCTTGGTCTTGATTCATTGGGAGCCCACATCCTAGTGATGTTCCCTTGTTGATCTATCCTTGCTTCATCTTGCCACCAGACGTCGATGCTTTCAAAGGAGACATCCGCATTGATGGCATCTACAACGATATTCGCGAAGTTTTTTAAAAGCCTCCTGAACTTCAGGAAGCTGACTTGGATGTCGAGAACGACTTGATATCCAGCTTAACCCAATTCGATGAAGTAAGTTATAAACGCCAGAAAGCTTATATTCGACATCAAATTCGTCTTTAAGCAGCGTGATGATATCTTCACCTCGTACTCTCCCTCCTTTTCTTGTTCTCTGAAGCTCAAGGACTTTATTACATAAAATATTTTCATATTTTTTATCAAGTTTTGGCTTCAGGCCTCTCCCCTTTTGATCCCTAAGCCCATCTACCCCTGACTCTTTGTATCGCTTGATCCAGTGGGCTACGTTTCTGTATTGCACATGCAGTAGGTCAGCAACAGCTTGAGTAGTCAGGCCTTTTTGGATATGTGAACAACCAAGAAATCTAGATTTTACCTGCGGAGAAACCTCTTTCTTGTAAAGAGAGATAAAGTCTTCCTTATAGAAGCTCTTTGGTAATTCTGATTTTCTAGCCATGCCTCCATTGTACGGGGCACAATTATTAGTGAAATTATTTTATGTAAATATTATTAGAGGCGTAAAGGCTCTATTTTAAAAGGTTATTGATTGATGTGACGTAGAGGTGTAGTCTATTCTCAAGTTCTGTTTTATCGTAAACATGTTTGAGATTTTCATTATTTATGATATTTAATGAGGGGGCATCTTCTTGAAGGTTTATGTACCGTCGGGAGTAGAACCCTTTGTGGTTGATGTCATTTAGAAAGCCTGATATTTTACCAGTTTTAGGTTTTGTGTAGTCTAGGACAAAATTCTTTCCGTTGACGATAGTTTGGAAAACGACGGAGTGGAATCTCATTCCTATACTAAACCAAGAATTGTAAAACGTATGTAAAGTCATGATAAGAGATAACGGTTCATTTTGAACATATAGGTTGTTTTTATCAATTTTTTGACAGAGTGTGTTAAAGAACGCTCTATCATCATCGCCTATATGGAAATAGTGCATAGGGACTAGGTTTATTGGTGTATGGTGGTACTTTTCCGAAAGGTTTCTGATGAAATGAACAAGATTCTGATTTACAGAAACCCTATCTGCTGTGGAGGAATATTCCTGAGGGAAATCCCTAAGATTGACAGAGATATATCCATGATTTACAGGTTGCGTTATGCGCAAAAAGTTTAAGCAGCATTCAACTGAGGGGTCAAAGCTAACCGAAATTGATTCGAGATTAATTGAAAAGTTATGTTTTGTTGAAATTTTTTCTAATTGAAGTTTAGATTCTCGGTCTCTCAGAATAGTCAGGTCACTAAACTTGATAACTTGTAGCACAGATCGTTCATATTTAGCATAACTTAGTGGTCCAACTCCGCAGCCTAGAATAGCTGTTTTCTTATTAAATCGCTTGGCTTTTTTGAAGGCATACTCTACCATGAAAAGGTTGTCTAGGTCCATAAGCGGGCCGCCACCCATGATGACTAAATCACATGTTCTAATTTTATCTGTAAGAGTCCTAGAGCTTTGAGAATTAAATATACTGACATCAAGAGGTTGAGGTGATATTCGGTTGTAGAATTCTATGTCTTCGCAAATAGTTCTTTCTGAAAAGAATGGATATAGGCTTCCCAGTTCAATAGAAAAACTTTTGATAGATTTAGTTAAAAATGATATAATGCCAGCTAAAATAGCTCTATCGCCAATAGTTTCTGTACCATACCATCCAATTATAACGATATTCATCTCATGAACCTTAATTTTAAATCGTAAATCTTCATGGAGTATCTTTCTTTAGCTAAATCTATAATAAAATATATAACGTCATAAATCCTGGGGTTACCATAGTAATCATGGATACATTCGTCGCATTGATTTTCAATAATATCATTACGATGTTTTAAGTTATCATTGCTAAAAAAGAAATTTTCTCCTGAATTTTGTCTTAGGGAACCAAGGTTGTTGCTTTTTACCGCACAATAGTATAAATTTCCTCTTGAATCTAATGTGACTCCATCTTCTTTCCAAAGGCAGCCTAGGCGTCTTTTTTTATGATCACCGTCTGTAAGCCATTTGAAGATGGAATAGTATTTGAATTTTTCATATAAACTTAGTGGTTGATGTAAGAGGTAGTGAAAGAATTCTTTGGCTCCCTGGGTGGTATGGTTGAAAGTGATACTAAACTTATCCTGAATAGTATCACTTTCAATTCTTTTGTTAGGAATACCAAGACGGTATTTGATTGGGTATCCATAGGTTCTTGAATGGGACTCTAATTGTACTAGGTGATCGATGTTCTGTTTAACCACAGTACATCCAATGTCATATGAATCACAATAGAGTTCCTGTTGATTTTTGATCTCAATAATTGTTGTCATTGTTTTTTTAAATACATTTTTACCCCTTACTGTGTTGTGAATTTCTCCGACTCCATCAAGTGATACGCTCACATGGAAATAAACTCCAGTTTTTTTACATAGTTCATAAATTGACTTTAGATTTTTTAAAATAAGTTTAGTATTAAAACCGTGTGTGATAATGTTAAGAGATTTTATTTTAGGTAGTTTGAGGATTTGTTCCGTATACGCTGGTAAAGATTTTATGAGAGAAGGTTCCCCGCCATTGATTCCGACAGATTCAATGTTTTTGAAGATAGGATCTCTGATAAATTGTCTGAATTCTTTTACATCAGCCTCGTTGGAGTGATCCATTTTCCATATATTGCACATTATGCATTTGCTATTGCACATGTACGTTAGTGGTAGTTGTATCACTTTAGGATATTTTTTTCTTAGTCCTTTAACTTTTCTTGCTCGAGTGTTGAAGAGAAATTGTATCGCTTCCGCAAACAGTTTAATTGAGGGGTGGTGGTTTATACTCTCTCTGATTCGATGTCTTAGATTCATCAGTTGTTCTATACTCGTGAGAGGAATCGACCTATCTTGTTAATGAATAGGGTGAGTGATGATTTGCTTTGTGCACGGTTTTTTATCTTATAGGAGCAAGTGTGAATAGATTCTGGGTTATTACCGCTCACGACAAGGGGGGTGGCTCTGGGTGTATAAATCTCTTCAAAATTCTGATAGGAAGCTCTGTATGCATATCTCATGTTTTCTGTGTTTGCTAAATCACTACCATGTATAGTTAATTGGTTGAAGATAAGAACATCCCCTTGATTTAACTCTATATAGATTACATCATTCGGATTGATGTCGGTCTCATCGATTCGGTCGTGGTGAGTCTCACCCTTGACTCTGCGCCATGGCCTAAATCCTTGTTTGTGACTTTTAGGTAAAATTTTTAATGAGCCAGATGACTTGTTGATGTTTTCGAGTGCTGTCCAAGCGATGAATTTAATGGGTTCGTTAGGTCTTGAGATGAAATCTTGATGGAAAGGAACCCCATTCTTCTTTCCATGAGGTTTGTATACCAAACTGTTTTCATATAAGAAAATATTATTACCCAATGTTTTTTTAAGGGAATTTATTATAGTAGGATTCCTTGCTAGTTCAGTAAATTCAGGATGCCTTTGGTAGAGGTCGTACAGGACTCCTTGATCGGTCCGATGATTTAAGTAATATTCTTCAAAGGGATCGTCTTTGGTGTTGGCATATTGTTCAACAAGAGCGTTCAATAGTTCACACAATGGGTTTAGATGGTCAGGTTTGAATACGCTCCTTAGTATAGTGAAGCCATCTTCGTTCAAATCATAGTCTAGCATTGTATTTATTTTCCCATCTCCCTTAGAAATTGACTCAGTTCATCATTTGAATAAAGATTACCTATGATTGAAGAAGTGTGTTTTTTTATATAGTCCAGATCTTGACTGCTGAAAATACTTTTGGAACTACCTGTGCCGATAAAATTATACTTCCGACTTATACAATGATCGCTGTAAAGATTGGCTGATGCTTTCATGTTTTCTCTAGATGAGTTGGTGCAGGCTTTAGCTATAATCGATTCATCCATGTTTAAGCCTGTGTTGTTTAGTAGCCTATTTATGGTTTCGTTGGGAGATTTCAGTAAGTCTTCGTACCTGATGATTTGTAGCTTGTAATGATTATGTTCAAATAGCCATCCTTTGACGTGAGTAGCCCATTTTTTTATGCCGTATCTTTTGTCTCTAATGAATTCTGAGATGTTTCCAATATATTTATCGTTGATAGTCTGGTAGCGGTAGTAGCTGTCCATAACAGAGTAAGGGTTACGTATGATATAAATTACGTGTCTATAGATAGGGTTGTAGGATTCGTGACTCTTGATAAAATGGCATAAATTAAACAATTTCGGAGGATTGTATTTATAAGACACATGTATATCTGGTATGAATAATTCGTGATTGAAATAGGTGGCTTTTACTTTTATACCTAGGCTTTTGCAATGCAGTTCAATCAAAATATTTGTAAGCCAAGTGATTCCACTTTTTGGAAACTCGATAAGATATAGATTGTTTGAATCATTTACTTGAGATATATAATTCAAACTGATAATAATGCGTTTTAATAAATTGATCATATTTAATTGATCCAGAAAATGGCTCGACTTTGTAAAAAAAAGTTTCTTCTTGTAGCTTTAGAAAAAAGATTGGCAACATAAGAGGATAATGTGTATGATAAGATGGTTGCATATGCAGCTCCTGCTAGACCATATTTCTCTATCCACATGAAATTTAAAATAATATTTAGGAGAAGGCCACATAAGAGTCTTATTGTAGCATAATGTTGAAGGTTATTGTTTATGTACCAGATCCATGAGACGTTATTCAGGTATACAAGCGTTATAGACCAAATGTATATTTTTAAAACCATTGAGGATGATGCGTATTGTTCTCCGAAAATTATTGAGACAATTATGTCCGATAAAAAAAATGTAATAGACGATATAGCTAATCCTAAATAAAATAATAGCCGGTAGATCTTTATGATTTTAGATTCGAAGAGATTTTCATCAATCAATTTTAAATTTGATAAGACAGGTAGGTATGTCTTTGTTATTAAAACAGTTAAGACTAGCCATGCTTCTGAGAGTTGAACTGCGATCGCATATTCTCCTGTAGCTTTATTTCCTAGTATTTTATTGATTATGATCTGATCAATTTTCATGTACATTGATACTGCCATTCCACTGATGATGAGTGGCCAGCTTGATTGTAGCAAAGACTTAGCTATATCTATATCGAATCTCCAGTGGCATTGCGTGGAGATACTTTTGTTGTAAAAAAGATAAATAATGATTAAAAAAAATAGCGAATCAATCGTCGTTATTGTTGCGAACCAAATCGTGCTTAATCCAAGATGTATGGATATAAGTCTTATTGAAGATGTTAGTATTAATGAAATGATTCCTGCTAAGGCAACTTTTTTGTTGAGTAAGATGCTTTGGAAATGTATGTCGTATACAGATGCAATTCCTTGGATAAGACATGAAAAGCTTAATATGAATATTATTAAAAAAAATTCTATTTTGTCATTAAGAATAAATTGTAAGATGTTCATAAATATAATTCCGAAGGAGGCTCCAATCGCTTTTAATGCAAATGTAGTTCCCTTGAGGCGAGCTGGGTCTTGCTCTTTGTTTGCTAAGCTTTTAGTAACAATACCATCAAGTCCCAGTGTGCTGAATACCCTGAATAGACCAACAAAGGATAGTGCATATGAAAGGATTCCATAATCTTCTGGGCCTAAGTGTCTAGCAACTAATGTCATTACAAGAAACCCAACTCCAAGACTTGTTCCTTTTTCAAGAACGAGCCACATGATATTTTTTAATTCAATGTTCAGTGTCTAAGATGTCCATGATTAAAATTGATGTTATGAATGGTTTGTTTCCGATTTGATAGATTCATATAATCTAAGATACTTCGGCACAACAATATCTTCGCTATAATAATTAAGTATTTTCGATCTAGCATTTTTTAATAAAACGTCAGGGTTTTCATGTTTAAGTATCCAGTCAATACCTCTAGCCAGATCCGTTGTATTTTTAGATTTTGCTAAGAATCCATTTTCCATATGATCTATTAAATCGGAGTTTCCTCCGATATTGAAGGAAACGACAGGAGTACCACAAGATAGACTTTCCATAATCACATTAGATAGATTTTCTTGCAAGCTAGGAGAGACAACCGCATCGACAGCACTATAAAGAGTCTTGAGGCTCACTTCATCACTTATATTACCTAAATAATGCACGTTTAGTTTTTGAATATCTTTAATATTGGGATTGCTTGCTCCAAAAATGATCAATGTGAGGTTAGCGGTCTTGATTTGGTCCAAAGCTAAAATTAACTCTCTATAACCCTTTCTTGGGTCTTTTAGTGCTGACATTGCTCCAAAAAGGAGAAGCTTTTGTGTTCTCGAAAATCCCCATATGTCACGAGCGATTTCTTTTTTGATAGGGCTAAAAACTTTGGTGTTAATTAGATTTGGAATGTTTGAGATATTTAAGTTATTTGTAAGTGGACTTTTTTGAGCAGAGTTTGTTATCCATTGGCTTAAACCATTAAAGTGAATGTTCTTTTTTTTAAAAGAACGGTTTTTTCTAAGATGAAGTAGGGCACTCAGATCATAATGATGATGACTTCCTAAAATCGGGCACTTTCCACATTTTTCTTGGTATCTACTACAAGAATTATTGTAGTGACAGCCACCGGTAAATGGCCACATGTCATGAAGTGACCATACTATTGGTGCGTTTATTGATGCTATAGCTTCTGGAGAAAGCATTGTATCACAAATCCAGTGAAGATGAACGATATCAGGCTTCTGTTTATTTATAACATTTACAATTGATCGAGTAGGGATAATGGACGGTGTAAATGATGCTTTGTTACGATGGCGATAGATTTTCAGTAGTGATTTTTCGGCTTGTCTTTTTATCTGATTGAAAAAAAGGTTTTTGTCATCAGGGGATTGTATAGTTGTATCACTACTTGACTTTATATGAACTAAATATTGAGAATCGATAGATGAATTTAATAAGGAAGTGTGTAATCGGTATGCTGCCCTACCTGCTCCTCCTTGGGTATCAGTGATGTTAATGTGGAGGATTTTCAAAAGACTGTGAGATTAAGGATTGTTGTCGAGATAGGATCTAATTTAATTTACATTTTAGTATTTAATAGCAAATCAAAAACGTTGTTTTTATTCCTAAGAAGACTAACGAATTTAATGAGTCGGTTAAGATAATGTTTTTTAATTATAGAGAGAGAAATTATTTCTGAATTAATAGACAGAGGAATAGTGTGCATGAAAGTGTGAAATATAGTGTCCAAAGAGACATGTTCGTTTGGTGAAGAATGATCCGTGATCATTAATTTTGTTGTTTTTTTATGTGAAGATCCGTATGATCTGTTTTGAGCTAAGTGTAAGACCTCGCTATCCACGTTCACCATTTTTGAAGTGTCAATGTTGTTTTTATACAAAATCATTACTTATTGAAAATCTTTATTAATAGTATTCAGAAGTCCTTCGATATTTATTTAAATTTTGTTGTAGTAGAAGTTTTTGTACCACTTAATAAAACGATGAATTCCCTCTGCGTGCGGTGTATCAGGCTTAAACCCTGTTTTCTCACAAAGACTTTTTACATCAGCTGAAGTTGCCGCAACATCGCCATCTTGCATCGGTAGTAAGACTCGTTCAGCCTTCTTGCCAATATTATCCTCTATGCAGGAGATAAAATCATTTAACTCAATGGGAGTATGGTTTCCAATATTGAAAATCTCATACGGAGCAGAGCTCTTTGCAACTTGAGGTGAATTGGGACTCCAGTTATCATCACCACTAGGAGGTAAGTCTGCTAAACGGACAACGCCTTCAACGATGTCATCGATGTAGGTGAAGTCACGTTTCATTTTTCCGTGGTTAAAAACCTTGATGGGTTTTCCCTCTATGATCGCTTTTGTGAATAAAAAAAGTGCCATATCTGGTCTGCCCCATGGCCCATAGACCGTGAAAAACCTTAAGCCAGTAGTAGGAATACCATAAAGGTGAGAGTAGGAGTGAGCCATCAATTCGTTTGATTTTTTTGATGCTGCGTAAAGGCTGATAGGGTGGTCAACATTTTGTTCTACGGAAAAAGGCATTTGCCCATTGAGTCCGTATACAGAGCTTGAGCTTGCGTAAACCAAGTGCTCAACTTGATGTTGTCGACAGCCTTCTAGAACTGTGATGAATCCTCCGATGTTGGCGTCAATGTAGGCGTATGGGTTGTCTATAGAGTAGCGTACGCCTGCTTGCGCAGCCAGATGAATCACCTTTTGGGGCTTTGCTAGATTAAAGATCTCACTCATTTTTTCTCGATCGACGATATCGTGTTCATAAAA
>JACLAC010011183.1_pt1 | contig 24620 bp, 19 predicted proteins | sample 8027881 | NCBI WGS metagenome assembly JACLAC01 (sample SAMN15725517, study PRJNA655200) | protist metagenome | isolation source: fluorescence activated cell sorting (FACS) single amplified genomes of... | place: Spain: Blaines Bay Microbial Observatory, Mediterranean Sea | collected 2016-01-19 | reverse complement strand
GGGTAATGAGAAATATCTACAGTGGCACCAGCAAGTCCATCAATGGGCGCACAAGCATTTTGCTGATCCGGAACACGGGGAATGGTACGGGTACTTACTCCGCGATGGGCGGATCAGTTCGCCTCTCAAAGGAAATCTCTGGAAAGGCCCGTTCCACCTGCCTCGGATGCAATTGCAATGCTGGGAAATTCTGAATCGCATGTCGTAAATGCACACTTAGTAACATCGAGATTCGACAATCTAGTAAAGTCGAGTCCTTATCGTCTTAATGAAGAGAAAATGAATCATGGAATCTAAAAATAGCCATACTCGTCGCCATTGGTTGGCTCAATCAAGCATGGCAACGCTATTCGGCGGGATTGGTATCGGCGGACTCGCGGCAGCTGAAAATGCCACCGCAAAAAACGACGATCCTGTACCCGGCCCTGACTATCGGATCCAACACGGACGGGCAAAACAATCCGTCATGGCGTGGTGTTTCAACCCAATTGAAATGAGCGAGTTCATTCCTGCCTGCGCAGCGATGGGACTCTCTGCAATGGAAGGCTTAGACAAAAAACACTATCCACTAATGAAACAACACGGCTTAGGCGTTTCGATCACTGGAAGTCATGGATTTAAAAAGGGGCCAATCAATCCAAACAACCACGATTTCTGTCGGCAAAAACTACACGAAGGAATCGACTTGGCAAAAACGTGGGACAGTCCCGGTGTGATCGCATTTACCGGAATGCGAGAGCAGGGGATTAGTGACCAGCAAGCGTTTAAGAACTGCGTCGAATTTTGGAAACCTATCTGCGACTACGCCGAATCAAAACAGATTAACGTCGTGCTGGAAATGCTGAACAGTCGGGACAGTTCCCACCCGATGAAAGGGCACCCAGGTTATTTTGGCGATGACATCGATCGTTGCATCGACATGATCAAAGCTGTCGATTCGCCTCGCATGAAATTACTTTTTGATGTTTACCATGTGCAAATCATGAATGGCGATCCCATTCGCCGTTTTCAAGAAAATGCAGAGTACATTTCACATGTTCATACCGCAGGCAACCCCGGGCGATGCGAACTTGATTCGCGGCAGGAGTTGAATTACCCGCCGATCATCAAGGCCATTCTGGCAACCGGTTATTCTGGCTACATCGCTCAGGAATTCATCCCTACCTGGGAGGACAAACTAGGCTCACTTCGGCACGGAGTCAAAGTTTGCGACGTCGAATAGGCCGCTCGATTACACGCTTAACATCGAGTGGCATTTAGATCCAGTAAAGCCTAGGACTTAACTTCGACAGCCGGCTTCATCCGATCGCGATAGGCCTGACTTCGAGAATCGTAGTACTTGCTGTACATCCCGCCGTAGTAAGAGTAGTTGCCGTACTGATAACCATACTCGCTGTAATGGGGATTTTCATCAATTCCATTGACGACTATTCCCATCCAATTTGCACCGACGGAATCGAGTGTGTCTTTGGCTTTTTGTGCCGTCAGCTTCACACCTTTGCGAATTCGGGTCACCATATAAACGCCATCGACAAGGCTGGCGATGGTTGCTGGATCCGAAACGGGAAGAACAGGTGGCGAGTCAATCAACACATAATCAAATTCAGCTTTCAAGGTCGCCAGCATATCCCGGAATGCTTCAGAAGTTACCAATTCACCCGGGTTTGCAGGACGACCACCGGTTGTTAGCAAGAACAGATTGTCTTGCAGTGCAGTTGGGCGAAGCGCCTCAGTTACCGTTGTTTCTCCAGATAGAATGTCTAGCATTCCCGGGCTATTTTCTTCCTCAAAGTAACGGTGAATTCGTGGGCGTCGGAAATCAGCATCGACAAGGACAACTCGCTTGCCAGACTGGGCAATTGAAATTGCCATATTGGCAATCGTGGTTGATTTCCCATCACCCGGAGACGGGCTTGTAAACAAGATCATTCGAATATCGTCTGCATTCGAACGGAAAAACAAACCCGTTCGCACGTCGCGAAACGACTCAGCGCCGGTCGAAGAAGGTTTATGGGCTGTGATTAGCGAAGGATGTCCGTGCTCAGCTTCGATGTTGCGGGTTTCAATTTTAGGAATCCGGCCAACTACTGGAACGTTCAGCCGTTCAAAGATTTCATGCGGACTTCGGAAAGAAAGTTCACTTTGATCCACGAGAATTGCGAGTCCCAATCCCATCATGAAAGCCACCATGATTCCTAAAGCGATCGACCTGACCAAGTTGGGAGCAACCTGTTTCCCATATCTCGGCTCGTCCAAAGTTCGAACTTTGGTTTGAGTGTAGTTGTTTGCCATAATGTTCATTTCGGACAACCGCTCAAGCAGCAGGTTGACTTCAGCATCTTTCTTATCAATCTGACGCTGCAACATGTTGAGTTCGACGATTCCCATGGAAACCTTCGAGGCATTCTTCTCAACCGTTTCTCGCTCTGACTGCACTCCCGTTAGGCGGGCAATCAACCGCTCCTGTTCCTGCTCCAAAGATTCCTGATACATAGTAATCCACTCGCGCCGTTCCTTATCACGAAATGATTCTTCGGTCTGGACTGGGTCAGTATCGTTTCCGGACTCTCCCGTTTGCTCTTCAAGGAATTTCTCTAAAGCCTGAACATCCTCATCAACTGATTTTTTTTGAGATTCGTAGTAGGCAATCTCTTTATCCAAGGATGCAATTTCTTTATTGCCTTTGCCGAAAGTCTCGGACAGCCTAGCTTTGTTAAATTTTAAATCCATCACCTTTGTTTCTAATTGCCAGGATCGGTTTTCAAGCGTTGTCTTTTTAGCAAGTTCTGATGAAAACTGCTTATTCTTGGTGCTACCGTTGTAATCGCTCGAACTCAGTTTGAGGTAGTCTTGGGCCACAAGCGCCGCAACCTTGACCATCACAGGATCAATCAACTTCGTCTCAGGATCTTCTCTTAATGAACTTGCCAGTTGCTGGGCTCTTTCCTGAACATCCAGCAAATCACTTTTCAATTTCGATTGCTGGTCTTCCAAGTAGAACAGACGTTTGTTGTACGGATTGGAAACATTGCCCAATTCGTCAAGCGAGGTGATCCCTAAATCTTGCCTCAGCTTTAACCACTTGTTCTCGGCACCCTCTTTTTCATCAGTTAGCTGCGCTGCCAGTTTTTCGACCAAGGCAATGGTTTGCTCACCAATGTTTTGAGAATCTTCAAGAATCACTTTTTCATAGGCTGCCACAACGCTCGCAAGAATGACAGGCAGTTCTTCCGGGAAAGGTCCTGTGCAAGAAATTAAAAGCGTCTCATCAGTCAGGGCATCAATATCGATCATTCCCTGGAGCGAACCGGCTGGATTTGGGTTGTCTTGGAATGTTTTAAGTGATTCCAGTTTTCCGGTTTCAACAGCACTTCCAAGCACGAGTTGACTCGCGAGCAAACTAGAATGCTTGGACAAAGAGTCTTGATTAATTTGAATATTTCCATCGACCATAGATGGTGGCGCTTGCGTCGAAATCATTAGTTCGGTGCTGGATGAATACATTCGTTCGGCTTTGGAATAATACAAATAGCCGAGCCCTGCTCCAATCAAGCAAAATAAAGTAATCAGATATTTACGTCGTTGAATCGGTCCCCAAATATCAAATCCCTGTTGCGCAGGAGCAAGCATTGCAGGAATCGCCGCCTGTTGCCCAAGTGTGCCCGCGGAGGATTGAATGGTCGCCAAGCCAGTAGGCTGATTGGGAGGTGTTGGATTTATTGACATCGAAAATTCACAAATGAAACAAAGTCAGATCGGACGCAATTTTTCGCCGGCGGTTATACCAAAAACCATTTTGAATAAACCGCGGGGAGCTGTAGTTGCAGCGGGACAAGGCTTCCGATTGTAATTCAGACACTGGTTAATAACAGATACGAATTCCGAAAGACGTCAAAATTGGCTACCTCAATAGTAGTACCATCAATACGCAACTCATCAAACTCCGCACAACCTATACAGCCCTCAAGCTCTTCCCATCCGCCTAGCAAAAAAGAGCCATTCGTGTTCAAAACATCTCAATCTTGCACGCAAAGAAATGCTTGCACTGACAAGTGTCATGCATTTTCGATGAGAAATTTGCTCACTTATTTGCTAGGCGACCAGATCTTGGTTCGCCCGAACCTTCCCCCTTCCACCACTTTAATGGCATATCTTCTCCCAACATTTATATAAGCCAACAACATAGGCAGCCCCGCTTTCCCCACCTAACCCTCCCTAGGTGGCAGTCACTTGGGACGCTTGATTTGACCCACAATTCGTTTCTAACTACCATGAGTTTTGAAACGCGGCAAGAACTTGTTCGAGTTAACCTCTCGTGGCGTTTCTAACTACTGCCTTAAAAAACACTCTTCCACTTTTTGAATTCGACCCACCCTCACTACCTCTTCGATACCCAGAGCGAAATTGATGATCGCCGCGGGAAGGGTTGGATTCGAAAAAACACATCTTGATTAGCAACACGAATTATGGCTTCCAACCAACACAAAATTGCGATTCTTGAATCGGCAAGAGAATTCGCATTGCCCAATTGGGTATTTCGATATCGTATTGGAATTCTCGTCGCGGCGCACGCGATTATTTTTTCCTGCGGATACGTATTAGCGTTTGCCTTAAGGCTGGATTTTGCGATTGACGCAGACGTTCGTGATCGCATGATCATGTCGATGCCGATCGTTGTCGCAATTGAATTGATCTGCTTCCTTCAATTTAAAACTCTCCACGGTTGGTGGCGGTATGTGACCTTTCGAGACCTGCTCTCCTTCGTTAAACCATTGTTCATCAGTCTAATAATCATCGCTGCGTTCAATGAATTGATTTTGTCACGCATGATTCCACGCTCTGTGCTGGTCATCAATCTGATGACCAGCGGTATTATGTTGGCGGCGGTACGATCCAGCTGGCGACTTTTAAAAGAGGGCCTGCTCTCATCCGTGAGTTCAGCTGAAGGGCAAAATCGAGCCTTCATGATCAGTACCCATTACGAATCTTTGGTTTTAGCAAATCAAGTCAACAGTCAGCAAAATTCGAATACAAAGATTGTTGGAATTTTATCCTCAGATAAATCGAGAGTCGGATCGAGCCGTGCGGGGATGCCTATTCTTGGTCTAATGCAAGACGCCCCTCGCCTAGCCGCTAATTTTGATGTAACCGAAATTTGGTTAGTCGCTGGTTCGCTTCCGGGGACTGAGCTAGCCGAATTAAAATCACTTTACGATCAATATGGATTGAAGACTAACGTCATTCCATCCGCCGTCGACCGCAACCCTGGTGGCGGCTTCATTCCCGTTCGCCAAATTGAAATTGCAGACCTACTTCAGAGAAGCCCAGTCCAACTGGACACGCAGCGAATCGAAAATGAGATTACGGGTAAAACCGTAATGGTAACCGGAGCGGGCGGAAGCATTGGATCTGAAATTTGCCGGCAATTACTCCAGTTTGAGCCAAAAAAACTGATCTTGGTCGATCATCGTGAAAATAGCATCTTCTTGATACACAGCGAGCTAGGCCGGATCAAGCACGACACCACAACACTCGAACCAGCGGTTGCCGACATTCTCGATCGAGAGCGAATTACTGAGTTATTTGAAATCCATTCACCTGATTTTGTTTACCACGCGGCAGCACATAAGCACGTTGGACTGATGGAATTGCAACCTGGTGTTGCAATCCGAAACAATATCATCGGAACAAAACGAATTGCAGATATCGCCAATGATTTTGGTATTACAAAATTCGTCATGGTGTCGACCGACAAAGCAGTTAACCCAACCAGTGTAATGGGCTGTACAAAACAAATAGCCGAGCGTTACTGCCTTTCTCTTGGTAAATACTCTAAAACAAAATTTGTTGCAGTTCGGTTTGGCAACGTGCTTGGATCGAACGGCAGCGTGGTTCCAATCTTCAAAAACCAAATTGAACGTGGCGGCCCGATCACAATCACTGACGAACGGATGACGCGTTTCTTCATGACGATTCCTGAAGCCTCTCAGTTGGTACTTCAAGCCGGTTCGATGGGGGAGGGTGGTGAGATTTTTGTCCTCGACATGGGTAAGCAAGTTAAAATTGTTGACCTCGCTAAAAAAATGATCGAGCTCGCAGGGCTTCCTGAATCTGCTATTGAAATTCAATTCATGGGTGCGAGGCCAGGCGAAAAACTCTACGAAGAACTTTACTTCGAAGAGGAGGAAATGATTCCTACGGATCATCAAAAGATTTTTGCCGCCAACCATCGAGTCCTCGATTACAACGATGTGCTTCAGTGTGTTGCCACGCTTGAGTCGGCAAGTAGTGAAGAGGAAGGGAGTATTCGTAGACTCCTAAAAGACTACATCCCGGAATACGACTGCTCGGGAACTGCCTGCGATGCCAAAAAGTCGACCGACGAAACCTTGTTAAAGATTCACGCCGATCTCCGTCCAGAGCTATCTGGTTCTGCAGAGCTCGCCTCGACCGCCGACGAGTAAACCGACTTTCTAATGGCAACAGCGGTCGCTTGCGATTTGTTCATCTCATTACTTCGGTAGCACTTGCCCATTCATAACAAACAAATGGATACAGCACTTGTTTGTTAAGGTCTGATTAACATGCAAGCCTGAGCGAAAACCATGCTTTCCCCAGTTGCAGCGGCTGTTTTTGCCGCCATTCCAGATTTAACGATTGTCCGCTTCGTGACCCACATGAAATTATATTCTCGCAATCCACATGCAATTTTCATTGGTTAATCAATGGGACAAATTATCCTATATGAAATCGGTTTCGCCATTCAAACGGCGGCCCAAAGATGAACTAAGGTGAGCGTCACCCAAAGGGACGGAGTATAGGCTGATTTAACAAAAAATCTTGGCCTGTCCGTTCTCATTCTTTCATTAAAATATACAAGTATGACAAAAGCTAAAGTAGTAGCAATCATTCCCGCAAGATGTGGGTCAAAAAGCATTCATCACAAAAACATCCGTATGTTTAGAGGTTTGCCTCTGATCGTGCACTCGATCAAACAGGCGCTAGACTGCTCGTTAATCGACAGGGTAATTGTCTCAACTGACAGTTACGAATATGCGGAAATATCTAAAACCGCAGGTGCAGAAGCCCCGTTTATTAGGCCACCCGAGTTTTCTGGCGATTACGCTACTGACCTTGATGTCATGCGTCACGCAATTGGTTGGTTAGAAACCGAAGAGCAGTGGTTACCAGATCTTATCGTCCATCTTCGGCCTACACACCCGATTCGTAATTCTGGTGACATTACCGCCATGATTCAAAAACTATTTGATAATCCAACTCTCGATTCTGTCCGCTCTGTAAGCGCTGCTCGTTTTACGCCATATAAAATGTGGTTTTTCGACACAACCAGCGGGTTACTAAATCCAGTCATTGAATCACCTGACATAAAAGAGGCCTACAATCAGCCTAGACAGAAACTACCCCTAGCTTATGAACAAAACGCATCAATTGACGTTGTGAGATCGACCGTAATTTTGGGAGGTTCGATGACTGGACAAAAAATAGCTGGCTATCCAATGAGTCACTGTTTTGATATTGATCAAGAAGGAGAATTTCTGGAGGCACAGCAATTTTCCCTCCTTCGTGATTGCTTCAAAGGTGACGGGTTTCGACAAATGCGATTTGTCATTGATATTGACGGGATCATCGCAGGAATTACGAAAGAAAACAATTATTCAAGAGCAGATCCGCTAACGAAAAACATCGACAAGATCAACAAAATTCATGAACTCGGTCACTACATAGTCTTATTCACTGCCCGGGGATATAAGACTGGTATCGATTGGAGTGAAACGACTAGAAAGCAACTAGAAAGATGGGGCGTCAAATATCACGAGCTTCATTTTGGAAAACCGCATGCGGATTTTTATATTGACGACAAATTCTTGAGCTTGGACCTAATCTATTCTGAGTTAAACGAAGCAAACAAATCCCACTAAAAACACTAGCTCACCAAGGATTAATTCGATTCACTCAATTCTCGCAAATAATTATAGAGGTAAAAATGAACAGTGATATTTTCAAAAATTTGATGGTATTTGAGATGGCTAATAACCATCAGGGATGTGTCGAACATGGTAAGAACATCATTTCTGAAATATCCAAAATAACCAATGCTCACGAGATTAATGGGTGTATCAAGTTCCAATACCGAGACCTACCCGAATTCATTCACGCGGACTTTCGAGAACGCGACGACCTTCCTCACATACCACGGCTTATGAGTACTAGTCTGTCCCCAGAACAATTTTTGGACATGGAGACTTTCGCTAAATCTAAAGCTTTGAAAGTAATGGTGACGCCTTTCGATGAAAAATCAGTTGAACGCTGCATCGCCCACAAGGTAGATATAATCAAAGTCGCCAGTTGTAGCGCCGCTGATTGGCCTCTCCTAGAAGCAATCTCCAACTCAGGACTTCCTGTGATTGCATCAACTGGCGGACTTTCCATTAGAGCAATTGACAAACTAGTCAGCTTCCTGTCTCACAAAGGGGTTCCTTTTGGAATCATGCACTGCGTTGCCTTATACCCAACTCCCCCTGCGGACCTCCAGCTAGGCATGGTCGCTAGATTGAAGCGGCGATACCATCAAGTTCCGGTTGGCTATTCCGGCCACGAGGCTCCAGATGACACAGATCCATGTATCTCCGCCATCGCGCTCGGCGCAGAGATGCTAGAGCGACATGTCGGCTTGCCCACCGACGAAATCTCCCTTAACAAATATAGCATGTCACCTGAGCAGGCAGACTTATGGGTTAAAAGTGCGAAGAAAGCGGTCGAGATGATTGGAGATCCATTAACCAAAGCACTGCCAACCAAAGAAGCCGATTCACTCCTGTCATTACAACGTGGAGTTTATTCGAAAGCCGAAGTAGTCAAGGGTAAATTACTCACGAAAGAAGACGTTTTCTTTGCCATGCCTTGTGCGGAGGGACAACTTACGAGCGGCGAATTCGGTCGCTACCGAGCTGTCTATCATGCAAGCAAAGAATACGGTAGCGGAGCAGCAATCCATGAGACTGCAAAAGAGGATCAAGTTACAGATATTCGCAGTGTCGTTCACCAAATCAAAGGGATGCTCTACGAGGCAAGAATTCATCTGGGAGATGAATTCAGTGTTGAAATCTCACACCATTTTGGGATGAAACAATTTCACGAGATTGGCTGTGTCATCATCAATGTCGTCAATCGTGAATACTGTAAAAAATTAATTCTTGTATTGCCAGGACAACAACACCCGCTCCATCGCCATGAGCAAAAAGAGGAAACTTTTCAAGTGTTAAGCGGATCCTTAAATGTCCATTTGGCTGGGGAACAGATAAGCCTGATCGCCGGTGATCAACTCTTGGTTGAACGTGGAAATTGGCACTCGTTTGGATCAAAAGAGGGGGCTATCTTCGAAGAAATATCCACAACACATATCGTTGGAGACTCGTTTTATCAAGATCCAGAAATAGCCAAACTAGACACACTTCAACGCAAGACAATCATTGATAGTGAAACGTTCAAAGCCTAAAAATCGGTCGATACAAAAAATTAAGACGGTCAAATGAGCCAAACTACGAATTCAAAGCGTGTGGGAATATTAGGCTCCCATGTTAGCGGGAGGCCTGATTTACACGCTTTGATTCACAGTTTTTCCAAGCAGAGTAAATCTGATTGCGTTTTATTTGAGCACAACCCCAGTCACGAGGGAGCAAGTAACCGCCCTATCAAAGGATCGCGAAGAACCTTTTACTTTAAACTTGCAAAGAGCCTATTTTGTAAACTTGGCCAACTCCCACTTAGCAAGCAAAACTATTTAATAGCCGAATTATTCAAACTATCCTCAGTTGGGGGAATTAGAAAATATTTGCAGAAAATATTTATTTATGTTCGTGTTTACAACCCAATTCCTCTTCCACTTTCTTTTTACCATTGGCTAATTCAGCACATTGACAAAAGTGATATTGATGACATTGATATTTTTTTATTATTAAGCGAAATATCTGATGATGCTTTTGTTGCTCGTCTAAATAAATTAAAAAAACCAACTTTTCTATACGTTTACAGTTGGGACCATCCTTGCAAGCATGCAAATATCCCAACCAATTTGACGGGTTACTTCGTATGGAACGAAGGGGTTGCCGAAGATCTCGTCCGCCTCGCTGGGGTTCCCAGGAAACGCATCACAATTGTTGGATCCACACAGATGTCACCGTTGGCAAAGTACAAAATAAGCAATAAACAGAAAACAAGCCAAACTCAATCCTGTAAGACGATTTACTTTGGAAGTGCTGTCGGCTACCCATCGCTCGCAAGGGTAGAAGCTAAATTTGCTCAAGCTGTATATCAACTTTGTTTAGAGACCGAACAACCATTCAAATTTGTCTTTAGACCTTATCCATTTTTGTCTGATTGGTCCGAATACGATGATTTAAAGGGGCTTGGAAACGTTGAATTCGACACATGGAAAAGGCCGCCAGGAAAAGACTGGCTAACCATGAACGAGCAAGTTGTAAATCAGCGTTATAAAATGCTTGAAAATGCAGACATCTTTTTTCACATGGGCACTACTATGGGGCTCGAATGCTGCTTTTTTGATACCCCCTCTATTTTAATTGACTCCGGCTGCAAAAGTAATTTTCCTGATCAGTACCGCCATCGATTAATGGAAAATTTCTGCGACCAGTACCATTTAAATCAGCACATGAAAATGTCTAATTTTTCAAATGTAGTTCGTTCGCTTGATGACTTGAGAAATGTCATCCGGCAATTATTTGACGTTGCAAAAAACCAAGAGTTACTCGCTTACAATAAAGAAATTACTTCTAATTTCGAGCTCAAAAGTATCGATCAAATTCAAGAGAAGATAACGGAGATCTTCACCAGATTTTAAATATTTGTTCATTTTCTATCGCAAGAATGAACAGTAGACATGACTAATTTGAATGACCAGATAACTGAAAAAATTCGGAATATAGCTGATAGTTGCGCCGACCAAAAAATTGCCGCCACAATACTCAAAAATCACGGAATCTAAACCCGAAGAACCGCCAATAAACCAACAGATTTGAAGATTAATGAAAAAAAATATTGAAATATTTGGTGAAATCGAAGCGATTGCTTTTCGATGTGAAGACCCTGGAATTGCCGCGACCTTAATCAAGAACCGTCGCCGCTATGCAAAAGCATCTGAACTAGCCTCAAGATATAGCAAGAAAACTAATTCTCAAAAACTACTCGATTGGGGATGTGGGATTCCTGTGATTTCGCTCCTGTTGAAAAATCAGTTCGAGTGCACCGCGTACGAACCATTCGCATCGCCTGAGCAAGAGAATTTTGCTAATAAAAATGGATTTGAAATCCAAACTAAACTCCCACAAGAGGCGACTTACGATGTAATCACATTGGTTGAAGTGATCGAACACTTACCCGTTGTCCAGGACGTGTTGCCGAACGTAATCAAACGACTCAATTCAGGAGGCTTGTTGATTGTGACAACACCTAACGGTGTGCGTTTTTCCCAATGGTTACAATTCGTCCTGATGCGACGAGCGCACCCTACTCAGATCAAAAAATTCTTACGTCAAAGTAATACGCATGAAGGGCATAGCCGAGAATTCACGTCCCGAGAATTGGCAATGACCCTCGAACATTTTGGTTTAAAAATAGAAATTAATCAGACAGCAAACCTAGCAGCTTCGGCAGGCGATCGCAAAGTGTTCGCACAAAAAACAGGCCAGCCAATTCCAAAATTCAGCGTCGGCGATCGAGTCAAAAGCATTTGCAACTCTGTCTTTCCTTTCTGGCGTCCGAGTTTGATCTGTATTGCCCGCAAACCTAACTAAAACTAAAGAAACAAAACTGCCATCGCTGGAAAAGCATCTAGGTCAAGCCAACCACTACCTAATCATTAATCTTGGCAGCCATTGAAAGAAAAAGCAAATATACAAGTTAAATCAATCCGCAAGATTGCTTTGATAAACACCGCTTCAATTCCGGTTGGTCTTGCGATCACAATCGTTACTGCTCGACTATTTGGCGTCTCTTATGAGATCGAATGCTTCTTTATTGCGACTGGTGTAAGGATGATGCTCCAGCAATTTTTGCAAGCAGGACGCTCATCAAACATTGTAATTCCTGCATACCATAAAATCCAAAAGGAGCACGGAAAACCTGCCAGCCAAGAATTTTTCTCCGTTGTGCTTAACTGGTCTTTTATCTTAGCAGTAGCTTTAGGCTGCTTTGGCTTAATCGCCTCAAAATATCTTATTCATCTTCGGGCAATTGGCTTCACGGAGGCAGAACTCGCTCTCTCCGTTAAACTGTTCAATTTCTTAATTCCCTCATGCGTACTTATCTACTTAGCAGCAATAATGCGATCGCTAGTTAATGCAGAGATGCAGTTTGGCAAACCAGAGCTTGCTGGATTACTCGCCCAGATATCAAGTCTGCTAACTATCTTAGCGTTGTTTAACAGTTATGGCATTTGGGCATTGGTTACAGCTGCCTGGGTTAACGCTGTAGTGCAATTTACATCTCTTGGTTACGTACTTTTTAACGCGGGCTACAAGCATAAATTTCTTTTTCAATCAAAGCACTACAACATTTGGAAATATTATCGATATCTTGGAGCTACAACTTTTTACGCAGCGGCCACTCAATCTTGGAGTTTCGCACTAGACTCAGCGTTGACCACACTCCCTCATGGAGTTTTGGCTGTATTTAAGTATTCCCACCAGCTTTATAACAGAATCACAAGCTTAGCCATAATTCCAATCTCAAGAGTTTATTTTTCGCATTTCTCAAAAGCAGTCGCTGAAGGCTCGAACCACGCGAAGAAAATGTGTGGTGACGCCACTGCTCTCGCTTGTGCCGTCTCAATTCCGATTACAGTCGTTTTCTTATTTGTTTGCAGCGACGTACTCCTAATTGTCTGGGGCACAAAATCTTTCGAGCCAGATGATTTGTTACTCGGACAGCAGATAATTTTATGTTTAGTGTTGTTGGTTTCTCTTCAAGCTTTTTCAAACATCTGGAAATCACTGACTGTCGCTAGTGGCTATCTTTACACGTTAGACTTCGGATTTATTGGAGCACAGCTAGTTTCCGCCGTCTTTGCCTGGTACACCATCCATTGGCTCGGAATTAATGGAGCTATCTTAGCTGTGATTTTCAACCTACTACTTTTAACTTTAATTCCCCTTCTAATCCTAACATTCACAAACGCCCGACAAAACTTCAACTTCCCAACTATCACTTTTTTGAAGTGGTCATTAATTCTTATCGCAGGATTATTTATGTCGGCAATTTACCGGCAATTCGTCTTTGACTCACCAAATCTTGCAGTTCCCTTCACCATAGTTCGCATAGTAGCAACAACGACTATTGTGGCCTCTTCAATCGCTATCCTCGCAAGCATGCTAAAAATTCAAGAGATAATTACCTTCACCCATTGGCTTATTAATGTATTGAAAAGATTGAGTTCCAACAAATTTAAAGGGACTTTAAAACTGTGAATCCAATTTTCCATATTGGGCTTTCTAAAACCGGCACGACTTTGCTTCAAGAAAACTACTTCTGCAAATTGCCTGAGATTGAATTTCTGGGCAAAGCGAAGGCAGTCTCAATTGAGAAGCTAATCCAAAAACAAGCAAAGCCAATTTTAGTTTCACATGAACACTTATTGGCTTGTCCATGGGATCATCATGAAACAAGTTGGATGGACACTTTCAAAAAAAATCTAAGGCAACTACGCGCATGGTTTCCCGATGCCCGAATTATGCTTTCGCTACGCAGCCATCTTCCTTTGATTAAATCTTTTTATAAAGAAATGATTAGCAAACCAGGCCGCACGGCATACCCAAATTTCGATGAGTTTTTTTCATTAAACACCCAAAAAACTACCTGGCTAAAACATGAAGAATTCATATTTGAATCCTTAATTAAAGAGTGCGAGACAGTCTTCGGGGTTCCACCCTTTGTGTTCTTTTTTGAAGAAATACTTAAGACTCCGGACGAACTTGATCAGAGCATTAGAGCTTTTCTTGGGATTGGCTCCACAGAGACAAGCCTCCAGGATTGCCTTGGGAAAGTGGTCAATCAGGGAACTCGCATGAGACAGACCGAATGGCTTAGAAAACTCAACCGACTTAATTTGTCGCTCGAGCAAAAAACGAAGTTACTTTCTTTATACGGCCCACTTTTTCGAAAACTCAGAATCACACCCGAACTTATCTGTCGCCGACACATGGCCAATTGGCCAAAAGAAAAGTTCGACCTTGCCCCCGATCTAAAGAGGAACATAGAGTTGTTTTATCGTTCCGATTTTGAAGCTTGCAAGCAATACATTCACACGACAAGGCGGATTTTTTCCCGTTGACAGCAAAGCTAATTGATCCCAACAAGTTAGCCAAAAGACGGCTTCGCTGGCTTCCCCAAGAAACACCTGAAGAATTCCATTAAATGCCGCTAGACGAAGGAACTAAATGAAAATCCATCCAAGAAATCAGGCTCGAGGTATTCTTTACCGAACGATTCATAAAATTTATCGTCATCTCTGGGAAATGCCCAAAAGAGATAAGTTACGCAAAACTGTGATAGATCTTCCACCCCATGACGTAGGGAAACTCAGGGACGATCTATCGATTCACTCGCTTCTTTGTTCTGCTCATGTTGAAATGATGATCTGTAGTCAAAGATCTTTGTATATGTTTAGCGATCTCGGAAACGTACCTCTTTTATTGCATGATGATGGATCGCTCACACCCGCGGACATCGAACTCATCAACTCAAAACTCCCTAATGCAAGAGTAATCAGTCGACCTGAGGCGGATGAAAGAGCATTGGAACTTCTCCCGAATCACCCAGAAATTCATAAATATCGCAAGAACCAAATCATGGCGTTAAAATTGGTGGACGTTGGTTTGTGGGCAAAAGGAAATCGCACGCTTTACATCGACTCCGACATTTTATTCTTTTCACCTCCGCACGAACTCTTGAATGCGAGCAAGCAAGACGCGCGGAAGAATTTATTTAATAAAGATATTTTTGATTCATATGTCGTTCCTCGGGAGCAAATTGAAGAAGCCCTAGGCTTTGGACCCAAGCCTACCGTGAACGCAGGGCTTTGGGCGATGAACACCAATGTGATCGACTTTGACAAAATTGAAGAATGGCTGAAAGTGCCCGTCTTCAATATCAGACCGCATTACTATACGTTGGACCAAACCTTCATAAGTATGCTTGCAAACATCTCGAAGGATGGGTGCGATTATTTTTCAACCGAATACGATGTCTCTTTTGAAAAACGTGCTGCTGATTGCTGTGTAAAACACTACGTCGGTGCGATCAGGCACGGTTTTGAACTCGAAGGAATTACACAACTAATGCCTGATTTTCGAGACAAACTAACTAACTAACATCGATTTCCACAACAAAATTATCGACAAAATGCCAATTGAATCCAATTTAAAATTGATAGGCTCGTTTCCTTATGCGCCAGGATTTAATCCATATCAGTCTTTAATAACCAACGCAATTGAAGCCGCAGGAAACAAAGTCAACCGGATCCCCCCTTTTAAATGGTTTCCACTACAAAAGGCTGCCTCCTCTGATTGCGATTTGCTCCATCTTGACTGGCCTCATGATTGGTACAACGGAAGAAACTTCGCGTTACAGACCTTAAAGGCAGCCATGTACCGTGGTGGCCTTTTATCTTTAAGAAAAAAGCCAGTTATCTGGACAGCCCACAATCTTGTCGCTCACGACAGTTCCAATTCGAAGCGAGAGCAAAAATTGATTCAGTTACTCATCAACGAGTGCCGGGGAATCATGGTAATGTCGGATTCTGCGCGCGACGAACTCGACCAGCACTATAAAGTACCTTCGCACACGGAAGTTCGAAAAATTTACCATGGTCATTACATCGATTGCTACAAAAACGAAGTCAGTCGCGAGGAAGCCAGAAAGAGACTCAACATTGATCAAAAAGCTTTTGTTTATCTCGCAATTGGTTCTATCCAACCTTACAAAGGGCATCGCGATCTAATTGATTCATTCTCCAGTACCGCCAAATCGGAAGATATCCTTTTAATTGCAGGAGGCGGAAGCCAACATTTTTTAAAACAGATCGAAGATCACGCAAGCATGCAGCAAAGCAAAACAAAAGGTACCATAAGGCTCATACCCAATTTTGTTCCTGATAATGAGTTTCAGTACTTTTTCAATGCAGCCGACGTTTCAGTATTTCCGTTCCGAAAAGTCTTAAACTCTGGTTCTGTCTTGCTCGCCATGAGCTTTGGAAACCCAATTATCGCTCCGAAACTCGGAAGCATTCCGGAAATTGTAATTCCTGGACATTACTTTGGTTATTCGTCCGTTGAAAACCAATTACACCATCTCGCCAACGCTTTACAGGAAGCGAAAAATCAAATATCGGATTTATCCAACCCGACAAAAACAAAAAAACACCTGATTGATTGTATTCGCCGGCGATATTGTTGGAGTAAAATAGGATCTGAGCTTAATTCTTGGTACGACAATCTTATTTAGAAGAAGATAAGATGAATTCTAAAGGCATTTTTTTTTATGGAATACTATTCAGCATATTTCAAGTAATTCTGAATTCACCTGCATCCGCACAGTGGTCTGACTCAATTCCACTACACGATTTTTTTAATAAGCAACGGGAACCGCTAATCACAGGAAAAGTTCTCTCAATTTCTCGCAGCGAAGTTGAGATTGAAAATGGATTGGGTGAAAAATTCAAATTATCCATAAACTCGTTATCGAAGAACAACCAGGAATTCATAAGAAGTATCAAACGAAGTTACGACTACTTTTTGAGAACTCAAAAAGAGTCAAACAGATTGATTGAAAGGCTGAATCCGAATTCATCAAAATCGACGGTCCTTCGCGCTATGACAAAATTAGCTAATTACAATCTAGCTGCACAAACTCATACTGAATGGATCGCAAATTTACTCATCAAAACCGAAGATTTAGACGCAAAGTTGGCTGCGCTTAACGCCTTCGTCTCAATCTGTCCAAAGAATGAAAAATCATATCAATTCTTGGAAAAAACACTACTCGAAGACAAGCGCCTCTTAATGACACTTAACGATCAAGGTGATTTTTTCATCGGCAAAATCGGTCGTTTTGGATCTACAGGCCATCCAGTAAATAAAGTCCTTATCCATGCAACAAACACTGGTGAACTTAGATTCGACTTTTCAAAAACTAAGGTCGAGAAAAGTTCAATACCATTAAAAGTAAAAAGCAAAAAACACAACATTCACCTTGCAGCCCTAGCTTCGCTTTGCAAGCAAAAATTAGGGGGGGACGCTGCAGCGACAGTCTTTGGTGCGATTAAATTTGCCGAGCGTTCCTTAAATGGATCTATTGATCATCTGACCATCTACACAGCTTATTCTGCATTTGCACTCGATGGAAAACTCCTCGCTGGCGAGTACTCAACATTTATGAATAAATATAAAAAGAAATATCCTACAGAAGGAGAGCAATGGATTAGAAATGCAAAATCGATGACTGTCCAAGATCTTAATATCGACCGACGCTCTAGAATGCGTCGCTTTAATGATCGAGCGGGAAATTTTTTAGTTTTCGCTGAAATTGAATCTACACGCGACGGACAGGTAGTTCTCACCAACCATTTAATGAAACGAATTTCAGTATCATTAGCGAAATTTTCAGACAGTGACCAAGTTTGGCTCGAACAAAATGCGACAAGATAGACAACAAATTCTAACATTTTGTCACATTCCTAAAACTGCAGGCTCCTCGATGAACCTCCTTCTTCGCCGGCATTTTGGACGGAAGGTTCTTTCGGCAGTACCAAGGTCTCAAAAATCAAAGAACATCTATCAATTCTCCAACTTACAACAGGATCTGTCCTGGTTTCCTAGAACTGAATGCCTTTCGGGGCATTTTATTCGACCTTTTATCGATTTCAAACATTTCGAAAAACGAATGAAGTGGTTTACGTTTTTGCGTTCTCCCACAAAGAGATTTATCTCTCACTACATCCACCAGCAGACGAATGGTCGGCACGAAAAAATGGACATAAATGTCTGGGCCAGTCGATTGAATAGAGCTAACTTTCAAGTGAAATGGCTCGCAGGTGAAGAAGATCTAGAGGCTGCTAAACAAATTCTAAATGAAAAATTCTCTTTTGTGGGTTTTGTAGAAAATTTCGACACCGATCTTAAACGGCTTATTGCGGATCTCGAAATTCCAAATTTTGATTCCCGCCTAAACTCCAGAAAAATGGTCGTCAGAAATCCGCATTTAAAACGGTATATAGACGAGAACTACGAAATTTTTAAAAACACAATCGAAAAAAATAATGCTCTCGATCAACAACTGTATGACTACGCTGCAAGCTGTTTTCGGAATAAATTTAAAATCACTGCTGAGTCAACTGAAGTTGATGCAAAACAATTTACATTTTCAGAAAATCTAAAATTTCAATTTCAGCTGGGTCGTTACCAATGGAATGACAAGTTCCTTTACCACACCCGTCTAAAATTGAAGCAAAAATAGTACAAATTTACTAACTTCAAATTTAAGTGTTTCTACAAAAATCCTAGGAATGCACCTAAACAAACCTATTGAAATAATTTTCGTTACGTCAGTATTTGAGAATGTCAACACCGGGCCAGCGATTTACGCGCGTTATCTATTTGATGCGTTTGGAGCAGATCCGGATTTCGAATTCTCAGTAATTGCACCCCATTGCAGTCAGAAATCCAACAACATTTACTCTCTAAGTTCGGAAAATTTGTCATCGAGGCAATTGTATAAGGCGTTGCAACAGAAAGCATTAAAAATCGCCTCTAGAAGCGGTATCCCACCAATTATTCATACCAATAATGCACATGCAATTTGGCTCTTTAAAGACTATAAGGGCCCGGTGTTGGCGCAAGTCAATGACTACGATGCTGCCGATTCTTTTCAATCCCCAATTCAAAAAATAAGCAAATACGGACTGAGACGATACGCTAGTCTGGCTTGGCGACGAATCAATGAGAAAAAGGCAATTAGCTTTTGCAAGTCGGTAATCTGCAACTCTCATTTTACACAATCTCGAATCCGAGAAGCCTACCCAGACATTAACTTTGATCATTCTGTCGTGATCCATAAAGCAGTGGATATTGACTTCTTCAGGGAACCAGCAAACGAGAAAAATTCGACTAAATTTAATTTGATTGGCACAAATCGGATTTTATTTTTAGGAGCCAACTGGCGGCGAAAAGGTTTGGATGTCGCAATTCAAGCGTTAAAAAAGATCCTCCAATCCAATCCCGACTGCTCACTAATTGTTGCTGGAAAAAAAGGGCAAAATGCTGATGCCGCAATTGCCGAATTACCCCAGAAATTAGGAATTGCAGAGAACGTCCAATTTCTGGGACCAGTCAAAAGGGAAGATCTTCCTCTTCTTTTCAAAGAATGCGACCTACTCACTCTTCCAAGCCGCGAGGAAGCGCTCGGGGTTGCTATTCTCGAAGCGCTTGCTTCGGGGCTTCCAGTAGCCGGAGCGGATGTCGGGGGAATCCCAGAAATCCTTGGAGGCTGTCAACACTCTATCCTCGTGCGTCCAGACGATCCCTCAGATCTAGCGAACGCATTTCAAAAAATACTATCGAGTAACTCCGAGCGAAACGATATTCAACGTGAATGCCATGCGGTTGCAAATCGATTCAGTAAAGAAGTAATGATTGAAAAAATCAAGAACTTGTACCTAGAAATCGAAGCCTCCAGAATCTAATGAAAAAAACTAAAAGAATTGCTGTTTGCGTTGGTACTCGCCCAGAGGCAATAAAAATGGCACCGGTATATTTAGAACTATCTAAAGACCACCGATTCGAGCCTATTTTATTTTCCACCGGCCAACATAAAGAAATGCTTCAACAAGTATTCGATGTCTTTGATATCAAACCGGATATTGATCTTGAAGTTATGTCTCCCAATCAAACGCTTGCGTCGTTGACCTCCAAACTTATTAGTGAAATCAGCCAATCGTTTGAAAGCCTCGATCTAGACGCCGTATTAGTTCACGGCGATACAACTACTTGTTTCAGCGCTGGCATTTCTGCTTTTTACCAAAAAATAAAAATTGGACATGTTGAAGCAGGTCTTCGGACCTACAATTTCGAGGCTCCGTGGCCTGAAGAAATGAATCGTCGTTTAATCGATCCAATTTCTACTTGGTGCTTTGCTCCGACTGAACGATCGGCTCAAAATCTAATTAAAGAGAACATTCCAGAACAAAACATTTACGAGGTTGGGAACACCGTAATCGATGCTCTCAAATTTGTCAGTGCTAAAAACAAGACACACTGCACTGAAATCCAAGGACTTAATCTAACTGCGGCAGAATCAAATCGTCTAATTCTCGTAACTGGTCATCGTCGCGAGTCATTCGGAAAACCGTTTGAACAATTCTGCAAGGCACTAATAAATATCGTCGAACATCATCCCGATACAAGAATTGTCTACCCGGTTCATTTAAATCCTCGTGTTCAAGAGCCAGTGAATCGTTTACTTGGATCACATCCTTCGATCACACTCATTCCACCTGTCGAATACATGCAAATGGTTGCGTTGATGGAATCTTGTCATCTCATCATTACAGACTCTGGCGGTATACAAGAAGAAGCGCCCTCATTCGGGAAACCCGTGTTGGTAACTCGTGATACGACTGAGCGACCAGAAGCAGTCAATTCAGGCGCCGCAAAACTCGTTGGCACCGATGCCGAGATGATTTTTACTGCTGCCAACGCGATCCTCTCTTCGAAAACAGCTTATCAACAGATGGTCGTTACGGAAAACCCTTATGGCGATGGAACTACTAGCAGCTCGATCGCAAATATCTTAGCATCCACGATTTAATGAAAAAAATTACACTTATCCACGGAAACGACGGTTCGGACGTCAGAATTGGCAAGATGTGCCGATCTCTATCGCGGCTTGGTTATGATGTCTCCTTTATTGGCTGGGATCGAAGGCCAGAAGTCACAGAAAGGTCAATTGATTTAGGGGCAGCTAATACGAAGATCATGCGTTTAGCGACGCAACACGGGCGTGCAACAATTTTGGGACAAATCAAATTTACCTGGTTCGCCATTAAGACTTTAATAAGACAGAAACCCGGCATTCTGTGTGCGGTCAATGAGGATCTGGCATTGATGTTTCTGCCTTTTAGACGAATTCTTTTTTCAAAACTTGTTTGCGATATATTTGATCCATTCGATGACCGACACAGTGGCAAAGGATTTTTGCACAAGTTAGTTTCAAAAACCGTTGCCTTCTTATCTCGCACCTTCTGTAATCACTTAATTGCAACAGACGAAAACCGAAAATCTCGGCTAGGCAAATTTTCCTCAAAAACAACTGTAATAGAAAACATGCCTGAAGACCCCGGAGATGGATTCAGTAAAGCCACCCCGACTGGCCCAACAACGATCTACGTTTCTGGCACTTTAAATGAAGGTCGAGGGATAAAACAAGTCTTAGCGGCTATTGAGGATTTACCAGAAACAAGAATAATCGCTGCTGGCTGGACCTACGATGACTACGCCCAAGGTATCTTCGTGAAACATCCAAGAGTAGATTTCCGCGGCATTGTTACTCTTGCTCAGTCACTCGAATTGGCAAGTCAATGCGACGCCGTATTGTGCTATTACGCTCCGACCTCCGACAACAATTTAAATGCGAGTCCAAACAAAATTTTTGACGCTATGTCCGTTGGCCGACCATGTATTATTAATTCTGAAACCAAAATTTCTGCCTGGGTCGAAGAGAAAGAGTATGGATTTTTATGCCCCTACGAGGACGTCAGAAAACTAACGGGCATTATTAACTTACTTCCAGAAGAACGAAAACAACTTCCAGAAAAAGCCATCAATTGGCGAGCAGATTTTTGCAAAAATTACAGTTGGTCGAAAATGGAAGCCAGGCTTAACCGAATGTACGGTGCTTTGTGATCACTTCACTCCTTGCACAAGGGACCGATTTATTCAGTAGGCTTGCCAACTTCGCAGAAGTATTTCCTGCGTGGGTTTTGTTATTTAGCTTGATAGGGCTTTTAGCGTCTCTACAGCTTGCACTTTCGCGAAATGCATTTTGGTTAATTCCAATCTATTTAACGATGTGTATGTTTTCTGGCCACATTATTTCCCAACTTGATACAGGAACTACACTCTTCCGTTGGTGGTTGATTATTTGTTTCTGCGCAGCCGCACTTAAAATTCGCAAATACCCTGGGCCAATATGCATCATGCTTGGAAGTTATTGGTTGTTTTCATTCTTCTCAGTTCTTTGGTCGCCAAATTTTTCTGGTGGAATCCAACTTTCTGGACTGAATGTTCTAATGAATTTAGGAGCAAGCTGCGCCATTGCAGGACTAATTCTATCACCATTGGAAATCAAAAAAGTTCTCAAAATATACTGCCTAATGAGTATCATTTTCGTCACCAATGGTTTCGCCAGCATTGGAAACATTTCTGGCAGTCGATTCGCCGGCGCGTTGGGGGAGGCGGTCGGATTATTTGTAATTACAGGCGGCCTACTCATGCCTGCACTCTTGTGGGCGTACCTTTCCCATTCAAAAGGCACTCGAATTGCAGCGGCTATCAGCTTCATCTTAGTATCTCTTCTTTGCGTCCTTTCCGGACAAAGGGCTGGTTTTCTCGCAGGCGTCATAAGTTGCATCCCTTTAATCTTTCAACTCAATGCTAAGTTTTTCAGTAAAGCTATTATTGCGACCACCTGCACGGTTTTATTTTGCGGTTTTGCGATCCAGTCATTCCCTCAACAAATGAAATTTATTACTACGAGATATTTCGACACAGATAGAAATGGAAACATGTCGATTAGGACAAACACCACAGGTCGTAATGAGTTATGGAATAAAGCCCTCGACAAAACATTAGAAAGGCCTGTACTAGGTTATGGTGCCGCAGCCGACAAGAGAGCCAAAATCGGAGGCTTTCACAACGCCTACCTGCAAGAATGGTACAACGGCGGAATCCTTGGGTTATTTCTTTTTTTTGGCGCGTCTCTTCTCGCGCTTTATAAAACATTTCGCCTCACACAATCCAAGACTCTCGATGAAGAGAGCTTGCAAATGAGTCGCCTTTTATTTTCATGGATGATTGTCTTATTTTTGACGAGTTTCTTTGAATCAAAACTTGCAAGCCCGAGTAACATCATGGCTTTCACCATGGTTTTAATTGGCGTAATGACCCATCGTCTCGAAATGCACGCTAACTCAATTACTTTTATTCAACCTCAAGCAAGAATTTAGTTTGCGAGTAGAACCCAACATTTTCGCCAAACAGCTAAGTAAACTGATTAAAAAGTTTTCTTTAAAAAATTCTAACCACACTCTATTAACTGAATCTCTGTGAAACAAATTCTACAAAATCTCGGTAACGGGGAAACTATTCTTGCCGAAGTGCCGTGCCCTCAACGTGGACGAAGGTCTGTTCTTTGTCAAACTGAACGCACGCTAGTCTCTCTTGGTACTGAGAAAATGCTGATTGATTTTGGCAAAGGGAGTTACCTCGCAAAAGCTAGATCTCAACCGGACAAAGTTAAGCAGGTCCTCCAGAAAATTAAAACGGACGGCTTAAAGACAACCATCGATTCGGTCAGAGCAAAACTAGATGTCCCCATTCCATTGGGATACTGCAACGTCGGTCGCGTTTTAGAAGCTGATGAAAGTAGTGTTTACAAACCTGGCGACCGAGTCGTAAGCAACGGACCTCATGCAGAATTAGTTGCATCGCCCGAAAACTTGACCGCCAAAATCCCTGATTCCGTTTCGGATGAAACTGCCGCATTCACTGTAGTTGCTGCAATTGGGTTGCAAGGTGTTCGACTGCTCAAGCCGACACTTGGTGAAAAAATTGTCGTCAGCGGTCTTGGATTGATTGGTTTACTAACGGTCCAAATTTTGAGAGCCAATGGATGTCAAGTCCTTGGTATCGACTTTGACCAGAAGAAGCTAGAACTGGCTCGGCAATTTGGAGCGGAAACTGTAGACCTTAGCAAAGGCCAAGATCCCGCACGAATGGCAGAACATTGGACTCGTGGCACAGGCGTTGATGGTGTCATTGTGACGGCCTCGACCAAAAGTGATGAACTGATTCACCAAGCAGCGACCATGTGCCGAAAGCGTGGACGAATCGTACTAGTGGGAGTTATCGGTCTTAATTTGCAACGAGCTGACTTCTATGAGAAAGAACTCTCATTTCAAGTCTCTTGCTCCTATGGCCCGGGGCGGTACGAAGAAAATTATGAAAAGAAGGGAATGGATTATCCGATCGGATTTGTGAGATGGACAGAACAGCGAAATTTTCAGGCTGTGCTTGATTTAATGGCAGGCGGACAAATTAATGTTCAGCCACTCATTACCCATCGTTTTTCCTTTGACGATGCAATTACTGGCTATCAAGCAGTCGACGAACCGGGAGCGATGGGTATCCTGCTGGACTACAGCCAATCAAAAAAAGAGGTTGCAACTTCTGAAAATAATTCGCCGGTGACGAGCCCCGTCGTAGCAGCCAATCCGAATCGCCAAATTTCACCTGCCGGAAACGCAAACATTGCTT
>JACLAC010001403.1_pt1 | contig 24625 bp, 21 predicted proteins | sample 8027881 | NCBI WGS metagenome assembly JACLAC01 (sample SAMN15725517, study PRJNA655200) | protist metagenome | isolation source: fluorescence activated cell sorting (FACS) single amplified genomes of... | place: Spain: Blaines Bay Microbial Observatory, Mediterranean Sea | collected 2016-01-19 | reverse complement strand
AAGTGGATCTTCAGGATCTTCAGGTACAGATGGTTCAAATGGTTCTAGTGGTTCTTCAGGAACTTCAGGTTCATCAGGAACTTCAGGTTCTTCAGGTGCAACTGGTTCAAGTGGATCTTCAGGATCTTCAGGTACAGATGGTTCAAAAGGTTCATCAGGATCAAGTGGTACTTCAGGTACAAACGGTTCAAACGGATCAAGTGGATCTTCAGGATCTTCAGGTACAGATGGTTCAAATGGTTCTAGTGGTTCTTCAGGAACAAGTGGTACAAATGGTTCAAATGGTTCTTCAGGATCATCAGGTACTTCAGGTACAAAAGGTTCAAACGGATCTAGTGGATCTTCAGGATCTTCTGGTACAGATGGTTCAAACGGATCTAGTGGATCTTCAGGTACATCAGGTACAAACGGTTCAAATGGTTCATCAGGTTCATCAGGTTCTTCAGGTGCAAACGGTACAAATGGTTCATCAGGTTCTTCAGGTGCTTCAGGATCAGATGGATCTTCAGGTTCATCAGGTACAAGTGGAACAAATGAACCAGTAAATGGTATTAAATTTGAATTTGATTCTTCTACATCAGCAGGACCAGGATCAGGTGAATTTAGATTTAATGGTAATACTTTAGGTACAAATGTATCTGCTATATACATAAGTGATACTGACAATGCTGGAACATCGGTTCAAAATTGGTTAGCATCATTTAATGATAGTGGTGCAACAATTCAAGGTATTTTACAAATAGAAAAACAAGATGCCCCAGGTAAATTTGTTACTTTCCAAGTTGCTTTATCAACAGATAGTGGTAGTTATTGGACTATAGCAGGAAATCCATTATCATATTTAAATACTTTACCTTATAGTGATGGTGATATAGTTGCAATGACTTTTTCAATATCAGGAGCAAATGGTAACTCAGGTTCTTCAGGTTCATCAGGAACTTCAGGTACAAACGGTTCAAATGGTTCAAATGGTTCATCAGGTTCTTCAGGTACATCAGGATCAGCTACAATAACAGGATCAACTAATAATGGTATAGTAAAATTAAATGGTTCATCACCAAATTTAGAAGTTGAAACTATTACAATTCAAGACACTGCAAATAATATGACCTTCATGAAGTTTGATGCAAATTCTGCTATCGAACTTGAACAAAATGATGAAGCAACTTTATTCTCAGGTATTGCTGTTAAGAATGTTGGTTCAGGAACATTAGTAGCATCTAAAGTATATTATTTAACAACAGGTGGAGCTTGGGCGTTAGCAGATGCTAATAACACTGAAGATGCTGCTAGCCATTTACTAGGATTTGCCTTTAATGCTGGAGCAGTAGGTACTGTTGGTATAGGATTACAAGGATTTGTCTTAATAGAGTCATCTGAATTTACTATAGGAGCTCCACTTTATTTATCAAATACTGCAGGTAGTTTGACAACCACAGTTCCATCATCAGGTTGGGCTAGAATTGTAGGTTATGCTGTAACTGAAAATGCAATTTATTTTGACCCAGATAAATCATATGTAGAAATAGCTTAATAATTAAAGTATGAGTTACAGATCACAAAGTTTAACGTTTGAAGTAGATAAAATTCATTATACAGAGGGTGATGACACTTGGGAAGTTATGATGGATTGGGAAGATTCCTTAATGTCAGCTTCAGCAGCTTACATATGTGAAGGAGGAGGAGACATACTTGAAATAGGATTTGGAATGGGTATATCAGCTGGTTATGTTCAACAACATACAATTAACTCACATACTATTATAGAAAATCATCCTGATATAATTTCAAGAGCTCAAGCATGGGCTGCAGATAAATCTAATGTAACTATAGTTGAAGGTGATTGGTATAGTGTAAAAGATACTTTAAGTACTTATGATGGTTTATTTTTAGATACTTGGGGAGATCAACATATGAGTGAGTTTTCTGCTTCATTATCACCATTAATGAAAGTAGGAGGAAAAGCAACTTGGTGGAATTCAATGACAGGATCAGAGAATTATTATAACATTCCAAGTGTTACATATGATATACATAATGTTACTCCTCCACCAAATTGTTATTTTAATTATAGTCAATATTATTTGCCTAAAAAAGAATTTTAATTATGCCTAATGTCTATTGGTCAAAAAATGCATTTGCTTCTTCTGGAAATCAAACTAGTTCTGGTGACGCTAGAGAGGCAGAAGAATCTGCTTCTCAAACTTTAGATCAAACTAGTTCTAGTGCTATAGCTATTGAATCTTACAGAAATTCACTTAGAGGAGGTGCTACATATCGTTATCAAAGATGTTATTGGGCTTTTGATATGTCTAGCTATTCAACAGGAACAATAACAAATTTAAAATTTAACTATAAACCAACTACATCAACCCAAGGGTCTCTTGGTAATAGTTATTTAATAAAAACAGATGCTTTTGGAAATGATACAAATTTTAATGCTTATGCTGCTGCCAGTTGGTATGAATCACTTAATTATGGAGTAGCATATAGTAGTGGTTTTACATATGTAGATAGTAGTTCTGCTCAACAAATAACTTTAAATTCAACTGCAACTTCACAAATTTCAAATAATTCAATGATACAAATTTGTATGGTGACTAATGCTGATTATACTGGTCTAGGATTAATATCAGATGCAAATAATGCTGGTTATATGAATGTAGGAAGTAATACTGGAGGTAATACTTATTTATCTTTTGATTATGCAGATGCAGGTTATCCTAATGCTGTTATTAGTGTAGCAGCTGCAAATATAAGTAAAATAAATTCAATAGCAACAGCAAATATAGATAAAGTAAATAGTGTTAGTTAAAATATATACTATTAAAGATTCTCTAATATGTATAACAAAATAAAATCGAATGATTAAGAAAAAACAAGTTTTAGAAAAAGATGAAATTAGTAAAATTCAGGAGTTAAAAGATAGGTTAAAGAAAATTACAGAAGTTTCAGGTGTTATAGAAATACAACATTATAACATACAAATAAAAAAAGAACAATTAAAATTGAGTTTACAAGGTTTACAACAAGAAGAAGCTACTTTAGCTAAAGAGTTAGAGGAGAAATACGGACCAGGAACTATTTCATTAGAAAATGGTGAGTTTTTACCAAGTAAATAAAATTTTGAAGAAATTTAGTATATTTATCATAAAAATAACATAAAATGGCAGAAACATTAATTTCCCCAGGAGTATTAGCAAGAGAGAATGATCAATCTCAAGTAACTTCACAACCATTACAAGCAGGGGCTTGTATCGTTGGTCCTACTGTATTAGGTAAAGTAAACATACCTAAATTAGTAACCAGTTACTCAGAGTATTTAGCAAACTTTGGTAGTACATTTACAAGTGGATCGGATACATTCACATATTTTACATCAATATCAGCTTATAATTATTTTAATAATGGTGGTACATCATTAATTGTAAGTAGAGTAGCTTCAGGATCATGGACTCCAGCAAGTTCTTCTGCTATTAGAAATGAAGTTGAAAGTGGAGCTATACAAGATAGCTTCAATATGACAGGATCTGCTACTGGTGGTGAGGGTGCTGGTTCAATAACTGGTGGATCAAATACAAACGTTGTACAAACATCAACTACAGGAACAGGTGCAGGTGCAACATTTGATTACACAATTGCTCAAACATTAGGTAGAATTGATGCTGCTGAAGTATTAGATCTTAGTAGTACTACAGGTGGTATAAATAATGCAACTTCAGTAGGAACATTTACAGGTGAAGTAACTACAACAAATGGAAATGGATCAGGTTTAACAGTGGATGTAGTAACAGCATTACCAACTAATGCAACCTTTACTGCTGCAAGATCTTTAACACTCCCAGGTGGTGCAGTAACTGCAGATGCAGCAGGAACAACAGCTGCTATAGCAACTTCTTCATCAGGAACAGGAACAGGAGCAACTGTATTAGTAACATCAGATGGTGTTAACATTACATCAGTTGTAATTTCAGGTGTTGGATCAGGTGGTACTTATGTAGCTGGAGATACTCTTACAGTAACAAAAGTAAATATGGATGCTGATGGTAGTATTGGTACTACAGGTGGTAATATGGTTATTACACTTGTACAAGCAGATTTAACTACTGAATTAACTTCAGTTACAGCAAATGTAGCAGGAACAGGATATGCAGCTGGTGATGAAATTACAATTGCATTAGCACTTATAGGTAGTCCAGCAGCTAATTTAGTAATTACTTTACAAGCAGCTGATATAGCATTTGATTTAACATCATTAACAGTAGGAAATGCTGCAGGATCAGGATATGTTGTAGGTGAACAAATTACATTAACCCCAGTCGCTCCAATTGTAGGTGCATCAAATATTATATTAACATTAGTAGATGCAGACATATTAGATGCAAATGCCTTTACATTAGAAACATTAACTGATGGTATAGTAATGAATAGTGGAGGAGGAACTCCAGTATCAGGATCAAATGGAACATTAACAGATGGAACAGTTGATAATGTTAGATGGGAAATACAAGGTAGAAATGAATCTACAGGTACATTTAGTGTAGTAATTAGACAAGGTAATGATACATCAACAGCAAAAAGAGTATTAGAAATATTCCCTAATGTATCATTAGATCCAAAATCATCCAATTATATATCTAGAATAATTGGAGATATGACAAAAACAAGAAGAGGTGCAGGTACAGATTTATATGTACAATCAACTGGATCTTATGCTAACGCTTCTAGATATGTAAGAGTAAAAGAAGTAAATTATAAAACACCAAATTATTTCGATAATAATGGTGTAGCTAAATCAGAATTTACAGCATCTATTCCAGATAATGCAAGTGGATCGTTTGGTGGAGCTGAAGGAAGATTATTCTTAGGTGCAGCAGCTAGATATTATGATGAAATTACAGATATACAAACTCAAGGGTTTACATCTACTGAAATGCAAAATTATACTGATGCTTTTAATTTATTAGCAAATAAAGATGATTACCAATACAATATAATAACCTCTCCAGGTTTATATTATGCAGCTTCAATGATGGCAACTCCATTAAATACATTAATTCAAAATACTCAAACAAGAGGAGATGCAATTGCAGTTATTGATTTAGTAGATTATGGACAAACAGTTACAGCTGCAACAACACAAGCTGCTTCAATTGATAATTCATATGCTGCTGCTTATTGGCCTTGGGTTCAATTAAATGACCCAGATTCAAGACAATTAGTATGGTCAGTACCTTCAGCGTTAATTCCTGGTGTATATGCGTTTAATGACAGAACAAGTGAAGCTTGGTTCGCACCCGCCGGAATTAATAGAGGTGGTTTAAGTACGGTAGTACAAGCGGAAAGAAAATTAACTCAAACTAATAGAGATAATTTATATACTGGTAAAGTAAATCCAATAGCAACATTCCCAGGAAAAGGAGTAGTAGTATTTGGACAAAAAACACTACAATCTCAAGCAAGTGCTTTAGATAGAATAAATGTTAGAAGATTATTAATAGCATTAAAATCATTTATTGTACAAATTGCTGATAATTTAGTATTTGAACAAAACACAGCTGCTACAAGAAATAACTTCTTGTCTCAAGTTAATCCATATTTAGAGTCAGTACAACAAAGACAAGGTTTATATGCCTTTAAAGTACAAATGGATGCTGCAAATAATGGACCAGATGTAGTTGACAGAAATCAAATGGTAGGTGCGATTTATATTCAACCAACTAAAACTGCTGAATTTATTTACTTAGATTTCAACATTTTACCAACTGGAGCTGAATTCCCATCATAAGAAGTATAAAACATAATATGTATAATAAAATAAAATAATAATAAAATGGCGATAGTAGACCCAAACGAAATGTTTTTCACAGCTTTTGAACCAAAAGTTGCCAATAGATTTATAATGTATGTAGATGGTATACCATCATATATGATTAAAGAAGTAGGTGAAATTAAGGTAGAGCAAGGTGAAATAGTACTTAATCATATCAATACTTATAGAAAAGTAAAAGGTAAAGCTAAATGGGCTGACGTGTCTATGACACTATATGATCCAATTACTCCATCAGGAGCTCAAGCTGTAATGGAGTGGGTAAGATTACACCACGAATCAGTAACAGGTAGAGATGGTTACTCTGATTTCTATAAAAAAGATGTAACTATTAATGTACTAGGTCCTGTAGGTGATGTAGTATCAGAATGGATATTAAAAGGTTCATTTATTAAAGATGCAACATTTAAAGGATTTAATTGGGATACTGAAGCAGAAGCTCAAGATGTCGCATTAACTTTAGGAATGGATTACTGCGTATTAAATTTCTAAAAAGAAATTACATATGTTTAAAAATAGCTTGGCTTTGGTCAAGCTTTTTTTTATGTTATATATGTATACATGAAATTAAGTTATAACTAAATAAAAGATATGAGTGAAGAAAAACACAAATTTCCTACTGAAGTAGTAGAATTACCCTCAACTGGTATAGTTTACCCAAAAGAAAATCCATTATCATCTGGAAAAGTAGAAATAAAATATATGACTGCTAAAGAAGAAGATATTCTTACAAACCAATCATATATTCAAAAAGGTACAGTAATAGATAAATTATTAGAAGCTTTAATAGTATCTAAAGTAGATTATAGAGATTTAATAATTGGTGATAAAAATGCATTATTAATAGCTGTTAGAATATTAGGTTATGGTAGTGAGTATGAATTTTCATATAAAAATGAAAAAATAAAAATTGATTTATCATCTTTAGAAAATAAACCTTTTGATAAATCTAAATTTGAACAAGGTAGAAATGAATTTCCATTTACTTGTCCTAAATCAGAAACAATGCTTACATTTAAACTTTTAACTCATAAAGATGAAACTAAAATTGAAAATGAATTAAAAGGTTTAAAGAAAATAAATCCTAAAAGTTCACCTGAATTATCAACACGTCTTAAACATATGATAGTATCTGTTGATGGTTCTGATGATCAAAAAGATATTAGAGATTTTGTAAATAATTATTTTTTAGCACAAGATTCAAGAGCGTTAAGAAATTACATTAGAGATTTTCAACCAGATGTTGATTTAACTGTATCAGTTGATACATTAGAAGCAGGAGAGGAGGAGATCTCAGTGCCCATTGGGCTTAACTTTTTTTGGCCTGACACCGAGTTATAGATTAAGTTTATTTTCTCAAATTCATGATATAGTATTTCATGGTAAAGGTGGATATGATTGGCATACCATTTATAATATGCCTATTTGGCTACGTAACTTTACATTTAATAAAGTAAATGATTTTTACATAGAAGAAAATAAAGCAGTTAAAAAAGCTCAGGGAAAAAATAGTAATAGTAAATCAGTAACTACTGATGGTAAAGTAACAGCTCCTGAATTTCTTAAAAACGCTAAAAAACCACCATCTAAACCAACTTATTCAACAAAGGCATCTAAAAAATAGATGCTTTTGATATTTATAATAAAATTCCTTAATGGCTGATTTTAGGCAAAATAAAAAAGATGTAAAAGATATAAATAAAGAGTTAGGCTTTATTGAAGACCAACTCCTTAGTATTGCATCTCAATTAAAAGGTGCTATTGTAAATGCTCTTGAAGATGTAAAGGATGAATCAAAACAAGTAGCTGAAGTATTAGCAGGTGATGTTGATAAAGCTATAAAATCATTAGCTAAGGGATTAGATGAAACTGTAAAAAATCAACAAAAATTAACTCAAGGTACATTAAAATCTGCAGATATACAAAGACAAATACTTGATAGAGCAGCAAAAAGAGAAATAATTGAAAGAAAACTTCAAAGTTTATCAAAACAAGGATTAGATGAAGATATCAGAGATCAGAAACTAGCTGAACTTAATGAAGCTGAAGAATTTCATAATGAACAATTAAAAATACAATTTGATTTAGCAAAAACTATTGAAGAAAGAATAGGTGCAATAGGAGGAATAGTAAAGGGAATTTCCAAAATCCCCATAATTGGTGAATTGATTAATGCCGATGAAGTAATGGCAAAAATCCAGAAAAAAGCAGCTGAAACTGAAGGTAGTTTCGCAAAATTAGAAATAGCAGCTTATGGGTTTGGTCAATTATTAGGTAGTGCTTTCGATACTTTAACTGACCCAACAGTTGTATTTGGAGCTATTCTAAAATCTGCAGGAGAAATTGAAAAACAACAGAAACAATTTAGATCATTAACAGGACAAAATGTAGATATATCAAATGCTTTAGGTATGGAGTTTCTTACAACTGGTGAGTATATAAAATCAGCAAGTATGTTATCTAAAGAATTAGGGGTTAATGCAGCTGTTGTATTTTCTCCTGAAACTATTAAAGAAGTAGCAGAATTAACTGAAAATATGGGATTAGGAGCTCATGAAGCAGCCCAATTAGCTAAATTTGCTAAATTATCAGGTAAGCCTTTATCTGAAGTTTCTTCTAATATGGAAGCATCATTTAAATCTTTTGTTGGCCAAGAAAAAGTAGGTTTGAATTTTAAGGATGTAATGGATGATGTAGGAAGTGCATCAGCTGCTGTTACATTATCATTAGGGAGTAACCCAGCAAAAATACAAGAAGCTGCTATGGAAGCTAGAAAGTTAGGTTTATCCTTAGAGCAAGTAGATAGTATAGCAGGGTCATTATTAGATTTTGAATCTTCAATTGCAGCTGAAATGGAAGCTGAATTACTTACAGGTAAACAATTAAATTTAGAAAAAGCAAGACAAGCTGCACTTAATAATGATTTAGCAACTCTATCAGAAGAAATAGGTAAAAATGAAGGTATATTAAAAGCATTTTCAACTGGTAATAGAATACAACAAGAAGCAACAGCTAAAGCTTTAGGTATGAGTAGAGAGGAAATGGCTAAAATGATTTATAATCAAAAAATACAAGGTGGTTTATCAGCAGAACAAGCAGCTAAGGCAGCTGATATATCATTAGAAGAAGCAAAACGATTAACTTTACAAGCTCAAATTCAAAAATCAATTGAAAAAATAACAGAAGTTTTAGCTGGTCCTTTAACTATGATATTAAAATTTGTATCTAATGGTTTTGTATTAAGAGCAACAATGATTACTATTGGTGCTGTTATGGCAGCTAAAATAGCCCCAGCTTTAGTAAGTTCAGCTAAAAGTATGGCGAGTATGGTTAAAGGATCTATAGATTTCTTAAAAAATAATAAATTATCATCTGCAATTTTAGGTAAATTCTATAAAGGGGGACAATTTATGAAAGGTGGAGGTAGAGCAAAAGCAGGAGGACAAAGAGCAGGAGGTTTAGTAGGATCTATTAAAGGATTTTTTAGTGATGATGGTGGCGCAGCTGAAAAAGCAGCAGATTCTACTAGTAAAGTTAATAAAGGAACAGGTGGTATTAAAAAAGGACAAGGAAAAGTAGTTCAAAATTTCCTTACAGGAATAGGAAAAGGATTAGCAGCTCTTGGTAAAGCTATAATGGGTCCACAAGCAGTAGGTATAGCAATAGGTGTGGGGTTAATATCAGTTGCAATGATAGCTTTAGGAGCAGCTTTAGGATTAGCCGCACCTGGTATTAAAGCATTTGGTACTGTAGTAACTGCAGTATTTGATGGTTTAGGTACTATAATAACAAAAGTAGCAGAAGGATTTGTTATGATGATGGAAGCAGTTTCAATGGAAAATATCTTACCAATGTTATTATTAGGACCTGCATTATATGGTATTGCAGGAGGACTTTTAGCTATAGGATTAGCTGGAATACAAGCTTTACCTGTATTAGCTGGTTTAGGAGCTTTAGCTTTAGTAGCTACTCCATTACTTAAATTAGCAGGTGTATTTGGTGGTGGAGGAGGTGGTGAAGAAGATAGTAACACTCAAATTATAGAAAAATTAGATGAACTAATAGAAGCAGTAACTGCAGGGGGTGATGTTTATATGGATGGTAATAAAGTAGGAAAGAGTTTAACTATTGCATCTTCTGGAATAGGTTAATATTTATAATAAAACAATTTAATTTTAAAAATTATGGGACAATCATTAGAAAACCAATTTAATCAAAACGGCTCAAGATTAGGATATCCTAACAACCCAGCTCAACCTGAAGTTCCTGGATCTAGTTTACAACCAGGAGTAAGATCTTCAACATTACATGATTTATATTCATATGATGGTGATCCTTTAGCTTCAGATGTAGCACCAAGATACTCAAATGTTTCAACAAATGGATTAGCTCAATTACCTAATCCAACTCAACTACAAGCATTTACTGGACCTAAGAATGAACAAGCTTCTTCTGCTGGGTTTACACAATATAACAATCAAAAGACATATGATGATCATATTTTAGCTCAAGGTGCAACTGGAGGAAATAGTTAAACAATAAATAAAACCATAGATGTTATTAAGCTCAACTACACAACTTAATAAGTTAAAGTTTAAAACTACTACTGGTGATAGACGCGACGGAGGTCATAGTGGGCAACCTTATATAGTAAAAAGAATACCAGGGGTTGAACAAAATAACCCAAATCAAACATTTTTAGAAATAGATTCCTCCCCGTCTGCATTAGCTTTTAGTGGGGATTTTCTTTTAAGAGGAGGAACATTAGCACTAGAAGGTGCAGTAGATGATGTTAGTAGACTAACACAAATGTTTTTCGATACTAAATCTCTTAATGGGTTTGAATTTATAGCTAAACAAAATGTATTATCACGTAATAATGTAAAAACCGAAGCTTCTTTTGGTGGTGGATATGCTGGGGGTGGATTAAATCAAGGTGTATATACTCCTGTTGGCACATTAGCACAAGCCCTAGTAGACCCAGTAGCAACAGGAATTACCAATTTATTTGGTTTAAATCCTGTTACTGATGATAATCCTTTAAATAAAGATTTTGGAAATGATAGTTCCTTTGGAATAAATAGTTATTTTGGTACTGTAAATCGACAAAACCTATCAAACACAGCTGATGAAGAAAATAGATTAGTTCTTTTACAAAAGGCAGTTACTTTAAGTAAAGAACAAACTACTAAAGGTGGAAATATTACATTATTAGCTGATGTTACTTCAAAAGTTCAAACAAAAATATTATCATATGGGGGAGGACCAGGATCAATATTAGGAATAGGTAACACTAATATTTATTTTGCTGATCAAAGAACAGGTTTTATGAATGCAAAACTACCAGTAGGTGTACCTGGTGGTGGAAAAGGAACTGGTAAAGGTGGATTTAAAAATGCAACAGGACCTAATGATTATAGTGTTTTTGGAAAAGCCCCATCACTTGATGCAACTTCAATAGAACAATCTATTACAGGAATAGTAGCAGATGCTGAAAATGTAAAAACAAAAATAGAGAAATCAAATATGTTCCATGTAGGAGCAACTTCAGCATATTTAAATTCAAATTTAGACAATAGAGGATTTTTTAAAAAGTTAAGTGAATTAGAAGTTGGTTATTCAATAAATTTAGCAAATATTGGTAGATACTCACAACAACCTGAAGGGGGTTTACGTACATTTAACACTAGTGTATATAGAAGTGATGATCCAGATACAAAAACTACTGATGAGTACTTACAAACAGACTTAGATAAAATTCAAGTAAATAATACCCAGGTATTAACACATCAAGAATTATATAAAAAAGAATTAAATTCAAGTGGAGCAGGAACAAACAGATCTAATCCAAGTGATTTTAGAAAAGAATTAATTGATACTAGAGGAGATGGTGGAGGAAAATTAACAACATCTAGAGTATTATCAATTTCTCCTGACTATCAAAAACAAAACCAAAATGTAGTATATAATCAAGGAGATCCAGGACAAACAGCAGGTCAAGTAATTGGTGTAGCAAGTCAACCAACAAAAAATGTTTTAAAATATGGAGTAGATGCTAAAACATTAGTAGCATTAGATAAACTTAATGCTTTACCTATATACACAGCTAGTCAAGTAAATACTAAGTTGTCAACTAAAGACTCAGTTAATTTTAATATTGCCATTATGAAAAATGGTACTAACACACAAAGAAACTATATACATTTTAGAGCATTTATTGAAGAATTTAATGATAACTATACAGCTAAATGGGATCCTGTTCAGTATGTAGGTAGAGGGGAAGAATTATATAACTACCAAGGATTTGGAAGAGAAATTTCAATGGCATGGACAGTTTATGCTCAGTCAAAAGCTGAATTAATTCCGATGTATAAAAAATTAAATTATTTAGCATCATCTCTTGCACCTGATTATAGTAGTGGTGGTTATATGAGAGGAAATATAGCACGTATAACAATGGGAGGTTATTTATATGACCAACCAGGTATTATAAAAAGTATAAGTTATACTATACCAGAAGAATCACCATGGGAAATTGCAATTGGAGATGATGGTAAAGAAGATACATCAGTTAAACAATTATCACATATGATAAAAGTAACAGGATTTCAATTTGTACCAATACAGAAGTTTGTTCCTCAAATAGTTAAAGATTTAAGTAATCCAAGAGAAAAATATATAGCATTAGCTAATCAAAATGGTGATACAAATTATAGTGATGAGTATGTATCTTATAATCAACTTGGAGCTAAAATATAATAAATTATGAATAGATATTCAACTATAACAGAATTACGAAATGAAAACCAATATGTTGGAACTATAGGAGATTTATATTATAAAACTCCTTTTTATCCTGAGATTGGAGCTCGTGAAAGTGATATATATGTTGAAACCGAATTTGGTGATAGATTAGATAGTTTAGCTTTTCAATTTTATAATGATGTAACTTTATATTGGATTATATCAATTAGAAACCCAAACAAAGTAAATTTTGGTTCTATTTATTTATCACCTGGTTCACAATTAGCTATTCCTCAAGACATTAGCTCAATAGTAGATGAATACAGGAATTTAAATGATTTATAAACATGAACATATTAGGGCAATCTTTTGAAGACTGGGTAACTCAACAAGTTAACGTAAGACAAAAATCTTTAGGTAAAGGTAGTGGGGGAAGTGCTGCAGATATTCAATACCAACAAACAAAAACTCCATGGGTTAGATTAGCAAGTTCTATTGATATAGATGGTAAAGCCTTAAAAAATATAACTAATTTAAATGGGTTTAATAATAATAATGTAAAGGGACAAAATTTAGCTAAAAATTTTATACTACAAGGAGGAGCATTAACATCACCAGGCAGTGGTATTCCTGGTGAAGGTGAAGGTATTACACAAAGATCAGGATTAGCATTAAATGGACCTTTTACAGGTGTTTATGGTTGGGGAGGTACTACTAATAGAGGATTTGTTCCAATGCCTGGTATTACAAATGCTACTGTAAAATACATTAATAATGGTGCTTTATCAAAATCAGAAATTACAATAAAATGTTATAGTAAAGAACAATTTGCCTTAATAGACGCTTTATATATGCGACCTGGATACACTTTACTTTTAGAATTTGGGTGGAGTGTTTATTTAGATAATAATGGTAATTTAACACAATATGATGGTTTTTCCTCTCCTGCTTTACGTTCTTTATTTAAAGCTAGTGGTATAAATCAATATGATATAATGGGGGAAATTAGTAAAGAAAGAGTTGCTAAATTTGGAAACTATGAAGGTGTATTTGGAAAAGTAAGTAATTTTAAATGGAATTTTAACCCTGATGGTAGTTATGAATGTATTGTTAATTTAGTTGGATTAGGAGATGTATTAGAAACTCTTAAAATAAATGTATCAACAAATGATCCACCAGAACTTACAGATGATCCAGAAGAAGTAGAAGATGAAGAATTCCCACTAGTTGCTAATGCTACTAAAACTACATTAAATCAATGGTTATTTAAAATATTTCAAACTAATCCTTGGGGTCGTGATCCAAATTGGAAAGTAGATAATTGGGAAATTAAAGATTTTCCATTACCAAGTACTAATTATAAATCAAAAGGTAAAATTTCATTTAAAAATGGAGTATTACATACAGCTGAAGAAATATTTGGCCCTGATTCATGGTCACAAAAAAATCCATTAATATTAATACCATTTGGGATGCTTATAGCTTGGTTACAAAAAAATATTTTACTAAGTAATAAATCAGTACCTGGTTGTGCTTTTGATATGAATTTTGAAAAAATGGGTACTAATGAAGATCAAGATTTTATATTTTGTCCAGCAGGTAATTTTTCATCTAATCCAAGAGTATGTCTTATTCCTTTTGATAATAAAATAGAATGGGCAGGTTTAACTAATTTAGAATATCCAGAAGGAGTTATTACAGGTGATTTAAATAATACATATAAAAGCCAATTTAGATATGATAAGTATAATGGAAGATTATCACAAGTATTAATTAGTTTACAATTTATTTCAGAAACATTACAAACGACTCCTATTGATGATGATGGTGTTCAATCTTTATTAGAATTTTTAAAAGGAATATTAAGTGGAATAAGTAAATCATTAGGAGGTATTAATAATCTTACTGTAAAGTTAAGTCAAGACCAATCAAAAATAAGATTTATAGAAGAAACTCCAATGAAATTTGAAAGTGATCCACCTAGTGTAGGTAGAACAATATGTAAATTTAATACTTTTGCATTTAATAATCCTAATACTACTGATGCTGAAGGATCTTTTATAAGAAATATAACTTTAGATGGTAGTATACCTTCTAACTTTGCTACTATGATTACAATTGGAGCTCAATCTAATGGTAATCAAACAGGTGGAAATGCTACTTCATTTTCACAGTATAATGCTGGTTTAGTAGACAGAATTATTCCTGTAAAAACGAGTACAGGAGATGATGATGATAAAGATGATACTCAAGAAGAAAAAGAAGAGTCTCAAGTAGAAAAAATAACAAAATCACTTAAAAAAATTACAACTGCTGATGGTGTTTGGGATGCTTTAACAGGTGGAGCTGGAGGAGTATGGGAAGACGTTTATGGTGATAGACAATACTCAGAAGCATTTCTTGAACAAATGAATAGCTTACATACCCAATATATACAATTATTATGTGGGTACATACAAAGCCCAGTAGAACAAGGAGGTATAGCAGAATTACCTGCTCCATTTTTCCTACCATTTAATTTTAGTATGGATATAGATGGTATGTCTGGTATAACACTTTATGAAAGATTTAAGATAGATGATAAAGTTTTACCCCCACAATATTCTACTGATGATATTGATATTTTAGTTAAAGGTACAAATCATACTATAGATGGTAGTGCATGGACAACGACATTAGAAACTCAATCAACACCTGCTAAAAAATAAAATTATGGTTATATCTCTTAAAAATCAACAAAAATTAGTAGGTCAAAAATTACCTCCACCACCACCATTACTTTCTCCTAATGAAGAATTATTAAGATTAAGACTAACTAGAATAATGGATGATGGTACTCAAACATTAGGTATAATGGATGTTTTAGATACTGATGAACAGTCAGTTTTGTATTCTTTAGCCACAGTAGAATTACCTTATTTAGATAATCAAAATAAAATTAGTTGTATTCCAACAGATATGTATAGAGTTAAATCATACTCATCTTGGAAATATGGTAGATGTTTTTGGTTAATAGGAAATTCAAAAGGAGAATATAAATATAATAGAATTGAAGGAAATGGCTATACAAGAAGTACTATATTAATTCATGCTTCTGCTAAAGCTACAAAAGATTTACAAGGATGTATAGGACCAGGATTAAAATTTAATGACCAGAATTTTCAAATAGGTAAACAAAAAGGAACAGGAATGTTTTATATGACTCCTTCTAGAGAACAATCACAGCAAGCATTAAATAAATTATTAAATACTTTATATAGTATTGGATCTTTTAAAATGCAAATAATAAATGATTACGAAATATTATTACAAAATGCATTTAATGTAAGAGTTAGAAAAAAAGCAGAACAGTATGGATTATTACCAAACCCTTATATAGCACCTAAACAATAATTATGTATATACCTAAAAATAGAATAAAAACCAACTTATATACTCGAGGAGATGAGTATAAAAATATTAATACAGGCATACCCTATGAAGGTTATTATTGGTCTATGTATAATGGTACTATTTACACTGGTAAAAATCCAAATGAAAAACCATCAGAACAATTAATAAAAATAGAAACAACAGAAAATATTGATAGATTAGAATCACAAGATCAAGTTTTCCAACAATATGCTGAAAATTATGATTCAGAAGTTATACCTGGCCAGTATCAAAATATGGATGATGTTAACATCTATAATAATATAAATAAAGTTAACACATCAGCAACTCAATTATTACCACAACAGTTTTATCCTTTCCCAACAGATGAAGACTATAATAATGGATTTCTTATGAGATATTTTGCAGTAAAAGTTAATGAAATTAGTTTTTTAGAAATAAATAAAGAAACATATAATAAAATGAAAAGTCAAGACACTACTTATCTTTACCAATTGTATGATATATTTAAACTACAATGGACTTTGATAGGAGATGTAGGGTTAGTTTCTCAAGCTAATTTATCAATAGTAGAATCATTAGAAACTAAATTGAAAAAAAATGGTCTTAAAGAATTTTTAAATCAAAACTTTCTTGAATTTTGGGGAGGTGGAATCCAAACTAATTTAAGCACTGATGGTACAGAGTTTCTTATAAGAGGAACAGAAACCCCTTATTCTGGATTATATCATATTCATCCTAAATTTGGACCAATGGTAGGAGCTGATCATGTATCAACACCTCATGATTACTTAGATCCTATAATAAATTCAAATTCACGAATACTTTTTTAGTTAATTTGGATAATAAATAAATTCCTCGTATATTAGGCCAAAATAAAAGTTATGTTTTGGTTAGTTGAAGACGACAAACAATTAGAGTTATTTAAAAATTATGCTAAAGGTGAAGCATTTGTTGAGATAATTCCTAATAATCATTTTGAACATCCTACAAATAATGGAGTATGTGCTGTTTATATTCGTCCGTTAAATAGTAATAAAGGATTTATATTGACGAATGACCATAGTGAAACATTAAATGTTGGTATTGACGCTATAAAATATGTATTAAACGCATTAGATAAGATATATGTGCGAGATAAGAAGGAATTTTTACATTATTTTGTATTACAAAAGCTTTTTGACATAACTTTAACATCACCTACGTATATACCAGATAGAACAACAAGCCATCAATACTTTTACTACAAATATCCTAGTAAAGAAGATGTTAATAGAATAGTACCTATTGTTAAACATTATGAGTATTGTGAAACGATATTTAACGACTTAAAAAATAGAATAAATGAGCCAATCAACAACTTTTACAATGACAAAGCCACAGTGGTATTCAACGCCGTGGAAAGAAGTGGAATACGAATTGATAGAGACAGATTCAAATCGTACTTTTACGATGAGCGTAGCGAATACGTATACACGCAATATAACTTCAAAACCTTAACAACTAGACCCGCAAATAAATTTAATGGAATTAATTACGCAGCACTTAACAAAGATAATGGATGTAGGACGAGTTTCATTCCACGTAATGATAAATTTATTGAGCTTGATATTGGTGCTTATCATCCTACTCTTCTTGGGTTGTTGGTGGGTTATAATTTTGGCGAAGAAGACATTCACAAAGCGTTTGCAAAAATGTATGGTGTGGATTACCAAAAATCTAAAGAGTTAACATTTAAACAACTATACGGAGGAGTATTCGAACAGTTTAAAGATCTGGAATTTTTTCAAAGAGTACAAATATATGTGGATGATTTGTGGCAAAGATTTAACGAAAACGGCTACATTGAGTGTCCTATTTCAAAACATTTATACAAAAAAGATAAGCTAGATGACATGAAACCCCAAAAGTTATTGAATTATGTTCTTCAAAACTTGGAGACCGCAATGAATGTTCGTATATTGTGGGATATATTTAAATCATTAAAAAACCGAAAAACTAAGCTGGTCTTATATACTTATGATTCGTTTTTGTTTGATTTTGATGAAAGTGAAGTTGGTTTGATTGAAGAAATTAAACAAATAATTAAAAATTATAAATTACAAATAAAAGAAAGTTATGGAAGCAACTACGATTTTAGATAAACCAGTTAATATGTATACTGTAGATGATTTTAACGAATTCTCTACATTAAATATAAAAGATTTGAATAACAAATTATTTTGCACCTTTACTACGTTAGAGGAGTTAGATTCATTAATCAATGGGTTGACTTCTAAGTATGATATTATGTATAATAAGATATTTGTATTACATATTAAAAGCAATGATGAATATGTTTGCACATATAATATTGATCAGGCAAATCTAGACAGCTTACCACAAAATACAATTCTAGTACATAGAAAAAAAGAATCAAATACATTGTATACTATTAATGCTCTTAATGAATTAATTAAAAAATTAAATGGAGGAGTAGTTGATACTAAATTTCCAATTACTTGGGAACATTATAGAAATACAATTTTACTTACTCAAAGAGATGAATTAAAGCAATTAAAGACTAAAATTCATAGAATTCTTGAAGTATAGTTAGGATTGCTTGACTACACTTCGTATATTTACACATTAATAAAAAAGTTATAAACAAAAATTAGTTATCATTATGGATTTAAATTTGATTAAACAACGTTTAGAATCACTAAACAAACAATCTACAAATAATTCTGGAGGAGGAAAATCATTATTTTGGAAACCTTCTGTAGGAAAACAAGTAGTTAGAGTAGTACCTAATAAGTACAACAAACAAATACCATTTACAGAAATGTTATTTTATTATGGTATAGGACCAAGAGTAATGGCGTCACCACAAAACTGGAAACAAAAAGACCCAATACAAGAATTTACAAAACAATTACGTCAAAGTGGAGATAAGGAAAACTGGAGATTAGCTAAAAAATTAGATGCTAAAACTCGTATTTTTGCTCCTGTTATAGTAAGAGGACAAGAAGACGAAGGAGTAAAATTATGGCAATTTGGTAAAGAAGTTTACCAAGATTTCTTAAATATGGCTTCTGATGATGAAATTGGAGATTTTACTGATATAGCTGGAGGTAGAGATATTAAATTAACTACAGTAGGACCTGAAGTAACAGGAACTCCTTATAACAAAACATCAGTTTCCCCATCTTTAAAAACATCACCAATATCTAATGATGAAAAAGTTGTTAAAAATGTTCTTGAAAACCAACCAAACCCGTTTGATGTGTTTAAAAAATATACATTTGACGAAGTTAAAGCTGGATTACAAGAATTTTTATCCCCTGATGAAGAGGAAGGCAGTATATCATCTGAACCAGCAGTTCCATTTGATGGTGAGAAGAAAAATTACTCATTAGATACAAATAAAAGTAAACCTAAAGTAGATCAATTTGATGATTTATTTAAGGATGATGATAAGGACGATTTACCATTTTAATAAATAAATAATACATGGCGAGAAAGAAAAAATCACTATCGGAGGCAGTCTCTGCAGAAATACAATCAAATTTTAATTTAGATGCATTTAAAGAGAAAAAGGGATTAAAACAAAACATTAAGTTTAAAGACCAAGAATGGATCCCTTTATCTCAAGCATTTCAAGATGTTACCTCAATTCCTGGTATTCCTATGGGACATATTGTCTTATTAAGAGGACATTCAGATACAGGTAAAACAACAGCAATGATTGAAGCAGCTGTTTCGGCTCAAAAACGTAAAATACTACCTGTATTTATTATTACTGAGATGAAATGGAATTGGGAACATGCAACTCAAATGGGAATGGATGTTAAAGAAGTAAAGGATCCTAAAACCGGTGAAGTTTTAAATTATGAAGGTAATTTTATTTATGTAGATAGAGAAACAATAAATTCAATTGAAGATGTAGCTGGATTTATTTTAGATTTAATTGATGAACAAAAGAAAGGTAATTTACCATATGATTTATTATTCTTATGGGATTCAATTGGCTCAGTACCTTGTGAAATGTCACTTAAGTCAAATAAAAATAATAATGAATGGAATGCAGGTGCAATGTCAACTCAATTTGGTAATAATGTTAACCAAAAAATTACATTATCTAGAAAAGAGTCATCAACATTTACTAATACATTAGTTTGTATTAATAAAGTGTGGACATTAAAAGCTGAATCACCAATGGGTAAACCAAAATTAATGAATAAAGGTGGTTACGCAATGTGGTTTGACTCAACATTTGTAGTTACATTTGGTAATATTATGTCTGCTGGTACATCTAAGATTAAAGCTATTAAAGATGGTAAACAAGTTGAATTTGCTAAGCGAGTAAATATTCAAATTGATAAAAATCATATTAATGGTGTTACTACTAGAGGTAAAATTGTTATGACTCCTCATGGTTTTATTAACGATAATGATCGTGAATTAAAAGCATATAAAGAGGATAGAAAAGAAGAATGGAAACAAATTTTAGGTGGTGGTGATTTTAGAGTTGTTGAAGAGGACCAAGCATACTCTGACATAACATCTTTTGGAGATGAGCCACAGTAAACTTTGATACCTGAACTACTTTTCGTATATTCACGGCACAAAAAATAATTAAATGAAACAGAAAGAACTATTTAAACTTCTTGATGGAATTCAAGAACAAGGGGAGGAAACTGTACAAAGTGATAGAATATTATTTATAGATGGTTTAAATTTATTCTTTAGAAACTTTGCAGTAATGAATATGGTAAACCCAGATGGTGTTCATATAGGAGGTTTAGGTGGTTTTTTTCGTTCATTAGGCGCTATGATTCGTCAAATTGACCCTACTCAAGTTTATGTAGTATTTGATGGGGCAGGATCAGCTAATAATAGAAAAAACATTAATCCACTATATAAATCAGGTAGAGATTTACAGCGTATAACTAATTGGGATGCTTTTGATGACAAACAAGATGAAGATGATTCAAAAGTAGATCAAATGGTTAGAGTAATTCAATATTTAAAAACATTACCTGTTAAAACTGTTAGTATTGATAAAGTAGAAGCTGATGATATTATATCTTACTTATGCAATAAAGTAATAAACAAACCAGAAGACAAAGCATTTATAGTATCATCAGATAAAGATTTTATTCAATTAGTAAATGATAATGTTATAGTATATCGTCCTATGGAAAAAGAATACTATACAGAACAAACAGTAATTGATAAATATAAAATGTCTCCTAAAAATTTTATATTACACAAAACACTACTAGGCGATAATTCAGATAAAATTAAAGGTATTAAAGGTTTAGGTGAAAAAGGATTATATAAAAAATTCCCTGAATTAATGGAACGTGATATGGATTTGAAAGATATATTTACTATATGTGAAGCTAAATTTAAAGACCATGTAGTGTATGCTAGAGTACTTCAAAATATGGATGAAATGGAAAATAATTATAAAATTATGAATCTAGAAAACCCAATGATTAGTAATAAAGAAAAAGAATATTTAAATAAGGTTGTTAATTCAGAAATTCCTCCTTATATTCCAGAACAATTCGTAGCATTTTACAATCAAGACAAATTAGGTGGAATGATTAGAAATGTAGAATTTTGGGTAAAAGATATATTTGAAAAATTAGTTATAAATAAATAAGTTGTATGACATTAAAAAATCTAAACCAATATGGCCCCCATTTCCAAATAAAGGTGCTATCTTCCTTATTAACACATAAGGAATTTTTGGTTAATATTCAAGATATTTTAAGTGATGAATATTTTGATAATCAAGCCCATAAATGGGTTATTAAAGAAGTATTAAGATATTATGATAAGTATCATACTACACCTTCAATGGATATCTTAAAAGTTGAAGTTAAAAAAATAGATAATGAAGTACTACAATTATCAGTTAAAGAACAATTAAGAGAAGCATACCAAGCATCAGATGAAGATTTAGAGTATGTGCAAGAAGAATTTACTGGATTTTGTAAAAACCAACAAATTAAAAAAGCGTTAATGTCTTCTGTAGATTTACTAAAAGCAGGAGATTTTGATTCAATTAAATCTATTATATCGAATGCTTTACAAGCTGGTAATGATAAGAATGTAGGACATGAGTATTTAAAAGACTTAGAGTCTAGATTTAGAGAAGATGCTAGAATTACAATTCCAACACCTTGGACAAGAATTAATGAACTATTACAAGGGGGATTAGGTAATGGAGATTTTGGTTTAATATTCGGTAATCCTGGTGGGGGTAAATCATGGTCTTTAGTAGCTTTAGGAGGATATGCTGTAAGAATGGGTTATAATGTTATTCACTACACATTAGAATTAGGTGAACAATATGTAGGAAGAAGATATGACGCTTTCTTTAGTAAAATTCCTGTTGATAGAATTTTAAAAAATCGTGAACGAATAGAAGAAATTATTCCAAGTTTAGAAGGTGAATTAATTATAAAAGAATTCCCAACAGGCCGCGCAACTATGTCAACAATTGAATCACATATTACAAAAGTAACTGATATGGGGATTAAACCAGATTTAGTAATTATCGACTACGTTGATCTACTTGGCACGAAAAAGAAAACAGCTGATCGTAAGGGAGAAATTGATGATATTTATCAAAGCACTAAAGGATTAGCTAGACAATTAGACATACCTATTTGGTCAGTATCCCAAGTAAATCGTGCAGGAGCAAAAGACGACATTGTAGAAGGAGATAAAGCAGCAGGATCATATGATAAAATAATGATTACTGATGTATGTATTTCTCTTTCTAGAAAAAAGGCAGATAAAGTAAACGGAACTGGAAGATTTCATATTATGAAGAATAGATACGGTATTGATGGATTAACATTTGGGGTAGAAGCTGATACCGCAACTGGTCATTTTATTGTAAAAGATTATAATCCTGAAGATTATGAAAAAGAACCAGATCCAACTCAAACTACTAAATCATTTGGTGAAGTAGATGAGTATGACAAAAAAGCATTAGCAAATCAATTTTTCACACTTAATAAATAATAAAATGGCAAAAAAATCACTTTTAAAAGAACGTATAGTATATAAACCCTTCGAATACCCAGAAGCATTTGACTTCTACATGAAACAACAACAAGCACATTGGTTATGGACAGAAGTACCAATGATGGCTGATGTAAATGATTGGAAACAAAATTTAAATGAAACAGAAAAAAACATAATTGGATCTATTTTAAAAGGATTTGCTCAAACAGAAACTGTAGTAAATGATTATTGGACTCAATTAGTAACTAAATGGTTTAGAAAACCTGAAGTTATTGCTATGGCTGTAACTTTTGGTTGTTTTGAAACTATCCATGCAGAAGCTTATTCTTTATTAAATGAAGAGTTAGGATTAGATAATTTTGCTGAGTTTTTAGAAGATGAAACTACAATGGCTAAAATTGAAACATTAATGAATGTTAGAGATGATCATGATGGAAATCCTGATTGGCATGAAAGAGCTAAATCATTAGCAATTTTTTCTGCATTTACAGAAGGTGTTAATTTATTTTCTTCATTTGCTGTTTTATTATCATTTAAATTACAAAATAAACTTAAAGGAGTAGGACAAATTGTAGAATGGAGTATTAGAGATGAATCTTTACACTCAGATGCTGGTTGTTGGTTATTTAGAACATTACTAAAAGAACACCCTGAATATGATACACCTGAATTAAAGGCTGATATTGAAGAAGCAGCAAAATTATCTTTAAAATTAGAGTTAGATTTTATTGATAAAGTATATGAAATGGGCGATTTAGAAGGCTGTACTAAATATGACTTAACTTCTTTTATTAAGCATAGAGTAAATACTAAAATGGGTGATTTAGGTTATGGGCCTATTGTTAATGGTATAGACGAAGAAGCAGTACAAAGAATGAGTTGGTTTGATAATTTATCAGGAGGAAAACAACATACTGATTTCTTTGCAAATAGAGTAACTAATTATTCCAAAGGAGTACAAGACTGGGATGCTAATAACATATTTTAAAAATGGATAATAATTTAATAGTAGATTATAGTAATTGGGAAGCAGGGAAACAATACCCAGAATGGATGGATGAAATTTCTTTAGCTACAATTAGTAAAGGATATTTACTTCCAGGAGAAACAGTAAGAACAGCTTATAAAAGAGTAGCAAATGCAGCTGCTTCAAGATTAAAAAAACCAGAGTTAGCAAATAAATTTTTTAAATATATTTGGAATGGTTGGATTGGTTTAGCTTCACCTGTAATTTCAAATATGGGTACTGATAGAGGTTTACCTATTTCTTGTTATGGAGTAGATACTCCTGATTCAATTAGAGGTATTGGTTTAACTAATGCTGAATTAATGAGATTAACTTCTAAAGGAGGTGGTGTTGGTATTAGTGTTTCAAGAATCAGACCTAGAGGAACTGAAATAGCAGGTAATGGTAAGAGTGAAGGTGTAGTACCTTGGTGTAAAATTTATGATTCATCAATTATTGCAACTAATCAAGGTAATGTAAGAAGAGGAGCAGCATCAGTTAATTTAGATATTGAACATCCAGATGTAGATGAATTTTTAGAAATTAGAAGACCTAAAGGTGATGTTAATAGACAATGTTTGAATTTACATCAATGTGTAGTTGTAGGTGATGGTTTTATGAGA
>JACLAC010004920.1_pt1 | contig 24626 bp, 14 predicted proteins | sample 8027881 | NCBI WGS metagenome assembly JACLAC01 (sample SAMN15725517, study PRJNA655200) | protist metagenome | isolation source: fluorescence activated cell sorting (FACS) single amplified genomes of... | place: Spain: Blaines Bay Microbial Observatory, Mediterranean Sea | collected 2016-01-19 | reverse complement strand
TTCTTATTTTTTTGTATTTTTTATCTCCTCAAATAACTTCAATAATGAAGGCTAATTTCTAGCTAATTAACAATAGGTGAAATAGGGCAAATCATAATTTCGAAACACTCAATAGAGGTAGGCAGGCTAGCTATTTTTATAGGGAGGAAAGAAGAAAAACAGTAGACTGGAGTAGTGCTTGTCGTCTGCTAGGCGCCTGATGACTACTCATAACTCGTAGACTAATTTTTCTACATTATGCCCGCTTGCAGGCTTGATTTGATGCATTACGCACGACTACGAATGAATGAATTTAATATTGGCTTTCCGCTTTCCGCACCATCCGTGTCTATGTGTCTTAGATACGTACGTATATCATATACGAGGAACTGCTGTCCCACACTGAATGAATCCTGAGTTTTATAACACAAACAACCCCTAGCTACCAAGAAGTGTTGCTGGTTTTCCATTTTCCTGGCCACAAAAAAAATTCTACTTTCTTCGTTTTATTTTAATTGTATTTGTTTTTGAAACGCGAAGGTCAGGTCTTCTGGAAGCCTTGGGTATCGTACTGGTGTATATACTATGATGATTCTACATCCTATCATTAGCCCTGCCATTGAAAGGGGAAAGGCAAACGAGAGGAAATTAATAGTAAGACAATGCAGCAGTGAGTCTGCGTACCACATGCTAATTTCACCACCACTGAAAAATTAAGAACAGGAGGAAAAAAAAAACAACGAAAGCATCGTCATCCTCTTTCTTCTTATTATTATTTATACTTTTATTATTATTATTATTATTACTACTTCTATATCTACTACAACATGATTCGAAAGTCTGCTTTCGCAGCTGTACACATACACGACACAGAAGACGCTGACACACTCATACGGACACAAGCTGAACGAAAGAAGAAGCTACTAGACTTATCGAGGTGCTTTTTTTCTTCGACTTACAAAATATATACGCTTACTATTCAAGGCATTTATTTACAAATTGGATAAAGCATGTCAGTTATCGGTATTGACTTAGGTGGTGCTTACAGCGTCATCGCGCAAGCACAAAAAGGTGGAATTAAAACAGTTCTTAATGGGGCTTCCCAAAGGCGGAGTAGTACATTGGTTTCCATAAATGGAAAGGAGCGTGCATTAGCTTCCAATGCGGATACTATGATCAAATCAAACTATAAGAACACTGTATGGTACATTAATCGCCTGATCGGGCGCACACTTGGACTGCCAGACACAGAAAAAGAACTGTCGCTCCTACCTTACGCAAAAATGTTCGGTGAAAGTAAGAAGACACAAGGTCAGTTGGTGGCAACGTTAAAGGTTGATGGTGAAGACGAAGAATTCACGGCAACCCAGCTACTTGCCATGCTTATTGGCCAACTACAGCGTGATGCCATTGCTGGTACACCTGGAGTTAAGACATCCGATGTTGTCATCAGTGTGCCGGCCTGGTACACTGATGCGCAGCGTCACGAAGTTCTTGCTGCGTGTGAAATCGCCAACGTTGCCTGCTTAGGTGTCATGAGCGATACTACGGCCGTAGCCTTGAACTATGGCATATGGAAGAATCAAAGAAAAGCATTTGATGGGGAAGAAAAATTCTATGTAATGTTCATTAATATGGGCGCTACTCAATACACTGTCTCTATTGTACATTTTAAGACAGGGACGATGCGTGTATTGTCCACAACCCACGACAGGTTCCTCGGTGGACGCATTATTGACATCGCAATCGCTAATAAACTGGTTGCAGAGTTTAAGGCAAAGACTGGCCTAGATGCTAGTAGAGAAGCAGCTCCAAAAGCTTATATTAAGTTGTTGATTGCTGCCGAGAAAGCAAAAAAGAATCTCTGTGGTGGTGTCCCATCGGTAAAAATCAACGTGGAGTGTTTGATGAACGATAGGGACCTGGCAAATGTAACGCTTACTCGTGAGGAGCTCGATGAAATCTGCGCACCCCTTGCGGAACGTATGATGGGGCCAATACAACAAGCACTAAATGAAGTTGGTATTCAGAATAGTGAGTTGAAGAGTGTTGAGGCCACTGGTGGTGCATTACGCATGGCAGTGTTCAAGAAACAAGTTGGTTCATTTTTCGGATTTGAAGCTGTGGAGCCAAATTACGGATTAATGACTACAATGGATATGGATGAATCCGCTGGGCATGGTTGTGCACTGCAATGCGCTATGATATCGCCAAAATTTAACGTTAAGGCTTTCGAGATTCAGCATGGAACGCAGTACCCAATTACCATCTCGTGGGACCAACCAGACGTGGTTGAGCCTGCCGAAGAAAATAAGATGGAAGTCGAAGAAGAAGAAGAAGGTGAAGCTGGTGCAGAAAGCAACGGCGTAAATTCACTAACCTTGTTCTCCAAAAACAGTATCAGCGGTACGAGAAAAATCAATTTCCGTAGAAATAAGGTAAGTTTCATTTACCATACATATACTCTTCCTCAATTGAGTGAGCTAAGCACTCCATGTGTAAGGGTCTTGATATGATGTCAAGATCCTAAGGAATTAGTGCTAGATTGATACTGCGTCACAAAACATTTTGTTACATTTTGGATGGTTTTATTTATTTAAATGCCAAGTTACCAAATGTGGCCATGATCGTGGCACTACATGTGGTTGTCCTTGCCCCTACATAAATAAACATATATATGCACCTTTTAAATACATTTTGCTAACATATTTCGCTTGTTTTTGTAGCCATTTACTTTGGAAGCGACGTACAGTGATGCTGTAGTCAACGATCAAGCGTTCCCAGGCGGCAGTCAACATATTGCCAAGTTTACCATCTCAGGGATGCCCGAAGCTGGCACTAGTGGAGAAGTACCACGTGTACGAGTTTTCTTAACTCAAGACTCAAACGGGATATTGCGTGCTCAGTCCGCTTTGTATATGGAGGAAAAAATCGAAAAAGCAGACGAAGATGTCGCAATGAAAGACGAGTCTAAAGAAGGTGAGGCGCAAGCTGATAAAAGTGAAGCCACGGAAGGAGAGGCAGCAAAGAAAGAGGAAGACGAGCAAAAGAAAACAGGTGATGAAGGGGAGAAGGAGGAGCCAAAGAAGAAGAAGAAAAAGTTCAAGCGTGTGAATCTGAAAGTAGATGCCGTTTACACCGGTATGCCCCCCCGGCACATTGTTGTTGCGCAGCAGTCACGCGAAGCAAATATGGCGCAAGTGGATCGCATTATTCGCGAGACACATGATGCCAGAAATGATTTGGAAACATTTGTTTACGATTTCAGAGACAAATTGGATAGACAGCTTTCCCAATTTGCTGCTGACGAAGAAAAACAAAACATAAACGACAGGCTAGCAAAAGAAGAGGACTGGCTTTACACAGAGGAAGCTGATGATGCGAAGAAGAAGATTTTTGTAAGCAAGTTGGATGACTTGAGAGCTTTGACTAAACCAATCGAACAGAGAGAAGTTGAAGCTAATGGTAGACCAAATGCTTGCAATCAACTGCGTACATTAACAGAAAGTTATTTGACAATTGTCAACGGAAGCGATGAAAAATATGCGCATTTGAGTGTTGAGGATCGCGACGAAGTACGTAACTGTTGTAATTCAGCGCAGCAATGGCTTTCGGACCAACAAGAAAAGCAGCAAATCCTACCATTATCGGCTGACCCAGTTTTATTGGTTGGCGATATTTCTAAGCGTTGGTCTGAAGTTGATAATAAATGTAAACCTATCGTTAACAAAAAGAAACCAGAGCCTGTGAAAGAAGAGGAAGCAAAGAAAACAGAGGGTGCCGACTCGAAAACTGAGGAGACTGGAGATGGCGATACCAAAGCAGATGGAGAGGCTGAAACTTCATCAAAGACTGATGCAGAACCGGAAAAAACAGAGGGTGGTGAGAAGAGTATGGATGTGGACCAGGAGTAAATCACAAGCCAATTTGAAGTATTGTGTTGCGCTTTAATCTCATTTACATCTGTATGATGTACTTCGTACGCGTATTGGGGTCTGCTAATGCATCGAATTAAAAAATATTTGTTTCAGATCTTACTTCATAAACACTTAAAGAAAACGAATAAAAGTCACTTGTCAATTTTTTCGAAATATGCACACACACACACACACACGTGGATATTACACGTGGGTATATAAATGTAAACATCAATTAAGTTGACTTCCCTCGCACCGCGTTTAATCCTGATCCTGCCACTGTTTTAGCCCGAATCAACGTTTTATGTGCCAGAGCAGCTTTCTTTTCGATGAAATCAGTAATCAGGGTAAAAATGTTTTTATTAAACTTTTCAACTGATGATGAGTCACCTTCGTCCCACAAGTTGGCAGATGACATATCCAAATACAGGTCACCAGCCAAACTAATTCCAACACCCCCGGTCCATTTCTTGGTATCACGCTGTGAAGGATCCATTAAAATAGGTATGAGCATGTTATGTGGTGAAGTTTTTTTTACGCAAGCATACCCAAATTCTTTCTTGCAGTTGTCTGCAGCTCCATTAGGTCCATTTCCCGAAACTTTCAGGATGTAGTTAGCTGTTATAAAGCATAGTACACATGTAGATTTCTCAATACCTTTCGACATTGCGTCAAGAAGGGTGCCAGACATTCTATCCTCGTCAAACCATGTAACTAAACCATGCTGTTGTAATGCTTTGTTTATTCTTTCAACTCTTTCGTGATTATTTACGTCCGTCTTCATATCTTCACATTTAAATTTGCCCCAATCATGGCTCAAGAAAACGTCATATGCAGGGAGCTCAACTTTTCTTTTAGCATCTTCACGTACTATCTTGTGCGGTTTCGATACCAATGTTTTTGTTGAATCATTATTTGTCGCTGATTGCTTTTCTGTGTGTGTACTTGAATCCTCTGTTGTGCTGGCTGGCGTAGCATCTATCAAAGGGTTTTTGCTTGTCATTTTCAAACTGGTCGTAGTACTACTTGCAGCAATATGATGTCTTTGGCTACTAGGCAGTGTATTTGCATTTACTTCGATATTTTCAGACATCAAAGATGGTGCAGGTTTAGGCTGAGGTAAGTCATTGTCGTTGATTGTTGCTATAACATCACCCCCAGAATCATAATGATCAATAAGCTTTTCATAATCTTTTCGTTTCGGATTCTTCTCGTACAATATGCGTATGATCTTTTTGACATGTAAGGATCGAATACCAGCATTTACTAGCACAGATTCCGATGGAGGATCTGCACCGAGCACATCTTCTAGAAAATAGTCATTGTAAATAAGACCTCCCGCATAGTCTTTTGCCAGGTCATGATTACGTTCTCTTTTCCTATCTGAAGACCACAGTGATTCCTTCAGCCAGGTTACGAGTTCGTCGTCGTCGCCATAGTATCCATGATGGGAAAAATGTTCGACTTCAAATTGCCATATCCCCTTGGTTTCATCGTATGTGTTATTCTTGTAATTCCGCTTTTTAGCAATTTTCTCTATGCGACGTTTAAATCGCTCCATTCTTTTCGTATTTTCATTGCTTTCTGATAAATGTTTTTGGGCATTTCTTAAACTATGTGGGTACACATTTTCGAAAGTTATTCTAGCTGGATTATTGAACTCTTTTCCAACTGCCGGTTCGCACTCGTGAAATTCATACAATGACACGTCAAAGTTTTGGATATAAATAATATCGTCTACAGCCCCTGCTTCGCTCAAATCTAATGGCACCAACCACTCTATTTTCCCATATCCTTTTCGTCCGACAATAAAATTTTTCACACTAGATAGCTGGAATTTTAAATCCATAGAATTCTTAGAAATCTTCGATTGTCCGTTGACCAAGTCTGGCACAGTATAATATCCTTGTTCAGCAGCTTTTGGGCGTAAGTAGGCTGGAATACTGCGTGTCTTCGGTGTTAATATTGCTGGTGTTGGTCTAGGCCAGCTAAAATCAGTTGATTTCACTGAGCTTGTTGTGTTATCATGAGGTTTTTTGATACGTATATCCAGCCTAGAATTATAAAATTCACTGTTCAATGAGTTCAGTAGACCACACAATATTCTACATAAGCTACTGACATCTGTATCTTTATCAGCATCTTTGCATTCTTGAATGTGGACATGAAAACCAACCTTTTCCCTTGTAACCATGAACTTCGTCTCCTTGATAACAAAAAGACCCCAAGTTCTATATAATTCAACGCCATTTTCTCTTATATCGTTTAATAATAGTTTCGTCCGTTCGCACCCAGTCGTATTGTCGTTCGATTCGCTCGTGTATTGTCTTTTTCGAGCTTCTAGCTCCTTCAAGAATATATATTCCAATATAACGACCGAAAACCTCCCAAATATACCGTTGGGAACAAAGTTTTCAAATGATATTTCGATAGGTTCAAGGTTTCTATTTCCTGTGCTCTTGTTCATGATATTTAGTACTGATTTCTTTGCCTTTTCATTCCTTGGCAACAAATTTGGCACTAAATATTCCAATAAAATTGAGCCCGGTACAGGAATCTTTAAGGGCACAATCAGTGCGAAGCTTTGCATCAAAGTTAGAAGAAACTGCAAATTAGGTCTGTCGCCTCTCCACAAATGTCGCAACAATCGTTTACTCAGTATACCCTGGGTAGTTAAGTCCACCCATTCGACAGACATTGACTTGGCTATTTGATCCCGAGCTTTCGAGTGGATAGAAGATTCTACATTAAATTCGCGTATTATATCAGAGATGCGGTCAATAATCCATTGTGGATTTAAAATAACAAGTTGACTCAAGCCTTTCCTGTCTCCGTAATATATCACCACACCAAGCTCATGAAAATGCTTCAGCATTGCCTTCACTTCTGCTCGCTGGTTTATACCAACTTCCGAAGACAATTCGCAAACCTCATCGATACTTAGGTATTGCATCTCACGACTTTTCTGTTTCAGGATATCACAGGCTTTCATCCATGGCATTGGATAAGTATCCTTAATGTATGTTTCGCCTGATATTGCTCTCTCTACGCTTATTCTAACTCGCTCTATTACTTGATCTTTACTATCTGTATTATCGACTGGGAAAAAGCACAAGTCATCTTCGTCATTGAGGATAATATTTTGGTCCAGAAAATTGTTGGAAAATTCTAGCTTTAACCTTTCTGATATTTCAACGTGTTCTCGATTTTCTGAAACTATATCTTTTTTAGACCCAATGAGGAGAATTGGAGAACCTTTATCTTTAGTATTTGTATCTTTTGATTGATCATCGTTGGCAACTCGACTATACAAAGCAATGGAATTTAACCAAAAATGCAGAAATTCAATAGCCTTCGCTGATTCTCTCGAGTCACAAGCCTTGATCAATTTTGTCATATCAAATAGTACTAAATATACCCCAAATCTTGTTAAAAATAGGTGGTGAATTGCGTAAAATATTTCTTGTCCGCCGTAGTCCCAGATACCTGTTTTTAATGTTATGTTAGATTCAAGTTATCTTTTTTATTTCCTTGTTGGCGCGTACTTACCGAGTTTTAAAGATTCACTAGTTGAATCTTCTAATAAACGCTGTATTTTCATAACACCATAATTTTTTATCATCTCTTGGGCGAAAACAGAATTTGCATTTGTGTCGTCAGAAGTTTGGTTTTCTCGAGTAGCATCCACCTTGTTAATAGATACTTCCGAAGATATTTTTGGTTTTTTTTTTTCTTGTCTCGGTGTCGTAAATCCTGCTTCATCAGTATTTTGACGAGAAGAAGATGAAGACTTGACGCTTGTGTTGTCATGTTGCTTCGTAGATTCCAAACCTTCTTTGAGAAGTAAAGCAGCAGCACTGTCGAGCTCTGAATATGTGCCACTGTCATTCAGATCATTAATTGATTTCCACGCCTCGAAACTACTCTCACGATTGACATTTACACTAAAATTATTAACGATACACTCTTCCGTGCTGGCGCCTATTGTACTACATTCGCCAACTCGGAAGCTTAAACCCATCAAATTTCTGAGGGTGCTGGTTTTACCACTTCTCCCCTCACCGACGATCATCAATTTTGAGCGCATCCATGGCTGTCCACCACCATACCGTAATGCATCGTGTAATATCTTTTTAGCATCACTTAAATGCCCATCGTCCAGTATTTCTAGTTGGACACATTTAATCAAATTTAATATCGCTTCTTCCCCTTGTTGCTTCAGTTTTAACTTGAAGCTTGCAATTGTTTGATCAACATTTTGCAACATCGACAAAATTTCATTATTATTACGCACAAAAAATTTAGGTGTTTCATTTTTTCTATTTGGCTCGTCTATTTGCATTTTGTTAAAGGTAAGCAATGCTGGAATAATGTCTCCAGCATGCTGATAACAAGCTAAATTTAAGGGTGTATTTCCATTACTTGTTTTCTCCCGTATTGCCATAGGATATTCCCGCATAAGCTCATATAAAATACCTAAATGTTTTTCACTTTTACGTCCAAAACAAAAGCTGTGCAGCGGGAGACCACCACGCCTATCTTTTACCTTTACACTGTTGGGAGCTAAATGAATTAGCTTTTTAATTACTTCTATATCGTCACCGCGGTAGCAGCATGTGTGAAGTAAGGTCCTCCCCGTTTTTTCGTCCACAGCTCCTATTATTTCTTTGTCCGGGGCATCGGACATGAGCCTTAGTATTTCAACTTTTGGTCTGTTTTTATGCACAGCGTAATATATTGGATATTTACCTTTCTTATCGCGCACTTTAAGTGCATCCTTTACATTTTCTTCATCTTTCGTATTCTTTTTTTCTGGTGCGGTTGAAATTTTTAGCGGATGTTCAATTTCATATCTATCAAACTCCTCCTTTGTACAGGTTTTTCCCATCAAAAAATATCCATCATATTCGGTAACGCCTCCTGGAGTTATCAATTTTCCTTTTCCATGTTGTTGTCCTTTACGTAAAAATTGCCCTTCGTATATATATTTTGATGATGTTACTTTTCCTTCCTTTATATAGCCTTCTTCGAAAGTGCCCTCAAACTTTACTCCAGAGCTACGGACCATGGTTCCACAACCATGCATTTTGTCATTTGCAAAATCACCAACATAAATATCTCCGTTAGAGATTTTCATTTTTCCAGACCCATGCTTCATCCCATTCTTGAAAGTGCCTTTAAACGTAGTGCCATCGGAATAAGTAATTTCTCCATCCCCATCCTGTTTGTCTCGATTCCAATGGCCTTTGTATACACGCCCACTACTTTCGTGTAATTCTCCAAAACCGTGGGATAAACCTTGGTCCCACTCACCATCATAATACGTCCCATCTGCCCACTTGTACTTTCCTTTCCCATGCGCCTTACCATTTAACCACCCTCCAGTATATTCTGAGCCATCATTGCCCTCGCGATACACTTCCCTGGGTTTTTCCTCCTCACTCATCAAGATGATGCTGTCGGATGCGTTACTTTTACGTGTTGCACCGTATCTAGCATTCGATACTGGTTGGAAAGGGATACTGATAATATGAGACGCGGGAAGAAGAACTATGTATTGTTATTAGTCTATGATGATAATCGCCAATTTTCTCATACTTTTTTTTTACCGGTAGCTAGCTGGGCTAGCCCTAGCAGCTAAACTAATTACACTAGCTAGCCCATGGCTCCTCGTAGCAAAAGCTTTATTAAATAATGCAAATAAAAAAACTTTAAAAATAATAGTATAGTAGTAGTACTGTTTTTAGCCCTATTATCATTGCTTATTATTGTAATTGGATTGATTGTTTCAAAATCTGTTCCTTTTTGCAAGTGCTTGTCTTGTTTGCGTATGTTATTAGGGTTAATATTAGGTTTTGTGACGTCCGCTATGTCGAGAAGCGCATAGTTGAGAATCCCAATCTAATCGCGAGATTTCTTTTTGGTCTTTTAAATTTGCAGCTTCTCCACTTTATCATACTACTGTTGCATATTGCCTCAACTATTTTATTTATAGGATACTTTCCAGCACGCGATGTTATTGGCATATGCCCGGATAAAGATTGGAAAAATCGAGTTTTCATTTTCGATGTAATATATTTCTCCACAGCGGGAATATTCGAAAGCGTTTCATTTACACTGCTATTCGTATTGTCGCTGGGTACAAGTTTTGACGAATTGTTTACAATGACCATGGGGAGTAGAGTTGTAGTGGTTCTCTTATTGTTAGTTTCTGTGGTCATGTTTTTCAGTTTTATCATTCCCCTGCTGCGTTTTCTATCAGTTCGAGATACCTCGGATTCTAAAATTCAAAGTATTACCAGTATGCATCTGTTAACCATGCAAGAAGCAAGGACAGTCTGAAAGAGAGGCGGCAGTTACTACGGTCAACACATCGTTTGATAGTACAGCAATTACAGGCTGTTGAAAGTATACTAGAGCGGGTCAACTACGTTATTCGTAAACATGACGAGGCAGATCTAGAGTCCAAAAATACTGACGGAAGCATGAAAGCGAGTGAAGGGGATGCTGTTGAACCTCTTACGGAGAAGGCCGAAAACCTTTTGAATGCTGTTGTTGGGGTTAGAAAAATTCTCAGAGAGAAGCAGCATATTCTGAAAGGAATAGCATTAGAACATAGCGAAAGTGTTGACGCAGCTGAAGTTATATTTCAGCAGATTACAATAAATAAGTCTCTCATGAATATTCTGGAAGACAAATGCATAGAAATCCAGAAACAGAACGATCTAAACACGACCCTACAAACCACCTGATTAAGGTTTTTTAGACTTTCGGATGAGATATTTGAAACGGTGTTTTAACCTCTAAGCAATAGCAGACTTGTCTGAACTTTTATATCCGCGTCTCATTTAGGATAGAACTACGGCCTTTCTCACACCAAAATTTCGAATGATATGTAAAATTGGAGCAGGATCATTATCAAAATACCCGTTTTTCGAAATATCCTGAAAAACGAAAACTGTTTAGTATGGACATACTATAGGGAAAATACTAAGAAACAGCAAATTTTAAATTCACATGTTCGACAATTTCTAGAGATGGGGCACTGATTCGAACGGCTAAGATCTTAATGTTGCATGTTTTGCAAACTATTTCGAAGAAAATATCGATGTGTTTCTGGACTACTTTTTGCGTAAATCGCACTTGACGAAGTAATAGATACAAACCTACTTCTAACAACACTCCGTGGCTAGCATGGACACACAATAGGGAAAATACTAAGAAACAGCAAATTTTAAATTCACATGTTCGACAATTTCTAGAGATGGGGCACTGATTCGAACGGCTAAGAGCTACATGTTGCATTTGTGGTTACTATTTCGAAGAAAATATCGATGTGTTTCTGGACTACTTTTTGCGTAAATCGCACTTGACGAAGTAATAGATACAAACCTACTTCTAACCACACTCCGTGGCAGCTTTGACGTAGTCTTATTACCATACTTAAGACCTAGTTGTTTTTTCTTGTACTTCATTGCTCTCGCAATTTGATCTTATTGTTGTTGTTGCGGTATGACAAATTTAGTGTAAAAGAATGAGGTTCAATTTCCAACACAAAAACTGCTAGTGCTATTTCATTCGCAATTATTACTATGCGGCTATTTCACTGTGTGAAGACAGACGTTACTCAGTTGCTACCAGTTGCTAGCTAGTAGTTGTTGTTTTCCCAATATTAGTAATGTTGTTCATATCATCATTCATCATAATTGATAATCTTATTATTATATTCTCCTTCCCCGTATGTATTCCTCTTCTTTCTTTTTGTTTTGTTGTGTTTCCCATTATATAGTTGTTGCCAACGATGCATCCTCATCACTGGAATGCTTCTCGCGTTTGAAAAGTTTTGTGCAGCGTGCACGCGCATTTTAAATTCTCAACTAAAGAAAATGAATGGATCTTCGCCAAGGCAGAAAAAAGGGTTAGCACAGTTCCATGGTCGTCTGAAGAAACGTGTCGAGGAGGAGAAAATGGGGCGAAGCCAAAATAGCTTGCCAAATAAAGCAGCTGATGAAAAAATGTCTTGCAAGCTGGAATCTGCCATAACTAAATCGAATGGCGATAAATGCATTGAAAAGGATACGATTTCAATTACATTGAAACGGATGAGCCAGACCATAAACTCAAACCCGCTAAATTTAAATCAGCTGACTGATAAGGCAAATAAAGTTAACGTTAACAATAATAAGGGTGATGGGGGAATTTCAACAAGATCTGCTCAATTAATGAAGTCGAATACAAATATGGATAGAAAAACTCTGGTTAATAATCAAGATAGACGTAAAGATGATAGTACTTCCTGTAAAAATCACCAGGACGAAAAGCTTGAAGACTCGGATCATTATGATTTCTCCATACCCGTGATGAAAGATGCAAGCACCAAAACTTTTGAAAGTTTAGGGATTACGCACCACGCCGGCCAAGGCTCAAGCACTGATGATGATAGTATAGCGTCTTCGACAGATGAATCCGTTGATCTGCCAGATGAAATGCATGAGGAAGTTGTGGAATGGACGACACATGTTGATGTATTGCCTCGTGTCACTGAGCGACGGGTCATGAAACATGTAATGCGGTCTCACGTCTTAGCTACAAAAATTGGGGAAAGAAACGCACATTTCGGGGAAATTGCTATGGCTGCGATGAAAAGGAATATCGAAGTGCTTTGTCCATATGGAAACAATGACTTCATAAATGGACTTCCGTTTCGTATTGCAAAGCAACACTCTGCGAAGGTTGCAGGCGTCGAAGTGCCCGTTTATGTATGGACTCAGGGTTAGAGAAAAAGTCCTTCTATAATAGATGAAATAGAACCATTTAGACTACAGTCATAATACAATCGACTTCTACTTTAACTTCAACCCTCAGAAGAAGACGATTTAGATTTCTTCTACCACCCTTTATGTAGGTGTTTTTAGAACTCTCGGCCGGATATTATATTAGTAGTGCTATTATTAAAAAAATATTAATGTTATTATTATTACAGTGCATTAATTAGTTATATTGATTATTATTGCACAACACCACACACCACCCCACCACAGTATCACGACTAAGTCGTTAGTTCCAAGTTGTGTACGTAACAAACAGAGTGACGGTCTGTGGCAAAATTAATAATCTTCGTTCAAAATAGCACACCACCATATATATATTTCAAAAACAAGGTCAAAGTCTCTTCTGGAAGGGGGAGGAGTATATATATCCCAGCATCTCGAGGATTGCTATTGTCACGAAGGTAATTTCCAAGCGCCTTCGGCGTAACTTTAAATGTGAATTTAGATTATTTCGAATGAGCTCGCTTGTTAAGAGAGAGGATGATCTTGTACCAAAATGTGTCGAAAACAGAAACCACGATTACATTTTTACTGGAGACAGACAATTACGTGTATACCAGCCAATAAAAGGGTATAGAGTGTCGATAGATGCCATCTTGTTAGCATCTGTTGTTCGCTGTGGCCCCAAATACAAAAAAATCTTGGATGTCGGCTGCGGAGTCGGCGGTGTATCTTTGTGCCTTGCGAAAAGATCTAAGTCGATAGTCAAAATCACTGGGTTAGATACGCAACAGCAAGGATTAGAGATATTCAAGCAAAACATTATTGAAAACCATTTAACCCCAGAAATTCCTTTCGTTTGCGAAGGTAGCATATTTGAAAACTGCAAAAGCTGGAAAACAAACGATAGCAGCACGATATTTCCTAATAGTTTCGACCAAGTGGTTACAAACCCACCATACTTCGAAAGCCATAATCAAGCGGTATCGAAAAATAAAAACAGAGCAGAAGCGCATCATTTTTTTAGTGAAAACCGGGAAATGGGACTGAATAATTGGATTTTAAAATGTCTGAAAATGCTTCGCCCAAGAGGATATTTTCATATTGTTCATCGTGCACAAAGATTAGGTAGCATCATTTCAACCTTGGAGGGTAACTGTGGGGATATTGTTGTGCTACCAGTGTTCCCTCGCGAGGATTCCAAGGATGCAGGCAGAGTGATTGTATCATGTAGGAAGGGGAGCAAAGGCGAAACAACAATTTTGCGTGGCATTAATATTCATGGTGATTCAGAGAAAAAGAAATACACAAAAGTTGCGTATGATATTTTGAAGAACGGCATTGGCTACGCAGAGGCAATCCGGTGATAGTTGGTTTAAGTCTCCTGCAGAAATTTTCCTACAAATTCTTGTACTTAGTGAATTCCTTTTCATACTTGTTGACCCTGTCCATTAATGTAATCCCGTCCCGCGCTAGGCCGACATTACTCTTGCCAAATTTATCTACCGCGCTTCGTATATGGTCTCTTGCGTCACTCTTCATCATGGAAAATTCCATTTCCTCACTATCGTCTGCGTGAACGAGAGATAGAATTCCAGACAATGTCAACGATGCAATACGCTCGTCATCTGAAAACATTTCTATTGGAGCTAGAATAGAGGTACGGCTTTCCATAAGTTCCTGTAGGTAGCTAATTTCGCCTTCAATCATTTCGGTTTCCTCCTTTAATGTCACCAGCTCATCGTTAACGTTATCTATCTCCTGCAACTGCGCAGCCTCCAGCTCGCGAAATCTTGCTTCTTTTTGTCTCGCTGTGGTTTCGTCGCGTCGCGCTTGCTCCATCCTCTCTATGTACGTCTTTCTTAGATTTTCTATCACATTTACTTGAGCTGTTGTAGCGTCAAATTGTTTTCCAAGTTCATCAGCTTCCTGATTAGCCTTTTTAATTTGCCATTTCCATTCCTTCAGCTTTGCAAGGTTACCGTCATAGATTTCTTTCATTTGTAAAGCCGATAAATTTATTGAAGATATCCTGGACTCGATGTATTTTCGTCTATCTAAATTGTCTTTGATTCTTTCATTAAAGAATTGTATGACTTGCCTCTTAAAAAATTCAAACGATGATAGCTGAAACGGTGCTTCCCCCCGTTGGTTTACTTTTGACATATCTGCCCCTGCTTCAACAAGAAGCAACGTGGTATTCCAGTTTGCCTGTTGTAGTAATAATAACAATTGTTCGAGGGATCCCATACTTGCTCCCATTCCTTCGCTCGGTTTTTAGTAGGCAAGTCGCGCTTGTTTTCCTGATTCATTGCTGTTCTACGAAAGCGCTGAGATGATAAGTGACTTTCATTACTTCATTTAATTCCTCGTTACGGCGTTGCAATTCTTGTTCTATTATAGCTTGCCTTTCCTTCTCTTCGTCACTGACTACTTTATTGTTTGCGGCAAGCGCAGCATCACTCGCAGCTCGTGCAGACTCTTGTATCTTCTTTCTCATTTCTTCCTGCACCATCGTCTGCTCTTGCATTAGCTTGGCCACCTTCAGAGCCATGTCTTTTTCCATCGCGTGTTTTTGATCTTCCAGAGTTGCTGCTTTATTGTTTGCTTTTGCAATTGCTAGATCCGCCTCCGCCTTTGCAGCTTCTACCATCGCGTTCGCTAATTTCGTCTCTTCCTTCATTTTGCTCATTTCTTGTGATTTGATTTCTAGCTCATGCCGTAGTTTTTCAATCTCTAGCCTTGCAGCGTCGTTGTGTTTGTTCGTACTAGGACTCGTCTGCTCGGTCTTTTGCTTATAGTTCGGTGATAGCGAGCGTGTAGGAAAGTCGGGTACTTCAGGTGTTTCGCAAGCTGAAGGCACAGCAATCAATAAATCACTGACTGCACTAGGTGACGTCATTGCAGCTCTCACGACCGGATCTAAGCATATACCTTACCGCAATCATCCTTTGACAATGTTGATGAGTGACAGTCTTGGCGGTAACGCTAAGACATTGATGTTCGTTAATATTAGCCCATTATCTTCCAATGTCGACGAGTCATTAAGTTCATTGCAATACGCCAGCCGGGTCAAGAAGGTGTCCAATAAAAGCACAAAGCAAATTGAGACGAAGGAGATACGAAGATTGAAGAAGCAATTGGCAAAGCTGAACAAGTAAGGACCTTGCGTGATGTTCTTCTATCTAGTTGTTATTGATCTCTTTTCTTGTATTTTTTTAGAGGTTGGAGTTAACCCCTTCCTCCTTCTTCCTTTTTTCATGATGATGATAATAATATTTTATTTATACCGTATTACTTTTTTTTTTCCTTTAAATATTCTTTTTATTTATAACTCTTTTTTTAAAAAAATAGTAACATAACATCATAGACTAAGCACATAATATAATTTTGTTTGTTGATGAGTGCTAGCTAATTAATAATACTCTTCTGTTGTAGTGCAATTTTTATATTAAATAATTTTTTTACTAGCTAGAGCTACTGTACTTATTACTACTTATTATTTCTTCTTCTTCTCTTCTCGATCTTCTTCTCTCTCTTCTTTCTTCTTTATGCCTTACTTCATTCACTTCGAAAATTACACTTCAAATTACTTGTTGCGGCATGCGCATTAAATGTAATGAAGATTGCAGTGCGAACGTTTAGTTACGACCGAAAAGTAGTGGATTTTGGACATGATATTTAACACGTTGCCACAAGACGACGAGTCACGATGCAGCACGTTAGAAAAAATTATTGTATTTTTAGATGTCAAGTCAATATCAAACTTCTTGGCGAGTTCTGCAGTTAGACAGTACGATGGGAATAGTGTGTTGAGATTTTGCAACCAGATCATGCATGAACACAAGGACAAAGCAATAAAGAATCTAAATAGGAAGTATTATAGAGATTATCCGCAGTGTACACCTCATATTGTTGCATGCGAAAAAGGGAATATCGATGACCTCAGAAGATTTGTGTTGCTAGGCGTTGACGTTAATGGTTGCGGCAAAAATAGAACAGGTTGGGCAGGTGGATACAATCCTCTGCTGATTGCAACAAGATATGAGAGATTCGAAATTGTCGAATACTTGTTAAATTTTTGCGACATCGATGTTAATGCCACTACGAACAGTGGTATGTCAGCCTTGCACACTGCAGCGTATCATAACTCAGACTCTAGAATAACTAGTGTACTTCTAAAACATCCTAAAATTTTTGTCAACCTTCAAAACGACCGAGGTTGGACAGCATTGGATTGGGCATTAGAATATAACTCAAAAAACGAATCATTATGCAAACTGTTGCGGCAAAGTGGAGGAAGGCGAAAGCAAGAGTTGCACGGGAAAACCAATGGAATAAGTTCTGAATTAGTGTGACGTTGCCTCGAAATGCATACGTATATACATATCTTCTCTGCTAAAAAAAAAATAGTATTGTTTTAAACGATTTGATTATTTCATCTGTATTCACAGATTAAGACTTACGTACATTGAAGAATAGCGGGGGACTTAAAATAAAGAACACACGCACACTTTACATATGTACAAAGTGTTGATAAAAAATATAAGAATTAAAATAGTTACATCAAGGTCGATACTAGGTGTCTAGGTATTCTAAAAAAAAATAGACTTTTTGTGCGATCCGATTAGAAAATGTTTTTAATGCTACTTCGTATTAATTTGTACATAGAGCATATTCAATTTATTTTGAGTTCATTTTAGGATCATTCGATAAACCAACTGTGGGTGTTATAAATTTTCAAATGTATAATCAAAGAACATACGCTTTTAAAAACCGGTTTGAAACCCATATGTATTAGTGCACCTTGCAATATTACGAGTATCATTTTATGTTCATGTCATGGCAGAGTACCAATGAAAAGGTCAAAGTTTCATTTAAGATTAATCTAAACTGGGTATTCTGCGTGCAGACCCAAATTTTGATTGAATGAAGAAGGTTCTAATAGTAACATCAACAGGGTAAAAATCTGCTATGGATAGGCCGTGTATGTCGATGTGATAACGCTGCAAAGTCCAGATTGATTCAATGATCGACAGCAATTTCATTTTTCAAAGCATATCTGGCTCGAGTAGACTTCACAAGTTTCCAGTTTGATGAAGCTTCTGTAGCTCTCTTCATATTTGTACCCCCTCCCAATGGTCGCGTATCATCCACTCCAACAATACCTATTTTTACCAAACCTCTCAACATTGGTATGTCCATTTTTTTGGTTGTCGGCCCCGAATTGACCTCCAGCAGCCATGGCTTCAGACTTGAATCGAAAAGGAAGTCCAAACCGAACAATTCCCACGTTCGCTTCCTACCAACCACAAACTCTTGTGAAGCAGCATATAAAACGCGTTTTGTCGCACCATATAGTTTTTCCATGACAGCTTCATAGTGTTTCCATTCACTCAAGCGTAGGGATCGATCATTTGTTACCTGAGTTTCGCTAGACAAATCGTCAACATTCCATTCCTGCTTTGCCACAGCTAAATAGCCATCATTGTATACAAAAATATTTAGCCTTCGCTCTGGCCCAGGAGGTGAAACGACGAGGCCGTAAACGCGGACAGAGAATTTACGACCCTCATACAATAATGGATCGCGAATATGAGGCTGAATTACATACTGTTTCCCACTTTTACAGTTCTGAAAGCATTCTTCTATCGTTTTGAAGGCAAAAACTCCTGTTCCATAATCGGCCTCGTCGTCTTTCAGAAAATAGCAAACAATGTCATTCACACTAGTTGGAGGAGACAAAAGACTTGGATTTTGAAACTCATCAAATTCATGAGAGCATTTTCCCTTATTGAATCTGACGACGTAAGTTACAGGGGCAAGTTGGTTGCCACAGATGGAAGAATGGCACAATATAAGTCGCGATAGCTGTATTTTCGAAAATAATACGACAGAGTTTTCAAACCTGTTCTCTACGAAAGAATAGACATTGCGATCGCACCACTCGCAAGCAGTTTTATTAAGAGGTTGATACATTATACCATCATCTGGATCATCAGTTTCCATGGTCTCTGATTTAAACCAAAATTCTTTTGGAATTTCTTCGAAACCATAGTCATTGGCCAATATATTTCCGATATTCCGTGCTAGGGTAGATTTAGTGCACAAGGAGAACTTATCTCTCACTGCTGCCGGACAAACGTCATTTTTATAAGCTTCCTTTTCCAAAAAAGAAAGGTCAATATCGCCAAGGTCTTTCATATTTGAGACGTTACACTCCTCATAATCACTATTGTTATTACCTGTGGAAGATAAATGATCTCTCCGAAGATGACGAGTTTCTTGGTCGATGATTGAAATTTCTGCTGGACACTTGTTTACCTGTTCTTTTAAGGGACTTGCAGCGTATGCTACTTGAAACAACTGTAAACCCTTCGTCCCAATGATATGCTTTTGTATAGTATAGGATTCATTCATACTGTGCGACTGTTTTATACTCCGATAAACTGATGCGTTGTGTGTCTGATATTTGCTCAGAGATAGATTGAGATGATCCCTTCCAGGGCCCTGTCTGGATGTACATGTTCCTCCGTCCACGCCTTCTTGTTGGCTCTGCTTTTTTGCTTCTCCCGTCGCCTCCCGCCGCCCTTCATTATTATATAGTATAATTAATAATAAAAAATAATTAATATAATAATAATAATAATAATAATAAAATATAAGATATAATAATGCGATAATAAAGAAGTGTAAAAAAGAGAGAAGCAACAAAAAATAAAGATGAAAAAATTTATATGTGCTCTAAGTTGGCAAGTACGTGTAATTCCAGACGAAGAAGGAGATGATAATAAGTTAAAGTAGTGCTGGTAATAATAAAAATATATTTTAATTTACTATTAATAATTAATAGACTAAAATATTCTCGAATTCTTCTCTAGCATCATTCATTATCAAGAAGTGCTAGGAGTAGTCTAGGTTCAATTCGTACTACTTTTGTATAGTCTTCAACCTCTTATAAAAACCAAAAAAAATACAACAAAATGAATAGTCTAACAAAACTGCTACGTAGAATTATTAACTTTGGCACCCGCTCATAGCAAAATGCTAAGCACGACAGCGAGTGTAAAGATGAATATCAAAACTTTCACAATTAGGTCTTTGTGCTTCACAAAGTACAAGCGGTAAATAGACTCCGTATGACTCGACAAGTAGCTGCCCATACGACCAAAGCCGACTATAAATATAGACCTAAAGATATTCCACATCCATTTACATGTGCGATAAATCAACTTCAGAAGGCTAGCACTTGGTACCTTACTTCCAGCTTTACTAATGCCCGCTCCAATTCGCGCAGCATCCTTAGCAGACTTGCAGCAAGAGCATAGCGATTTGACAAGGCTATAGCAAGCTTTGAAAATAGCAAAGAGAAAACTGAACAGTGGTTTGAACATTAGCACAATGCCATTAAAGATACCTTGCATACCTCGAATGACGGGTGTTAAGGAAACAAAAAGAGGCAAAAATATCAAACGAAATGCACTCATGAGCGAGTCCAACCAGCCAAACCATCTACCAAAAAGTTGCTTGGCATAATGTCTCACCATTGGAACATTTTGAAATAAATCATAAAATGCCAAAACCATCATACCGACCGAAGCTATCCACAGTATCGAGTCCATGGTTCGCCTCATCCATTTACGATAGTACAAGCCATATCCGGCTAAAAATAATGCCCAGCTTGGCAGGCCATCTTCTACCAATGGAATCAGTTGCTCATTGTTCCTCACAAAATGTTTCAATAGAGGATGAATTAGCGGTTCTGTATATCGAAACTTTAGGATTTGGTTTTCATAACATTCTTTCACCACATCTGTTGCCTTCGCCAAGTCAATCGCGGAGGATTTGCGAGATCTCGAAGTGCCTGAGGATCGCTTTGTGCTCCTATCGTGACCATCTCCATCTAGATCCGCACGTGACGTTTTTCTTTTTCGCAATCCATCACTTTTTGCCTGCATTTCTAGTAAATCTTCTAAAATATTTGAATTTAGATTATCAATCTTTTCCAACGAAACACTAGCCGTTTGCTTTACCTCATCTTTGCTTTTGTTGCTAGTATTACGTGCGCCTATGTGGCATTCACCAGAGCTATCTTCTACAACCTCATTGTCACAGCTCGCCCCCGTTTCTTTCTTTTCCAAATTATCATTTTCGGTCTCCTCTTCTACATTGCCTAATTTTTCTATTATTTCACTCGTTTTAGATCTGGCTTTCTTACGCTTTTGGCTTTGCATGGACGCATGGCCATAAATGGACGACCTTGGAGTCTCTGGAATTGGAATTGTTGAATTTGTACGCCACAGTCGAGTAATGACTTTTGTTTCTAAGCTGACTTCTGCATGATCCGTCAGCAGACTTCGATGGTTCCATCCAGTGATATCTTTTATGTTCACTCTAAATTGGGCGATACCTTCCATCGGGGCGAATGGACTTACATTGTAGAAGAAAAGGATACCTGCTGCAACTAAAGGGGGGAACAAAAATAAGTATGCCCAGTTGATAAAAAAAACCAAATAAACGTACACAGCGACGATTACCACTAACGTTGCCGTTGCAGGCTTGAACGCCTTTACAACGTCAGTCTCTTCCATATTTGTATCATAAGCAACAGTAAATATAAAATGAGGACCGTATTTAGGATGTGAATCAACGATCTCGACGTCAAGAGGAACCTTCTTGACAGTGAACATCCCCACTTGTAATTGTGTTATTGGTAGTATTTTTCTCAAATTACGGAGACCGCTTTTGCGTGCAACCAAGGTCAACTGTTTTGTATCTTGGAAATTACTTTCTTTACTCTTCCTTCTATGCATTTTATATTTTCTTTTTGCATGAACATTTTTGCTCAAATACACGGACCTATGATTCAGTATTACACGTCTATTACTACCACCGTGTTCAGGTGAGTATCCAGCTTCTATGCTACAAGGTTTAACGAGTTCCATTACGTCATCAATTTCTTGCATTTGGTTGTACAACTTTGTATATGCTAGTTTCAGGCGGTCAAAGACAATTTTGGTGTTGCCTGTCACAGATTTTACTTTTTCATTAACATTTTCAGGATTTTCAAAATCAGCGTCTTTTGCCTCATTGACTTCCAAGTTAAACGCAGACGGGTCCGGACAAGTAGTAACATTGACGTCGGCAGCACCAACGGTTGAAGAAAACAGCGTGCCTTCTTGGATTTGACAACGGCGTGACGAGCGTTGCTTAACAAGATCATACAGCATTTGAGCATCGTATTCATCATCACTATCTTCTTCGTCCTTATCCTCATACAAAAACGCCTGCATAATAGAAAAATCAGGACTTAAGAAAGTTTTTTTGCCCGCAGATTTGTTTTTAGTTGGCGTTCGTATGGGAGACAGCCCATACTTCATTGCCGTTCACTGTAAACTCCTTTCTCCCCAAAGGTTCTTCAAATGGAGCGAAAGTAAATGATGGCTTGAATGAATTAATTTAAGGCACGGGTATCCTTTTAGCGGTCAGATCGCCATACGATTTGCACACAGCTTGGGAGTTTCCGATCGTGACTAAAAGAGAGAAGGCTGGGGCACGTGGCGGCGTGGTGACATATTTATTAATAATTTAATAAATAACGACTACTATACTTACACTAATAAAAAGTAGGTTAGAGCTTCCTAGTAGTAAAGTTAAAGTTTTCTTCCATATTTTTTTTAGTTAAAGAATAATTGAAATAATTTCAAATGGCAAATAAAATAAAAAAAACCAACACAAAAATAAATTAATCTCTTCTTTTTTATTTATTTTAGACTATTTAAATTATTAGCCACTCTAGCACTAGTGCTAGCACTATTACATTCTTATTATTTTTACTCGTCGCTTCCATACATAATTTTCAACTGATCGTGGAGAAGAAGAAATAAAATAAAAAGTAGCACTAGTGTGATGGTGGATTGTTAGTCATAGTAGTAATTAGACGAAGTCTCGCTAGCACTACCAGCTAGTAGTCCAGGTCGTCGTCTATTCTTCTAATGAAAGTGCAGAGAGAGAGAGAGAGTGTTCCTGCTACTAGTGCTAGCAGTCGTGCGTCGTTACAATTAATTCATTTAAACGACGTGGAGTGTTTTCTTCTTTTCTCTTTTTTTCTTACCAAACAAACAACAAAGAAGTTTGAACCAGGACGTCTCGTAACAGAGGAAGTGTTGTCAATGTAAATGTGCTAATAAGCTAATGTCCATCGGCAAGCAACAAATCCGACAATTCCATTACACTCTCCTCACGAGACACACACCTTCTTCTTTAATTCTGATATTATCTCACTCGCTAACTTCTCTCTGTGTCGTATTTTCGTCATCGTCTGCCCATATTTTACATAGACGACTATTCATTCTTCTGCTTACGAGGATATTGAGTATAAGCTAGCTAGCAAGCTGGGCTAGGCGAATATTTTTATGTGGAATAATTTTGTACCTTAACCTCGTTGGGGTACCACTTTTTCTTATACTAATTAGCTATTATTGTTTATTGTTGTTATTTCATCATCATATTATTAGTCTAATATAATACCGTAGTAAATATTATTATTATTATTAATATTAGTCTAGTAGTAGTTATTTTTTTTTTGTTGGGGTGGTGTAGGTGGACATTGATGGATCCAAACCCTACAACTGGCAATTTCTAGCCTAAACCTAAAGGGAGTACTTGCCACAGCATTACGTAACCATGTCAGGGAATAGTAGCAGCACAGAAAAGATGACCGACAACAATGGTGAGGACGGTTTTGATGACTCTCGATTCTCTAAAGCCACATCAAACAGAACCATTCAAAGTTGGTCGAAAGTCGAAGAATTCAGTTCGGACTTCTATTTCATAGCACTTGCAGACACACAGTTAGGAATGTCACAAGGTGCAATAGATAGCACATTTTTGCCACTAGTAGGTTGGACAGGTGAAAGAACAGCTGAAGCTGTATATGAAGCGGAAAAAGAGATGTCAAGACTGGCCATCGAGTACATAAATAATCTCCAACCTCTCCCCGCGTTTGTAGTAGTTTGTGGGGACTTGATAAACTCTATGCCGGACAAGGCAAAAGAGCAAGCAGCTGAAGTGCGGGATTTCAAAAATATCTTCTCCAAACTAGACCCCAGGATTAGACCAATATGTCTGTGTGGAAATCACGACGTTGGCGATAGGCCATCCCCGTCCACTATAGATTTGTATCGACAAAGATTTTCAGACGACTATTTCTATTTTTGGTATCAAGGCGTAAAATTTTTTGTATTAAATACTCAATTGTATAAGTTTGACGAAAATGCAAAAGACCTTGCTGAAGAACAAGATAGGTGGTTAGATAAGGAGTTACTGGAACTCAAAGGATTGAATGTGTCGAAGGATAACGGCGTTGCTAATAGTGAAGAAAATGTGCATGATTACCGTTGTTGTGTGCTCACGCATATACCACCCTTCATTACAGAACAAAACGAAGGGGATGGATACTTTCCGTTGGGCAAAGAGGTACGCTTGAATCTGCTGAAACGCTTTTCTAAACATAATTGCACACATTGGTTTTCAGGGCATTTTCATCGGAATATTGAAAATATATACACAGATGAGGACACTGGGAGCTGCATCGAATGTGTAACAACAGCAGCATTAGGTGGCAACATTATTAGCGATGAGGATGGCGACCCAAAGGAATTGAGTGGCATGAAGGAATTGCGTTTGGATAAGGATCTATCTGGTATGCGCTTTGTTTTCGTAAGAAAGCGAGTGATGAAGCACTGCTATATATCGTTGAATACCATGGCATCAAAATATAATCGTAAGGAGAAAAATGTTGGCAAAAAGATCGATGTCGCTAAATTAGAGAGGGAAAATTTTGGATTGAATGTCGATGATCAGGATAGCTCGGTTAGAAAAATCAAGAAACCCAAGCTTTAATATACATAAACGGAAGATCTTTATATAAAAATATTTTTGATAAGTTAAAGAAAAT
>JACLAC010012326.1_pt1 | contig 24629 bp, 24 predicted proteins | sample 8027881 | NCBI WGS metagenome assembly JACLAC01 (sample SAMN15725517, study PRJNA655200) | protist metagenome | isolation source: fluorescence activated cell sorting (FACS) single amplified genomes of... | place: Spain: Blaines Bay Microbial Observatory, Mediterranean Sea | collected 2016-01-19 | reverse complement strand
CCCCCTGGAGTCGGAAAGACTTCCCTAGCCAAGTCTGTTGCTGAAGCGCTTGGGAGAAAATTTATTCGATTGAGTCTAGGTGGGGTGAGAGATGAAGCTGAGATACGTGGCCATCGTCGAACCTATATTGGAGCGATGCCTGGTAAAATTATTCAATCACTGAGGAAATCAAAAAGCTCTAACCCTCTGATGCTACTGGATGAAATTGACAAAATGAATAGAGGAGTCATGGGCGATCCGGCAGCGGCACTGCTTGAAGTTTTAGATCCAGAGCAAAATCATAGCTTTATGGATCACTATCTTGAAATAGAATATGACCTCTCTAATGTTCTTTTCTTCTGCACAGCAAATGTAGCTCAGAACATTCCTGCCGCACTTAAAGATCGGATGGAGACAATCACATTATCTGGATACACAGAGCTAGAAAAAGAACACATTTCAAGTCAACACCTTATTCCCAAACAGACCCTAGAAAACGGACTCAAAAATGAGCAAATCAGTCTACGTCAACAAGCAGTTTCTGAGATAATACAAAGATACACAAGGGAAGCAGGGGTTCGGAACCTTGAAAGAGAGATTTCCAAAATTTGCCGAAAAGTGGCTACTCAAATAGTAACTAAGCAAACCAAAAAGAAGGTGATCGTAAACCAGAAAAAAGTTCACGAATTACTTGGAGCACCCAAATACAAGCATGCAAAGGGCGAAAACAAAAATGAAGTGGGGGTTACTTGCGGTCTTGCTTGGACTCAGGTTGGTGGTGAGTTGTTGATGACTGAAGTCAGCGTCATGAAGGGGTCAGGTCAACTTCAATTGACTGGGAAACTTGGTGAGGTAATGAAGGAATCGGCTCAGGCAGCCCAAAGTTTTGTCAGAACCAGAGCAAACTTACTTGGGATATACTCTCAAGTATTCAAAGACATGGATGTACATATTCATGTTCCAGAAGGTGCTGTTCCCAAAGATGGCCCTTCTGCAGGTGTAACCATCACCACATCACTTGTGAGTGCTTTGACGGGGATTCCTGTTCTTAAAGATGTGGCTATGACAGGTGAAATCACCTTACGAGGAAAAGTTTTACCAATTGGAGGTTTGAAGGAAAAACTGCTGGCCGCAAAACGTGCTCAAATGAAAATTGTTCTGATTCCTCACGAAAATTTGAAGGATCTGGAGGAGGTTCCAGATGAAATAACAAATGGATTGGTAATCCTCCCGATGAAACATGTCGATGAAGTTCTTAAAAATTCTCTGAGTCGCTTTCCTGAGCCTGTTCATGATCCTCTAGAGGATGAGAAAGCTGAACCAGAAAACAATGAAGTCATCAACCCAGAGAAGCTTTCAACAGCGAACCCTGCTCTACCATCCTAAACTACTTTGAGAGTTTTTGTTAATGAACGACTCGCAATTCTCAACTGCCTGCAATGCCAATAGTACCTTTTGAGGTTGATTCGGTTACTGACTTCGTTCCGAAATCTCACGCGCAGACATTAGACACCCTAGAACTAAACAAATCTCCAAACGATCCAAATCAGCTTACATCTAAAGAACCCAGCCCAGTCTGGACAGTTTCAGACCTGACAAGAAGTGTACGGTTAATTCTTGAAGGGAGATTTCGCTCGTTGGTTGTAGAGGGAGAATTATCAAATGTGCACCAAGCCAATTCAGGACATTGGTATTTCGTCATCAAGGATGAACATTCTCAGCTACGGGCAATTCTCTTTAAACAAACAGCAATGAGACTTAGTTTTGTCCCTGAAGAAGGAATGGCTGTTTGGGTAAGGGGTGCTTTACAAGTTTTTGAGCAACGAGGTGAGTATCAAATAAATGTGACTGGTCTAGAGCCACAAGGGGCAGGTGCGCTTAAAATGGCTTACGAACAACTTCGAAAAAAACTTTCGGCTGAAGGATTATTTGAGGCAGATCGGAAGAGAAAATTACCCTTTTTACCCAGCGCGATTGGGGTGGTGACGTCGCCTTCCGGAGCTGTGATTCAAGACATGCTGAAGATACTCAAGAGGAGATTTCCCGGTAAGAGATTGGTATTGTTTCCATCAATCGTGCAGGGATCCAATGCTGCTTCATCGCTTATAAAAGGAGTTGAATGGCTCAATGAACATGCTAATGAGATAGAGGAAGTTCATTGATTTTTTTCTGGTATTCCTCAATTTCAGCTTTACCGTCTTCTTGACCTAACTCTCGTTGAATAGCCTTTACCTGCTCATTCAAATAATATTCTTTCTGGGTGCGTCCAATTTGTCCCTGAACTCTTTCTTTGAGCTTTTTCTCTACTTTTTTGAACTCAGCTTCCTCGATCATCCGTTCATAGACCATTTCCAGACGTTGCTGAGGTGATGTGGTTTCCAGCAACTTTTGCTTACGCTGCAGATCCATGTCTAGTAATGGTGCTATTCGATCTGCCAGTCGATGAGTGGGGTCACTTTCAATTGATAATTTCTCAATTCCTTCGTTGTGCTTCTTGACATCTTTGAGATAGCGCTTTAGTTCACTACGAACATTTTTGGAGAGAGCAACCATTTCAGGACTTTCCTCTTCAATTTCTTCGACAGGTTCAATAACTCCAGTGTAATATGGTTCTTCCATTCTAGCTTCAATGAGTCGTCCACGTTGGTGAGCTTCAAACAGCGCTTTAATTGTTCCATTGTGCAGTCTCATGATTTGAAGCACTTGACCAATCGTTCCCATTTCGAACAAATCATTTTCACCGGGAATTTCAACAAGAGGATCTTCTTGAGCGATTACAAAAATCTTGCGATCAGATGCTAAAGCCTTCTCCAAGGCAGCAATCGATAAAGCTCGGCCGATGAAAAAAGGCGCGGTCATGTGCGGAAATACAACAATGTCACGCATTGGCAACATTGGCATTTTTAGGGCGTTTTGAAAGGAAGAAGCACCGGAAGAATTTGACATGCATATTCCTGTGGAGAATGCTGTCCATCCTGAAAAGGAAAGACAGGTAAGGTATGTTTGTTAGGAGCTTTTGTGTTTACGAAACTGCAAATCGCGTAATGGCTATAACATTATGAAGCAAATTAAAATCATAATTAATGTACTTCTTGATCGAACATTTCGCAAGTTCTGCACCAGCTTAAATCTTGGTATACCCCGAAGCATTAATTAGAAAAAGGAGACATATATTTAGCCGGTGTTTGCCTTTTCAAATCGATCTGTGTAGCAATATTCAGTCTTTTCAGTTTAAAAATTTTACTACACATTTAATATTTTGGTTCATAAAAAATGCCTTCAACACTGACTCAACTGGTTGATGCTCTTCTGGGTGCCTATAGCCTGATTCTATTAGGCAAGGCGATTGTCTCTTGGTTCCCTGTAAATCCACATAACCCGATTGTTCGCTTTCTTGATCGCTTGACAGAGCCAGTACTAACCCAGGTCAGAAAAAAAGTTCCACCTTTAGCTGGGATGGATCTGTCGGTGGTTTTGGTGTTAATTGTTATTTCAATTTTAAGAAATATGATTTGGTCATTTTGAGATGTGACTCATTTTCACTGAAAGAAGATTCTCTATGGATTCTGATTTTACTGATGCCAAAAATTCAAAGAAAGTATCTAATAAATCAACACGTTTTGTTGTTGGGCTTGGTGCTTCGGCAGGAGGATTGAACTCCCTGGAAAAATTCTTTAAAAAAATGCCACCTGACAATGAACTTGATTTCGTAGTGGTGTAGCATCTTTCCCCGGACTACAAGTCCATGATGGTAGAACTGCTATCCAAGCTCATTCGAATGAAAGTACAACACGCGGTGGATGGATCGTTAATCAATCCAGATATCGTCTATTTGATTCCACCTAAGAGACAACTCACAATTGAGGAAGGAAAACTTTATTTAGTGGAACAGGCAACAGTTTCTGGAATAAATCTCCCAATTGATATTTTCTTTCGTTCTCTGGCTCGTGATCAGGAAAATCAATCGATTGCTGTTATTTTGTCAGGCACTGGTAAAGATGGGACCTTGGGTGGCGAGTAGTTAAGGAGGTGGGAGGATACGTGTTGCTTCAAACACCAGAATCGGCCCAGTTTGATGGGATGCCGAAATCTGCGATTGAGACGGGTATTGCAGATAGTATTGCACCGACTGAAAATATGCCCCATGAAATACTTAGATATGTGGAACATCCATACGCTTCTGTGTTACGCAATGGCCCCCGTCTTCGGACGAAGAAGATGTACTGCACAGACTTCTTGCTCTCCTTCGCCAAGAAAATGGAGTAGATTTTACTGAATATAAGTCCGGCTCTCTGCTTCGAAGAATTCAACGCACATTGGGGGTGATTCAAATCAGCAGCCTTGATGTGTACCTTGCATACCTCTCTACCAACAAGTCAGAAGCCCATCTCCTTCACAGCGAATTGTTAATAGGAGTTACCAGGTTTTTTAGGGATGCCGAGGCTTTTGATAAACTTCGCGAAAAAGTTTTGCCAGAGTTGTTGGCGTTCAGAAAGCAAAATTCCCAGTTCCCTATGCGCATTTGGGTAAGTGCCTGCTCAACAGGTGAAGAGGTATATTCTCTAGCGATTTTGTTGGCAGAATCAATGGAGCGCCACCAAACCTCCCTCAACATCAAGATTTTTGCTTCAGATTTAGATAAAAATGTCCTAAATATCGCCAGTTCCGGAAGATACCCTGCAAGTATCATTGCTGATGTTCCAGTCCAATTGCTTGGTAAGTATTTCTTTAAAATTGGTGATTATTATCAGGTGGTGGAAAATTTACGGAAGATGGTAATCTTTGCGCAACACAACCTTCTCAGAGATCCTCCATTTCACAAGCTGGATCTGATTTCACGCAGAAATATGCTGATCTATGTCCAGTCAAGAGTGCAGAAACGCATCCTTTCTATGTTTAGCTTTGCCTTGAACCAAAATGGATTCATGTTCCTTGGAGGGAGTGAGACTCTTGGAGAATCACAGGATCTCTTCTGGACAGTGGATAGCCATGCTCGAATTTTTAGAAATAAAGGAGATGTCTTTTCCCCAGAATTCCAAGCTGTCGATTCGAGTCGCATGGAATTGCGGATGGACTCACGGGTTGGTCTGAGGGCAGGAAGTGAGGGGGATCAGCCAAAAACTGAAAAGCTGATTGAGGGGATTTATGAAAATTGGATGGGTCAGTATGTTCCATCATTTGTAGTAATAGATCCAGAGTTGAACATTCTTCATGTATGGGGCCATATCAACGGGTTTGTGCGAATCCCTAAGAGGAATTTGACTTATAATCTGTTGAGATTGTTGGACAAAAAGGTTGGTATCATTGTCAGTAATGCTATTCGCAACGTCCAAAAGAGCGGTGGTGACATCATGTTCAGAGATGTCCTGATCGATACTGATGGGGGGGGCAAAATTAATGAGGCTCTCAGTCACACTTTATCGATGTAGGCCGTTCAAACAGTATTTCTTCATTGTTACTTTCAATAGTCTGAAGAAGTTGAACGACGAGGACAAAAAGGTCAAAGAAGCGACGGTTAACTTCAACGAAGCAGCTGAAGAGCAACTTATGGATATGGACCGAGAACTACAACATACCCGGGAGAGTCTGCAGACAACTATTGAGGAGCTGGAGGCCACTAATGAGGAACTTCAGAGTGCGAATGAAGAATTGATGTCAGCTAATGAGGAGTTGCAGAGCACCAATGAGGAACTGCACTCCTTCAATGAAGAGCTTTACACTCTGAATGAAGAATACCAGAAAAAAATAGAGGAATTGATTAATGCCAATAACGACCTAAACAACTTATATCTGAACACAAATATAGGCATCGTCTTTCTGGATCGTCAACTTTGCATTCGCAATTTTACTCCTGTCACAAAGGAATATTTCCCCTTTTTGAATCAGGATGTTGGTCAGCCAATCGCCACCTGGCTGGAAGCTTTCCGCACCCAAATCTAATGGAGGATCTTGAAAATGTCCTCAAGGTTCTTGTCCCAGTTAAGAGGAAAATACAACTTAAAGATGACCAGTGGTGTCAATTAGAAGTAAAACCTTATCAGACAATCGAGAACCAAATCGATGGGGCTGTGCATGTTCTGATAGATATTACAGAAATTCGCAGATATTGGAGGAAACAAGAAGAACTGATTGAGGAAGTTGAACTTAGTAACAAGCGCATGACTCTAGCAAACGAAGTGGGAAAAGTTGCTTGGTGGGAATGGAATTATGACAGCAAGGAGTTAATTTATCACCCTGATAAGGCGCATTGGCTTGGTTTCAAGATCGATGAATTGAAAACTGTCGAAGACTTCGTTCAATTGATTCATCCTGATGACTACGAAAGTGCCATGAACAGTATGCGTAATTTGCTGACTGGCGACTGTGAGGCCTATGATATTCGTTATCGATTGCGAACAAAACCAGGCAACTATCGTTTTTTTCATAACCAAGGCTTTGTTACGCAACGCAATGAGTAAGGTTCTCATAATATGATTACTGGAGCAATTGTGAATTTAGAAAAAACAGGACGTGCTCCAGAAGTTCTCTGAAACATAGCTAGGACGCGCAGAAATCTTGGGGAGTTGATACTGGTTCTACTAGGAAACGAAAAATTGAGAAACTTGGATGGTCGAGGAAAAAAAGCTGACAGAAGTCATTGAGACTCTACTGTTTGTTACCCCACGTGCATTAACAATTCAGCAGCTAAAAGACTTGGTGGGCTTAGAACCATCAACGAAAGAATTGCGTCATGCTGTCCAAAAACTCAACTTAGAATATGAGCTTACAGGGCGAGTTTTTAGAATTGAAGAAGTTGCTGGGGGTTTCCAAATGAGGACAGTTTCAAGGGTCCGAGAGTGGATCCGAAAGGTAGATGCTATTAAACCATTTCGACTGACCCCCGCGAATCTGGAAACGCTTTCAATCGTTGCCTACAAGCAACCCGTCACCCGGGCACAAATCGAATTTCTAAGAGGTGTCGATTCTTCCAGTACTCTGAGAACACTACTGCAGCGGAGATTGGTCCGAATTAGTGGCAGAGCTGAATTACCTGGAAAACCAACACTTTATTCAACCACAAAGACTTTTTTGGAGGTTTTCAGTCTTCAGTCTTTGAAAGATTTACCCACTCTGGCTGAACTGGACATGGATGACGACATGAAGGATCAACCCTCTTTACCTCTTATGGAAACTGAGTTGCAAATGCAAAAAAATTAGATTTTGAGGATGTGATAGGACAAATTCTTATGGAGTTATGAAGAAGGATTTGGCAACTCTATTATCGCAATGCTACTCGGATATTTTGACCTAAACTACATCCATACTGATCCTTGATTGCCGTAATACCAATCGTGATAATCAAAAAAAAAACCAATAACAGTTGAATTTAGGAAAAGATCTATGACACTTATCATGGCCCTGGACCAGGGAACAACAAGTTCTCGAACTGTGCTTGTGAACCCTAAGGGGGAAATTATATGTCAATCAAGCACTCCTCTTGATTGCCACTATCCACTAGCTGGATGGGTAGAGCAGGATCCGCTTCAGATCTGGGAAACTCAAAAGAAAACAATGCTTGATGTGATGCAAAAAACTAATCTGACCATTAAAGATGTTGTCGGATTGGGGATCACAAATCAGCGTGAAACTACAGTTGTCTGGGAAAAAGCCACAGGAAAACCACTTGCGCCTGCGATTGTTTGGCAATGTAGACGCTCCACGGCAATCTGTGAGCAACTAAAAGCTGAAGGCAAAGAATCATTGATTCGTAAAAAAACCGGATTGGTTTTGGATCCCTATTTTGCAGCTAGCAAGATGCGTTGGTTACTAGATGAAGTACCTGGACTATACAAAAGAATGAAAGCTGGAGAAATTTGTTTTGGAACTGTTGATTCGTGGTTGATCTGGCAACTGACTGCAGGAAAAGTGTTCAAAACAGATGTGACCAATGCTTCCAGAACAATGCTGTGCGATCTTAAAACAGCGTCCTGGGATGAGGAATTGCTTGCAGTATTTGGTGTTGAGTTAGCAGCATTGCCTGAAATTGTACCCTCTAGCGGAACAATTGCTGAGATTGAAAATTCGATCCTCGGTAAATCATTACCCATTGCTGGAATAGCAGGTGACCAGCAAGCAGCATTATTTGGACAGGCGTGTTTTGATGTGGGGCAAGCTAAAAATACGTATGGTACCGGTTGTTTTTTGATGCTCAATGCCGGTCCAAAGCCAGTTTATTCAAATCATCAATTACTCTCAACAATTGCTTGGCAGATTGGAGAAGAACGTACCTATGCCCTTGAAGGAGCAGTTTTCGTTGCGGGATCCCTAATTCAGTGGCTTCGAGACAAAATGGAATTATTTCAGAATGCCTCTGAAACAGAGAAGATAGCTTTGAGTGTTGAGGATTCAGATGGATGTTACGTGGTGCCAGCTTTCGTAGGTTTGGGCGCACCCCATTGGGATGCTTATGCTAGAGGCTTAATCATTGGGCTAACTCGAAACACCAGCAAGGCCCACATCGTTAGAGCTGCACTGGAAGCAATTGCTTATCAGTCTGCTGAAGTTCTCCAATGTATGGAGGCCGACCTCGGTTACCCCCTCCAAGAATTAAAAATTGATGGGGGCGCCTCGGCAAATAATTTCCTGGCTCAAGATCAAGCCGATCTCTTGGGTAAAACTGTCAGACGTCCTAAAAATGCGGAGAGCACTGCTCTTGGAGCCGCTTTTCTGGCTGGATTAGCAGTTAATGTATGGCCTAGCATTGAGTCTCTAAAAAGTTGTTGGCACGAGGATCGAAAATTTGAAGGCAATATTTCTGAAGATAATAGAAGAACTCGTATGACAAGTTGGTTACGAGCTGAAGAGCGTTCCAAAAGATGGGTCCAATAAAAATTGACTAAAGTTTCAAGTATTCATTTCCAAAGTTTCAAAAAAGTTAATTAATAAGCTTTTTTACTATATCATTGAAATAATTCTTTGTTGCCCCTAATTCCAACTGCTGATAAAGTTTTTGATAGCTTCAAAGAACTTTTTAAGATAATTAAATGATGCTAGAAATCTATTTCACTGAAACTAACTCTTATTATTGGAGGTTCCATTACTGCTCATAATGGACGGTATTCGTACAAAATGAATTCATCAGCTCAATTGGTATCAATTTTTAATCAAAATTTACGACTTTTGCTCTTGAACTTACAGATATTATAACGTGATAAAATCTTATAATTGTATGAATAGTAAAAGAAAGATTTTGCCCCAGTAAGTTTCAATTCTTTTAAAGCACCCCGATGCTAAATTCTTGGGCAACTGATTACATTCTAACCTCAAATTCTCAGCCCTTGCGTTCGAAAAACCTTCTCGCCTCCTGAATCATTGACGATTCAAGCCACTCTCAAGATGGTCTAGAATTTGTTGTTTTCACCAAATTCTTTCATCTCAAAAGGTGAGTGAGTGTTACTAAATTTAATAAACCAAGGAGTGCTCCATGCGATTTCTAACGATCCTATTAGCAACAATAATGTGTGTAAAATCCACTTTTGCTTTGACTCCCATCAAATTTTCGCTGGATTGGAAATTTGAGGGCCCCGCAGCGCCATACTTTGTTGCTTTGGACAAAGGATATTTTGAGGCTGAAGGGCTGGATGTAACAATTGACACAGGCAAAGGGTCCCTGGAAGCCATTCCACGAGTTACTGGAGGAGCGTACGAATTTGGTTTTGCTGACATCAACTCGCTCATCAAATTCCGAGACAAAAATCCAACTATTGATCTAAAAGGAATTTTAATGGTCTACAACAATCCTCCATTTGCTATTATTTCACTTAATAAAAGTGGAGTGGTAAGGCCTAAAGATCTGGAGGGTAAGATCCTCGGTGCTCCTGCTCCTGATGGCGCTTACGCGCAATGGAAAGCCTTTGTTGCTGCAAACAACATAAAGGCGAATAAGGTGATCATTGAGAACGTCGGATTTCCAGTTCGGGAGCCTATGCTTGCAGCTGGTGAGGTGGATGCAATCACAGGTTTCTCCTTCTCATCATTCTTGAATTTGAAATCAAAGGGAGTCAAGGAAGAAGATATCAATGTGATGTTGATGTCTGATTATGGACTAAAACTTTATGGTAACACTGTGATAGTGAATCCTGAGTTTGCAACTGAAAACCCACAACTCGTTAAAGGATTTGTTAAAGCTATTATCCGTGGCTGGCTTGATACAATTGCAGATCCCAATTCCGCAATTGATCATTTATTGAAGAGGAACAAAATTGCTCGCCGTAACGTTGAGTTGGAGCGCTTGGAGATGGCTATTCGTGACAACGTGATTACAGCTGAAGTGAAAGAACGAGGATTTGGAGATGTGGAGGGCGGACGTCTGGATGCATCGATCAACCAGGTTGGTCTAACCTATGACTTTTCAAACAAACCAACTGCGGCTTCGGTCTTTACAAGTAAGTTTCTGCCCGCCATGAGTCAAAGAAAGATCAACTGAAGTGACCCATTTCGTAGATATCAACAGGGTTTCGGTGTCTTATGACTTAGGTGATCCGCCAGTATTGGAGGGCACTTCGCTCCAGATGTCCGAGGGAGAATTCGTCGCTCTTGTCGGACCTAGTGGCTGTGGCAAGTCAACATTCATGAAGCTTATGTCTGGCCTGCTCAAGGCGGATCAGGGTTCTGTTGTAGTTGCTGATAAGGAAGTAAACCGCCCCTTGGGGAATGTTGGGATGGCATTTCAGAATTCTGTGATGCTTCCGTGGCGAACGACTCTAAACAACCTTTTACTACCGTTAGAGATTGCAAGACCTCATCGTAAAGCTTTCCGCAAGAAACGGGAGGCTCACGTCAACAAAGCGATAGATTTACTAAGCTCCGTTGGTTTGAAAGGTGTTGCCGAGAAATACCCTTGGGAACTGTCGGGAGGCATGCGCCAGAGAGCCTCACTTTGTAGGGCTCTGATCCACGAACCTGAAGTATTGATGCTTGATGAGCCCTTTGGGGCCCTTGATGCCTTCACTCGAGAAGAGCTATGGTGTGTGCTTCGCGACCTCTGGCAGGAGAGAAAATTTACTGTCCTTTTGGTTACTCATGACTTGATTGAATCGGCCTTTTTAGCAGATAGAGTCTTGGTGATGAGTAATCGGCCTGGTAGGGTGATTATGGAACTTAAAATTCCTTTTGAAAGGCCTCGAAACCTTGACATTCGTTTCGAAAAAGAATTTGTGGACATTGTTCACCAGCTTCGTGACCAAATTCGGACCGCAAGAGAAGCCTAATCCAATGAGTTGATGCAGAAGCGTACTTTAGAAAGACTAGCACCATGGTTCGTCACAGTAGTGATGTTTCTTCTTTGGGAAATCATTTGTCGATTGGGGAGTATTCCAGAATATTTCCTGCCAGCTCCTACCGTCATCTTTGATGCGATGCTTACATTTCACGAAGCACTCATCGAAGACTCTCTCTACACTCTGCTTTCTACCTCTATTGGATTTGGGATTGCTGTGGTTTTTGGGTTACTCCTCGGATTGATGATTGGCTGGTCTAAAACAATTTATCGGGGGCTTTATCCAGTGATGGTTGGCTTCAACAGCGTTCCAAAGGTGGCTGTCGTACCAATTCTAGTACTTTGGTTTGGAATTGGGATTGTGCCAGCTGTTCTTACGGCTTTTTTGATTTCTTTTTTTCCAATCGTAGTAAATGTTGCAACCGGTCTAGCTACGACTGAACCTGAGTTGGAAGATGTCTTGCGGTCTTTGGGGGCCAGCAAGCTCGATATTATGTTAAAAGTAGGGATTCCTGGAGCAATGCCATTCTTTTTTGGATCACTCAAGGTTGCTATTACTTTGGCGTTTGTTGGGGCAGTCGTGTCTGAAACTGTTGCCTCCAATCATGGAGTTGGACATCTAATGCTCTCAGCCCAAGCAAATTTTGAAGTTCCCTTGGTTTTTGCAGGTTTACTGGTCCTAGCCTTCGAGGGAATCGTGATGTATGCTATTTTCGCAGCAATTGAGCAGCGTACAGCTAAATGGGCCTACCGGAGCCATAAGTGATTGAAGCACATATTCACGAATGGTTGAATCTTGTGGTTCGCTGGATTCACATGATCACTGGAATTGCTTGGATAGGAGCTTCATTCTACTTCAATTGGGTTGAGGGACAACTGAATCGAAAAGGGCCTAATCAACCTGGCATTGCAGGGGATTTGTGGGCGGTTCATGGAGGTGGATTCTACCATTCACAGAAATACCAGGTAGCACCAGAAAAGCTTCCAGAGAAGCTTCATTGGTTCAAGTGGGAAGCTTACATGACCTGGGTCAGTGGGATGGCACTGCTGATCATCGTTTATTTCTGGCAGGCCGAATCTTACATGGTAGATCCTTCGGTTGCTGATTTGTCAGGCTGGCAAGCGATTGCGATTAATCTGAGTGCTATGCTCCTAGGCTGGCTGATTTATGATCAGCTATGTCGGTCTTCTTTTGGGCAGCGTAACGATTGGATGCTTTACTTGTTCATCATTGCATTACCAATAGTTGCTTGGGGATTGGGTCAATTTTTGAGTGGGAGGGCCACCTACATCACCGTAGGAGGAATGATTGGTTCCATGATGGTAGGAAACGTGTTCTTTGTCATCATCCCTGTACAAAAGAAGATGGTAGGGGCAATGCTAGCTGGGGAGCTCCCTGATGGTAAAATGGGGAAACAGGGTCTTCAGCGCTCCAGACACAATAACTACCTGACACTCCCTGTTTTACTGATCATGATCAGCAATCATTTCCCAACGACCTTTGGCCATTCCTACCACTGGTTGATTTTAGGCTCGCTGTCAGTGATTGGGATTGTCGTCAAGCACTATTTCAATTTACGCCACCAGGGAAAACCTCCAAAATGGCTTTTGCCAAGTGCAGCTTTAGCAACCGTTGCCGTTGTGATTTTCTCTGGCCCTTGGATGCGAGAAACGACAGTGACCGCGCAAATGGTTAGTGACAACCGCGCGATCAGCATTGTGCAGCGTCGATGTACTTCTTGTCACGCAAATATGCCAACTCAACCGGGTTTCTCTGCTCCGCCAAAGGGTGTTGTCTTAGAGACTGTCGCTCATATTAAACAATATGCATCTCAGGTACAGGCTCAGGTGGTTACCTCGCACATAATGCCACTGGCAAATCTAACAGGGATGACCCAAGACGAGCGAAATCAACTTGGTGGATGGCTGGAACAACATCTTTGAGTTTAAATTCGAAATATTTGAAATGAAACGCGAATACGTATTTTTCTTTTGTAACGGTCAACCAATTCGGGTGAAAGGTTTGGCGGTCTTGCAGACTCTGTCAAAATGGCTTCGAAAAGACAGACAATTGACCGGAACAAAGGTCGTATGTGCAGAGGGGGACTGTGGGGCTTGTACGGTCTTGTTGGGATACCCGAGTTCAGAAAAGATTAAATACGAAGCTGTTAACAGCTGTATCTTGAACGTTCACCAATTGGATGGACTTCACGTAATCACAATCGAAGGTTTAGCATGGGGAGATCGGCTGCATCCAGTTCAGCAGGCAATGCGAGATGGGTTTGGTTCACAATGTGGCTACTGCACTCCGGGAATCGTCATGGCATTAGCCGCAAATGCCTTGGTGTATTCAGAATCCACGAGGAAAAAATTAACTGAGAAAGAAGCACTGATTGGTAACCTCTGTAGGTGTACGGGCTATGAAGCGATCATTGATTCTGCGAAGGCCTCTAAAAAAATAAATTCTTGGAAATTTGCTGACCAATACCCTTCTGGTGCAATCGTAAAACAACTGAAAGAAGAGACAAAGGTCCCTTTTGCATTACAAGAAGTTGATCCAGCACTAGAGCAGGAAATTCTCAGAAAGTGTTGGAGGCCTAGGACCCTAAGAGACGCCTTAAAAATCAAACGCAAGCATCCAGAAGCTCGATGGTTGGCTGGTGGAACTGACATATGCGTCCAGATCAATAAAGAAAGAATCGATCCCAAAGAATTGATTGCAACAAGCGAAATTCCCGAATTGTGTGGGATCCGAGAGCAAGGAAACCACCTGATTTTTGGCGGAAATGTCAGTTGGAGAGAATTAGAAGAGTGGTCTTCGATAAATTGGCCCAATGTAAAAGATATGTTGGATCTCTTCGCCTCCCCTCAAATCCGCAATCGTGGGACCATTGCGGGTAATCTAGCCAATGCATCCCCTGTAGCTGACAGCTTGCCTTGGCTCTACGTGAGTGAGGCGGAAGTTGGGGTTTGTGATGGAGAAAATTGGCGTTGGATTCCCATCGATAAGTTTTATAAAGGCTACAAATTACTAGATCTTCGACAAAGTGAATTGATTGGAGCTATTAGAATTCAAAAATCTCATCAGAATTTGTCACAGCGCCTATTTAAGGTCTCTAAGAGGAGGGATTTGGATATCTCCACATTCACAGCAGCCATCCAATGGCAAATAGTTGAAGGTCGATTCCAACAAATTAGATTGGCTTATGGAGGTGTAGGGCCAACCGTCATTCGAATGAATAAAACCGAAAAAGTCCTCCGAAGTAAACCATGTACAAAAGACTTGATTGAAAAAGCCGGTAAAATAGCTGTGGCTGAAATCAGTCCCATTTCAGATGTCCGATCATCAGATCATTACCGCAATCGTTTGGCAGATACTATCCTCAAAAAATTCTTTCATGAAGAAATTTCGATGACTGCATGATGAAACATTTAAAGATTTTATAATAAGGCATGGAAACGGGTAAAAGCCTTGCCCACGACTCTGCTGAAATGCAAGTCACTGGGGCAGCACTCTACACAGACGACATTATCGAAAATGCTGGCGAGCTTGTTGTAAGCTTTGTCGGAAGTCCTGTTGCTCATGGGTTGCTGAAGCGAATAGATTTGGGAAATCTTTATCAGATTCCTGGCTTTGTGGCTGCTTTTACTTGGCGAGACATTCCAGGAGCCAACTTGTTTGGACCTGTGATCGCTGATGAACCCTTCCTGGCAAAAGACATCTGTGAATATCTTGGACAGCCCATTGTGGTCTTGGCTGCTAAAAATGTGGGTGCGCTGAAGAAAGCACGCCTACAGGTTCAGATCGAAGTCGAGGAAAAAACGCCATGGTTTACGATTTCTCAAGCGCTCAAACAAAATTCTTTCTTAGGCACTTCTCGAGTGATCAAGCGTGGGGATTTTGACGAAGCTTGGCTAAAAGCTGACCATCAAATTGAGGGAGTCTTTTACAGTAACGGACAAGAACAATTCTATCTGGAATCCCAAGCGGTCATAGCCCATTCTGGTGAAGGCAATGAGATCTTGATTCAGGCATCGACACAAAATCCCACAGAACTTCAGGAAGTCGTAGCTCATATGCTAAGCATTGATTTTAAAGAAGTCGTCTGTACTTGTCGTCGGATGGGAGGAGCCTTTGGAGGAAAAGAGACGCAAGCGGCCCTGCCAGCATTGATGGTGGCCCTCGTTGCTAAGAAAACAGGAAGATCTGCACGCATTGCTTACGATAAAGATACGGATATGAACGTCACCGGTAAAAGACATCCTTTCCGAAGTCAGTACCAGGCTGCAGTTGATAAGGATGGGAATCTTTTGGGCTTAAAAGTGGACTCGTATTCGAACGGAGGAGCTTACACGGATCTTTCGTTAGCCATCATGGAGCGAGCCCTTCTTCATGCAGACAACGCTTATTTCATCCCACACATATCGCTCATGGGCCAGGTCTGTAAAACTCATCTGCCGCCAAATACAGCTTTTCGAGGATTTGGAGGCCCGCAAGGAATGGCTGTGATTGAAAACTTGTTGGAGGATATCGCAGCAAAATTAAGGCGTGATCCTTATGAGATTCGTAGTCAGAACTGCTACGGAAATTCTCCAAGAGATCGCACCCCTTTCGGTCAGAGGGTCGAAAGCCGGTTGCCTCAAATTCTGAATCAAATCCATGAAAACTCTGATTATAAGACACGACTTGAAAAGATTAGGCAGCTTAACAAGACCTCTACAACTCATCTACGGGGAATTTCGCTAACGCCAATGAAGTTTGGGATATCTTTCACAGCTACTTTTTTGAACCAGGCGAATGCACTCATCAATATCCTAAAAGATGGCAGTGTACAGGTTTCAACTGGTGGAACCGAGATGGGACAGGGCCTAACGGTTAAAATCCGCCAGATCGTAGCAGAGGAATTGGGAGTGCCCTCAGAGCAAGTCAAGTACATGACGACCTCGACGGAGAAGAATCATAATACCTCTCCTACAGCGGCCTCTGCAGGCACAGATCTTAATGGAATGGCAGCAGCTAATGCTTGCCAAGCTATAAGATCTCGACTGGCTGAGTTTGCCGCTGAACTCTTTGCAGATACCCAAGTCGGAATTTCTAAATGTCCAGAGGCTATTAAATTCTCTGAAGGCAAAGTTTGGGATTACAGGTGCCCTGAAAAACAGGTAACTTTTGGTGAACTGGCTCTGCAAGCCTACAGAAACCGTTTAAATCTTGGTGAAAGAGGATTTTACAGGACTCCGGGCGTTGGGTTCAATCAATCCACAGGAAAAGGTAGCCCATTCCACTACTTCACTACAGGGGCATGCGTTGCTGAAGTAGAGATTGATCGCTTCACAGGCCAATGGACGCTAGAAAGAGCTGATTTGTTGTTAGATATCGGTCATTCAATCAACCCAGGTATAGACAGAGGACAGATTGTTGGTGGCTTTATCCAAGGTTTGGGTTGGGTGAGTATGGAAGAACTTCGCTACCAGGAAGATGGGAAATTACTATCTTATTCACCGACATCCTACAAAATCCCAAATGTTGGTGATCTTCCAAGAGATTTGCGAATTGAACTGTACGAAGATCCCGCCCCAAAAGGAAGTATTCGCAAAAGCAAAGCAGTGGGAGAGCCACCCTTGATGCTATCACTAGCTGCATTTACGGGAGTCAAACAGGCCTTGGGTTCCGTTGCTCCAGGCAAAGCAGTTCCATTAGCAATCCCAGCAACTGCCGAGGAAGTCCTGAGATGCCTAACTTGGTTGGAAGATGATGAGGCAGCATGGGGTCTAACTAATACAGAGATTCCTCTGGTTGCTAAGCCAGGGCAATCCATAACAAATATGGCTGAAAAAGTAGCCTAGCTAATCTTTAATAATCTGGGGAGAGTCGTTTGCCCGAGAAAAAATCACTCATAATAGAGGCGCGAGATGTTGAACTAGTTCAACTCCATAAAAACTATGGTGAAACCACTGCCGTCAATGGTATCAGCCTGAAAATTCCAGCTGGGAGTTATTGTTGTTTGGTAGGACCAAGTGGATGCGGTAAAACTTCGACTTTGAGAATGATTGCAGGCCATGAAGATGTTAGCGAGGGCTCAATCCTACTCGGAAATAAAGAGATTAACGAAGTACCTCCAGCAAAGAGAGAGACAGCAATGATGTTCCAGAATTACGCACTCTTTCCACATCTTAATTGCCGGGATAACGTATCATTCAGTTTGAAAATGCGAGGAGTTAAAAAACATGAGAGGCAAAAAGTTGCTGAAGAATATCTGGAATTGGTCCACATGTCTACTTTCGCAGAGCGAATCCCCGCCCAACTCTCTGGAGGACAACAGCAGCGTGTAGCTTTGGCGAGAGCCTTGGTGACACATCCCTCTGTACTTTTGTTAGATGAGCCTCTTTCAGCATTGGATCCTTTTTTAAGAGTGAAGATGCGAGCAGAATTAAAGCGCTTACAGGTGGAATTGAGGATATCCTTTATTCACGTGACCCACAGCCAGGAAGAGGCACTTGCACTAGCTGATCAAGTCGTTGTCATGAACCAAGGGAACATCGAGCAAGTCGGAACACCCAGAGCAGTTTTCAATCAGCCAAAGAGTGAATTTGTCGCTAAATTTGTGGGAGGACACAATCTATTGAAAGCAAATTTTGAAAAAAAATATTCAGAATCAGAGGCCCTCTTGAGAAGCAAGGAGGGCTTTAGTTATCTGGTTCCTTGGACTTCACCGGACACCCCGTCAGGTCCAGTAACATTTTCGCTTCGTCAGGACTGTATCCGACTAGATCAGCCCTTGAAGGAAACCCCACCTCCAAATGAGGTGCGGGGTACTGTTACGGCAGTTGAGTACAAAGGAACCAGTTTGAGTGTGATTCTCCAGCTCGACGGGGAGCAGGAACTAGAAGTCACACTACCCGAACAACTGCTTGGGCAGTTGGATATCTCCTACGGTAAGCAGCTTGCTGCAAGCTGGAAACCGCAGGATTTGTGTCTGCTAAATTAAATCGTTCCTTTCTTTTGGAGATACCATGAAGAATCCTACCTCCCCAAACTCTCTTTCACGACGTGATCTTCTCAAGCGTGGAAGTGCTATCGCTCTTGGTGCAACTGTTGGATCTCAGGCAATCACGGGTTTCCCAACAATCTGGGCCCAAAACATCAAGAATGTCACTCTACGACAGTTTGGAACTGGAGTTTCCAACATTAACGCAATTGCTCAGAAGGCAAAGGAAGATCTCGGTATCAATTTGGAGCTTACAGCACTTGATACTGATGCTACTGCTCAACGTGTAGTTACCCAACCAAAGAGCTTTGATATTGCCGATATTGAGTACTTCACATTGAAAAAGGTGTGGCCTAGCGGGAATATGCAGCCAATGGATATTAGTAAGCTGAAGTATTTCGACAAAATTGCTGGAACTTTCAAGGATGGTAAATTGACACCATCGTCTACAATTGCTCAAGGGACAGCCCCTCACACCGTCAGTTTCACTGATGGTCCAAATTCAAAGAGTTTTTCAAAGTCAATGACCAACTGGTACACAATGGTTCCGACCATCTATAATGCAGACACCTTGGGCATTCGCCCAGATCTCATTGGTCGCCCGATCAACAGTTGGACGGAATTGCTAAACCCCGAGTTCAAAGGTAAGGCTTCAATTCTAAACATTTCTTCAATTGGGATCATGGATGCTGCCATGGTTTGTGAAGCAATGGGCGAAGTTCAGTACGGCGACAAAGGAAATATGACAAGGGAAGAGATCGACAAGACAATGGCGATCTTTACCGAGGCTAAGAAAGCTGGACAATTTAGGGCGTTTTGGAAGACCTTTGACGAGTCAGTGAACCTGATGGCCTCTGGTGAGGTTGTCATTCAATCCATGTGGTCGCCTGCGATCACCAAAGTCCGCTCAATGGGACTGCCATGCATCTACCAACCATTGAAAGAAGGCTATCGCTCTTGGGGAGGTGGTCTTGGTTTGGCAAGAAATCTTTCTGGCTTGGAGTTAGATGCGGCTTATGAATACATCGATTGGTATCTCTCTGGTTGGGTTGGTGGCTTGTTGATGCGTCAAGGCTATTACTCAGCTGCACCTGAGACCTCAAAGCTACATATGTCAGACGACGAATGGGGTTTTTGGTACGAAGGTAAGGCCGCTAAAAACGACATAATTGATCCGTTTGGAAACAAAATGGAACCGGCAGGTGCTGTCAGAGATGGTGGCTCGTTCCTTGAGCGAATGGGTAACGTCAAATGTTGGAACTCAGTGATGGATGAGAATCGCTATATGGTTCGCAAGTGGAATGAGTTCATCGCCGCTTAATTGAATTATAAGGGGGCCTTGAGCCCCCATAGATTTTGGATAACGTGAATCGTCAATCTCCTCTCCCAACTCTGCTTCAAATCTCACCTATCAGCTTAATACTGGGATTTTTTTTGGTCTTGCCGATTGGGACAATCCTGATCGTAAGTTTTTGGGACTACAACGATTTCTCTTTTTTTCCTGATTTTGTTTGGACTAATTACTCAGATGCCCTTGGATCGAATGTCACCTACAAAACCTACCTAAATACCTTTTGGTATGCCGGCCTGACCTGGCTCTGTACATTCCTCATCGGTTTCACCGTAGCTTATTTCCTTGCTTTTCACATCCATACTACACGCTGGCAAATTGTTTTATTTCTGATTTGCACGATTCCATTTTGGACCTCGAACGTCATTCGCATGATTTCCTGGATTCCTTTTTTGGGGCGCAACGGGGTTTTCAATACTATACTGCAGTCCATGGGTTTGATCGACAAACCCTTAGAATTCCTACTTTTTTCTGACTTTTCAATCGTTTTGGCGTTCGTTCACCTCTATGCACTATTCATGGTGGTACCGATCTTCAACAGCATGATGCGCATTGATCGCTCTCTAATTGAAGCTGCTATTGATGGTGGAGCTAATGGCTGGCAGATGCTCACCAATGTTATCATTCCACTTTGTAAACCAGGTATTGCTATCGGTTCTATTTTTGTGGTTACCTTGGTCATGGGGGACTACATTACAGTTCGTTTAATGGGTGGAGGACAACGAGCTTCAGTTGGGGTGATGATGTGGAATGAGATCTCACTTCTATTATACCCTGCAGCAGCAGCGCATGCCGTTGTTCTGTTGGCAGTTGTCCTAATTATGGTTAGCTTAATGATGCGGATTGTAGACTTGAAAAAGGAACTTTGATGCATAAAAAACGTCCTGCAAGTTTCTACTGGTTGACCGCCTTTTTTGGACTATTCGTGCTGTTTTTGTACGGCCCTATTTCGGCAATTGTGATCTTGTCTTTCCAGGGGCCAAATGGTGGGCTGACCTTTCCGATGAACGGAGTTTCAATCCATTGGTTTTTTGCCTTATTCGGTGAGCAGTTAGTAGGTGACTTTGAGACATCCTTCTTGAGGTCACTTCAATTGGGCTTAATTGTGATGGTATTGACGGTGGTCATTTCCTTAGTTACTGGCCTTGCATTCCGCAAGAAATTCTTTGGCTCAAATCTGCTATTCTACACTACAGTCGCTAGCCTGATAGTACCCTCTATTCTGGTTAGCTTAGGAATTGGTTTAATCTTTAATATCATGGGTTGGGAGGTGTCCTGGACTACATCCGGCTTGGGAGCGCACCTGACATGGACACTCCCATTTGGTTTTCTGATCATGATCGCCGTTTTCAATAGATTCGATAAGTCCTATGAGGAAGCTGCCAAGGATTTGGGGGCGTCCAACTGGCAGACGATTCGCCATGTTGTCTTACCGATCATTGGACCAAGTTTGATTGGGGTAGCCCTCTTCGGGTTTACTCTCTCTTACGATGAATTCGCTCGAACTTTGATGACATCTGGAGTAAAGAACACCCTACCGCTAGAAATCTTTGGGATGACAACTAATGTGACCACCCCAACCCTTTACGCCCTCGGTACATTGACTACTTTCTTTTCTCTATTCATGATTCTGACTGCGATGGGAGTTTTGTTTTACCTAAGAAGACGCCAAGAAAGCCATGGTTCTGATGCAGGAAAAGGTGTCTGATGAAACTCTTGTTGGTCAATCCAAATACAACTTCATCTATGACAGAGAAAGCTGCGATCGCAGCTCGCTTTGTGGCCAGCTCGGGTACAGAAATATTAGCTTCTAATCCCTCAGATGGACCATTAAGCATTGAGGGTTACTACGACGAAGTTTTTAGTATTCCAGGGCTTTTGGAAGAAATTAGGAAGGGTGCAGAAGTTGGTTGTCAGGGAACGATCATAGCCTGTTTTGATGACACTGGTCTTGATGCCGCACGGTGTCAGGTTGCGGGTCCAGTTGTAGGAATCTGTGAAGCTGCAGTCCATCTGGCATCGATGTTGTCAAACTCCTTCAGCATCGTCACTACGCTCAATCGATCCGTGCCAGCACTGGAAGGCCTTGTTTTAAAGTATGGCATGGAACGACATTGCCAAAGAGTAAGAGCGTCTGAAGTCCCTGTTTTAGATTTGGAAGATCCGAATTCTGGTGGGAGAAAAAAAATTAGAGACGAAGTAGCCCTAGCTTTATCAGAAGACCGAAGTGAAGCGATTGTACTGGGTTGCGCTGGGATGGTTCATTTCGCAAGGGAGTTGTCTGAAGAATTTCAAGTTCCTGTGATTGATGGAGTCACTTCTGCAGTAAAGCTGGTAGAAAGCCTTGTTTCTCTGGGCCTACAAACCAGCAAAAGAAATGGTTATGCATTTCCTCGAGTGAAAAAATACTTGGGTCGTTTCCAAAAGGATCAACCCAGGGGCTGAATTCGTTAGTTTTTCCTCTATCTAGGTATTTCATGGGATTACATCATTCATGTCCTAGAAACTTGTTGGGTTACGGACCTGAACCGCCTGATCCACAGTGGCCAAATCAAGCCAAAGTAGCTGTTCAATTTGTACTCAACTATGAAGAAGGTGGCGAAAACTGTGTGCTTTATGGTGATCCCCACTCTGAAAGCTACCTTTGGGAAATAGTCGGTGCGCCCGGTTTGGCCGGTGTTCGCAACATGAATATTGAGTCGATCTATGAGTACGGCAGCCGCTCCGGGGTTTGGCGCATTCTTGGGCTATTTCGTGAAATTGGATTACCCTTAACTGTTTATGCAGTTGGAATGGCTCTTGAGAGGAATCCAACCGTCGCAGCAAGAATGCTCGCTGATGGTCATGAAATCGCTACTCATGGTTACCGATGGATTGATTACCAGTACGTCGGTGACGAAACAGAGAGAGCTCATCTGCAAAAAGCTATTGAAATACAGCGACAACTAACGGGGAGTCGACCGCTTGGTTGCTACATTGGGCGAATCAGTCCAAACACTCGTAGGATTGTTGCGGAGGAAGGTGGATTCCTTTACAATTCTGATGTTTACAATGATGATCTCCCCTATTGGGAATTACACGGTGAAAAACCTCTGCTGCTGGTTCCCTACACTCTGGATGTAAATGACATGAAGTTTGGTACAGCCCAGGGATTTAATACCGGAGAAGATTTTTTCAATTATGCGAGAGCCGCTTTTGATACGCTTTACAAAGAAGGTGAGACGTCTCCCAAGATGATGTCAATAGGGCTACATTGCCGTTTGATTGGGCGCCCAGGCCGCTTCGAGGGATTACGTAAATTTGTAGAGCATATTCAACAGCATGAACGAGTTTGGGTCACACGCAGGGTAGATATCGCTAAACATTGGCAAAAAGTTCATCCAGTTGAGAAGTGGCTTGATTTGGGAACTGTTGGATGAACTTCTCAGACTTCCAAATCTTGCCAATAAAAGATGCTGAGGAAGCTCTTTTGTGTTGTTGTAGCTCCCAGAATTGGGCAAACAAAATGGCCCAATCAAGACCTTTTGGATCACTGGAAGCGATGCACGACGTGGCCACCCAGATCTGGGAGGATTTGAAAGTCCAAGATTGGTTGGAAGCTTTTGAGCATCATCCAAGAATTGGAGATCGGCAAGCGCTGGCTGCTCGTTTTGCTAGTACTAGAAATTGGTCTGCTAACGAACAGGTCGGGGTAGAAAAGGCTGAAGAAGATATTCTTGATAGACTTGCATCTGGCAATGAAAAATATTCTCAGCGATTTGGATACGTCTTTTTGGTATGTGCTACAGGTAAGTCAGCGCTTGAAATGCTGAATTTGCTTGAAGCACGAATCAATAATTCTCCTGAAGAAGAACTTCAGATAGCTCAACAAGAGCAACAAAAAATCATGTTGCTACGCCTCGATAAAATGTTCGAATAATCCAAAAAATGAGTCCCATCACTACCCACGTACTTGATACTGCTAAAGGTAGTCCGGCTGAGAATGTTCCAATTCAGTTGGAATCATGGGTCAAATCCAAATGGCAACTGCTCGGAAAAGGATCGACTAATGCCGATGGAAGGCTAACGAACCTGATGGGGCCAGGCACATTATCTAAAGGCAATTATCGAATAAGTTTTGACGTCAAGGATTACTACAGATCACAAAATATCCAAAGCTTCTTCTACCCTGTGGTCAGAATTGAGTTCGAAATTCTGAATCCAGAGCAGCATTATCATGTCCCGTTATTGTTAAGCCCCTTCGGTTATTCGACCTACAGAGGCAGTTAAGAGAAACTAATGTCATTTTTAGGAATACATGACTGATACGGTAATTCAGCATACTATTCAAATTCCTCATTATGTCGGCTCAACTACAAATCTCTGTTCACCAAGACTTGGAACGGTTGCCTTGCGTTGTAGCGATGATAGCTTTGCGTCTCGGGAACGGATGTTGGCTGAAACAGATCCTGTTTTCAAACCAGATGTTTACGATGATTTTGGAAAATGGATGGACGGTTGGGAAAGTAAACGTCGGCGGTATGGTGGACATGACTGGTGTGTGATTCGTTTGGGAGTCCCAGGAGATTTGGTAGGCCTAGAATTGGATACTACCCACTTTACGGGCAATTTTCCTCCAGCAGCTTCAGTTTGGGGGTCTAAAGAAGAGGATGATCCTGGAGATGCATCCGAAAGTTGGGAGGAAATTCTGGAATCTGTCAGCCTTGGTCCATCGAAACGACATTTTTTCGATTGCCAGCAGCTTGGCCCATGGCGTTGGTTGAGATTGAACATTTATCCTGATGGAGGCATTGCACGATTCCGAGCATATGGAAACGTTATTCCTGACTGGTCAAGATCAGGGTCGGAGATTGAGTTGTCTGGTCTCAAAAACGGAGGAAGAATCGTAGCATACAATGACGCTCACTATGGAAATGTGCAGGCTGTCTTGGATTCTGGCAGAGGTATTAATATGGGTGATGGGTGGGAAACTAGGCGTCGTCGTGAACCGGGTTTTGATTGGTTATTGGTTGCTCTGGGTGCACTTGGAAAAGCTAACAGAATCGAAGTGGAT
>JACLAC010004277.1_pt1 | contig 24639 bp, 25 predicted proteins | sample 8027881 | NCBI WGS metagenome assembly JACLAC01 (sample SAMN15725517, study PRJNA655200) | protist metagenome | isolation source: fluorescence activated cell sorting (FACS) single amplified genomes of... | place: Spain: Blaines Bay Microbial Observatory, Mediterranean Sea | collected 2016-01-19 | reverse complement strand
AAAGATTCCTCTGTTTGCTTTCAGTATGCAACTGAGATAGGCGCGAGCTGGAGCGTACTTAAAATAATGGAAGAAATCGGAGTTTTGTCAGAAATGGAGAAAATTGAGAAACCATATCGGACAGCATTGGTAAGCATGATTGTTGATCGAGTCATAAATGACAAGCCATATTCAACTCGTGGGTTATATGATCAGTTTGAAGCAAGTGGCCTTAATCAAATTATCAAAGAGCATCATTATGGCAGTATCGAGCAATGGTATTTATCGTTGGAAAAGATATATGAAAAACAAATAAGCATGCAAAAATCACTATTTAATAATCGAAAAGGCAAAGGGAAGCGTATTATATTATATGATATTAGCTCCAGTTATTTTGAGGGAGATAAATGTCCTCTGGCTGCATTTGGATATAACCGAGACGGGAAAAAAGGAAAAAAGCAGATCGTTTACGGTGCAATTACAGATGAGGACGGATGCCCAATTGGCATCAAAGTATTTGAAGGAAATACAAAAGATGAGACCACTGTATTGGGTCAAATTGATGAGTTAAAAACAGAATTTAGGATAAAAGAAGCTATTTTTGTGGGAGATCGGGGAATGATAACAGCCAATAAAGTAGAGGCTCTTAGGTCTCCTAAATATCAGAATTGGCTAAGTTATATTACAGCTGTAAAGCGATCAGACATGATGGAAATGGTAGACGATCAAAAACATCCAATTCAAATTGGGCTTTTTGATCAATCTGAATTAGCTGAAGTTTGTCATGAGGGTATTCGGTATATTTTATGTCATAACCCATTAAAGAAAAATGAGGATTTACAAACACGCCAACGGCTTCTAAAAAAGACAGAAGAAAAATTAACTTCCCTGTATAATGAAGTTAAAAAAGGGAGGCTTAAGCAAAAAGACAAGATCGCTAAGCGGCTATATCGATGGATTAATCGATGGAAGATGGAGCGCTTTTTTACAGTGAGCTATGAAGAAGGAAAATTCGAATTTTCAATAAACCAAGATGAAATTCAGCGATATTCAAGATTAGATGGCTGCTATGTTATTACAACGGATATAGATGATCGTAAATTGAACAAAAAGGCCGTTGTAGGCAGATATAAATCACTATCGAAGGTTGAGCAACTATTTCGGACGATGAAATCAACTGAAATTATGGTCCGACCCATCAGACGATGGAATTCAAAGCGTGTAAAAGGACATATCTTTGTATGTATGTTGTCATATCTGATTATTTGGCATTTTAGAAAAAAATTATCATCATTTTTAGTGCGTGATCCGTCCTCTAAAAAATGTGTTGCCAGTAGCTTAAGATCTATATTCGACTCCCTCAAACAAGTACAGCTTGCTCATCTTCAAATTTGTGATTCAAATGTTGAGCAAATTGGCACGATAACTGATTATCACAAGCAGTTATTTAAAGCTCTAGGTTTATCAATTCCAATTAAACCAAAGGATTTGTCGCTAAGAATTTAGCTTTTTTCAACCCCTTTTCGTACTTAAATTTTGTTTTTCAGTCCAAACTTCCGTTTTAATATTTTTCGGTTTTTTGGGAATTAGATCGATCATTATTCAGTTTATCCTTAAGCTGTCGTAAAATACCAAATATGACGAAGCAGGTCGCCAGATTACTACCTTAGTTATCGAAAAAATTTAAAATAAATTTCAATACACTTTTATAAATCTTATTTTTATTTCCCGGAATTATATGAAGCTAAACATTGGGATACAATCGCATCCACTGTCGATTGAGTGGCACACTTAACATCCCCACTAAATTTTTTTCTGACTTGTTTCACTAATCCTGTACTCGTCACAACACAGGTAATAGACTCGCCTGAATAGACGTGAGTAAAAAAAGAGTCCACTTGAGACCTACTCATCAAAATAATCGTATCGCCGTCTCTTAGCCTAACCCCGTCCGGAGGCACTATTTTCTGTGTATCATAAATCGCTAATTGATCAACAATAGCACCCCGTTGACGGAGTCCGTCACACAATATTGACGCCGCTTGTTTCGCTTGGGGAATCAAAATATGCTGCCCGGTAAGATCGTTCTGTAGGGTACTCACTGTATCTAAGATGCCCTTTGCCGACTGTACTGATGGGACCCTATCTGCACTAATGCCGTAGTGAGTCAGGTGGAATGCCGTTTTTGGGCCTACTGAAATAATCGTCTTTCCTGCTAAACACCGACTATCGCTTCCCGTTTGGAGGAGCTGCTTGAAAAAGTAGGTGACGGCATTGCTACTCGTAAAAATGAGTTGTGTATAAGATCTTAAATAGTCGGATGTTATTTGTACCAATGCCGAATGAATAGGCGTAAGCTTAATAAGCGGTACCTGAAGGACTTCTGCACCGAGTGCAGATAACGCGTCTTCCAATTCCTGCTGTTGATGATACGGTCGACAGACCCAAAATCGATGTCCTGATAACGGCAATGTCTGATGCCAATTTAAGTCCTGTCCTAATCGAGCAACCTCACCCACAACTAATATTGCAGGATGTGTCATTTTATTTTGGAGGACCCGATCTGAAATCGTTTCCAATGTGCCCGTGACGGATCGCTGAGCAGATAATGTCCCCTCTTGTATCACGATTGCAGGTGTATTTTTTGAAAATCGCTGCTGATCTTGTAACCGGAGTACAAGGTCTTCAAGATGTGTCATTGCCATTAAAAATACCAGAGTGTCTGCCTCCGGATACTCTTTTTCTGAAATAGGGTACCCTGTTTTTGTCGTCCCGGTTACAAACGCCACCGAGCGTGAATAATCCCGATGGGTTAACGAAATACCGTCATAGGCGGGCACAGCGAGAGTGGAAGAAATACCAGGTACAACCTCATAGCGAATACCTGCAGCCCGTAATACCGCCATTTCTTCCCCCCCCCGACCAAAAAGCAGTGGGTCGCCCCCTTTAAGCCGAACAACCCTTTTGCCTTGAAGTGCAAAATTGATTACCATCTGGTTAATTTGGGATTGTTGGGTCGAATGTTCTCCTTTTTTCTTTCCGACACAAATTAGGTCTGCGTCCTCTGAACAATACGCCCTAAAATTGGGATGCACCAAATAGTCATATAAAACGACCTCTGCAGACGCTAGAACTTTCGTCATTTTTATCGTAAATAATCCTGGATCTCCGGGGCCAGCTCCCACTAAAAACACATACCCTTTGGCCGTTTTCTGAATCATGATATTAAATCTACAATCACTTCATCTAGATCAGATGAACCATAGTCTAATGGAATAGTAAACCTAAAATATTGACCCTGTAATGATTCTGGGTCTGCGTTAAATGCATACAATTTATAGTGATCATCATAACGTTGAGCGTAAAGCCCCAACGGATACCGACAATCAAACCCCAGTCTACGCACGATATCTAACTCTAGCTGAGAAAGCTGTGATTGATCAGGATCATTAATGGATTGAATCGTTTTTATAATCTCTTTCTCATTTGATCGAACTTGAACAACAATAACACCTTGCCCTGGTGCCGGTACAAAATTGTGAGGATTCAGTGATACTGCAATATAATCCTGAAGGCCCAATCGTAATAGTCCTGCTTCAGACAGCATAACGGCATCCACTGATTTATCTGTCTTTTCTAATTTTTGAAGACGGGTTTCTACATTACCTCGAATGGGAACAATCTTTAAATCAGGTCGATGATATAATAACTGCGCTTTTCGTCGTAAACTTCCTGTTGCAACTGTATATTTTTCAGGGATATCTGAGACTGATTTAAGATGCTCATTTCTTGGCAGAGTCATACATAATGCATCTCGTGGCGAGTCGACAGTTAGGTATGCAGCAATTTCACTACCTGGTACCAATTCAGTTGTTACATCTTTCATACTATGAACAGCCATATCAATTTTACCTGCAATTAACGCCTGTTCAAGTGATTTAATAAAGACACCCTTACCTCCCATTTCACTGAGTGGTGTTGTTTTATCGATATCACCCTCTGACTGAATAGGTACAATTTCAATCTCGTATTGAGAATATTGTGATATTAATAACTGCTTAACGTAATGGGCTTGATGCCGTGCCAAGGTTGAACAACGCGTTCCGAGTTTAAGCGATGACTTCACGTTTATAACTCATCCAGTGTTGAAACTTCGCTTGCTCATCGCTAATAATACGCTTTACAACTGTAATTTCACCCTTTCGTCGCTTTACATTTTTTTCAGCAAGGTCCTTTAACCCTTCGACAGGAATAACCCGTCTGTGATCGGATTGACTCTCTGGATGCACATTTCTAGGCAACCCTAAATCAATAATGAGAGACGTCTTCGATTGTTTTTCATCAAAATAAGACGGGATAATTAACGGTTGTTTACGGCTTATTGCGGAGATAACAATATCATAGTCTGAAATATACTCAGATAACGTTTCAAAGGGCCTTACATCACAGTTGAGTTCACTGGCAAGAGATTGCGCCGCATCGATCGATCGATTCACCACCGTTAGATCAGGATGCCCCATTGCATGACATTTTTTAAGGCATCGTCGTCCCATTATCCCCGCACCCAGAACAAGTATTCGACGGCTAAAATAATCCAAATGGTGCATTTTTATAGCATCAATGGCAATAGAACTCACAGAATAGGCACCCTGCGATATTTTGGTTTCGGACCGAACCCGTTTTCCACAGCGTACTGCCGATTGAAATAGTTTATTTAATAAAGGCCCTGTTAACCCACGATCTTTTCCATAAGAATAAGACGCTTTCACCTGTGCCAAAATTTCATTTTCACCAAATACCATCGATTCTAGTCCCGATGCAACATTAAATAAATGAGTCACTATTTCAGGTGCCGAATACCGAGGTAATGCCTGACGAACATCTTCAAGCGGTTGTTCTTTACGAGATGCAATTTCCCGATAAATCCATTCTATCGCATCATCAAGGGACTCTGACACAACATAATATTCCAATCGATTACAGGTTAATAAAGGAACAATCTCTGTAATGGCACAATTTGCTTTTTTAATTTCTGCTAAAAACCCAGCCAATCCGTCCTGTGCGAAATAAAACCGTTCTATTTCAGAGATAGGACGTTGTTTATAGTCCGTTCCAATACACCCTATTTCCATCATGAGGGGTATTGTAACTTTATTTCCTCTTCTTTTCTAACTTTGCTTGTTTCTTTTCTTTTGCCGTTTTCTGAGGTTTCTTTTTCTCATCCCGTTTTGGTTTATCTTTTCCCACTGTATTAACCCTCCGTATTCTCTCTATCTTTTTATCATACGATACTTTATCAGTGAACTACAATCTAATATATTTTAATGGATTAACGGGCCGCCCATTTTCTCTCACTTCAAAATGAAGATGAGGACCCGTCGCGTAGCCTGTTGCACCAACCCACCCAATCTCATCACCCTTCTTAACCCGTTGTCTTTTTTTAACTAAAATCCGACTGGTATGCGCATAAAACGTTGATATATTACGACCATCTCTCTCTCGTTTTCCATGGTCAATAACAATAATTTTACCGTATCCACGATATAATGATTTTTGACCTGAAAATAATACTTTACCAGAATCAGCGGCATAAATTCGGGTTCCTTTTCTTGCAGCAAGGTCAATTCCATTATGGCGAATCCACTTCTTAATAATGGGGTGTTTCCGAACACCAAATCGAGACGAGAGCCATCCTGTAGTCGGTCGAATCATTTTTCCCGTCCCAAAATAAGTTGTATTTGCTTTACCGAGTGTCTTAATAAGCGTTTCTAACTTTTGAGATGACCGCTCTAATGCATGATTACGTCGTTCTATTTCCGCAATCTGGGTTGCCAATACTTTAATATACTTTTTTTGCTGTACTTTTTTATTTTTAAGCATCTTTTTCCGGTTTAAGATAGATGCTTTTAAGATACCTATTTGATATACTTGCTCATTAAACGCTTGCTTCTGGTCTTCGAGTTGTTTGAACTCCTGTTTCATTTTATTAATTAATCGAATATCAGATTGCATGATTTTATCAAAATAGAATGCGACCTCCGTAGCTTCTACGATTGTATTAGGCAGTAGCACCAAGGATAGCATTCCCAGTTGACTCTCCTTATACATCTGAACAATCCGATCACTAAATACGGCTTGTGTTTCTTCAAACTTCTGGGACAATACCTGAATTTCTTTCTGTGTATTTTTCTTTTCTTTTTGTGCGTTATGTAACTTTTTATGTATTTTTTGTAATTTAAGTGTTGTGTATTTTAAATCTTTTTTTAATGCAAACAATTTTTTTTCTACATTTTTTTTTCGTTCTTTTTTGGGTTTTAGTTTTTCTTTGTTTTGTTTAATTACAGATTGAAGCTCAGATAACTTTTGCTTTTTTTTAATCACGGAATCACTTGCATTAATCGGGATTATGAGTATTAACGTGATAAATAGTATAGTTCGCCAAGACATTTCTCTATTATACCTATTTATTTTATTATCGGGGACCTACTATCATTTTTCGAGTTTTTTAATAGTATCGTGAAAATCACTACTTTAACCCCCGTTTTTTACGTTTTTGACGCTGATGGGCCACCGCAAATCGATGTGCTTCATCCCGAACCCGCTGAAGTAACTGCAACCCTAAGTCTGAATGCGGTAATTGAATAGGATCATATTGACCCGGTTTAAAAATAGACTCTTCTCGTTTTGCAAGGGCCACAATATCTATTATTTGATTAACGCCCAATTCAGTTAATGCCTGGCAAGCAAAATTCAACTGTCCTTTCCCCCCATCGATTAAAACTAAATCAGGTAACGTTTCACGACATTCAAATGCAAGTTGAAACCGTCGACTTACCACTTCTTTCATTGACCGATAGTCATCACTTTTTCCTGATACCGTCTTAATATTAAATCGACGATACCCGGACTTATTCGGCTTTTCTTGATCAAAACAAACTGATGATGCCACAATATCAGCCCCATAAAAATGAGAAATATCGAACCCCCATATCACAATGGGTAGTCTGGATAAACGTAGCGCTATTTGTAATCGTTCCAAAACATGATGTTGAGGTGTTTTTTCAATTTCATTGACGTTAAGATGTTTAAGTGACATCGTGGCATTGAGTTTTGCACGATCAAGAATAGATCGTTTAACACCTCGCTTGGGAGTTCGAATTTTAATATGAGGAAAATGGGTATTAAACAATAATGTAATATCGGCTTCTAATACATCTTCTATAAGAATTTCTTTAGGCACTTGGTATTGATTTTCAACATCGCTTAAAATAGCGTGCTCTACAACTGTTGCTCCTGAAATAGGCTCTACTTTATTAAACTGATAGCCCTGTTGTCTAATAAGCTGACCTTCTATAATTTCTTGAACAAGAACATAATATTGATTTTTATTTTCTGCAGTGACCCATACTTGAATAGGGTGTTTTTCATTAATTGAAACACTTTGACGTTCAGTAAGATGTTCAATTTTATAAAGATAATCTCGATATTTTGCGGCATCTTCAAATTTTAATTCAGCCGCATAATTTTTCATTTTTTCTTTTAGAAGACGCTGGATAGAACGACGTTGTCCTGTTAATAACAAGTGCAGCCAATCGACTTGAGCATGATATGAGTTAATCACTGTCTTTTTAATACAAGGGCCAAGACATTTTCCAATATCAAGCAAAATACACTTGGGTTGCATCTCCTCCATTGTGATTTTTTGTTTACACTCACGTAACAGGGATAAATCTGATAGCAATCGTTGTAAACGTCTCGTTGAGCCAATGGAAGGGTATGGCCCATAATAGCGAGCCCCATCTTTTTTTTTGTTTCGTACAACAATAACCCTCGGGAACTGTTCTTTTGTTATTTTAATATAGGGAAAGTTTTTATCATCTTTCAATAGTAAATTGTACTTAGGTTGAAATTGTTTAATAAGCTGACGCTCTAAAAGCAACGCTTCGCTCTCAGAGTGAGTAATAATATAGTCAATCTTGGAAACCTGAGAGACAAGAACTTTTGTCTTAATATCATTGGGTTCTTTAGAAAAATAGGAGTTTACACGACGCCTTAACTGAGTAGCCTTCCCAATATAAATAACGCAACCACTTTGGTCGGCCATTTTATAAATACCCGGTGAATTAGGTATAGCGGAAAGGTTAAGATTTTTCTTGTTTATCTTGATCTTTTTTATTTCTAGTCGTTTTCTTTTTCTTGTTCTTATTGTCTTCTTTTACTGCTTCCGCTTGAACGTCAACGTTAATTGTAATCTCAATCTCTTCATGGATAACAACATTTACTGTGTATACACCCACTGTTTTAATCGGTTGGGGCAACCGGATATCATATCGATCGACAGTTACGTTTAACGTATCATTGAGCATCTGTACAATATCTTGTGCGGATACAGACCCATACAATTTAATATCATCATGAACCTTATGAACAGTAGTAATCGTCTGGCCATCTATTTTTGATTTGATATCTTGTGCATTTTTTTTCAGATGCTCATTGTGAGCCGCCGCTTTTGTTTGAACAGTTTGAATATAATCCTCATTTTCATGCGACACCATTATTGCCAACTTTTGAGGAAATAAATAATTTTGTGCGTACCCTAACTTAACTTTTTTGCGTTGCCCTATTTTAAACTGGCCTTTTTTCTCTTCTGAGAAGATAACCTCAACGTCTTTACTCATAGTCTACTACTCCTTTAATCAATACAATATGGGACAAGTCCCATATAACGCGCACGCTTAACAGCTTCCGATAACATGCGTTGGCACTTTGCACACATTCCAGAATTTCGTTTCGGAACAATTTTACCCCGATCTGTAATGAAGCGCTTAAAGCGATAAACGGACTTATAATCTAGTACTTTAATCTTGGCCACACAAAACGGACACGGTCGCCGCCTGTGATGCCTCTGTTTAATATTGACAGCTCCGGATTGTTTTTTCATGTTACTTGTTGCTCCTTATGTATTAGATTTTCTTGTCCCGTCGCTTGTTCGGAACGATCAAGCATTTGAATATTATTTGCAACAACTTCTACCCATTCACGCTGCACGCCCTCCCTTTCATAGGCATCTAACTGAAGAGACCCCTCCACAGCGACGAGTTTCCCTTTTTTCATATATTGTCCCACAATTTCAGCAAGACGACGCCACGCTACAACGTTGATGAAATCAGCTGTCTTTTCGCCTGTTTCACCGCGACGAAAGCGATCTACTGCAATCGTAAACCGTGTAACAGGTATCCCTGAGGATGTTGTTCTTGTTTCTGGATCTCGGGTTAACCTCCCAATTAATGTTGCTTTGTTGTAATGTTTTTTCATTTATATACGCTCCCTAAAAGGGTATGTCTTCCTCAACTTTCTCACCAAATTCAGGAGGAACTTCTAAAGGGCCTTCTGGTTTCGACGTCGAAAAATCGAAGTTTTCTGCAGGTGCTGGCATCGGTTCAAGTTTAGGCTCTGATTTAGATTCTGGAGGAGAGGCTGATACGAGATCTCCTTTTTTCCCCAGCAGACAAATATCTTGCGCATTTATTTCCGTGACATAATGCCGGACGCCACTTTGATCGTCATACTGTCGGTTATGAATGGGCCCTTCCACAAGTAGCGTCATCCCTGCCGTATACGACGTCACTTGATCAGCTAACTGACCCCAGCATACGATTTTAATCTTATCGGATTGGCTCGCTAGCCCATCTTGGCGAGGTGGTCGCTCGACGAATAAAGTAAAGTTGGCAACAGAATCACCTGACGTTGTGGCCTTAACCTCAGGTGGCGACTCTATATCACCTAATAATATAATTCGGTTTAAGCTACCCATAATATGACAATCAGACCTGTGGCTCTGCTTCTAAAATTCCAGGGGCCTCAACATCCTCTAGCTTAACGTTAAGATATCGGATAATATCTTCAGTGACACCCAATTTTTCATTCAGCTCTGTCAGTACTTTTTCATTACCCTTAAACTGACACAAGGAATAGTACCCTTGCTTATTTTTATTGAACTCTGTCCCCAAATCCCGTAGCCCCAGATCTTTAAATAAAGTCACCTCTCCACCTGAGGAGGTAATCCAAGACTGGAGATTATCATTAATTATTTTTGTTTTCTCATCCCCTAAATGAGGCTTAATAATATATAAAATCTCATACTCTTTCTGCATACAGATACTCCTTAATTCATACTAAAACAAATATACCACTGCCTACGTTCGCAGCATCAAAATAAGCCTAATTTATATCAGAGTCATTTCATAAAGTAAAGTAACTTAACAATTACCAAATAACATGACATAATTAGAAATTAATTATTTTGTTAATAATATCCAAAAAGAAAAGGAGATTCTATAATGGCTCAAACCGTACAATTCAATAACGATGTAATCGCAAAACTTTCTCGATATATTCCCCTTATTTTTATTTTTGTATTATTAATTCCATCGTCTTTTGTCATTATTGATGCGGGGAAGGTCGGTGTGGTCAAACGCTTAGGGGCTGTTCAGCCGTCATCACTGCCTGAAGGATTCCATTTTAAGTTACCCTTTGTAGATCAAATAATTAAAGTGGATGTTCGGTTAATGAATAGCAGATCTGACGCATTGTCATCATCTAAAGACTTACAGACTGTCCGTACAACCGTTGAAGTACAGTATTCAATTAATGGCACAATGGCACCATATACATATCAGAAAGTAGGCTTAAATCGACAGATACAAGGACGGGTCATTGAGCCTGCCATTGGCGAATCGGTTAAAGCGGTTACGGCACAATATACGGCAGAAGAGTTAATTACAAAGCGGGGAACCGTTAAATTACAAATTCAAGACGCGATTCAAAATTATATCAATTCAACGTTAGAGAAAAAGAAGATTAAAGAGGGAATTGAAATTGCAAACGTTGCAATTACTGACTTTAATTTTTCTGATGAGTTTAATCGTGCCATTGAAATGAAGGTCAAGGCAGAGCAAGAAGCATTACAGGCAAAAAATGAAAAAATTAAACGAATTACGCAAGCAGAGGCCTCTGCCTCTGAGCAGCAACTTTCCGCCGATGCCTCCGCATATGAGATTGCTGTTGCATCAAAGGCACGTGCAGCGGCAATTAAACGAGAAGCAATGGCGTTACGGAATAACCCTGAACTTATTCAACTTCGAATTGCCGAAAAATGGGACGGAAAGCTGCCTCACTTTAACGGAAGTTCTGCAATTCCATTCTTAAATATCGATAATAAACAAAATTAAATAGATACTTTATTCGGGGGAAAGATAGAGATAATGACATTGATGGTTAATATCCGAAGATGTGATATTCCCAAAGTAGTCCTTGACTTCCTTATAAAGCGTTGTTGAAAAAATATGAATAGCTTCTTTTACAATTTCATCTTCTTCAATTAACAGCGGGACCTCAAGTAATTGATTATACGCCGCCGGAAACTCAATTCGATAAGAATCATGGGGAAGATTCAGCGTTTCCTTTCGATATTGGGAATGGTGGCCATAATTTGTAGTAACCTTAATGGTCTTTTGGGAACCTGTTGGTGAGGTAATTGTAAAGAGGCCTTCCAATGTTACTAAAAACTCAACGCGTTCAACAATATATTCAAATTCATAATCATCCCATTGTGGGATACCGCCAACATCGTGTTGATATCTCAGTGTATCAACCCGCGTAATAAGTTCAGGGACAACCTGGGTATCTTTGTATTTCGATGTTATTGTACCAACTAGTGTATATACAGAAGATGTTGGTGTGCTTTCAGATTTAAGTCGTACAAATGAGATGGGATTAAGTGTGATTTCGGTATTAATCGAATCAACAGCATCTTTAATAACATTAACCCCAAAAAGAAGTTCTGGGCTATTAGGGGCTGAGTCAAAAGGTGAAATGACAAGGTGTATTTGTGCCTTAGATAATGCGAGATCAAGGTGCTGTGATAAGGCGTCATTATCTTGAAAATGCAGGTATCTTTTAAAATGGGCAGCGGCAATAAAATAATCCTGTTCATTCAGTGATAACACACCTAATTTTTCTTCTCTTTTTAAGAAAGAGGGAATCGTATCTAAATAACGTCGAGTGACATGCTGATTCGTTCTTTGGAAATGAGATGAAGGAAAGTGAATTTGAGTTTGTGCTAACTCAGGGCGTAATGCCTTGATATAGCATAGTCCTTGAAATGGTGAGTCAGATATATATATTTCTGATTGTTGAACAAGTTTATCACACAACCTTTTTTCTGAATGAGCTAAAAATGATTTGATTTGCTTAGGGTAAGTTTGCGCTAACTGATTAATAAGGCGTACTGTTTTGAGGTAATGCCCCTGGTAATAGGCTTCTTCAATAAGATAATAGTTTTTTTGACAGCCAATAAAAATAAAACAACTGACACAAAGCAGTGTTGTTATTATTATTTTACAATGGGGTATGAGGGGTATCATTCACACACAATAATAACCCGTTATCTCCAAAAGAGGAATGGGGATTAAGATAACCAATGAATCAACTTAAGCTCTAACTCTCTCTGCATTGTTTTAATAAATGACAAATTTCTATTAATAGGCTCCACAAATATGCCATAGGCATCGATCCAGTTACTAAAGATAATATCAGTGAGGAGTTGGTCTCCAACGACAATGGTCTCTTCAAAAACAACGTCATGATCACGGCGGATATCAAATGCAGTATAGGGGAATGGTTTTATTGAAAAATAATATCCTTGTACATTGAGTTGGTGACAAACACGTTTAATGCGTCTTTTGCTGCTATTATTAGAAACCAGAAAAATAGTGAATCCCTTATTTTTAATCGAATTAATTGTATTTTCCATTTGAAGTGACAATTTAATATCTTCAGGTGGCATGATTGTATTATCAACATCAAAAAAAATAGTCCTGTAGCCTTTCTGATAAAGGCTATCAAAATCAATATGATGCACTGTTTCCACAATTTCACGTGGTGTTATTAATGATTTAATACATTGCCGATATGATTTAAATGATAATGTAAACCAGTTCATAGGCTAAGCCAGTTGAGATACTAAATTTCGGATAAAAATATCATGAATTTTGATGCTTACAGGGTTTGAAATAAGGTGAGCAGTGGATGTATAAACCGTATCAATAACATGAAGTTTATTCTCTTTTAGTGTTGTTCCCGTTGCCATTAAATCACAAATAATATCTGATAAACCTGTAATAGGCGCAAGCTCAATCGCACCATACAGTTTAATGATTTTGACATTGAGGCCTTTTTTTTCAAAGTAGCACTGTGCAGAATTTGTAAATTTTGTAGCAACCCGCAAATGATGTGTGAGATCATCGGGTAATATAGGGGTTGGTCCTGCAATAATCAATGAACAGTTCCCAAATGCTAAGTTGCACAACGTCAGCACATTAGGAGATTGCTCATATAATATGTCCTGTCCAACAACACCAAGGTCTGCTGCACCCTGGCTAACATAAACGGGAACATCCCAGGGGCGAATCAGTAATAATCGAATAGAGTCGCTTGTATCTTCAATAAAAAGCTTTCTGGATGTTTCAATATCATCTGAAAACGTGTATCCCAATTGGGTAAGGCGCGCCACCGTTTTTTTTAATAAATATCCTTTTGCAACAGCAATCGTAACGATACTCATGTCAAATAATCCTGAAGCGTTGTTAAGTTTAATGCAATACCAACTGCGGGTTGGTCATATCCAAATTTTCCGAGCAATGTATCGTACCTCCCGCCAGATGCAATAATTTGCTTTGTGTCTTTGGTATAAATTTCAAATAATGTGCCTGTATAGTAATGAATGCCTTTGACCAGCCCGCGATTATAAGTCACATAATGATCTAACTTATAGCGTGCAATCTGATCATGTAATTTTAGCAGATAGGGATGACCCTCTGTAATATCAATAGGACCACGATCAGGTATCGATCCAAGCGTTAAGTAATCGCCTGCTAACAAGGCTGTTTTTTTATCGTTGCTTAACCCTTTGGTAAAATCAGTATGACCAATATCAACATGAAAATGAGATACCCCAATCTCAAGGAGACCTTCGATGCAGGTTTTAAGAATATGTGTCTCTGCTTCGATACCAGAAGCACCAATATATTCTAGCCCTGATTGAAAGGTTTCAATATCTGTATCACCTTGTTCTCCACATTGTCTGAAAATAGGGGAGTGATAGTATAGTTTTAGAGGAAGTGGGTCTGATGACATTCGAGCGGCCACAATACGCGCAATGGGTGTTGTATTATCTGGGCGAAGCAACACAAGTTGGCCGTTAAAATCAAAAAACTTAACAGCACGCTTAAGTAATGTTGGGCCCATACCCACTTCCAAACTACTCATTAACTCAACAGTAGGTGTCGAAATAAGAGAGAATCCGTTATTTTCATAACCCAAAGCCAACTGCCCAAGCAAGCGAGACTGAGCCTTTGCTTCAGAGGGAATATAGTCTATATATCCTTTAGGAATAAGCCGACTATTCATTTCATAGGGTTACTTTGCTTCAATTAGTCCGTACGTACGATCTTCATCTAATCGATAAATGACATTAACACATTCATCACTTAAGTTTCTAAATACAATCACATTTATATTTTCACGCTCAAGAATAGACGCGGCTTCTTCAGGGTCCATAGGCTGTCGTATAAAACGATCCCCTTTTTCAAGCGCTTTCTTAACGGAGATGGATCGCTTGAAGGTCCCATTAGTTGACTGATGCTTAGGTTCAGCACGATGACTTTTCAGCTTATCCTTATATTTTGTAAGCTGGAAATCAAGTTTATCCATCATTAAGTCAATACTGGCATACATAGAATCGGATAATGCGGATGCCTTAATCGTTGACCCATGAACATGGACCAAGGCAGAGGCTTCTTGTTGCTGGTCGTTTGACGATAGATGATTAACGTTTAAATCGATGGAAATAGACACAATATAAGAATCAAATTTCTCAATGCGATGAAGCTTCGATTTAGCATAGTCCTGCAACGCTTTGGTGATAGACATATGATGAAACTTGATTAACGTTTTTTCTTCCACAAATAACCTCCTGAAAATAATCGTATTCTGAAACAACATGCACTAAATGGTAGTATTACTAGACGCAATCAATGTGAGTAATACCCTACATTGTCAGCATTTAAACCAACAACACACCAATCAATAATACTATTTTAACCTCATTTAAGTCTATACTATAAAAATTACAAATTGCTTTTTTGATATCTTGATATGATGTACAATACCGGGATGAGCGCACAGAAAACCATCATCAATGCGATTATTTTGGCAGCAGGTAAAGGGACTCGAATGAAGTCAAGTCTATTAAAAGTCACACATCAAGTCGCGGGTAAGCCCATTGTTCGTTACGTTATAGATGCGGTGGATGATATGGGCGTCGATCACATTTACATGGTTGTCGGACATCAAGCAGATGCGTTAAAAGCGCTGATCCAACATCCTAAAACAACGTACATCTTACAAGCGGAGCAATTAGGCACAGGACACGCTGTCATGCAGGTTAAACCCAATATAGACTTAACCGCTAATGATACCAATGATAGTGTGATTATTTTGGCAGGGGACTGTCCGCTACTCACATCCCAAACATTAAAAAATTTAGTACAAACCCATCAAGAATCAGGGGCAGCAGGGACCATTTTAACCACAAAAATGAAAAATCCAGATCTATATGGGCGAATTTTACGGGAAAAAGAAGGGGCCGTAATCGGGATTAAAGAGGCAAAGGATTGCACAGATCAAGAAAGACAAATTAATGAAATTAATACAGGGGCCTATGTGTTTAACCAACAATTACTATTTCAAAGTCTAGATAAAGTGACGACCCAAAATACACAAGGAGAATACTATCTGACGGATGTGATTCATATTCTAAAAGAGTCTGGACATGGGGTATCGGCCTACTGTATGCATAATCCGGATCAAGCCATTGGCATTAATACACGATTGGATTTAGCCAAAACAAACAAAACATTATATCAAGACAATAACCATCGATTAATGGAAAGTGGCGTGACTATTATTGACCCCAATAGCACGTTCATCGATACAGACGTTAAGATTGGACAAGATACAGTAATCGAACCGTTTACAATCATTAAAGAACATACCGTTATTGGCGATAATTGTGTTATTGGTGCCTATTCGTATATCAGTAACGGCGATATTAAAGCCGATAGTGTACTCACACCGTATACGATTATCAGAAATCCAGAGATCCCCTCCGTTACCAACGCGTAATATACCCGCCGAATTATTCATCCTGGGTGCTGGGAGCACCATGTAAATTATAATTCCATGGTATACTTTTTCTAACATGAATGACATCAATATCGACGATACAACATCCTCACTTGAGAACACCGAACATGATGAGAGAATGATTTCTTCCGAGAAAAAAATAGAAGATATCAAAGAAGGGGGGCTGAGACCCCGAAAGTTAGCTGAATTTATTGGCCAAGATCGACTTAAAAAAAATCTATCTGTCTACATCGATGCGGCCAAACAACGGGGTGAATCGCTTGAGCATCTCCTCTTGTACGGTCCCCCTGGACTGGGGAAAACAACACTTGCGTCAATCGTTTCACAAGAAATGAACGTTAATATCAAAATTACATCAGGCCCTGCAATCGAACGACCCGGTGATCTGGCTGCTATTCTGACCAACTTACAGGAAGGGGATATATTATTTATTGATGAAATACATCGTCTGAACCGATCGGTCGAAGAAGTGCTATATCCGGCAATGGAAGATTTTGAACTGGATATTATTATCGGAAAAGGACCGTCGGCACGCTCTATCCGGATTGATGTTGCCCAGTTTACATTAATTGGAGCCACCACCCGAGTTGGGCTTCTCTCCTCCCCATTAAGAGACCGTTTTGGCATTATTGAACGGCTCGAGTTTTATACCCCTGAACATCTACAAACCATTATCACGCGTGCGGCAACGATATTAAACTGTCATATATCATCAGATGCAGCGGATAAAATTGCATTACGATCTAGAGGAACGCCACGAATTGCCAATCGGTTACTGAAACGCGTTCGAGACTGGTCCCAAGTACAAGAAGACACCCCTCATGGTGACGCTCAAATTACGCCAGATAATATTCAGGTTGCACTCACGGCATTGGGGATTGATCACTTAGGGCTCGATTCATTAGATCATAAGTATCTGCATACCCTAATCACAAAATTTAGAGGCGGCCCTGTTGGTGTGGATACCATTGCAGCAAGTATTGCAGAGGAATCGGAATCATTGGAAGATGTTATTGAACCCTATTTATTGCAACTGGGTTTCATTGAAAGAACATCGCGGGGCCGACTTGCAACGGCAAATGCCCACCAGCATCTTGGGTTACCCTATCGGGCCAATTGCCAAACACAACAAAACGCATTATTTTAGGAGCGTATTCAATGAGGAGACCGTCATGAGAAAAGCAACAATTAAACGACAAACATCAGAAACAAAAATTAACCTGACTTTTGTTATTGATGGAAAAGGTAAACGAAAAGTTACAACAGGGGTTCCCTTTCTAGATCATATGCTAGATCTATTTACCCAGCATGGCCAATTCGATATGACATTAACAGCCAAAGGGGATACTGAAATCGATTCCCATCATACCGTTGAGGATATTGGTATCTGTCTTGGATTAGCGATCAAAGACGCGCTTGGCGATGGCAAAGGGATTCAACGATATGCATCAGGACTTATTCCAATGGATGAGGCGCTCTGCCAAATGGCGATCGATATTTGTAACCGACCCACCTTGGTCTTTAACAGTACACTCCCGAAAACCAAAGTCGGCCTCTTTGACGTTGAACTGGTTGAAGAATTTTTTATTGCCGTGGTTAATAATGCACGACTATCATTACATATTGATATTATCCGGGGCCATAATATACACCATATTGTTGAAAGTATTTTTAAAGCATTTGGGGTGATCCTTAATCAGGCAACAGAGATCACAGGACAATCTATTCCCTCAACAAAAGGCGTATTATAATATTCTTTAGAAAATCAATACTTCCTGATACAATTTGAAACATATGTCAAAAAAGAAAAAAGGTAAACTAAAACTTCCCAAAAACGAGTGGCGAAATTTAATTTGGTACTTTCTCATTGCCATGATGATCATCTCGATTTTTACGACGTATGTTCATGAACCGAAAGGCCCAGCGCAGGTCTCTTTTTCACAGTTTCTCTCTGTCCTTAATACGGGTCAATTTAAAGAAATTACAATATTGTCTGCAGACAACGTTGCTATTGGAGAGAAAGCCAATGGCGAAAAGTTAAAAACATACTATATCCAATATCCTGAATTTATAAATGATGTACGAGAACAAAACGTAGAACTGACTATTAATCCGTCTGAGTCAGGGCGGTTTCTGGGTCTATTTATGCAAGCGTTTCTTCCCTTTATTCTTATTGCATTACTTTGGTTTTTTATTTTTCGACAAGCAAAAGGAATGAATAACCAAGCGATGTCGTTTGGCAAGAGTAAAACATCCCCTTGGCGAAAGGATAACAAATCAAAAACGACATCATTTAAGGATATTGCAGGTGTCGATGAGGCATTGGAAGAAGTTGAAGAAATTGTAGACTATCTGAAACATCCCGAAAAATATAAAGCGCTCGGTGCTAAAATCCCCAAGGGAGCATTACTTATGGGTCCTCCAGGTACAGGAAAAACATTAATTGCTAGGGCCATTGCCGGTGAGGCAGGTGTTCCCTTTTTTGGGTTATCTGGATCAGACTTTGTTGAAATGTTTGTTGGCGTTGGGGCCTCTCGTGTACGAGATTTGTTTTCTCAAGCGAAAAAGAGTCAGCCCAGTCTTATTTTCATTGATGAACTGGATGCTGTAGGCCGACACCGTGGTGCAGGATTGGGCGGAGGGCATGATGAGCGTGAACAAACACTGAATCAACTTCTCGTTGAAATGGACGGTTTTGACGAAAAAGAAACAGTAATCGTTATGGCAGCAACCAATCGCCCTGATATTTTAGACCCTGCGTTACTTCGTCCTGGTCGGTTTGATCGCCAAGTTGTGGTTGATAAACCGGATGTCAAAGGGCGATTAGCCATTCTCAAAATTCATGCAAAAGATAAAAAAATGAGTCAAGGAACAGAGGATATAGACGTTATTGCAAAACGGACACCCGGGTTTAGCGGTGCTGATTTAGCAAACTTAATCAATGAAGGCGCATTGTTAACAGCAAGAAGAGGAAAGAAGAAAATTACCTTGACTGAACTTGAAGAAGCCACGGATCGTGTGATGGCGGGACCCGAGCGAAAGTCACGAGTGATGTCTGCAAAAGAACGAAAGGTAGTAGCCTATCATGAATTGGGCCATGCTATTGTTGCCCTGGAGGTTCCCTCTTCTGATCCTGTTCATAAAATAAGTATTCTTCCGCGAGGTCGAGCATTGGGTTACACGCTTCAGCTACCCATTGAAGATAAGTACTTAATTTCAAAAACAGAAATTGAGTCTCAAATTAAAATTCTAATGGGCGGCCGAGTCGCAGAAGAGCTTGTATTTGGAGAAATCACCTCTGGGGCATCGAATGACATTGAGAAAGCGACGCAACTAGCAAGAAACTATATCTGCAAATTTGGAATGAGTGATGTCTTAGGAACACGACAATATGGAAAAGATGATTCGCAAGTATTTCTTGGAAAGTCTTATAGTAATCATAACCAAGATTTTTCGGATCAAACATCAGCCCTCATTGACAAAGAAATACAATCTTTGATTAAGAGCTGTTATAAAGACGCAACAAAAATACTAAAAACAAATGTAAAAAAACTAGAATTATTATCAGAACATATTTTAACGACAGAAGTTATTGACGGTGATGAATTTAAATCTTTATATCAAAAAACAGAAGCTGAACTTAAAACAGCGCTTAAAAAAGATACAGAAAAAGACACTCTAGCCGAGACCGCTAAATAATATTAAACTACAGGAACCTTTATTTTCGGGGTGTGGCGCAGCCTGGTAGCGCACTAGTCTGGGGGATTAGTGGTCGCTGGTTCAAATCCAGTCACCCCGACCAAGTTAACACTATGATTACAAACAAACATAATTACTATTCATTTGTCATTGTATTACCGGGTGGGAAAAGAAGCATTTCACTTCATATTCCCCGATGGGGCTTATTTACAATGATTGGCGTATTAACATTGAGTGTTATACTCCTTGGATCGGGTATTTACCTTACATCAACGAGTAGCTATAAGAATCAGGCATATGAAGTGCTAAAAGTAGAAAATAAGGACCTAAAATCGAGTCTATCACAGATTCATAACCAATTAGATCAGCTACAACTTCAATATGAACATATTATGGATAAAGAGGATGAACTTCACCTATTACTTGGCGATACCCGAATTAAAAAACGAACCTATCGCCAACGGAGACGAATTAAAAAAAAAATAACCAGGATGAACAAAGACTATAAAGAGATTGAATCTGTTGCACCAAACCGTATCAATTCAGCACAACTAAAAATAGACTTTCTTCAAAAGAAGCTTTCTCAAAAAAATGACACGTTTACTGTTTTTTTAGATAAAACATACCAAATTAAAGATCGATTTTCATCAACCCCTTCCATTCGCCCAATCTATGGCCGATTACAATCTAAATATGGATGGCGACACCACCCCATACACCGTCGAAAAAAGTTTCATAAAGGGATTGACTTTGCCTCTTGGAATGGCGCACCTATCCAGGCAACAGCTGATGGCCTTATCGAATATGCGGGATGGTCCGGAAGTTTTGGGTTTGTTATTGTCATTGATCACGATTATGGGTATCGAACAATTTACGCCCATTGTTCGCAATTACTAGTCGATCAAGGGACCCTTGTTAAAAAGGGACAAATTATTGCCCAAGTTGGGTCCACAGGAATTTCGACAGGATCACATCTCCATTATGAAGTAAAAAAATGGAGAACATCTGTAAATCCGATTGCATATTTAGATATCGACATGTTTACAGCCAGTAAAAAAATATGGTAGAAAGAAGGATATGGGTATTCAAAAGAAATTTAATAAAGATATTATTAATACAGTTATTAGCGAAGAAACAACAATAAAGGGAGCGATACACTCTCAACGATCCATTCGTATAGAAGGACGATATCAAGGAGAAATCAATGTGTCAGGTGAAGTGTATATTGGAGAAAAAAGCACAGTAAAAGCGACAATTATAGGTAATAATGTTGTTGTTGCGGGCGAAGTCATTGGGGACATTGAAGCGGTTCAGGGGTTACATATTCTAAGAACCGGCAAAGTGTATGGCAATATCAAGGGTGAAAAACTGTTAATAGAAGAAGGGGGTATTTATAAGGGACATGTTAATATGGATATTTTAACCCATGAACCATCTAACCTCACACATTCTGTAGAAACCCACACTGTGGGAGAGCCCGAATTAAAATCCCAGTAGGCACACTATTTGTATGTGCCACACCAATTGGAAATTTAAGGGATTGTACATTTCGACTGATTGATACGCTGACACAAGTTGATCTTATCGCTGCAGAAGATACACGTGTAACCCAATTATTACTCCAAGAGTTTGAAATTAAAACACCCTTAATATCACTCCAAAAACACAACGAAAACAAGCGTGCATCGACACTATTAACACAGTTACAAAACGGTAAAAATATTGCGCTTGTAAGTGATGCGGGAACACCTAACATTTGTGACCCAGGCGCTTATTTTATCAGTCAACTCAGAAATAATAATATTCCGATTGTTCCTATTCCTGGCCCGTCTGCAATTACAACCGTATTATCGGTATCAGGAATTTTATCGAACACGTTCTATTTTGGTGGCTTTTTTCCTAAGACAGAAACAGATTGTAACAAACAAATGACTCAGCTCGAGCCACTTAATTGTCCCTTGGTATTTTTTGAAACAGCAAAACGACTGGCACAGACAGTAAGGAGATTATCCATCTATTCAGAGGCACGTATTGTATTGAGTAAAGAACTAACTAAAACATTTGAGGCGATTATTGTAGGGAGTGTAGCAGATATCCAATCGTATCTTAAAGAGATGACCTTGAAAGGGGAGTTCTGTTTAATCATTATGTTAAATACACATGATTATAAGAAGAAACAGGATCAAGCATTACTGCACTGTTTTAAAGAAGCGCAATTAACAGTACGACAAGGGGTTTTGATTGGGACACAGTTAGGTATGGCAAAGAATGAGATTAAAAGGGCGTTATATTGATGATAGACACTCATGCACATCTCTATCTCTGTCAACGTCCCATTGAGGAACTCGTCCAGAATGCAATAGCTGCAGGGGTTAAAAAAGTTGTAAATGTTGCATTAGATATTTTGACATCGGAGACCTGTCTCACGATCCATCAAAAGTACCCTCATATTTATCCCACGATAGGGCTCTACCCGGGCGAACCGTACACAGACTCAACCTTTGATGAAATTGAAAAAAAGATTAAACAAGGACCGTTTATTGCACTGGGTGAAATAGGCTTAGACTATTTTAAAATGAGATCATCAAAAGCGCATCAGCGTCAGGCATTTATTCGGCAATTAGAGCTTGCGCGTGACCATGAGATGCCCGTAATTATCCATAATCGGCATACTGAAGAAGACATGATTGACATTATTCCCCAATTTCCCACTGTTAAAAAAGTATTTCACTGTTTTGGGAGTCACTCCGACTTCATTGAGAAAATAGACGCCCCAACAACGTATTATTCATTTACGGGGACGATTACGTATGCCAAAAAAGGAAAAACAATTGAGGCAGTCCAAAAAGTTCCATTAGAAAAGATGATGATTGAAACGGATTGTCCGTATCTGACACCCCGTCTTCATAAAGGACAGGAAAACCAGCCTGCATTTGTTACTGATATTGCAAAACAAATCGCAGACATTAAAAATGTTAGTGTAGACCAAGTACACAGATTAACAACACAGACAGCGGAGCAGTTTTTTAAATGGTCGGGGTAAACCCGACTATTTAAACTGAATGTTTAAGAATCCAAAAGTTGTGGTACCTCCTTAAATATCACTACCAATAAGGAGTCTTACAATGGAAGAAAAACCTAAAGAATTTAGGCTTATCGGAAGTTTGGACTGAAAAACAAAATTTAAGTACGAAAAGGGGTTGAAAAAAGCTAAATTCTTAGCGACAAATCCTTTGGTTTAATTGGAATTGATAAACCTAGAGCTTTAAATAACTGCTTGTGATAATCAGTTATCGTGCCAATTTGCTCAACATTTGAATCACAAATTTGAAGATGAGCAAGCTGTACTTGTTTGAGGGAGTCGAATATAGATCTTAAGCTACTGGCAACACATTTTTTAGAGGACGGATCACGCACTAAAAATGATGATAATTTTTTTCTAAAATGCCAAATAATCAGATATGACAACATACATACAAAGATATGTCCTTTTACACGCTTTGAATTCCATCGTCTGATGGGTCGGACCATAATTTCAGTTGATTTCATCGTCCGAAATAGTTGCTCAACCTTCGATAGTGATTTATATCTGCCTACAACGGCCTTTTTGTTCAATTTACGATCATCTATATCCGTTGTAATAACATAGCAGCCATCTAATCTTGAATATCGCTGAATTTCATCTTGGTTTATTGAAAATTCGAATTTTCCTTCTTCATAGCTCACTGTAAAAAAGCGCTCCATCTTCCATCGATTAATCCATCGATATAGCCGCTTAGCGATCTTGTCTTTTTGCTTAAGCCTCCCTTTTTTAACTTCATTATACAGGGAAGTTAATTTTTCTTCTGTCTTTTTTAGAAGCCGTTGGCGTGTTTGTAAATCCTCATTTTTCTTTAATGGGTTATGACATAAAATATACCGAATACCCTCATGACAAACTTCAGCTAATTCAGATTGATCAAAAAGCCCAATTTGAATTGGATGTTTTTGATCGTCTACCATTTCCATCATGTCTGATCGCTTTACAGCTGTAATATAACTTAGCCAATTCTGATATTTAGGAGACCTAAGAGCCTCTACTTTATTGGCTGTTATCATTCCCCGATCTCCCACAAAAATAGCTTCTTTTATCCTAAATTCTGTTTTTAACTCATCAATTTGACCCAATACAGTGGTCTCATCTTTTGTATTTCCTTCAAATACTTTGATGCCAATTGGGCATCCGTCCTCATCTGTAATTGCACCGTAAACGATCTGCTTTTTTCCTTTTTTCCCGTCTCGGTTATATCCAAATGCAGCCAGAGGACATTTATCTCCCTCAAAATAACTGGAGCTAATATCATATAATATAATACGCTTCCCTTTGCCTTTTCGATTATTAAATAGTGATTTTTGCATGCTTATTTGTTTTTCATATATCTTTTCCAACGATAAATACCATTGCTCGATACTGCCATAATGATGCTCTTTGATAATTTGATTAAGGCCACTTGCTTCAAACTGATCATATAACCCACGAGTTGAATATGGCTTGTCATTTATGACTCGATCAACAATCATGCTTACCAATGCTGTCCGATATGGTTTCTCAATTTTCTCCATTTCTGACAAAACTCCGATTTCTTCCATTATTTTAAGTACGCTCCAGCTCGCGCCTATCTCAGTTGCATACTGAAAGCAAACAGAGGAATCTTT
>JACLAC010002188.1_pt1 | contig 24657 bp, 31 predicted proteins | sample 8027881 | NCBI WGS metagenome assembly JACLAC01 (sample SAMN15725517, study PRJNA655200) | protist metagenome | isolation source: fluorescence activated cell sorting (FACS) single amplified genomes of... | place: Spain: Blaines Bay Microbial Observatory, Mediterranean Sea | collected 2016-01-19 | reverse complement strand
GCCTTCCTTGTTTATCGCAAGGCACTACTAGATTTTGATATTGGTGGAGCCTCAGCAGGTGGAATCATCTCCATTGTTTTTGCCAACATTGTTGCAATCTTCCTACTACGGATGATTGCCAAGAACATGAATTCTGACTGATGCAATCTAATAGAGTTCTGCTGTCAATCCTCGGTTGGGTGATCGGTTTTATCATCTTCTTCCCAATCCTTTGGATGGTGATGGCTAGTTTGAAAACAGAGATTGAGGCTGTTGCTACACCTCCCAGCTTTTTCTTCATACCCACTCTAGAGAATTATTTTGTTGTACAGAGTCGAAGTGACTACCTGAACTACGCTTGGAACTCCATCGTGATTTCAGTGTTTGCGACGCTATTGGCGATCCTGATTGCTGTACCAGCGAGCTATAGTTTTGCCTTCCGGCCGACCAAGCGTACAAAGTTCAAGCTGGTCTGGATTCTTTCGACTAAGATGATGCCTCCCGTTGGAGTGTTGATCCCCATGTACTTGTTTTACAAGAACATGGGGCTGCTGGATACGCATCTGGGCTTAATTCTGATTTACACATTGATGAACTTACCGATTGTCATCTGGGTGCTTTATACCTATTTTAAGGATATTCCACAGGAAATTTTGGAAGCAGCCCAGATGGAATGTGATGATCTTTTGAAAATTTTTCTTTATATATTGCTTCCGTTGTCAAAATCAGCGATCTTCTCCACGAGTTTGTTGAGTATTGTGTTGATCTGGAACGAGTCTTTCTGGAGCTTGAACCTGACAGCATTTGAAGCGGCTCCGTTGACAGCCTTCATTTCTTCCTATTCCAGTCCAGAAGGTTTGTTCTGGGCTAAGCTTTCAGCGGCCTCCACCCTGGCGATCCTGCCGATCATGTTCCTTGGTTGGGTGACCCAGAAGCAAATGGTGAAAGGACTGACCCTCGGGGCAGTCAAATAAGGGAAAAAAGACATGGGTAGCATTAATTTAGTAGGCGTTTCCAAATCTTTTGGGGATGTATTAGTCATTCCTTCAGTAGATCTTGAGGTCAATGAAGGAGAGTTTGTCGTATTCGTTGGTCCTTCTGGTAGCGGTAAGTCCACCTTGTTGCGACTAATTGCTGGCTTGGAGGAAGTTTCTAAAGGTAGGATCGAATTCAATGGTCAGGATATGACCAACCTTGCACCTGCCAAGCGTGGCTTAGCGATGGTCTTTCAGTCCTACGCCCTGTATCCGCACATGAGTGTGCGTGAGAACATCGGATTTCCACTGAAGATGGCAGGCATGCCAAAGAGCGAGATCGCTGCAAAGGTCCAAGAGGCAGCCAAGATCCTCAACCTGAGTGAGTATTTGGAGCGCAAGCCTCGCCAGCTTTCAGGTGGGCAGCGTCAGCGCGTTGCGATTGGTCGAGCGATTGTGCGTCAACCGAAAGCCTTCCTTTTCGACGAACCACTCTCAAACTTGGATGCAGCACTCCGGATCAACATGCGGTTGGAGATCATGGAATTGCATCAGCAATTGAAGACAACAATGATCTATGTCACCCACGATCAGGTGGAAGCGATGACGATGGCCGACAAGATTGTAGTTCTCGATCACGGTAACATTGAGCAAGTAGGTAGCCCACTTGATCTTTACCGGGCACCAGACAATCTCTTCGTCGCCGGATTCATCGGAGCACCAAAGATGAATTTCCTCACTGGTGGGGAAGCCAGTCGCCACAATGCAACAACGATTGGAGTTCGTCCTGAACACGTTCAAATTTCCAAGTCTTTAGGACTATGGACAGGCAAGGTTGGAGTGTCGGAACATTTGGGCTCAGACACCTTCTTACATGTTAATGTTGAAGGCCAGCAAGCTCCACTAACGGTTCGTACCGATGGGGAAGTTCAGCTAAATTATGGTGAAACCATTTATCTGAGTCCAGAGGAAGACAAGGTCCATAAATTCGATAATAACGGGAAGGCGATTCGATGAAACTGGCAGGCAAGACGGCAATTGTCACGGGCGGTGGCGGAGGCATCGGTCGCGCTGTCTCCTTGCGCTACGCTCAGGAAGGAGCACGCTGTGTTGTCGCAGATGTAAAGCTGTCGCTAGCGGAAGCTGTCGCGAAGGAAATTCAAGCGACTGGCGGCAGCGCCTTGGCGGTCAGTATGGATGTGACTAAACAGGTGGATATTGATCAGACGATTCAAGCAGCAGCGAAAGCTTTTGGCCAAGTCGATATCCTTTTCAACAATGCGGGAATTTTCGAGATGGCTCCACTCCTGAAGTCTTCTCGAGAAAGTTACGATCGGCTCTTCGATATCAACGTCAAGGGAATGTTCTTTATGATGCAAGCGGCTGCGGCTCACATGGTTGAGAAAGGCATCCGTGGTAAGATCATTAACCTCTCTTCTCAAGCAGGTCGACGTGGAGAGGCCCTGGTAGCTCACTACTGTGCAACCAAGGCGGCTGTTTACAGCTATACTCAATCAGCAGCACTGGCGATGGCTCCGCATCATATCAACGTTAATGGGATTGCCCCTGGAGTGATCGATACTCCGATGTGGGCAACGGTTGATGGCCTCTTTGCGCGCTATGAAAACCGACCCATTGGTGAGAAGAAACGACTGGTTGGTGAGGCTGTTCCGCTGGGTCGGATGGGAAGTCCCAATGACATCGAAGGAGCGGCTGTTTTCTTGGCTTCTGCTGATGCCGACTATATTACAGCGCAGACGCTCAACGTCGATGGTGGCAACTGGATGAGTTGACCTTCCAAAATTTTCATGACTATTCGACTCTCTCGGGCAACTCTGCCCTCATTTCCCTCGCAGATCTCAGTTCCTAACTATTCTCCTAAGCAGCTCAAGCCGGGGATTGTCCACATTGGTGTGGGCAATTTTCATCGGGCACATCAGGCGGTCTATCTGGACCAACTGTTCCGACTTGGTAAATCCCTTGACTGGGCTCTAGTTGGTACAGGTGTTATGCCTGGTGATCGTGTGATGGGCCAAATCCTGGCGCAGCAGGACTACCTGACTACAGTGGTGGAGCAATCGGCAGCTGGTTACAAAGCAACCGTAACGGGATCGATGATTGATTTTTTCCCACCAGGAGATCCTACAAACATTGAGAGGCTTGCAGACCCAAGCATCCGGATTGTTTCATTAACGGTCACGGAAGGAGGCTACTTCATTAATCCAGCAACGGGAGAGTTCGATCCAGACCAGCCTGCCTTAAAACAGGATGTAGCAAATCCAGAGACACCGACCACAGCCTTTGGGTTGATTCTGGCTGGTTTGCATACTCGTTTGGAGAGAGGCATTGCTCCCTTTACCGTGATGTCCTGCGATAATCTGCTGCACAACGGCAATGTCACTCGCAACGCTGTGGTTGGTCTTGCCGAAATGCAAGATTCCAAATTGGCCGCCTGGGTTGAGCGTGAGGTTGCTTTTCCCAATGGAATGGTGGATCGCATTACGCCGTTCACTTCTGATCGGGAAAGAACGATCTTGCGGGAGGAGTTTGGTATTGAGGATGGATGGCCAGTTTTCTGTGAAAATTACATTCAGTGGGTCCTGGAAGATCACTTTCCGCTAGGGCGACCAGAATTGGAAACTGTTGGGGTGACCTTCGTGCCAGACGTGACTCCCTATGAGCACATGAAGCTGAGAATTCTGAATGCAGGACATGCTTCGATTGCCTATGTGGGAGCCTTACTGGACCAACACTTTGTTCATGAGGCGATGGCGCATCCGCTAATCTGTCGCTACTTGGAGAAACTGGAGACAGAGGAGATCCTACCGTCAGTTCCCCCTGTACCGAATACGGATCTACAAACTTATCTTAAGTTGATTCTAGAACGGTTTGCCAATCCAAAAATTGGGGATACGATTGCTCGACTTTGTTTTGACGGTTCCAATCGACAACCCAAGTTTGTGCTACCCTCCACTCGAGATCGTTTGCAAGCAGGTGCATCTGTAACTGGTTTGGCGCTGGAGTCTGCACTCTGGTGCCGATACTGGGGAGGACTCTCTGAGGGAGGGAAAGACATGCAACCAGAGGATAGTCAGGCGGATCGACTACGAACGCTGGCCGAAAGATCTAAAACTGAACCCCTGGCCTTCCTGGAATTACAGGACATCTTTGGCGATCTCTCAGAGTCTAAAGCTTTCCAACAAAGCTTCCAAAATGCCCTGCAGCAACTGTGGCAGCATGGCACCGCAAACACTCTGCAACGCTACCTCGATGATCAACTCTGATTCACTGTTACTCATTCCATCTTAGTTCTTGATTCCTCTCATGTGGCTCTGAATTTTCCAAGCTGCCACATTTTATCAGATAAGGCATCTTACTCTGGTATCTGGGCTCCAGGTTCCATTCAAGTGAGGGCAAGATTGGCTATTGCGTCTAAGTGCTCTAGAGAGTACCTAAAATAATAGGCGTTGTTGTCACTAGTTCTACAAAACCGATTTCTCTCTTTTCTCTTCGTTTGGGTGCAGACAGGTAGTTTAAGGAACAATTTTAAACCTAATAGAATCAGGTTCTTCAACTCTAATCCGGAAATCTATCCAACTAATAGATTGATAATATGTCTTTAGTGAGTAGCCTTTGAGAAGTTCTAGTCTGTTTGGCTAGGATTTGCCCTATCACTAGTACAGTTTTCACCCTAGATGGAGTTTGTATGACACCAAAAGAAGTAGTTCAGAAAAACTATGAATGTTTTACAACCGGAGATATGACAACTTTTCGCACTCTGTATGCTGAAAATGCAATAGTCAAAGTAAATGGGATCCATAAATTATCCGGAACTTACCATGGTCCAGATAATTGGATGAGTGCTCTGTCTCAGGTACCGCAGCTTTATGATGAATTCAAAATTGAGTTGGTGAACATCATCGCTGAAGGTGATCACGTATTTGCGATGCTGCATGCAACTGCGGTGGGCTCAGGAAAAATGACTGCTGATTTTGGACATTTTTACAAGATCGAAAATGGTAAAATTGCGGAATTTCATATCTTTGATGACTCACAGAAAATGGCTGCAACGATGAATGCTGCTTGAGTAGGTTTATGATAGTTGTCTCGGTATTTTGACGGTTTGGTCAAAACATTCGTTAACTTCACTATTGGAGTGTAAATTATGGGATCTCAATTCTTTCTAGTTCACCACTATGTGAAGCCCGGTATGGCTGGTCAGTGGTGGCAAAAAACTGGTCAGCTAATGAGTGATCAACCTGCGATGGGTAAGTACGTTCAAGATTGTATGGACTTGGGGTTTTACAATCATTCCTTCATGCCTGTTGCACAAGAAGGTCCGATGTTTTGTGTATGGGAAGCAAAGGAAGGAATTTCAGAAGCTGATTTTCAAGACTTTATTGATGGTCCAATGGGACCAAATTGGGGTATGAGCGCTCTGAACAATAATATTTCAAAGATAAATCTTGAGTTGACTGGTGGTCAAGCACCCTACGAGAGAAAACTCTGATATTTCTATTGCATTGTATCGTCGACCTACTGCGCTGTGGCTTTCTGTGTAGTCAACTCTTTGATCAGTAGCTCCTTCTGAATCTGGACCAAAGTTTCTGTTTCGGTCCAGATTCAGTGACTCCCCTGATCTCCTCTCTCATAACTCAATCAGACCGTTGGAAATTAATGTTGGAATTGCGTTACCTGCTGATTCAATCGAGAAGAACGGCTTCTATGTGAGAGGAGTTTCTTTGGGGCAGAATGCTCTGATCTATGTTAGACACATTCCTGGCTCTGAATTTCATTATTCAGAGTCAAGTTGAGGAAATTACGTTTATATTTTGGCCTTTATCAATCCAACTGATGTGGTTCAGCAAATAGGAGAATTGGTGGGTAGTCGGTTAGATAATTGTTGAGCGGTCATGAAGCAGAGAGTTGTAAGTTGCCAAAAAAAGATTGAAAATCTGGTCAAATGTGTACTGCTGTTATTTGAAGCACATAAATTCTGATCACCTCAAACGATGGAGAGATATAGTGAGGAAAGCATTTTTATACTTGATTGGCGCTACCCTTATTTTGTCTGGATGTGACTCTAAACACCTCGAGTATCTCTGGACAGAGAGGTACCCAGTCCCTCCAGGAACCTATACTCCTCCGCCTGTGCAGCAACTTCAGCGAAGCGAACAGTATTTTTCGACTTATCCTGAAATAGAACCGAACTTGATGCAGATGAGAGAAGCGCTGCCACAAGATTGGGGAAGTGGAAACAAGTACTATCGAAGAGACTTGGATGCACAGGCCTCCCTTCCAAATAACTCTTGAGACACTTGTAATTCATAGAAAATTTGACCTACCCACGCAATTAAAAATGATGCTCTTGCGATGAAGCGGTTTCTGCTCACACCGATAACGCTCTTAATTTTGGCGTCCCCGATTCTCGGTTTTAATCCGTCGGATGTGGATAGCTTGCTGAAGCAGGTAGCCAAGCAGAAGGAAAGGATCATCTGCAACCGATGTGATTTGTCAGCGGCAAAGTTGCCGGATATTGACCTGAGTTATGCCGATTTGAGGGGAGCTAATTTATCTCGGGCCAACTTGAGAAATGCGGATCTGCGAGAAACTGATCTGAGGGAGGCCAGCCTGCGAGATGCCAATCTGAGTTACGCGATCCTGCGCGGTGCGATTTTCTGTAACACGATCCTTCCCAATGGAGAGATCAGTGTCAAAGATTGCTGAAGAAGTTCATTGGCTAAGAATCTTAATTGATTGGGTGGCTCTCCCAACAAAGAGTCTTTGAAAGTGAGTACATGTCCAATTATTGCTGTGCGCTACTTGAAGAAGATTTCCGAGCAGCAGCACCTTCCAAATGGGCTGCTGCGTATTCAGTCACCTTTTCATCCACTATGGACTCGATATCGACTTTGATTTTTTGAATGGGATGATTCAGCAGGAAAACCTCAGAGGAATAGCCAAGGCGTACTTGGTCAGCTAGGTCGTAGCCGAGTTGGAGTTCAAAATCCGCAGTAATCACAGTGTAGTCTTTGAAATAGCAGTGAACCTTCACATAGACTCTGGCCTTCCTCAGTTGTTTGTTCTTATGAAAAGCAGGTCGAATGTTTTGCTTTAAAATTCTCTCCCGAATGATTTGGTTCAGATTCAAATCACTGTAGAACGGACACTCTGTATCTACCGAACTCCAGTAAGTAAGTTCACCCTTTGTTGAATACTCCCGAAGCATTTGCTTTCCCACCGGTCCAAGCTTCTGAGCAAACGATGTAGTTGTCCAGCAAAGCAAAGCCACTAAAGCCACTATCAGGTATTTCATAACATCCTTTAAACGTTGTTGAAGTAATCAGTTTCACGACACGACATTTTTTCTACAGTCAAGCGGAGCAGTCAAAGGTTTGATTTCATGGATGAATAACCTAGTTCTTTGATCAGTCTCTAATTGGTTTTGATTAGATGGGCTCAAGTTTGCTTGAAGATGAGCCCACAGTAAGGAAGACTACGAAAAAGCTTTCTTCAGGATGAAGCCGGCTACAAGACAGGATGTCATGACCCCCTTGAGAATCGTTTTGAGGAACAGGGAGCCCGATGTCCAGACTTATGAAATTGCTGTTGATTTCTGTAACTACTCCATTTTTGCTGGGAGCCAAGCCCTTCAATCCCTATCCTCCAACTGAGGAATATCGGGAAGAACAGAAAAGAATTCAGGAGGTCCTAGCGATCAGTCAGCAACTCAATAGGCAGCCAAGGCCTTACAGTGATCTGAGAGCCCTGCGCATGCAACTGGACCAGTACGCTGCTTCACAGTCGATACCTGTCATGCCCAAGACAGTGTTCAAAGAATCTCCTCGCCAAATTCGTACCTTCCACTAGGCAGCCGCTTATTCTGAGAATTAAATTTCTGCTTTAATCAGCTATTTCTCGACTGTTGCCTTTCATTTCCAACGATAGCCTGCTTCAAGACGGATTCCCTCGACTCTCTGATCTGGAAGATCCTCAAATTCCATGGTCCCAGTCTTTTGTGTGTAGATCGCAAAGGTCCAGCCGTCATCGGATTCAAAGCCCACACCGTAGCCACTTTGATTGGCCCAAGCGATTTCCGTATAACTCTCCATTGATTCAATCCAGGTCAAGTAAGCTTGGCCAGCCTGAACCCCCAAAAACCATGAAGAACCAGCCCACACGCGGGCTTCCAGTCCAAACAAGCCTGTTTTGAAGTAATTATAATCAGGCTTGTCAGGCTGTTGAGCGCTACCTATGTGTTCTCCTCCAAACAAGCGCACCGAGAAGTAGTCTGAAGCTGTCCACTGATAATCTACGATGCCACCGTAGGCGTAGGATTCCGCATAATTTTGCTCTGTTGAGGAATCAGAGATTTGTAGATCGCCTACACTCAAATAAAGCCCAAAGTCTTTGATCGGTTCAGCTTGCAGCCAATTGGGCAACAATAGGCTTAGACTGAATAACAGTACCAACGAAGTTTTGCTGCTCATGTTCTGTTCAGATAGTGAGTGTTTGTTGTTTTTGAGGATGCACTGAATATTCCCCTATTCGGGGATTTGTCTGCCAAGTTTTTGGAGAGCCGAGAGAGAGGCGTTTTCAGGATGGGGATAGATGCGGGCAGACTTGTAGAAAGCTTCAAGGGCCTCTTGCTGATGACCACCAATAAAGGCTGCAAAGCCCTGTAGATATGCAAAGCGAGCCTGACGTTCTTTGTCGAGAGTATCATCTTGTAGTGACTCTGCAAGTTTCAGCCAGCTTTCAATTTGAGGTAGAGATTGCTGAGCTCGGTGAGTCATCAATACCTCAATCATTCCGGTCAGGCTGAAAAAATTACTTTCAGCTAAAGGGAGGAGAGGCTGGATCTTTTTCTGAAGTTCAGGATCACTACCGAGCACGGCATAACCAAGGAAGTCTCCATACTGATGCAATAGCTTGTTGCGACGAAATCTTTCCCAACGATCCTTGGGTTGCTGTTGCAACAACTCTCTGAAGTAAGTCTTTGCTTCGGGCCGAAATACCAATTGCAGAGCGGTTGGATTGCCTCCACGGACAACCTCCTTCAGAAATCCATAGTGCCGAACCCCATGGCCGTGTGAAAATTGCTCAGAATCCACTGAATAAAATAGAGGACGAGTGCTGTTATTCACAAACTGGCGAAGTGCTTCCTGCTTTCTATGCTCTGAGCTACGGGCTGGGAATAAGCGGTTCCCATAGACTAGGCCTTGCAGGCTAACTAATTCCAGATCGGGTCGTCGCTCCTCAACATAATGATAGTAGCCAAGCGGTCCGGTTTCCGAATCACCATAGACAAAGAAGACTGAGTTTTCTGGGAGTAGCTGGAAGACCAATTCAGCGTGTCGCTCAGCAAAGTTATCAGCAGACCGATCGTTCTTTGAAAGATTTTGAAAAAGCAGCAGGCTCCCGATCAGCAAAGCAATGATGACAGTTCCTGAAGTTTGGAATTCAGGATTTTTAATGAAACAACGAATGAAATCATCCAAACCAATGGCTAACCACAAACTAAGTAAGCCATAACACACGAGGGAGTAAGGGCGGAAGACACCGATATTGAAGAAGTCGAAGTCAAAAGCTAGGAGTGCTAACAGCAATACGCTGTTGCTAAGGAAAATCAAAATTCCAGAGACCTGCAAGGTCAAGGAAAGTTTTTGCATCAGTTTCCACAACCCCCAGAGTGCGATCCCAAAGCCCAAGGGAGTCAGTTGCCAGAAAGCTTCGCTGCCGAACCATTGCAGAAATTCCCAGCGATCCCACCAACCAGCACTTGGGCTGACATCTACACTGGCATAGCCCTGGCGACTGAGATAAAACCAGAAATCCTGCCAGCCTTCGATGGGACCATAGAAGCTGATTAATGGATTTTGTAAAGAGCGCCAGACCATTCCTGCGTATGGTAACGCAGCACTCGACAGGCTGAGTAAGATCAATTCCGGAAGACGAGGTAGCACATTTCGCCAAACAGGTAGGGCGAGTACAAACAAGCCGGGGAAAGCGAGTACCATCAGTGGGTAGTGATTTGCCAGACTGAGCCCGAAGAAAATTGAGGCTCCCCACCACCATGTTCGTGAATCTGGTGCCTGCAAGGCTTTCAGAATCAGTAGATAGGTGGCAAAGAAGAGCAGAGCATTGAGTGTGTAGACTTCAGCAATGATCGCTTGTGACCAGAAGTGCTCAGATGCTCCAAATGCCCAGGCTCCAGCCAAAGCTGCACCGACAGAAGCCCCAAGTAGTCGAGCGCAGCCAAACAGCACTCCGCAGGCAAGAGCCCCCAGAAACGCGCTGGCAAGGTGTCCTCGAAATGCGTCCGTACCAAAGGGAAGCAGCATAAATAGGTGAGCGATGCCAGTGAAGAGCGGATAACCTGGCGGATGGGCGATCCCGAGATGCTTGGCTACCATCAGAAAAAGTCCATCGTCTTCCAGCACCACGGTACGGGGTATCGTTAATAGGTAGAGAACGAATGGTCCGCTGATGGAGAGGAAGAGAGGAAGAAGCTGGCGCCAGACTGAGGCAGTAAACGGGTTGGCTCGAAGAGAAGTGTTCATGTCACGTTTGCGATTTCAGCTGCCTTTCGAGTTCATCTGGTAATTACCAACAATGAACCTACCTAGGAAATGCTAAATTCACTATGAATGAAGCTGGTAAAAACTATTCTACCTGGCGTTCCATGTGATCCAGTCCCAAAATCATCTCTTCCTGAACAGCGGGCATCACGTCGGCCATGTAGGCTCCAAATTTTCGCATGGCACTGGCTCCATGAGGAGAACTGTAGAATTCAGCCATTGCGTTTAATTCATCAACGGTGAAATGTCTGACCAGTGATGCTCGAGTGGCTTTTTCCAGAACATCTGCTCTGACGACAATCCGCATTTGTGCTACAAATCCCTCACGGAGAGCTTCTGGCAAGGATTTCTCATCTCACGAAAAGTATCCTCAAGTAGTTGGGAAATCGGTACTACTGCCAGATATCTCTCGGCTGCGTGGGTACGTGCTTCTTTCGAATCGTTTGCGAAAATGTTTTGCACGGAAAAGAGAAAAAATCCCAGCACCAGGGACTGAAACAAAGTTCGGTGAACCATGATGTTTTTTAGGGGTATAAAGTTGAAAAACAAAGTGACCAGATGCTTGAACTTAACAAATATCCCAGATGAAACATCCTTTCCTGATCCATGAAGTCAAGCCAATTGGAAGAAAACAGAGCTTAGATTGATCGCGTCTGCTCACAATCTCGGTTATGCATTGTGTAGTCGGGTAGACTGGTGAGGCACAGTTGTGCTTCAATCAGAGCAGATTTGCTGACAGAAGCTTTGAACAGAATGGTCTTATTCAGATCAGCGTCCTGCAGATCCACATCCCGCAGGTTGGCCTTGATCAGCGATGCTTCCATCAAGTTTGCCGCACTGAGATCCGCATCTTGTAGATTTGCACCATGCAGCGTGCTTCGGAAGAGATTTGCCTTCTGTAGATTTGCTTTCTGAAGATTTGCGCCAGCTAGCCAGGCACTTGTCAGGTTGGCCTTGTGCAGATTGGTATGTGTCAGTTGAGCTTTTTGTAAATCTGCTCCGGAGAGGTTGGCTCCAATTAGATTGGCTCCCATCAATTGCGTGTTATAGAGTTCAGCGTTGGAAAGATTGGCACCGCTGAGTTCTGACTGAGTGAGGTCTGCATTGGAGAGGCGGGCTCCCCTCAAATTGGCCCCACTCAGGTTGGTACGGTATAGTTTGGCTCCCCACAGGTTGGCCCCACTCAGGTTGACTCCTCTTAGATCTGCCCCACTCAAATCCATTTCTGAGAAATCCATCCCGGATAGATCCGTGTCTCGTAAGGCTACTTTTCTAAGCTTTGCCTGCCAAAGATGTGCGCCAGTTAGGTTAACTCCTGTGAGGTCAGCGTGGCTCAGATCTGAACCTCGTAGGTCTGCGCTAGATAGGTCTTTGCCAGAGAGATCAATCTTGGAAAGATCAGCATCCATCAAGTTTGCCTTCACCAGATTTTTTTTAGCTAGGAAGGATTCATTTTTGTTGCTTTGTAACTCTTTCACTTCTTCAGACTCTGTCATTGGCAAGATCGACCCAATCAGGCTGACGTCAGGAAGGCTGACTTCTGGGAGGCTAATCGTTGGAAGGGCTACATCTGGAATACTAAGCTCGGGAATGTCCACATCAGGCATCTCGAAGTCGAACAAATCTATCGCAGTAGTTTGCGTCCATTGCACCCCTTCTTCAACCCACTGGAAATCGAGTTGCCCAATGAATTCGATTTGTGGCTGAAATGTTTTAGAAAGATTAAATTTAAAAGAATCGCTCTCAAGAAAATCACCTTCCAAGATATTAGAACCTTGAAGATAAGCACCTAATAAAGGTGAGGTTTGTTCGATTGGAGGCATGTTCTTACAGGCTGATAGAGCCGGAACAACAAGAAGAACCGTCAGTAATGATTTTGTTATTTTTGAGATGAAATGTTTCATGACTTCTCCCTGAGTAGTGTTGATTGGTTCGCAAAGCTTAGGGCAGGGAAAAAATTTTGGGGAGGATGACGGGGGGAGGCTACTCTATGGGTGGGTGAGTCACACCCAAAAGTTGTGGGACTGGAAGATGCAGTTGCCTTCCTAGATCAGGTATTTGAACTGCTTGATCAAAGAGATTTTAACCTTAGTGAAAAATCTACATTGAAGGAGCAAAATGAGGATTCGCTTACGATTTCTTGGAATTCTGATGATCGTGTTTGTCGCAACACACTTTGACTTTCAATCGTCCACATTTCGGTTTGAAAGTCCGACTGGTGTCTGTGAAGAGGCCTACTCTCCTGAGCGAGGATTTTACTGCACAGAGGACTCTGTGATTTTGCAGCGTCTGATCTTTGAGCGATTTATTGACCTACCCACGATCATCGTTGTGTGGGGTTTCACTTTCTTTGTCGTCTACACACGTCGGCCTCAAAACTCAGTGGATTTTTGGGAGGAAACTTCCCATGTGTCAAAGGATGCTGGAGAACTAGCAGCCGCACTTGGATCTATTCTAGCTTTCACTGGGGTGTTTAATGAGCGAACAATGTCGATAGCGTTTTCGATTGCTTTTCTTGGATACTTTACGGGACATCTCACAGGGATGTGCTGTAAAGCTTATGCGATGCACCTACGGCGAAAGCAGGAAGAGTTTGGCTGAAGTGATAGTGAACGTTTAGGTATCAAGTTTGGATGGCTTGCAGAAATCAAATTCATCTTCAAAACTTGACGATCTTGCAATATAGCGAATGAAACCCTTCAAAATTTTTCTCAATATTGGTGCTGTGTGGTTCCTCTGCAGCTGCCAAGGAAGCCCCAAGCAAACAGGGCCAAGTGGTGGGGAAATACATACGCTGGAGTGTACGGGTTTGGGCCGGACACTAACCTTGGCTTCAGATCAACTGGAACACCATGAATGCTATAAAGAGGCGGGGGTAGTATGTCCAGGAGGATTCGGTATTCTAGACCGAGTCACGGCTTTTACGATCCCACATGGAGACTCCTTCGTGACGCAAGCAACAAATCATCTTGTGGTGGAGTGCAAGTGAGTCTGTACAGACCTCCCGGCTAAAAATTCAGTTATCAATTGCTTGATGAATCTGCATCGTTCGGTTGAGGAGCCAGTTCAACAATTTTTGATTTCCTGCCAAAGCATTTTCATGGATTTCTTCTAGTCCACATCGCAACTGATAGCACTGCAGGTGCACGGCGAAGTTGGCTTCGTTCTGTAGTGTTTGCTGAAAGAACTCTGACTGAATTTGCATGCAGTCAAGCCGTGGTGACCAGAAAAAACTCCCAGCCACATCAAAAAGTGGATCCCCATAGAGCGCACAGTCCCAGTCCAATACCCCAGTAATCTTTTGACCATCAGTCAGTACATTATTAGAACCGAAGTCTCCGTGTACTAGTTTGCGTTCTTCAGGACAATGCTTAGTCAGTTGAAGATAGCTCTGCATCACAGGTTGAAGTGCTGTGGCATCTAGCAAATTACCGGTAAACAGATGATCCCACTGTTGATCTTTTCCACTTATTGTTGACTGTAAAAAAGATTGCCAGGATGAGAAAGTAGCGTGTCCGCGCTCGTTAAAAGGACCAAAGCCTTCAGAACTTGGCAGTGGAGATTGGTGAATGAGCTTCCAAACCTGACTAACGTACGGAGTGAGTTGTTGGAGAGTTGGAATTGCACTGTCCTCGAGTGTGATTCCAGGGAGTCGCCGAGAGAGGCAATAAGCATAGTGGGATGAGAAGGAGCCGATCTCCAGAATTTCAGGAATCGGCAACTCTTCAGAATGAAATTGTTGAAAGCACCAGCGATCTTTCTGAAATCCAGACTGGTTGGGATTCACTCGCAGGATATATTCTTGGTCCTCCCAAACAAATGTGAGTACTCGAGATTCCATTCCTTCGGCGATGGGAGTCCATTGTGGTTCAGATCCATATTTCTCAGTTAGAAATTGTAAGAGTTGCTGGTTGGAAAGTTCCGGTTTCATCTTTTGGTTATACTTTGTAGATGAGGAATATCTCTAAAGGTTTGAGTACTCTGTTGGTGTATGAGTTTTTGAAGTTGAATGCTATTGCGTATCTTGTGAGCCACCTAACGTTAGACCAAAACCTTCAACTTACCTTCGAGTTTAAAACTTTTTAAAGGCAGAGAAGCAACAAATTACTGGACAGTCTGTAGTGGCTAGTTTAAGGATTCCAATTCATTGATCTGCTTGGGGTAGTCAGAATTCACAACAAATTCAATTTTTGAGAGGTTCAGGATGAAAGATATTTTCTCTTTGCAGAACAAGGTGGCTGTGGTCACTGGTGGTTCAATGGGAATCGGGGCTATGATTGCAGAGGGATTCCTGAACTTTGGGGCCAAAGTGTACCTGGTAGCCCGTAATGCAGAGCAACTAAAGGCGAAGCAAGCGGAGTTTGCCAAGCTAGGGGAGTGTGAGGTCATTTCTGCAGATTTGAAAGACCTGGCTGGGATCAAACAATTTGTGTCTCAGTTTGCCGAGAGGGAATCTCGACTCGATATTCTTGTCAATAATGCTGGCATCTCCGATGGTGGCAAGACATTGGACGATGTGACTGAATCGGATTGGGATCGGGTCATGGATCTCAACATCAAATCCATCTATTTTTTGATTCAGGCTTTTCTCCCTTATTTGCGAGTGGATTGCTCTCCAGAAACTCCAAAAAAAGTAATCAATATTGCTTCGATTGATGGCTGTGGGAAGATCAATCCTTTCTATAATTTTGCCTATGGTGTCAGCAAGGCTGGGTTGATTCAACTGGGAAAACACTTAGGGGATAGCCTGGCCTGGGAAGGCATCTACATCAACACGATCTCTCCGGGAGATTTCCCTACAGACTTGAATCGAATTGCTCGAGACTATACCGAAGAGATGCGAAATTACATACCAGGCAAACGAGTTGGTGAGGAAGGGAATATAGCAGGAGCAGCCATTTTTCTGGCTTCTGATGCAGGTAATTACAGTGTAGGTTCGAATATTGTGGTGGATGGAGGCGAGAGCGTACGTGGTATCCAACGGGCCTTCTTTGCTGATAAAATGACTACGGTTGATCTAAATAAATAGTGATAAAAATGGTTGGTTACATTCGTTTCCTCTCAGAAGATCACTTCTTGATAATCATTAATGAGTACTAGAAAAATGACACAATCAAATGAGCAATCGCTTCAAGCCTTGAAAGCACTGGATACCCCTACGGTTTGCAATGCGATCGAGGCCGTGTATCCAAATCGAAGAAACCGGGGCTTCACGATTCGCCCATTTACCTGCTCGCGTCCCTCTTTGCCTTCTATCGTGGGGTATGCACGAACTGCTAGATTACGAGCAATGCATCAGCCCACAGATGCCTGGAACCGAGATAGTTACTACAGCTATGTGGCTGAAGGAGGCCCTGTGCCCAGTATTTCTGTGATCCAGGATCTGGACGAAATGCCGGGCTACGGTTCGTTTTGGGGAGAGGTGAATAGTAATTTGCACTATGGTCTTGGTTGCTTGGGGGTCATTACCAATGGTTGTGTTCGAGACATCCCAGATGCCCAGGATAAGTTTCAAATGCTGGCTGGAATGGTTAATCCATCACATGCTTGGGTGCACCTTGTGGACTGGGGGCAGTCGGTGACCGTCCATGGTATGGATGTCGAGGATGGAGATTTGATTCATGCAGATATGCACGGTGCGGTGGTTGTTCCCCAAGACGGAATTCAGGAAATTGTTGAGATGGCCCAGAAGATTTTTGATAAGGAGCGGATCCTGATCAACGCCAGTCAACAACCGGGCTTTAACATGGAAAAACTGCGGGAAGCCTGGAAAAACATGGCTGAATTCCATTGAGCCCAATGCTTCATCCAACCATTAAAAAATATCTGCCGATTCTACTGGTTCTGGCCGTAGTGGACCTAGTTTGTTTAATTTTTCTGTTCGTGATCTGAGCTGTTCCAACTGAAAGATGTAGACACAAAATGAAACACCACGATCCTGAGCACTTGCGTCAACTTCTGGAGACCAAGGTTTGTCCTAAAGGCGGGTTGTTTGGTGTAGATCTTTCGAAAGCCAATTTGCCCAAAGCTGTTCTGTATTCTTCAGATCTGCGAGAAGCCAAGCTGTCCAAAGCCAATTTAGCAAAAGCAGATTTGCAGGAGGCCAATCTGGTAGGAGCAGATCTCCATGGCGCTGACTTGAATGGGGCCAATCTTCATCAAGCCAATTTGGCCCAGGCGGATTTATCGGGAACCTTGCTGTTCTTCGCTGATCTGCATGAAGCGAATGCACCAGGAGCCATCTTGAAGAATGCAGATCTGACGGAAGTCGATTTGTTGCACGCAAACCTCGAAGGAGCAGACCTCTCAGGTGCCAAATTATCTGGAGCTAAATTACGAGGTGCTAATTTGATTGGTGCTGACTTGTCGAATGGGGATCTAAGCGAAGCGAATTTGAGTGAAGCGAATTTGAGTGAGGCAGACTTGTCAGGCGCAGACCTACGAGAAGCAGATCTGAGCAAAGCTGTACTGAGCCAAGCCAAGCTAGTTGGAGCAAACTTACATCGAATCCGACTTCAAGGCGCGGACTTGACGGATGCCGATTTGACCGATGCCAACTTGTACGGTATTGACCTACGAGAGGCAATTACAGAGAACACGCTGTTCGAAAAGGCAAAGCTTTGCAATACGATCTTGCCTGATGGCAAGGTGGAATACCGTGATTGTGAGGAAGATACGGCAGCAGAATGAGACAGTTGGCTTCTCTAAATAGAGGGACCTAGCGAGTGATTAACTTTTAGAGAAGTCCTGAATTTGAAAAGCCTAGTCTCCTAATTTTTCGATAGCTGCGATCTGGGTCTGAACACGCCGGATACGCTGCATGTCAAATTTGATATCTCGCCGATAGGTGTAGATCCCGTTTTGCTCCTGATCAATATCGGTGAGTTGGGTATAGCAATAGCCGAACATCAGCGGATTCTGTAGCAGGATCGTACAGAGTTTTTCAAAGCGGTCATAAAACTCTTCAATATTTTTCGGCCTCTCGCCATATCCCCAGGAGTGCCGGTGCTCATCTTCCGGGTTCCACCAAATCCCCCCAAACTCGCTGACAAAGTAGGGTTGCCCTCGGTAGGGGGTTGACCAACGTTGTTTGAGAGGCCGTCCACGATAATCTCGCAGATGAGGCCCCTCTACCTTCCACTCATTCTGATAGGGGTTCCCCTCGCCAACATGCGAGTGGTGCTCTGCAAACTTCTCTGGATCCTGGGTGTAGTCGTGGCAGTCATACACGTCTGTTTCATGGATCCGGTGAGAGTAGCCTGATGTGTCCAGTACAGGTCGAGTTGGATCCATGGCCTTGGTCGCCAGGAACATCCCTCTTGTGATGTCGTCGAGTTGGGACATCTCCTCCATGATGGGTTCCCAAGTTTCGTTGAGAGGACACCAACCTACAATACTTGGATGTGAATAATCCCGCTCGATAGCTTCAAGCCACTCTGTGATGTAGGAAGCAGAAAAGCTTTGATGGTGAGGAAAGCGTCCCAGGTTCGCTGCACCCCAATCCCCAAATTCTCCCCAGACCAGGTAACCCATGCGGTCAGCATGGTACAGGAAACGTTCTTCGAACACTTTCTGGTGAAGCCGCGCTCCATTGAAACCCGCCTCTAAGCTGAGCCGAATATCTTCAACCAGATCCTCATCACGAGGAGCCGTCATCAGTCCGTCCGGGTAGTAACCTTGGTCGAGTACGAGCCGCTGGAAGATCGTTTTGCCGTTGAGTTTAAACTTCTTGCCATCCAGTGATACCGTTCGAAAGCCGAAGTAACTTTGGTAAGAATCGACAACTTCATTGCTAGTATTCCGCAACTCTACATTCACTTCATAGAGGAAAGGATCTTCTATAGTCCAACGTCGGACTGTGGGTAAAGGAATATCTGCTTGAAGAGTGAAATCAGCATTTGTTTTTAAGGTCTTGGAGGCAACCTCTTTCCCATCGGCAAGGATTTGGAAACGAACCTGATGTCCCTCGGTCGGAATGCTCAAAGGCTGTAAAACCTGCAAAGATTCTGTGGATCCAACAGGAGTCAGACGAGGCCGTTGTAGGTGAATCTGGGGAACAGGCTCTATCCAGACAGTTTGCCAGATGCCAGTGGTTCTCCCGTACAAGGCACCATGGCCGGCAAAGCCTCGTGCTTGTTTCCCTCGGGGCTGTGGACGATCATCATAATCCCGGGCCCTCAAAACGATTTCAATCTCTCGATGAGCAGTCAAATTGCTCAGATCCGCTGTGCACGAAAACGGTGTGAATCCCCCACGATGTCGAGTTACTTCCTCACCATTGACCCAAACAGTAGACTCATAATCCACGGCCTGAAAGTGGATCAAGATCTGGTCTGCCTTCCATTCTGTTGGAACCTTGACACGCTTCCGGTACCAGACACAGATCAGGTGATCTTGATTCTCAATCCTGGACAGTTTGGATTCAGGGCAAAAGGGGACCTGAATTGTTTGGGCCAATGATCTGGTCAGCAGTCCACGGTGGAGTCCGCTGTCGCCTTGATCCACTTCAAATTCCCAAGGACCGTTCAGGCAAAGCCAGTCCTTGCGTTGCATTTGTGGGCGTGGATACTCGTTGCGGGGAATGTTGCTCATTTTCAAACTTGGTAGCGATAGCGAAGGACGTTGAAAGACAAAGGTGGGAGCGAAACAGTTGATTGGGTTTGACTTACCTTGGGTGGTTCCAACAACTGGGGAACCACACGATCGGGTTGCTGTGCGGTATTTGTCATGTAGCGATCTGGCCCTGTCAAACAGATATGTTCCAATCCACTGAGCCCAGAGAAATTTTCTAGTGAGATTTCTGCATGCAGTGACTGGTCTGGGTGCTTATTAACACAGAAGACGGAGATTTCCTGCCGCTCTTCATTGAGAACCACCGAAGTGTCCAGATAGGAGGCCTGATCACGAATCGTACAATCATATGTTGGTGAAGCAACCTGAGCTTGAAGCGCAGTACCCCGACCATATTTGGAAGCCAAGTAATATGGATAGAAGATGGTCTGCTTCCAGACAGCTCCACCCTTTTCGGTAGAGATAGGAGCGATGACATTGACGAGCTGGGCCATGCAAGCAATTTTGACAATATCCGCATTGCGGATAAAGGAGTTGATCACTGTCCCCACAAGTAGAGCATCCTCTAGATTGTAGGGATCTTCAAACAGGTGTGGGGCTTCGGGCCAGTCCCAGGTCTTCAGTAGTTCGTGGTCCCTCTTGTTGGTGTGATACCACGGGTTCCATTCATCAAAGGAGATGTAGACATCATTCTTTGCTCGTTTCTTGGCCTTGATGTACTGGATGACACTGCGGACAGTGCCAATGTATTCATCCAGTTCATAGTGACTAGCGAGGTAGTTGAGAGTGTCCTTGGGATAGTTGTTCCAGTACTTGTGCAGTGAGATGTAGTCAACGGATTCATAGCTTTGATCAAGCACCTCTGCTTCCCATTCAGGATAGGTCGCCATCTTGTCATTGGAACTACCACAGACAATCAACTCCAAGTCTTCATCAAATTTCCGATAGGTCTTGGCAGTCTCGTTTGCCAAACGGCCATATTCGTAGGCTGTTTTGTGCCCAACCTGCCAGGGACCATCTATCTCGTTGCCTAGGCACCACATCCGAATATTGAATGGTTCCGGGTAGCCGTGCTGCTTACGCAAGTCTCCCCAAGCGGCACCAGAATTGTCATTGCAGTATTCCAGTAGATTGCGAGCATCGTCAATCCCTCTTGAGCCAAGATTGATCGCCATCATATAGGCCGTGTTGGCCTGTTGACACCAGTCATGAAACTCAGCGATACCAAACTGGTTAGTCTCGATTGTTCTCCAAGCTAGATCCAAGCGCTTGGGTCTCAATTCACGGGGACCAACGCTGTCTTCCCACTTGAAGGCAGAAACGTAGTTCCCTCCAGGATAGCGAATGACAGGAACATGCAGATCTCGAATAATCTCCAGAACATCGGTTCGAAAACCTTTCTCACTGCTGGAAGGGTGACCTGGCTCATAAATTCCTTCGTAAATTGCCCGGCCGAGGTGCTCCAGAAATGAGCCGTAAATGCGGTCATCAATTGGGGCAATCTGGAATTTTGCGTTCGTGGTGATGGATGCTTTCATAGTTCGTGATCACAGTTGGGAAATGAGGCAAACACAGTCAAAGTCTGAAAAGAAGAGGACGTGTTTGCACGAGAAATTAATCTGACAACAGACAAATTAGTCGATTGTATTACGATCAAACTTTATCAATAGATTGGGGGCCAGAAAATTTGTTCTGGCAGAGCCATCGCCTCAGGCTGCGTGATTCTCAAGAGAACTTATCCCTTGATTCCAGAGGTCATCATCAAGGCGTTGGTCACTTTCTTTTGGAAGACCAAGTAGGCTGCAGCGACGGGGAAACCTGCCAGAACAGCTAGCGCCATTTCTCTTGCGTAGCGGACTCCAAAGGCGTCTTGTACGCTGGAGATCGCAATTGTCACAGTAAATTTTTCTTCCTGGGTAGTCATGATGAATGGCCACCAGAATTGATTCCATGCTCCGATGTAGGTCACAATCGCCAGAGCAGCAGTGATCCCAAAACTCATCGGAAAATATAGGTTCAGCTTTGTTTTACCTCCCAAGATTGCTCTAGGTGTTTTGCTACCCTTGTTTTTGATTACAGATGTGTGGGTAGTGTACATTTGGCGCCGCATGTTGGATCGTCGAATTCTGATGATCATGTGTGGCTTTGGCCTTCTCGGACAGTTGCTTGGTTGGCTACTTTTTGATTACCTAAGTGATCGCCTACTGACGTCGCTGATTGGACTGATTGCTATTATCACGGCGATGAACTATGGCTGGCGTCGCGTACGACCAGGTAACCGCTCTTCGGCTGAGATTGCTGCACTAGTAGCACAGAGAATCTGGCAAAGAGGGTTTGTTTGGTGTGGTCTGTCGGGGGTCTCTAGCTTTGTATCGCTTTCCGGTGGGATCCCTGCCCAGATTTTTCTGCTACCTCATGGACTAGTTCGGCAAGCATTTGTTGGTACATTGAGCGTCTATTTTTTTGTAATCAATATCGCCAAGATCCTCTTTTACATGGAAATTGGCATCTTTCAGGAGAGACGATTCAAATCTCTTTGTGGCTGGTGCTAGTGATTCCGGTAGGTGTGTTGATTGGCAGGTGGCTAAATCAGAACATGAGTGACCAGATCTTTTACGATATCAGTCATCTCGCCCTACTGGGGATGGGTGGAAGGTTGCTCTTCAGTGCATTGTGATTGGTGGCATCCTTCAGGGACGACGTTTGAAACCTTCATCTTCCCAGGTCAGGAAGCGAGTCCCAATCACTTCCGCGGTATCATTCACGACAACGAAGGCATCGGGATCTGTTTCGAAGAGATGTTGCTTGAGACGCCCAAGTTCCAATAAATTGATTACAGTGTAAACAACTCGTTTTGAAGCGTGAGAATGCGATCCTTCAGCAAGGAAGTAGGTGGCTCCTCGGTCAATCTTACGAATGGCTTGGTGCACAACCTCTTCAGGATGTTCTGTGATGATGAAGACCGACTTACGCTGTGAAAAACCCGTCAGTACACGCTGCATGACCCAGGAAAATACAAACATGTAGATTCCGGTGTAGAGCGCAATGTCCAAATTATAGAGTACTGCATTGGTGCTCAGAACGGTCAGGTTGATCACATTGAAGGTTGTACCAATTGGGATGGCGAAACGTTTTTTTAGAACTGTGCCGAGAATATCCATTCCTCCAATGGACCCACCGAGTCGCAAATAGATTCCAGCTCCGACCCCACTGAGAACACCCGCCAAAATTGCGGCTGTCAAGGGATCCTTCGCCTCAATGGGTACATGAATCCACTCTAGTGCCAGAGAATAGATCAGCATTCCGCAGAGACTTAGCACAATATAGCGCAGGGAAAACTCTCTAAAGCCAACAATGAAGATTGGAATGTTGATCAAGGCATATAGAATTCCTAAAGATATCTGGTCAGTGAGCGAATAAATCAACAGGGCCAGACCAGTTGCACCGCCAGCGAAATAATTCTGGGGGACAAGAATTGCGTTCACCACAGCGCCGAAGATGGCACAGCCAATCACCATCATCAGCAAAGTGTACCAGAAGCGCCAGGAGCGCAGGTCGTTAAGCAACTCTTGAATCTGTTCCTTCATTTTTGTTTATAGGCAAAGCTTCGTTGTGCAGAGATAATGCTTCCCATTCTTAGCTCTATGAATCAGCATCATGAATGGGTCTGAGGCAAGGTAGGGAGTTGAACTCAGTGGATTAAATCTTTCATTTGTATAGCCAATGCAATTCTCTGAGCGCATCAAATTATTTTGTGGAGAAAACGATGATAGCCAAAAGTTCATCTTACCTGCTGGGTATACTGCTCTGCTTATTCTGCGGAGGATTTCTTCAATCAGCATGGGCCTATAACACTGAGGACTTGAGACGATTAAAAGTAACAGGTAGTTGCCCTCGGTGTGACCTCAGTGCAGCCTCTTTAGAGGAGTTGCAACTGTTTCGCTCAAACCTTTCCGGAGCCAATCTTTCTGGAGCGAACCTTTCCAGAACCAATCTCATTGCGGCAGATCTGAGTCGAGCGGACTTGTCTGGGGCAATTTTATCTGGAGCGAACCTCTCCGGAGCAGATTTGTCTTCAGCAAATCTGAGTACAGCTGAACTGCTGGCAACCGAACTGACACTTGTTGATTTCTCAGGAGCAAAGTTAGAACGTGCTAGCCTGGAGAACGCCAATCTACTCAAGGCGAAACTTCCCAATGCGGATCTCAGTTGGGTTAGTTTTCGAGGAGCCAATCTGACGCTGGCAGATTTTTATAAGTCAGATCTTTGGGAAGCTGATCTGTGGGGCGCGACTCTATGGGGTGCCACGTTCTGGAATGCTGATCTGCGAACTGCCAAACTCCGTGGTTCTAACTTGGATGGAGCCAACTTTGAAGGTGCTAAGCTTAGTATCGATCTGGCGGAAGGAACGATTCTCTGTGATACGATTCTACCAGACGGCCATATCATCCGGAGTGGATGCTAGTTTGTTTTCTGAATGCTGAATTACCAGTCGGAGTCATCGGTGCTTTTAGCTTTTTTCTCACGAACCTGATTGACGATTGGAGGTAATGAAAGGACGTATTCAGCGATTGCCTTCAGGTCTTCATCAGGCAACTTTTGGTAGTGCTCAATTGCCATCCCCATCAAATCCCCCAGAAAATCTCCATTAGGTATCATCCCCGTCTGCAGGGCATATACTAGATCATCCTGGTTCCAACCTCCAATTCCAGTCTCTTTGTCAGGCGTGATGTTTGGGGTCAATTTTCCTTCAGGGCCCTCCTTGGCGCCGGCATAAGCCAGATTAGATAGAAGAACTCCCAATTGATTCCGAGGTGTGTGGCATTCCGCACAGTGGGCGACAGCTTCTGTCAGATAACGACCACGATTCCAGGATACAGAGCGGCTTGGGTCGGATGTGATAGGCTCTGGATCATGGAAGAGAACATTCCAGAACCAAGCATTCAGACGTAGATTGAGGGGGAACGGCAGTTCGTGGGGCTGATTTTTTTGTTGGATGGGAGGCAGGCTGAAGAGATAGTCTTTGAGATGCAATAGATCCTCTTCGCTCATCTTGGCGAATGCAGGATAAGGAAAGCTTGGGAAGTAATGCTGCTCCTCTGGCCCTATCCCCTCCCGCATAGCACGAACGAAGTCTTCATCACTCCAAGAACCGATCCCCGTGGTTGGATCTGGAGTGATGTTGTTGGCATAGAAGACCCCATAAGGTGTAGGAAGTGGGCGCCCTCCAGCTAGAAGCGAGCCTTTATTCTCCACATCAGTGTGACAGCCACAACCACCAGCTGCATGAAAAATCTGCTCTCCGGCAATCGGGTTGGGAGTACGGGCCTCAGCACTGACAGAAATTAAAATGCAAATCAGTAGGGAAAGGCCACACTGCCGGTACTTCAATTGGAGGCGCGGTAGTTGTCGTGGCAGTTTTTGCAAGCTCCTCCAACAGCACCAACAGCTTTACCGATGGCTTTCATGTCTCCGGATTGGGAAACAGTCACCAGTTCTCCACTAGCATCTACTAGGGCCTGTCATCAAATAAACACTTGATCGTTTGGGTT